>Ga0307474_10003708_pt1 | contig 11019 bp, 8 predicted proteins | sample atmos_gasesECM1C_2_FD_203312 | JGI IMG/M metagenome (GOLD analysis project Ga0307474, IMG submission 203312) | Hardwood forest soil microbial communities from Morgan-Monroe State Forest, Indiana, United States - atmos_gasesECM1C_05 | ecosystem: Environmental > Terrestrial > Soil > Temperate...
CGGCGCTCCCGCTCCGCCGTACGCAAGGCCGGGAGCCGGACTGTGGCTGGCCTAACGTAGAGAGGTCCGCGAGCTTCCCGGGGAGGAAACATGGACGTCGCATTTCCCGGAGAATCAGCCGAGTACCGGGCCGCGCGGAACCGGCTGCTGGAACAGGAGATTGAGCTGCGCCGTGCTATGGAGGCGGTGGCTGCCGCCCGGCGGCGGTTGCCGCCCGGTGGCGTAGTGCCCGAGGATTACGTCTTTCACGGCCGGGGACCGGATGACCGCCCAGCCGAGGTCCGGCTGTCGGAGTTGTTCGCTCCCGGCAAGGACTCGCTGGTGATCTACAGCATGATGTTCCCGCGCGCCCGAGACGACGACAGCCCCGGCCCTCGAGCCGGGCAAACTTCGTTGCTGCCACTCGCCGAGGGCCCATGCCCGTCGTGCACCGCTTTGCTCGATCAAATCGACGGCGCGGCCGAGCACGCTGCTCAGCGCGTCAACCTCGCGGTCGCGGCGAAGGCGCCGATCGAACGGATCCTCACGTTCGCCACGGAACGCGGTTGGCGGCGGCTGCGGATGCTGTCCTCCGCGGGTACGACCTATAACCGCGATTACTTCGCCGAGGCACCAAACGGCGACCAGCAGCCGATGCTGAACGTCTTTCACCGCGACGGCGTTACGATCCGCCACTTTTGGGGCTCGGAGCTGTTTTACGCATCAGTCGATCCCGGGCAAGAACCCCGCCATGTCGGCACCCTCGAGCCGCTGTGGAACCTGTTCGATCTCACCCCAGAAGGCCGCGGAACTGACTGGTATGAGCAACTGAGCTACGCAACTGACTCCCAATGACAGGCATCAGCCCTGGTGGCGGCAGTGCTCAGGGGGCGGTACGTCGAGGGCGGGGTTGCCGTCGAAGAAGCCGTCCGGCCTGAGCTGGAACCCGACGCGGGTGACCGGCATCACCGGCCAGTCTTCCGGGCGCACCACGTGGTGAGCGGTGAACGTGTGCCAGAGCACCAGGTCGGTGTTTTCCAGCGGGCGGTCGGCCGCGGTCCATGCCGGCAGGCCGTCTCCGCCGGGGTGCTGGTTGGGGTAATCGCCGGCCGGGAACTGCTGATCGGGATCGTAGGCGGTGACCCACAGGTGCTTGGTGGCGAACTCGGCCCGCCGCATGATGTGGGTGTCGGGCTGCCAGAAGGGCAGCACGCTGTCCTGGGGCACCAGCTTGTAGGCGACCGCCTCGCCGGTGGCGTTCCGCCGGCCGGGGTTGCTGATCTTCCAGTAGCGGGCGGCGCGCCCGTCAGCCACCCGCTGCGCCTCGGACTCGCGCCGCAGCGGGGTCTGCCGCAGGACCCAGGCGTTGCCATACGGGTTCTCCGGTCCGGGCGGCAGCGCCACCGAGTCGCACTCGTAGACGGTGTTCTGCTGGCCGTCGACCATCATGTCCAGCCGCACGCAGAAAATGTGCTGATGGTTGGGGCCGTAGACCTGGGGGGCGACCAGGGTGCCGTGAGCCGGTTTCTGACCCTCGGGCAATGCCCCGTTGGAGATCACGCCGGTGAGCTTGACCTCGTATTCGATGGTGCCGTCCTGGTAGAGGTACCAGAAGTAGCCGTACTCGTAGTTCCCGACGGTGGCGATCATCGAGATCACCAGCCGCCGCGCCCGGCGGACCTCGGTCTTGCCAGTCCGCCAGTCGGCGTGCTTCCACGACATGCCGTGGTCTTCCTCGTGCAGGCAGATCGCGTTCTTGATCAGCTGCGCGTGGCCGTCGTTGTCATTGAGGTAGGCGTCGAAGTAGTAGATCTCGCCCAGGCAGTCGCAGCCTAGCTCCAGGCTGTTGGCGAGCACCCCGATGCCGTATTCACCCATGTCGAAGACGTTCTTGCGGTACTGCGACGGGCTCGGGTCGCCGTAGGGGATGACCATTTCCGTGAGCGAGGCGCGGTAGATCAGCGGCCGGGTTGTTTCCTGATCCTGGTAGCGCACCAGGTGAAGGACCAGCCCCTCGCGGGGGGTGAAGCCAACCTGGAACCGCCATTTCTGCCAGCTCACGTCGTGCCCGTCGACCGTGAAGCTGGTGCCTTCTGGCTGGGTGATCTCCACTGGCTTCAGATCCTGCCGGGCGCCGGCGGGGAAGTGCGGGACGTTCCCGGGGTCGCGGATCGCTTCTGAGGTGTAGTTGCCGCTGCGCGGCGGCAGCGGAATCACCCCGTGGTCCTCGATGTCCACCACTTCCATGCGGTCGAGGTCGAAGCGGACGATCAGGCCCTCTACCGGGCGGGCGTACCCGTTGTCGTCGGGGTCCCCCTCGCGTACCCAGGTCAGCGGCCGGAGGAACCGGCCCTGGTCGGCCGCGTCCTCTGGGCCGAGGTAGCCCACCGACCACGGGTCGATCATCACCATGTCGAAGTCGGTGACGCCTCGCCGGCGCATCGCGTCTTGCCAGCGGGCGTCCTTCTTGACCGCCGCCTCGGTGGCCAGGAACTCTTCGAGCATGACCGCCGGCTGGACCCCGGGCACCTCACGCCACAGGCGCACCTCGCCGGCGGTGATCGAGACCACCGCCTCGTAGGTCCTGCATTCAGCCCGTTCCCTGAGCACGATGTGCGCCTCGCGCTCGAGAGGCTCGCCCGGCCGGTAGCTCAGGACCGCGTCCTTGGCCGGCTCCCGCAGCGTGACGTAGACGAAGCGCGCGCTCGGAGCCAGGTCGCGGTCCTGCTTGAGTATCCGGCTGGCGGCCTCGATCTCCTCCGCCGTCAACGGGTCCAGCAGATGCCGCACCGCCACCGCTGCGTGCTCAACCGTTGTCATCATCCGCTCCTTCCATGGCTCCCGAGGCCACGGACACTCGCTCATAGCAATGGGCGTCATACCTGCGCCACGGCGAGTGTTGGCGGGAGCGGCCGGTTTTCTCCCGGTCCTATCTCATACAAATTGGTACGTCAAGAGGATGAATTCATCCCTCCTCAGCGCTGACGATGTTGCGGTTGCTTAGCATGAGGGCGTGACCGGAAACGCCGGCATCACTGGCCCGGGGCGATCCGGCGGCGGTGCCGCCCCGCTGCGCCGGATGCCCTTGTACGCGCAGGCCGAGAAGGTGCTAGAGGACCTGCTGGTGCACCAGCGGTACCGGATCGGTGACCGCATTCCCCCGGAAGCCGAGCTGGTGCGGAGCCTGGGCGTCTCCCGGGCGACCATCAGGGCAGCGGTAGGACGGCTGGTCGGCCGCGGGTTGCTGGTCAGGCGCCAAGGCAGCGGCACCTTCCTCGCCCGGCTCCCCGAGGGGAGCGATGAGCCGGGCCCGGTTGGGATAAAACTGGGCAGCAGCGTCGCCCAGCTCGGGAGGCTGGAGACCTACACGAGCATCGCCGAACGGCTCGGGCTCAAGGCCGACAGCGCGCAACTGCGCGTAGAGGCTGGCCGGGCTGCGCGTGAAGAAGCCGACGCGCTCGAGCTTCCCGTGAACGGTGAGGTGACCCGCGTCTCCCGCGTTCTGCTCCTCGATGGTGAGCCCGCAACGTGGATGATCGACGTGCTTCCAGCGGACGTCATCCGTGCCGAGAAGGTCAAGGAGTGCCTCTCATCCCACCAGATGGTGCTTGACCTGCTCTTGGATGAGGGAATTCCGGTCGCCTTCAGCGAGGTAGAGGTCAGCACGGCGCTGCTCGGGCCCGGCCAGCCGGCCGGAAGGCACCTTGGGCTGAATCAGCCGACGGCGGCGCTGATGATGACAGAGACCATGTACCTCGACGGCGCTGTTTCTGCCGAAGGCCGTCCTGTGCAATGGAGTCGGAACTATTTCCTCCCGGGTAAGCTCAGCCTTCGCCTGGTCCGCGAGATGCCAGCCAAGCACGACCCGGCAATAGTCCTCCAGCTGTCCGCGGATAGCAGCTGAAATCCAGCCGCTTCAGTCATGACGCGCTGTGTGCCGGCCATCTCCACGCGGTCAGCCGCCGTGGCAGGCGAGATCAGAAGCTGTTGAGAAAGGCCTTGACCTCGGGGCCGGCGAATTGAGCGCCGTAACCGGCGTTGACGACCAGGCAGGCGACTGCGACGTCCCGGGACGGCTCGAAGGCGATAAGCCAGCTGTTGGGCTGTCCTTGGCCGTTGATGTCGGCGGTGCCGGTTTTGGCGTAGACATCCGCGCCGAACCCGATCGGTGCGGCCGTGCCGCTGGTGACCACGGCCCGCATCATCTCCTTCAGCCAGGCGTCGGTCGTGACGGGAAGCGGCTTCGCAGTGACCAGCGGGCCACCCGCTGCCAGGTAAGGCTGCCGGAACGTCCCGCTCTCGATGGTGGCGGCAACCGACGCCATCGCCACAGGCGACGCGGTCAGCGAACCTTCACCGAAGGCTTCCTGGGCCAGTTCAGAGCCAGATGCTGACGCCGGAGCCGTGAAGTAGCTCGCGGAAAGGCTGCCAATGCCGATGTCCCATTGCTGGTCCAGCCCGTAATACTCCTTGGCTGTCTCGGCCAGGCGGCCGTTGGCCAGGTGCTCCCACTGGGTGCTGAAAGCGTTGTTGCAGGACTGGGCAAAGTCAGTGATGAACGGTGTCGATGCCGGCTCGGATTCGCCCTGGTCGTTGTGGTAAGTGATCCCCTGAATCGTGAACGCCTTCGGACATGCAACCTGGCTGGCCGGATTGAGCACCCCCTCGGTGAACAGCGCCGTCGAGGTGACGGTCTTCATCGTCGAGCCGGGTGCCACGGCTGCAGTGAGCGCGAAATCGTTGAAACCGGCGTTATTGGCAATGGCCAGGATCTTGCCGGTCGATGGCTGGACAACGACCATCGAGCTGTTGTTATGCTCGCCGACCGCAGACCGCGCCGCCTGTTCCGCTGCCGCGTCGATCGTTGTGGCGAGCGCAGCGACGTTCCCCGGCGCGACCACGACCGCTTGAGTGTTGACGATGGGCTTGCCCGTCTTGGTCTGGATCTCGACGTTCAGGCCCGGGGATCCGTGCCCGGGGGGCGCGCCTGTTTCCAGGCCCGCGGCGATGTGGTCCAGTCCTGCGTCACCGTAGCTGCTCAGATCGTTGCCGCCGGCGTCGGTGACCGAGCTGACACGCGGGGCGACCGAGACGGCGGCAAGGTGCGTGGACGTGGTGAGGTTCGGTGCCAGGTCGGCGGGGGCCCAGGCGACGTACCAGTACTGGGATTGCTTCGCCTGGTAGGTGACCAGCGATGCGTGGTAGTGCCAGGTTCCGGTGACCGCCGCAGCGCCGCTCGCCGTGGCCACGCGGGCGCTGGCCGCGTAGATGACCTTCTCGCGAGGGCTCGCCGAGCTGGACGAGATCGCTGTTCCCAGGCCGGCCGTGCTGGTGAGTTTCCTGAGATGCAGGTACGTCCGGAAAGCCGTAAGGGCGGCCCGGGCGGCAGCCGGATGATTCGTGTAGTTCGCCGCCTTCCGAAGGTCGCCCGCGTCCCAGGCGCGCAGGAAGGCGCGGGCTGTCTGCTGCGCGTCCTGGCTAGCCGATGAGCCCGTCGGCAGGTAACCAGTGGTATGGGCGGACCCGCCCCCCGGCAGCACCAGCGCCGTACCGATACCTATCGCCGCTGCGGCCGCCGCAGCGATCAGCACATACGGAAGCTTCCGCCGTTTCCTGCCCCGCCTCCCGTGCCTGCCGCCCGGTGGCGGCTGCTCGACGACCGGCGGGAGTTGAGCGGCCGAGGTCTCCGTGCGGAACCACGAGTCCCACGCATTGCCGTCATCCGAAGTGCCGCTCACCTCAGCGACCGTACCCACTGCCCGGATTACTGACAAATCATCAGGAAAAACGCCGGAGGAACAGTTCTCGAGGGATGTCATGCGCGAATGCAATCTGGCCCGGCTGGTCAGCTGCCTGTTGACGGCATTATCGCCGCCTGGATCCTCTCCGGCCGGAAAGTCGCGGCCGTCGCCGCAGGCCAGGGTCATCGACCGGTGCCCGTCCCAGGCCGGATCGCCGGGGAAGGTGAGATCGATCGTGACGTCCCGGCAGGCGAGGCTAATCACGAGTCAGCCAGCGCCTAGTTGACAGAGTGGCTGACAACTCATACAGTGGCCACCATGTCAGAAAGACTGACAACTTCAGGGCGGCCGCTTCCCGGGCCCGACGCGGATCTGGGCTACCTGTTCCGGCTCGCGCACCAGCGCTTCCGGGCGCTGCTGGACAGCGAGCTGGAAGACCTCGGGCTGTCCGCGCAGGAGTACGGGATCCTGAGCCTGTTCGAGACCAGGCCCGAGCTGTCCACCTCCGAGCTGGCCCGCATCTCGCAGGTCACCAGGCAGACGATGCACACCTCGGTCCTCTGCCTCGAGGCGGCGGGGCTGGTCGAGCGCAGCGCGAGGAATCAAAGGGTCGTGCTCGTACGCCCGACGACGCGAGGACGAGAGTGCCTGGAGACCGCAACGCGCCGAGTGCGCGCAGTGGAGCAGGCCGCGCTGGCCGATCTCAGCCGCGAGGACGAGCGGGCCATACGAGCGTGGCTCGCCAGCCTGGCGGCCATGACCACAATCGCCAACAAAGCCGCGGATATGCGGGGGGAGACGTCATGAAGCATCAGGCCCGGGCGGACGGGAATCTTGAGCGGCGCATCCGTGACGCGGAGCGGAACCTGTTTGCCGCCGCCGGCGCGGACGTCGACGAGTTCTTCGTTGAACTCGAGCAGACAGGCCTGCGAGTACGTGTGCTCTCCCATGGACGCGGCCCGGCGGTTGTCCTGCTCCACGGCGTGTCGGAGAGCGCCGCCATCTGGGCGCCGTTGTTTACCAAGCTCGGTCATTTCCGGCTGCTCGCCGTGGATCTTCCCGGTCATGGTCTCTCCGACCCGATCACCTTGCGGCGCGGGCAGGTACGCGAGTATGCCCGGCGGCTGATCGAGGACATCCTGGACGCACTCGGGCTCGACGAGGCGCCGGTGATCGGCCACTCGCTTGGCGGCATGTTCGCCTTGTGGCACGCAGCCGCCGGTTCCGGGCGGATCTCTGGCGTGATCGCGATCGGGGAGCCCGCCGTCGCGCTCCCGGGCGTACGCGTGCGCATGCCGCTCTCGGTGTTGACCGTCCGCGGGCTAGGCACCGCTGTCTTGCGCGCGCCCAGCCCGCGCCGCGTCTATCGCGCCCTGCTTGCCCAGGGGCTTGGCTCCGCCGAAGTAGCGGCCGCGCCGGACTCGATGATCGAGGCGCTGCGTCTTTGCGCACGCCGGCCGCAGAACGCGAGAACCGTGGCCTCGCTCATGCACGCGATCGACCTGTTCCGCCGCCCGCGCCCCGAGAGCGTCCTCACAAGCGCAGAGCTCGCCGCGATCATGACGCCCGCAATCTTCATCATCGGGTCCGACGACCCCTACCTCTCTATCGAGCGCGCACGGCCGTCGATCGACCACATTCACGGCGCCAGGCTCTATGAGGTGCCCGGCGGACACGCCCCCTGGCTCGTCGACGCCCAGCACGCGGCCGACCTGATCGCAACTCACCTCGCAACCAGCGCCAGCGAAGCGGTCCGCCGGCCGCGGCTCGCGGCTAGCCCGGCCGGCGGCGAGCATGTTTAATGTCCTCAGCTAAGCGCCCTTCCCCACGGAGCTAACCGGTGACCTCAGGATCCCCCCGCACCCAGGCTGAGGTGGAGAAGAGAACGGTGCCGGCCGGGCGCGCTCGCCGTCGCAGCGCAATAACGGTAGGAAGCGGTCTTGCGGCTCTGGCGGCTATCTGGTTCGTTCCTGCGCTTGCGCTCCGCCCGATGGCCGACCCGGCCGTACTCGCGTTCCCCGTCGGGCTCGTTGTCGGGCTGGGCGTGGATGTGATGCGAGGAGTCGCCAACGCCAGGGGTTCCCGCCGGTCGCTCACTGCCCACTCACGCTATCTGACTGCATCCACCTGGACTGGGCTCCGCACGATTGACCTGCGCGGCCTGAAGCGTGTGCGGGCCCGGAGGATCGGCGGGAGGCTCGGCAAGATCACCTACCTCATCGTCACCGACACCGCCGGCGTGTGCATCGCCTTCCGCGCTCAGCAGGACATCCGGACTATCCGCCGCGCCCTGGACGCGGGTATGCGCGACCAAGATGCGGGGCTGGTGAAGGTCTCCCGGCTTGCCCGGGGAGTACTGGGAATCAAGCCGCTGCCAGGATGGATGTCGGCCTCGTGGTCCCTGGCTTCGATCGAATTGACAGTTCTCATCATGCTCGGCTGTGCGTTCACCATTATCGCACTTGCAGGAAAGTAGCATTCGGCTGCCACATGGGGACAGCTCTAGCCCTCGGTGTCGCCTTTGGCGCGGCCCTGGATGAAGTCGATCGCGTCGAGAGTTGCCTGGTAGACAAAGCGCTCGCGTTTGGGTGCGGCCAGGAACCTGGCCGCCGCGGCCAGCGGTGCCCGCCCGGCCGCGCCGGTGCGGGACTCGGCGATCGCGGCGGTGGTGGTCTTGACCGCGTGCGCGACCATGATCGACGCGGTCGAGTTGTCCTCGGCGGCGGCGTGGGTGAGCGCGGTCTCCAGTGGCGCGGCGGGGCCGTCGTAGCCCTTGACCAGCGCGACCGCCTGGTCCGGGTCGCGCTTCCTGATCGCCGTCAGCACTGCGTCTGTGTCCGACCCCGGATACGGCGCGACCGGGGTTGGTGGTGCCTTGGCATCAAACTTCGACGTCCACTGGACGAACCAGGCCGCATGCAAGACCCCGCGCAACACATGCGGGCCCGGGTCGACCGACCACGCCCAGCGCAGCGCATTGGTGTAGGTCAGCGTGTGCGTGACGTCGAGCCAGCCGGCGTCTTTTGAGTCGTCGGTGTCCGAGGCGATGTCGAACCGGCCCAGCCGGGCCGCCGCCACCGACGCGATCGCGTCGATGATCTGCGGCACGGGCACGCCACCGTGCACCGCGCTGGTGACCGCGCCGACCGCCTCTTCCGGCCCCTCCTCTAGCAGCACTCGGCGCAGGCTGGGGAAATCCGGATCGAGGGTGGCGAGGGCGTTCGTAATTTCGGGGAAGACGGCGGGGCCATGATCCCGGGTGGCGGGGGCGCGCACACCCAGGTCGTCTTCTGCCGCCCGCCAGGCCCGCAGGAAGCGGCGCATGTACGGAAGCCGGTCGTAGCGGGTGGACCAGGTGATCGCGGGCACCAGCGGCGCCAGCACTGTGTCCGCCTGCGACCAGCCGATCCGGTCCAGCAGGTCGAACGCCTTCTGGCAGTAGATCATCGGGTGCCCGTAACCGAGGAAGTGATCGGTGATCGCGCCAAGGAACGCATGCCGGATCTGCCCCGGCGACGCGCCGGCCGCCAGCAGCCCGCGCAGGAGTGCCTCGGCGTCCTCGCCCTGCTCGGCGTCGACCAAAGGGGAAAACGCGGCCAGGCCGTCAGCCACCGACCCGTATGACCCGACGACATCCAGCGGGTCCGGCTGGGGCCGCGGCGGCCGGCGCACCTCGGTGCGGCTCACCGTCGACAGGGCCTGGATGACCGGCAGCGCGCTGAGCGGGCCCTCGAACGCCGCCGCCATCGTCAGGCAGTCCGCGAGCGTGGCCAGGGAATGATTCCAGCCGTATTCGGCCCGGGTCGCGCCATACGTCACGCCCGCGCGTACCACCTCGGACAGCGGCGTCCCGATCGCGCGCAAGCGCATCGTGTCCCGGGCGAGGCGGCCGGTATCCACCTCACCCATAGCGTCCAGCAGGCTCGCGAACAACTCCGGCGCGATCTGCTCCGGCGCCGGATCGGTGACGTCCACATACACCCACCCGTCACGCACCGACACCGGATACGTCCGGATGTTCTCCCCGCCGAACACGCACGTGCCGTCGGCCAGCCGGAACTTCCAGTTGTGCCACGCGCAGGTCAGCACGTCCCCGCGAATATCGCCATCTTTCAGCGCGTACCCCTGATGCGGACACCGGTTGTCCGCCGCGTACACCCCGGCGGCGGTACGAAACAGCGCGATCCGCTTGTCGCCATGACGCCAGAGCTTGCCCTGCCCGTCCGGGATATCCGCGATAGATACCGCACGCACCAAGTCCGTCATGCGATGACGGTAACCCCGCGTGCACCGCGCGCACATCGGTCGTTCGTCCTAGGACCGGTCGCGCCGCAGGCCCGCGTGCTGGGTCTGTGGTCACCCGAGTGGAATGCTGCTGCCGGGGACCGGGGTCAGCGCCTGGCCCGTCACCGGCCAGCCGGAGGGCAGCCAGACCAGCGGCCGGACCTGCACCCATGGGTCGCCGTTCTCGAAGGCGTCGTAGTAGTGGTACACGAGGTAGGACCGGGAGCCATTGATATAGACCGATGACGATCCGGGGCCGATCATCCCTTCGTCGCTGCCCTGCAGTTCCATACCGCCGGAGTTCGTCATGGCCGTGCCGGCGGGGTCGACGTAGGGCCCGGTCACCGTGGTGGACCGGCCGACCATGATGCGGTAGGTGCTGCCGATGCCGGCGCAGCAGGTGTCGAATGACACGATCAGGTAGTAGTACCCGTCGTGGTAGGTGATGCCCGCGCCCTCCTCGGCGTCGGGCGCTGGTCGCTGGGCCAGCGAGTAGATGGCGGGGGAGGGGCTGGCTGGCTTCCCGGTCGCCCCGTCCAGCGCGATGAGCTTGATCCCGCTCCAGTAGGAGCCGAAGACCAGCCACTTGTCCCCGCCTGGCGCGGCGACCAGCGACGGGTCAATGGCGTTGTAGTCGTCGCTGGCGATGCTGCGGAAGACCAGGCCTTGGTCGGTCCAGTGGTAGCGCGGGCTGCGGGGATCGAGCGTCGGCGTGGTGGCCAGGCCGATCACGGAGTTGTTCGAGCCGAAGCTGGAGCCGGCGTAGTACAGGTGCCACAGGCCGCCGAAGAACGAGATGTCCGGCGCCCACAGGTTCGGAATGCTGCCGAGCGCCGTGCTGATCCACGCGGGCTTGGTGGCGAAGACTGTCCCGGTGTAAGTCCACTGCCGCAGGTTGCGGGACGTCCGGATCTGGATGTTGCCGTTGCCGATCACCCCGGCCGGGTCCCCCGTCGAGAACAGGTAGTACGTGCCGCCCTGCCGGGCCATGCTCGGATCGTGCACGAAGATGTAG
>Ga0307474_10003709_pt1 | contig 11017 bp, 7 predicted proteins | sample atmos_gasesECM1C_2_FD_203312 | JGI IMG/M metagenome (GOLD analysis project Ga0307474, IMG submission 203312) | Hardwood forest soil microbial communities from Morgan-Monroe State Forest, Indiana, United States - atmos_gasesECM1C_05 | ecosystem: Environmental > Terrestrial > Soil > Temperate...
TCCGGATTTCTGGCCAAGCTGACCGGCGGCCCGGGGAAAACCAGCATCCGCGCAGGCTTTGGCATCTTTTACACTTCGGTGGAAGACCTGACCCAGTTTCAGGAGATTGGCGATCCTCCTTACGGACTGTTTTACGTGAGCCCGGCGCCGCCGCTCCTCGAAACACCGTATATCGATCGCGGTTCGAATAACCCGGAAGGCCAGCGTTTCCCGTTCGTCTTTCCTCCGCCGGGAGCGAGCGCAAAAAATCCGGACACCACTTTCAACTGGCCGGGCGTGCTGCCCCTTTCCGGGACGCTGGCGTACAACACGCATAACGTGCTGCCGCGCGCCAACGATTACGAATTGTCAGTACAACGGCAATTCGGTTCGAACACCGTGTTGAGCCTCAGTTACGTTGGTAACCAGGGTCACAAACTGATCAGCCTGGTGGAAGCGAACCCGGGCAATCCGAACCTGTGCCTGCAATTGATTGCCGCGAACGCCCAAACGACTTCGGGGCAGCAGTGCGGCGGCTTCGGTGAAGGGCAGCAATACGTTTTGCCTCCGGGAGCTCCATTTCCGTCGGCGGCAACTCCGAACGTCGAAACTACCGGCCCGTGCAACGTGGGCGGCGGAACCTGCAATATCGTGAACACGACGTATACCGTGCTGGGTCCAAACTTCGCGGACATTCCGTACGAAGCGACCATCGCACAGTCGTCCTACAATTCGTTTCAAGCGGAATTGAAACACACCAGCGGACTCTCGACTTTCCTGCTCGGCTACACTTACAGCAAGTGCATGGACAACGCCTCCGGATTTCAGGAGGGCATCAATCCGTTCGACAGCCGGCGGAGCATCGGGTTGTGCATATTTAACGTCACCAACAATTTCGTGGCCAGTTACGACACCCAGGTTCCGTTCGATCGCATTTTTCACGTGACTTCGTACTGGGGAAAACTGATTGCTGCGGGCTGGGGCGTTTCGGGAATTACGACTTTTGCTTCGGGCCTACCGGTCACGTTATCTGAATCCGACGACAATTCGTTTACCGGCACGCAGGGCGGCGAAGCGCAAATCGATTTGCCGGATTATAACGGCGGGCCACTCAGCATCCACAAGAATCCCCGTAACGGCCAGCCATACTTCAACAACATCGTAAATGATCCGGGCGCCACGCCGCCGGTTACCGGCGGAGTGTTCAGTTTGGAGGCGCTGGGAACGATTGGTTCGGCTCGCCGGCGATTCTTCAGCGGACCGGGCTTGAACAATTGGGACATGGCGTTGCTGAAGGACTGCAAATTCACTGAGACGAAGACGCTGCAGATCCGGTTCGAAGCGTTCAACATCTTCAACCACGCGCAATTTTCGGCGAATAATTCGTCAGGATTCGGCGTGGTCGGCTCATCGGGATTTGGCGTCATTTCGTCGACGTACGGCCAGCCGCGCGTTTTGCAGGCGGGTTTGAAATTCCTGTTCTAAACGCGAGTCTGCTTGCCGATGCAAATTACCTCTGAGGAATCGGCGCGCGTTGGTTCAAAACGAATGAACCAGGCGCGCCATGGTTTTTGCTCCGCTTGTGTTCGTGTCGCCCGTTTTCGCCTCGACCGATGGTCACCGTTTTGCGCCGGCTTCCTTGCGATTCTCTTATTCGGAATGGGAGAGAGCTACGCGCAAAAGGATTCTTCGAGTCGGCCGGCCAGCGCGGCATCGACGGAGGCCGGGAAAAGAGTATTCGACCGGAATTGCGCGGGGTGCCATGGGCTGGATGCGCGGGGCGGCGAGCACGCGCCGAATATCGCCAACAATCCCGAACTGCAGCGGATGGCGGACGCGCAACTGATTCGTATCGTGCATGACGGCGCGGCATCCGGCGCCATGCCGGCCTTCGGCAGCACATTGAAGGACGGCGAGATCAAGGCAGTGGTTGGCTATTTGCGTTCGCTGCAAGGCCGGGGTGGCGGCGAAGCCGCGGCCGCAAAACTGCCGGGCGATCCGGCCGCGGGAAGGTTGCTCTTCTTCGGCACGAATGGCGGCAAGGCCGGATGCGCGGAGTGTCACTCCGTGGTCGTGGAAGGCGCCGGGGCCGGGGGATTCATCGCCCCAGACCTTACGACTTACGCGGAGGCGCGCGAACCAGCAGAAATTCTGCGGGCCATCACCAATCCAAGCGAAAACGCAAACGCTCGCTGGCGCACGGCGGTGGTGACGATGCGCGACGGCGAGAAATTCAGCGGTCTAATCCGCAACCAGGATAATTTTTCGGTGCAGCTGCAAGCGCCTGACGGGAGCTTTCACCTGTTGGATCGCGCGTCGGTTGCCGAAGTCACTTTCGACTCAAAATCGATGATGCCGGCGAACTACGGCGAGCGCCTGACGCCGGTGGAACTCAACGATCTGATCAGCTTCTTGATGCGCAGTGCTGCGGCTGAAGGAGCCGCTAAATCGCGCGATTCAAAAAGACGAGATGATGACGGCGGGAATTGAGCTCGTCATTGGATGCCAGTCTTCCGGCGTGACGATAATTCCATAAAACTTTTCAAAGGTTCGGTGAACCGTGATTCATTGGAAGCAATTCTCGTTGATGGTGATTTTGTTGGGGTCCGCCGCGTGGGCGTTTTCCCGCGTTAACGCGCAAGAACAACCCAAAGCTGTGTTTCACCTCGATCCGTTGAATCCGCAGTTTTCGAAGCTCATTGCGCCCACGGCGAAGTTAACCAAAGTGGCTGGCGGCTTCGGGTTCACGGAGGGGCCGGTGTGGGAGCCGGGCGGCTTTCTGTGGATCAGCGACGAGACCATCAACAAAATTTACAAAGTCCAGATGGACGGGTCGAAGCAGAGCCTGATCGATCTGGGCGACCCGGACGGCAACACGCTCGACAGTGGCGGGCGGCATTTGATCGATTGCGCCAGCGTGCTGCGGGCGATCATTTCGATTTCGCGGGTCGATGGGACGTACACGGTGCTGGCTGATCGTTATCAGGGCAAGCGTTTCAACAGTCCCAACGATGTAGTTGTGGGCCCCGACTCGACATTGTATTTCACCGACCCAACGCTCGATTTGGTGCAAGGGCAGAAGCAAGAAATTCCGTTTCAAGGCGTGTATCGTTTGGCGCCGGACGGAACTGTGACGCTGCTGACGCGCGAATTGACTCAGCCCAACGGTTTGGCGTTTTCGCCCGACGGTCAATTTCTCTACGTGGACGATAGCGAGCAGAGAAATATCCGGGTCTACGATTTTCGTAAAGACGGCACGATTTCGAATGGCAGGATTTTCGGCGAAGAGCCAGGCGGCAAAGACGATGGCGTGCCGGATGGCATGAAGGTCGATAAGGACGGAAATATTTTTGTCACCGGTCCGCGCGGCATCTGGGTTTGGGATAAGGCGGGCCATCACCTGGGAACCATCGTGATGCCGGAGCAGCCGGCGAATCTGGCCTGGGGCGATGCGGACTACGGGACGCTTTATATTACGGCCACCACGTCGGTGTACCGGCTGCGCACCAAGACGCATGGCTTCGTGCCGTACCTGCCATTCGCGAGCGTCGACGCGGTCAAATCGAAGTAGTCGCGGCCCTTCAGAAAACTTGCTCAGCTATCCCACTGACACATACGAGTCAGCTCACACAATTCAAACGCGCGCCGTCCATCGGCTGAGCGATACTAAGCCCGCATAGTGAGGCGATCGACAGCGCAGAGGCGCTGGTTTGAATTCTAGGTCCGCATGGGGGAATAAGATGAGGGTAGGCTCCGCGATTCTGCTGGCCGTGCTGTCGGTCTTGATTTTTGCGGATGGTCTCGCCGCGAACGATAAGGAACGCGCATTGCAGGTGTCCGAGTTTGGAAAGACCAAAGATGGAGCGGTGATCTATCGTTACGTGCTCACCAATAAGAAGAATTTCGAAGCGGTGGTGATTAGTTATGGCGCGTCACTGGTTGCGGTGAAGGCTCCGGATCGCACCGGCAAAGTGGCGGATGTGGTATTCGGCTACGACGATCTCGACGGCTACGAGCAGGATAAGGCCTACATCGGGGCGACCGTAGGGCGTTACGCGAATCGAATCGCGGGTGGCGAATTTGTGCTGGACGGGACGACCTATCACATTCCCAAAAACAATGGGCCCAACGCGCTGCATGGCGGAATCCGCGGATTCAACAAGAAAGTTTGGACCGGCGTGGATCGTTCAACGCCGGCGGCGCAAGTGGTGGAATTCAGCTACACCAGCGTGGACGGCGAGGAAGGATTTCCCGGCACATTGAAAGTCATGGTGACCTACACGGTACCGGCGTACAAGAACGAAGTGCGCATCGATTATTCGGCGACGACCGACAAAGATACGGTCCTGAATCTGACCAACCACAGCTACTTCAATTTGTCCGGGATGCCGACCCAGGAAATTCTGAATCACGAAGTCATGATACGCGCGGAAATGTTTACGCCGGTCAATTCGACGCAAATTCCCACCGGAGAAGTGCGTCCAGTGGCCAACACGCCTTTTGATTTTCGGAAGTCGACGGCGATCGGAGCGCGGATCAATGATAACAACGAGCAACTAAAGATCGGCGGGGGCTACGACCTCAACTGGGTGCTGGACAAGAAAGGTAAGCCGCAGATTTTGCAGCTGGCCGCCGAAGCGTACGAGCCGACGAGCGGCCGAGTGCTGTCGGTCGAGACGACGGAACCGGGTCTCCAGCTGTATACCGGAAATTCGCTGGACGGCACCGCGCACGGCAAGGGTGGCGTGGTTTACGCGCGGCGCACCGCGTTTTGTTTCGAAACGCAGCACTATGCGGACTCGCCGAACCATCCGAATTTTCCAACCACGAAACTGAAGCCGGGACAGACGTTCCGTTCGACTACAATCTATCGATTTTCCACGCGTTAGAAATTCCGTTCTGGATGGGCTCAGCGAATTGAAGACAAAGATGTAAGTGGTCGGGGCGTGGAGATTTGAACTCCAGACCTCCTGCGCCCAAGGCAGGCGCGCTACCAGGCTGCGCTACGCCCCGACCGTGCAGTGCGTCATTCATTCTAAGGTACTTTTGAACTTTCCTGCTACGGCGAAGGCCGTTTTGTTCGCGCGCTCAGTGGTGCATCTGCGACTGAATTCTAACGTGGGACAACTCTGTTTCGTACCGCCGAGGTCTCGCGAGCACTTTCCTGTTGACATGCCACAGGTCCTCCGCGATACTCCTGTGTGAATACCACAGGAGCGAGAATGACCGAGGGCCGGTCGGAAATTCTGCAGGGAACGCTGGATTTGATGGTCTTGAAGACGCTGGACGTGATGGGGCCGCAACACGGCTACGGAATCGCGCGGCGCATCGAGCAGATCAGCGAAGAGGCACTGCAAATCAACCAGGGAACGATTTACGCGTCGCTGGTGCGGCTGATGCAAAAACGCTGGATTAGCGGGGCCTGGGGAACGTCCGACAATAAAAGAAAGGCCAAATTTTATTCGATCACCAAAGCCGGGCGCAGGCAGCTCGATACTCAGGAACGAAATTGGGAACGGATTTCGGCGGTGATCGGACGTGTACTAAATCTCGCGGAGCGCGGATAGCCGATGTCGACGCCGGTGGCAGGCCTACTAAGAAATATTGTAGGGCGGCTCCGCGCGCGGTTTGCGCCGGCTGCGGAGCCGGTGGAACAAGAGCACGACTTTGGGCAGGAATTCGAGCGCGAACTGGCCAGCCATCTCGAGATGCTGACCGAAGAGAATGTGCGGCGCGGAATGGCGCCGGATGAAGCTCGGCGCGCCGCAAGGATCCGTTTAGGAGGGACCACGCAGCTAGCGGAGACCAACCGCGAACTGCGCGGTTCGCCTTGGCTCGAGACATTCTTGCAGGACGCGCGCTATGCGTTCCGCGTGCTGCGGAAGAATCCCGGCTTCACTGCCGTCGCGATATTGACGCTGGCGCTGGGCATCGGAGCCAACACCGCAATTTTCAGCGTGGTCTATGCGGTGTTGTTGAAACCGCTGCCTTACACGCATCCCGAGCAATTGGTCACCGCGTTCCAGGCCAATCTGCAGGAGGGCGTGCCAGAAACCGGAGTTTCGTATCCCAACTACGAAGAATGGCGCGCGCAGAATCATGTTTTCGCCGAAATGGCCAGCATTCAGGCTCACCAGCTTACGCTCACGGGCCACGGCACGCCTTCGGTAGTCGACACATCGGTCATTACTCCCGAATACTTTTCGCTTCTCGATGTGAAGCCGTTCGCGGGACGGATCTTTTTCTCCGATGATGGCAAGAAAGGCGCGCCGCCCGTTGTAGTCATCAGCGAAAACCTGTGGCGCGGCACTCTGGCAGCCGATCCAAAGATCGTCGGAAGTTCGATCGTGCTCGACAAGCGTCCATTCACGGTGGTTGGAATCATGCCTGCGGACTTTCGCGTTCCGATCTTCAACACCAAGCAGGATTTGTGGATCCCGCTGGCGCAAGATCCGCTTTTCAGTGGCTGGATGGCGCGCCGGGGCGGACATTATCTCCCCGTGGTCGGGCGCCTGAAACCCGGCGTCTCCCTGCGACAGGCTCAGGCCGAAATGGACGCCATCAGCCAACGGCTGGCCCAGGAATTCCCGGCGGAAAATAATGGTTGGACCGTAAATCTTGTGCCGCTGCAAAAAGAACTCGTGGGAGACGTGCGGTCCGCGCTGCTGATCCTGTTAGCCGCCGTGGGTCTGGTTCTTTTAATCGCATGCGCCAATATTGCCAACTTGCTGCTGACTCGTGCGACGTCGCGCTCGAAAGAAATTGCGGTACGTACCGCCCTGGGCGCCAGCCGCTCCCGAATTATTCGCCAGTTGCTCTGCGAGACTACGTTGCTGGGGTTGCTGGGCGGAGTCGCGGGCGTTGCTCTGGCTTATTGGGGAGTGCAAGCGCTTAGTTCTTTTATTCCCGATGATTTGCCGCGGGTGAACGCCATTCGGGTTGACCCTGTGGTTTTGGTTTTCGCGCTGGTCCTTTCCGCGATTGCCGGCATCGCGTTCGGCTTGGTCCCCGCGCTCTTTGCGGCAAAATCCGACGTACAGAATAATCTTCGTGAAGGCGGCGGCCGTTCGGGCGAAAGCGGAAATCGCCGCCGGGCGCGTAACGTGCTGGCGGTGGCGGAAATTTCGCTGGCGATGGTTCTACTGGTGGCGGCGGGCTTGCTGTTGCGCAGCTTCTCCAAGCTGATGGCCGTTGGCCCCGGCTTTGACCCCCAGCACATCGTGAACGCTGACATTTCTCTGCCGCAGTTTCAATATTCCACTCCAGTGCAGTGGACCAATTTCTCGGGCGAGTTCCTGGCTAGAATCCAAGCTCTACCGGGACTGCAAGATTCAGCGATCGTTGTTCCGCGGCCCATCACCGACGGTTTCGTGAATCTTGGATTTACCATCGAAGGAGTTCCTCCCGCCTCGGCAAACGATTCGCGAACCGCGGACTACGCCTCCGTGAGTCCGGAATATTTCCGGGTCATGGGAATTCCGTTGCTGGCCGGGCGCCTGTTCAATCCGCAGGACAACCGTTCTGCGCCGTCGGTCGCGCTGATCAGCAGAGCTATGGCGCAGCGTTATTTTCCAAATCAAGATCCCATTGGCAAGCGGGTCAACTTCGCGTTTCCTCCGGATCCGGATATGCCCCGCGAGATCGTCGGAGTGGTTGGCGATGTCCGCGATGTTTCTCTGGATAAGGCTCCAGGTCCGATGATGTACGCGCCTTACGCCCAGTCGCCATTTTGGGGCGCGAATTTGGTGGTGAAGAGCACTTTAAGCACAGCCGCGGTGGCCGCGGCCATTCGCCAGGAAGTGCAGAAAATGGATAAGGATCTGCCGGTAACCAACATTGCGAAGATGCCGGAGATGATCGACGCGTCCGTGGCGCAGCAAAAGTTTCGGACGTTCTTGTTGGGATTATTTGCCGGCATCGCTCTGGTGCTGGCGGCGACCGGAATTTTCGGGGTGATTTCTTACTCCGTGGCGTGCCGTACGAATGAAATTGGGATTCGAGTGGCGCTGGGCGCATCGCGCAACGCCATTTTGGCCATGGTGCTGCGCGAAACACTGCTGTTGACGTTCGCAGGTTTGGCGGTAGGAATTCCGTGCGCACTCGGGGCTGCGCATTTGCTGGGGCATATGCTTTATGGAGTTTCAGCGAACGATCCGAGCACGATCGCGATGGTGACGCTTACTCTTACCGCCGTGGCCACGCTGGCTGGGTACGTGCCGGCACGACGGGCCATGCGGGTCGATCCTATGGTCGCATTGCGCCACGAATAGCGTTTCGTTCGCCGCAACTCGGGAACGGTCTGAACCCCTCGAACCTGCATCATTTTTCCCCGTGTTTCTACAGGGATTGCCGCACTCCCCGCCCCACACCGCGGCGTTATTATGGGGCGTAATCATCGATGGTCAGCGCATTCGCGCCGCCCCGAGGCGGAATCATGAAAACTGTTGAAATCACACAATTTCAAATCGACGTACCGCAAACGAAGTTGGAAGATTTGCAGAGTCGGCTCGGTAATACGCGTTGGTCCCATCAAATGCGGGGTGCGAACTGGGATCAAGGCACCGACCTCGATTATTTGAAACGGCTGGTTCACTACTGGGAGTCTCAATACGACTGGCGCAAACAGGAGGAGGCCATCAATCAGTTCGCACAATACAAGGCGGACATAGACGGCATCGGAATCCATTTCGTCCACGAGCGCGGCCGGGGCCCGAACCCGTTTCCCCTGATTCTCACGCATGGCTACCCCGATTCGTTTTATCGCTTCGCGAAAATAATCCCGATGCTGACGGACCCGGCGCGATTCGGCGGCAATGCTGAAGATTCGTTTGATGTCGTGGTGCCCGATCTTCCAGGTTATGGCTTTTCCGACCGCCCGATGTCGAACGGAATGATTTTTCGGGTGCACGACCTTTGGGCCCAGTTGATGACCGAGACGCTCGGGTACAAGAAATTCGGCGCGCACGGGGGAGACTGGGGCAGCACCGTTACGGAGCAATTGGCGCTGCATCATCCGCAGGCGGTTGTGGCGATTCACCTAACGGATATCCCGTTTGGCCACCTTTTTCAAAAGCCTCGCGACCCGTCGGCCGAGGAAGAAAAATTCTTGCAGAAAAGCGAAAAATGGATGAAGAAAGAAGGCGCGTACGCGCAGATCCAATCGACCAAACCGCAAAGCCTGGCACAGGGTCTGAACGATTCGCCCGCCGGCCTTGCGGCGTGGATGATTGAGAAACTTCAGTCTTGGAGCGACTGCCACGGGAAAATCGAATCGCGTTTCAGTAAGGACGAAATACTGACGCATGTGATGATTTACTGGGTGACGGAATCGATTGGGCCGTCGTTTCTGCCGTATTACGATTTCGCTAACGCCGGCGCGCTGACCTGGATGAAAGAGGGGATTCAAAAAGTCATAACCTCCTCAAAAGTCCCGGCGGCTTTTGCGCTCTTTCCCAAGGATATCAGCCAGCCGCCGAGGCACTGGGCCGAACGATTTTTCGACGTCCAACGCTGGACGGAAATGCCGCGCGGCGGACACTTTGCGGCGATGGAAGAACCCGAACTGCTTGCCGCGGACTTGCGCGATTGGTTCCGACCATTCCGGCGAGGCTCCGGCGCGAACTGAAGAATTCGAAAGAGGTAAAGATGGCCATGACCATAGAGGATTTCCGCCGGATCGCGTTGAGTTTTCCCGGGACGGAGGAAAGTTCGCACATGGGGGCGGCGGATTTTCGCGTGGGCGGCAGGATTTTTGCGACGCTGGCGTCGGCTAAGCAGGGTTATGGGAATTTGATGCTCACACTCGAGCAGCAGCAGGCGTTCATCGAGGAGCTGCCGGAAGTTTTCATTCCCATACACGGTGGCTGGGGACGAATGGGTATGACCCACATTATCCTGAAGGCGGCGCACGAGGATGTGCTGGCCGGAGCGCTGCAGACGGCGTGGAAATTGCGGTCGAGAAAAATGCCAAGACCGGCCGAAAGAAAACCGTGGGTAGCAAACCGCTGAACGCGCCGAAGGGTCGTTCGAAAAAACGCTGACGAAACTCCATTCGTTCAGCGGCGTTTGAGGGCTTCGAGTTCGTCGAGAGTTCGCGGCCAGTCTGATCCCAACAAGCGGGACAGGCTGCGATCCGCCAGAACTTTTCCACCCGTCTGGCAGACCGCGCAGTAATTTGTTTCATTGTCCGCGTAACGAATCCGCTGAATTTTTTCTCCGCAGGTGCGGCAGGGCTGTCCGTAACGGCCGTGAACCGCCATCTCCTTCCGAAAGGCAGTGACCTTCTCCGGGAATTCGGTTTCCGCTTCCTGCCGCAGCCGGTCGATCCAGGTTTGCAGCGTGGCGCGCGTGGCGGCATAGAGACGTTCCCATTCTTCCGGCTTCAACTTGTGAGTATGGGTGATGGGTGAAAGCCACGCGGCGTGCAAAATCTCGTCCGAATAGGCGTTGCCAATGCCGCTGATGATCCGCGGGTCGGTCAGCGCCCGTTTTAGCGTCCGGTTTTCGTAGGTCAGGGCATCGCGGAAAGAATCGAGCGTGCTGCTGAAAATCTCGAGGCCGCCTGGATCCAGCGAATTCAAGCCGTCTTCGCCGCGGACGACGTAGAGCGAGGCGCGGCGTTTTGAGCCGGCCTCGGTGAGAACCAGCGAACCTTTGGGAAAATCGAACGCGGCCAGGTTTTGGCGGCCTCCCAGCTTGGCGTCCGGCGGGCGCCAATGCAGCCGCCCCGCGATCATCAAATGCAGGACCAGCCAGAGGTCGCTATCGAGTCCGATCGCGATGCGCTTGCCGATGCGGCGCAGCTCGCGCACAACTTTGCCCTCGACATCGGTTAGAGGCGGCTCTGCGGTGCGTAGTAGAAACGCGCCGTGAATCCGCACGCGAACCAATGGCTGCCCGACGATGCGCGGCTCGAGCGCGCTGAGATACGCACTGATGTCGGGGAGCTCGGGCACGGGGATAGAATGTACGGGGAAGCACCGCAGAGGCAACGGTGACCTTGGATTGTCGCCGACACGGCCAAGAGCGGCCAGCCTGC
>Ga0307474_10003710_pt1 | contig 11015 bp, 11 predicted proteins | sample atmos_gasesECM1C_2_FD_203312 | JGI IMG/M metagenome (GOLD analysis project Ga0307474, IMG submission 203312) | Hardwood forest soil microbial communities from Morgan-Monroe State Forest, Indiana, United States - atmos_gasesECM1C_05 | ecosystem: Environmental > Terrestrial > Soil > Temperate...
TCAATCATTCTTTTAACTTCAGAATTCGCGTGAGTTGGGACAAGTTCAATTTTGGGATGGCCAGCCGCAAACACTCTGAAAATTTCATCGGCGAATGCCTGTCCAATTGTCGGCACATCACTAAAATCGAATAAGACTGTCTTAAAAAGCTCTACACGAGCCAATAACCGCTTCGCTTGAGAGCGTGAGATTAGGTTTTCATTCCCATATCTAGCTAAGTTGACAGGAACTACAGTCTTAGTAAATCCGTACTCGTCGCCGGTCGAGTATTGGTTAAATATCTTGGTCGTCGTTCTGGAAGTGTGATTGTTCAATTTCATCCACACGGAAGTACCATCCCGGAACTTGTCTCGCTCCAGAATCCAATCATCTGCCTCGAATTTGTGGGAGAAAAAGACGCCTCCAGAGAGGATGTCGAACTGATCGAACATTCTGGAGGAAAAGAAAATCCCCTCGCCAGTGTGCCGCTTTGGATCGGTCGTGAGTTTTCCTTTCGCCAATTCAAGAATAGCGTGTCGTTCATCCAGAAGACCTAGTTCAGTTTGAATTTTCTTAAAAATGCCTACGCCATTGTCGTGCATGACCATTTCGGTATCCACGGCATTCCGTCTAATTGATAGATAGACAGTGGTGCCAGCAGAATGGTCCAAGGCATTGTTGAACATTTCGGTAAAGCCGTAGTGCCAAATTGCCAGGACGTTGTCGGACATATCTCCAAGCACTTTGCTCACGTCATCTCTCCACACCAAATCCTCGGCAAGATTTGGCGCGATTGCATAAGCCTTGTCCCATTCGGCTAATGTGGCTAGCTTTCGGGTCCTATTCCTGGTCTGGCCGGATTCAACAACTGCGTGCTCAGATTTCAACCTTTGCAGATGCTTATTGACCGCCTGCCTCGTAATTCCAAAGTGGTCTGCAACAAATTTGGTTAGATCGTGCGGATGTTTCTCAAGGTGTTCCAGAATGTATTTGCGAACGTCCTGGCCTCTGGCACGAATTCTCTTTGTCATTTGCAACCTCAGCAGTGGAGTTTGTCAATATAGTTGCATAACATTGACAACTGTATGAGCAATGATTGTCAACCATAAGGAAATCATTGTCAACCTTTGTGAACACGGTTCGGCAAGGCGTTAGAGCACTCGGCGGCTAAGTAGAAATACAGGAAATCAGCCCAAATGGCGCGCGTGTCCGGTGTTCAGTGGGCGCTTTTCGCAAAATCGACCGTGGGGAACAGTGCGGGTAACAGTTTTCAGTGATTCAACACTGCCGTAATTGATAGGCATTCCGCATCATGTCAATTCCCTCCCTGTCCCTAAATGGTGCATCGGATAGCTGCGAGTCTGCTTCTAAAGTGGTGTTGGGGGATCAATTTTAAGAAAAGCGACCACCGCATGAGGGATTTCTGGAGGAAATGTCGCTTCTTAGGGCATTGGGTCTCTTATGCGCGACGGTTCTTGTTATCGGTCGGCGGTTCACCGCTGCCGCAGATATTATTCTATGGCCGTGTCCATCAGCGGCTCTTAAGGCCAAAACAAAAATGTAATAAGCGGGAGCAAGAACAATGTCGAAACGATTTCGGAAGTGCGCAACGGCCGCAGTATTGTCGGTTGCAGCTTTCGTGTCCGCGTGCGGAGGTGGCGGATCGGGTGCTCCGCCGTCAGCTGCCAGCCTGACAGTTACGTCGGGAGCCATCTCGGTCTCCGCGACGACCACCACTCCCGCGCCGACTGCAACAATCAACGCGAATGTCTCCGGGGCTTCGTCGGCGCAGTATTACTTCACGGCAACTTTCACGAGCAGCGGAATTGCCTCGATCAGCCAGACGGTCACCGGCACATCGGTCAGTTTCAGCGTTCAATTCAAGTCGCCGACATCGCTGGCGCCCGGTACGTACTCGGACACGGTGACCGTACAGGCTTGCGAGGACAGCACCTGCAACAATCCCGTGGCGAACAGCCCGCAAAAAGTCACGACCAGCTATGCCGTGAGTGACGGCGCCGGTGTGCCGGCCGTGCTGAGCGGCCTGGCGCCGAGCACCGTCCAGGTGGGAACTGCCGGTTTTGCTCTGGTAGTGAACGGTGCGACTTTTACGTCGTCATCGGTCGTACAGTGGAATGGCAGTGCGCGCGCGACCAGCTTCATTTCGTCGACCCAGTTGAGCGCCTTAATTTCGGCGGCGGACGTTGGCGCACTTGGCACTGCAGTCGTCACGGTAGCGAATGTCACCCCAACGGGTACGGCAGTATCCAATGCGCTTGACTTCTCGATTTCTGCAACAGCACCCGCGGATAACTTGACGATCTCCACGAACGCATTAACTGCAACGGTGGACACCTCGGTAGGCGGTGTTCTGCCCCTAAAAGTTGTCGTCACGGTAAACCAATCAACGCAAGCCACCTATTTCTATTCCGTGACATTTGTGGGCAGCGCTGTGGCGGGTATCAGTATCGGCGGCGAGACGAACTTTCAGCCCCTGGGCACGCCACCGCCGGGTCCGTCGGCGGGGCGGATCACGGGCTTCGCCAGTCCGGGCGGCGGCCAAATGATCACTGGTAACTTTTCTGGGCCTGTAAATTCTGCGACGCAGCTTACGCAGCTCGACGTGACGCTACTTAATGATGCGCAAATGGGCGCGGGCACATACACGGACACGATCGCAATAACCGTTTGCTTCGACCTGCAATGCACACGTCCGCTTCCTGGCAGCCCACAGCAGATCGCCGTGACCTATACCGTGACCGGAAACCCTATTCCAAACACCTTGTTCACGCTCGCACCCGGTGCGTTGACAGTAGAGGCGCCTACCTCAAGCGCCGCACCAGTCACCGCGACGGCGATGATATCGACCGATGGGCTACCGCCTTACGGTGCGTATGTGTTTGCAACAATCGGGACCGGTGCGGCCATCGCAAGTGTTGCATTTCAATCAAATGTGAACGCTACCGGTACGCTGACCGTAACGGCAAAACCACCGGCGTCCTTGGGCTCGGGAATCTATGCAGATTCGGTGCAGATCAATATCTGCTTCGATAGCGCCTGTACCAAACCTGCCAATCATGGCCAATTCTCGCTGCCGATAACCTATGTGGTCGACGCCTCGGCCAGCACAGATTTCACGATGCAGACAATTCCCGCTCAGATCTACAGCATGGCGTGGAGCGAGGTGAACCAACGGATCTATGCGACCGTTCCGATAGGGGCTGCCAGCAATCCAAACTCACTCATTGTCGTCAATCCAAAGACGGCGAGCATTGAAACGGTTCTATCATTGGGTCAGGGAACCGATCCCTCAAGTCTCGCGCTCTCGGATGACGGACAGTACGCCTACGTAATTGAGCAGACAGCCAGTGAAGTAGTCCGAGTCAACTTGTCCACCATGAGCGTGGACGAAACCATTCAGATTCCTGGGGTCAGTGCGGGAAATATCATGAAGGTTCCACCCGGGTTGCCTGGGTCCTTTGCGGTCGAGACCTACAACAACACTACCGCGTTACTGCTATTCGACGGCACGGTGCAACGGCCGAAAGCATTTTCAACGGGCTCGCTCGAGGCTCAGTTGCTCTACGCCTGGGGCGCGGATGATACGACGCTTTACGCTTACGATGACACGAATGTAAGCGGAACCATGTATCAGCTGGCCGCCTCGAGTACGGGACTAGCAACCACGAATTCGACTTCAGGCGTCAACCTCGCCGACGGGGAGATCAATGATCTCCAGTTTGCGAATGGCTTGATCTATTCCAGCACCGGATTCGTTTTCAATCCGGCGACAAACTCGACCCAGGCTACATTCGCCATGCAGAATACCAATCCTGCGGGTACCGCGGTATCGAGCTTAGAGTTCGCAATCGATACGACGCTAAACCGCGGTTACTTCCTCACGAATGACTCGCCGCAGGGCCAAATCGGTCAACTCACCCTCGAAGGCTTTAATTTGATGACGCAAAAGCCGACGTGGATCGCGCGATTTGCGTCGCCGCAAATCTTGCCGACTCCGCTGCTGCGATGGGGAAGCAACGGGCTGGCTTTCGTTACCTCAAGCGGAGCGACGAGCAGCCTCACACTAATTTCGGGCAGCATTGTCAGCCGATAAATGCGGAAGCGAGCTTGTTTCGCCGCTCAAGGTAGGATCATGCGTTCACGTAGCGCCGACATCTCCTTTGCTGTCGCGATCTTCAAATCTCCCTTTGATCAGAGATCGTTCAACCTTGGCACGGGCAATGCCGAGGTTCCGACACAATAACATTGCCTCAAAACCCGAGAATCAAGAAGTTGTAGTTCAATCTGCGACCGATCCCGCGATGACGCGGGACGAGAGCGGGTTGCAACTGTTCGCTCAGCCGGTCCCAGCCACAATCAGTTGGGTGTCGCTCTCCTTTTGACGGAACCGCCTCTGCCGCGGTTTCCGGATAGTTCCAAAGCGAGTGAAATGCAGAACGAAAGTACCATCCAAGAGCGATGAGCCAGGCCAGATTCAGTGTGCCCCAGACGTAGCTCTTGGTGATCACAATGTGAAAAAAGAAGATGATGATCACCAGAGGCATCAAGATGACAAGACCCAATGGCGCGGTCCTTCGAAATAGCAATGCGCCGCCTCCGAAGAGGCAAGCGGCGCAAAGCAATAGATTCATGAAGCCGGTTTCGGCAAGCGCCTTTTCGAACGCCGTCGCGGCATGCGCTGCGTCTTTGGAAGCGTTCTTAGTTACGAAACCGACGACACCGACACAGAAATACCATAGGGCGAATACCAACCGGGCCAGTATCAACGCATATTTCTTCAGCTTTACTATTCCCCGACCGTCAGAACGTGGAATCAACAAGTTCAGGCCAAAGACACTCTACCTCGCCGTTGCGATCTCAGCTCCCAGGCGCGGCAACAATTGAAGGAGATCGGGAGGAGCGGGGCGGTGCGTGGAGTGATCACATGCCGAAGAACATCCGACCGACGAATCAGGCCTCGGCGATCGCGGCGATGGATACCTTCAAACCGGGGATGCGCGCAGGGAATTTGGCGCCCTGACGGGCTGGGGGATTGGAGGGGAACCACCTAAGCCACTCCTCGTTCATGCCGGCGAAGTCGTCCTCGTCCGCGAGCACAATGGTGGCGCTGACGATTTTATCTAGGGAGCTGCCGGCTTCCTCAAGGATGGCTTGTATGTTGGTCAGGCACTGCGCTGTTTGTTCTTGGATGGTTGTGCCCTTGATCGCGCTTGTCTTTGGATCAGTCGGGGCTGTTCCCGAAACGAACACCAAGCCTGCAGCTTTGACCGCTTGGCTATACGTCGGTGGTGGCTTGGCTGCATTTGGCGTGAATACAATTTGACGGGCCATCTGTTTCCTTCCTTTGCGTATGTGGGGATTTTCCCGTGGCCAGGCTAGCGCGTAACCGCGGACATCTTTATAAGTCTTTCTGACGCGCGCCGGGCTTGAAAGAGGCGGCAGCCGCGGAGGCGAAGCCGGACAGGGGGACTAACGCTCGATACAGTAGCGGTTTCGCGCTCCACGGCGCCGTGCAGTACTGTATTCCTTTGCCGGTGCAATACCAACAGCCCGGCCAGACGGAGAACTTCAGCGCGATCCGCCGACTTCTCGGGACGACGTGGATGCAGGTGCTAAACCTGAAATAGAGCGTTCGTGCGGATTGCGGCCCTCGCGTTCCGCGGCGCAGATCGTTACTGGGTTCCCTTGGGCACAGTCTGTAAACATTCGTTCAATTAGCGGTGACTACGCGGATTCGCGGTGCTTGCCTACATTCCGAACGGCGCGCGACGCCTAGTCTCACGCGCCTAAGTCACAGAAAGAGCGTGCCCAATGCAAAACAACGATCCGAAGAGTGAAAATGCCGCCATGAAAGAGCGAGCAGCAAAGGATAAGGACAAGCACGGTCGTGAGCACAACACGGTTCCTCATCAAGGCGGCCCGCACGCGGGACACGGCGCTGAAATCAGTGGAAATTCGGAACCAAAGGATCCGGGGCCGGGAAGCCGCGAGGGGAAATAAGTTATTCGCAGTGCACGCGCGGGGATCCGCTAGCGAGCCTCCTTGTCAAACAGGTGGTGCAGATTTCCACCTTTTTGGTGCGGTCCTAGAAAGGTGATGGTGACTTTCCGGCTCGAGCAGATTTGGCACTTGAGGCGTTCGCGGATTTTTCGTAAGGGGAAGTCAGCGCCGAAGTGCGAGCGTAATTTGGATAAGCTCAACCGAGCGGTGTGAAGAGAGGTGGCCTAGGTTTTTCGGACAGGTCTGAAAGTGGAATGACTGCTATATTTTTCAACGATAGCAGGAGTATTCCCGATGAAACGACCGAGACGCAACCACTCACCGGCCTTCAAGGCGAAGGTGGCTTTGGAAGCTTTGAAAGGCGAGAAGACGATCGCGCAGCTTGCTGCGCATTATGACGTGCACGCAAACCAGATTACCAGCTGGAAGACGCAGCTGTTGGAGAACGCCGCCGGGATTTTTGGCGCCGGCGCCGTGGAGAGCGCCACGGATCGCGAACGGATCCGCGAGTTACACGCGAAGATCGGCGAGCTGACAGTCGAGCGCGATTTTTTAGACTCCGCGCTCGGTCGCTTCCCCGGCCCGAGCGGACGTCGATGATCGACCAGGGGGCAGAGTTGAGCGTCACGCGCCAGTGCGAACTTCTCGATCTGAACCGCAGCGGCGTGTACTACACGCCGCGTCCGATTTCCGACCAGGACCTGCGGCTGATGCGTCGGATTGACGAGCTGCACCTGGAGCACCCGTTCTACGGGGCACGGCGGCTCGCCAAGCAGCTTGAGCGGGAGGGCTTCGACGTCGGTCGGTTGCATGTCACCACCTTGATGCGCCGCATGGGCATCGAGGCGCTGTATCGCCGGCCTCGGACCAGTATTCCGGCGCGCGATGCGAAGATCCACCCCTATCTGCTGGAGGGCATGGCGATCGAGCGGCCCAATCAGGTGTGGGCGTCGGATCTCACGTATTTGCCTATGGCGCACGGGTTTTTGTACCTGGTCGCGATCCTGGATGTGGCGAGTCGCAAAGTCTTGTCATTTCGAGTATCGAACACGATGACGCCGGATTTCTGCGTCGATGCATTGAGCGAGGCGATTGCGCGATACGGCGCTCCCGAGATCGTCAACACCGATCAGGGCTCGCAATTTACCAGCAAGGCGTGGACCGACGTACTCGACGCCGCGGGCGTTCGGATCAGCATGGATGGCAAGGGGCGCTGGATCGACAACGTGTTCATCGAACGACTGTGGCGCAGCGTCAAGTACGAGGATATCTATCTACGCGCCTACGAGAATGGGCGCGACCTGCAGGCCGGGCTGACTCGCTACTTCGATTTCTACAACCGACGGAGGATTCATCAGTCGCACGACTATCAAACGCCGGACGAAATCTACTACGCCACGAACGCCGGCGAGCCGCTGGCCATCGCGGCTTGAACAATCGCCATGAACGCAGCCAGCCGCAGTGATCGACAATTGGGGGTGCTCAGGTAGCGGCTCTCTTGAGATCTCGGCTCCTATGCCTTCCTATGCGGATCAATTTTCTCAGCCAAGAAAAAAACCCAGAGCTTCTGCTGCCTTCGGCATCAGACCGCGCTTGCGTTACAGCGATAGCAAAAGATCAGAGACGAAGACTTGACGAAGAACGCCCTCGCAGGGTTCAATCAATCAGCAGGCCTTTCCACTTATCCCCGAAAGATTTCTGCCCGAACTACCCGAGCCACCGCTTTCCGACATCGAATCCACCAACGATACCTACACCCGCGCTACCGCCAAAATTCCCGCTCCACCCTTTGAGCTGTTCAACGCAGTTCGCGCTTGAGTAAGTGAATAGCGCTCCTACAGAACCGCCGATTCCCGTGCTTACAACCGTACCTGGAACGCCGGATGATATGAATCCTATTCGCCACTGCGATAGATCAGTCAATGCATTCTTATTCCAGCTCAACGCTATCTGAAGCGAGTAGTCCTCCATTGCAATGAAATATCCGCTCAACTGAAATCCCAAAGCAATCGTCGTAAGCCCAAGCGGGTCTACATTCGAGATCGGAGCACACCCAGTCCCTTCAAGACTGGGAAGTGCAGGCCACTTACATCGCCTATCAGCGTCAGTACGGCTCGCGCGAGAAAGCCCTGCAGATGATGGCCCAGGAGTACGGCCAGAACATCCCCGCCCGCAACCTGCATTTCATCATGGGCAACATGGCCAAGCGCCAATGGCAGTTCATCGTCATCGGCCTCTTGCGCTCAGGCCTCGATCCGCAGGAAGTCGCTAAACAAGGCTCTCTGTTCTAGTCGCCACCGCAGCGCGATGATGCAAGGTGATTCATATTGCTGGCGCTAGCCTATCCTGCCATCACAAAATCTTGACCCAAAAATGCCAGCACTTTGATTCACCCAGCAGGGTTTTGGCCCAAAGTTCGGCAGCCGAACTTCTCGTCGTCGATTGGCCGCCATTGATGGGTCCATTCATGCGAAACCGAACTTCCTACGGTATAAAACCATGCAACACCGGACGCCCAACAAGGTGCCTGCGCCGAGTGCAATCGGAAGCAAAGGCTCCATCCCCGCAAGATGCCTGAGCAGCGCAACTACAGCGGCCGCCGCCCCGGTAACGATAAAGAAAAAACCGACCAAGTGAAAAAACTGTAGCGGCTGCTTCAACGAGAATGGATTGACGTGCCAATCCGGCTTGGTCCAAATAGCCGCTGAGTGCGGATTGACTGCTTGTAGTCCAACTACAAACACCATGGCTATCACACCGAAGCCGAAGAACATCAGCAGCAGCGTGACCGATCCCCCAGCGAAAGGTGACTGCGGGCCGGGAACAAATGAGTTGGCGCCAAGTGCTCCGAGCAAGAGTACCGCTGCTCGACTAATTACACAGACATTCAGGTCTTCTTTCCGCATGCGAACGCCCATGCGCCCCATAGCTAGTAGCATGTAACATTCATTTATAGACTATACTTGCGTCTATGACAGACGCTATCAAGTTGACTAATGCGGAGCGTATGGAACTGACACGGCGAGCCAACAGTCGAACGGATCGGGCGGAAGATGCTCGACGAGCGCGGCTGATCTTGCTGCTGGCCGAAGGCCATACGTGGGATGAGGTCTCGGAACGGATCGAGTGCAGCCGCGGCTTTGTCGCGAGTTGGAACAAGCGATTCGTCGAGCAGCGGATCGCGGGGCTCTACAGTCGGCATCTGGGCCAAGTGGCCTCGGTGCTCACACCGGAGCTGGAAGCGCGGATCCTGGAGGCGACGCGCCGAGCGCCGAGCGCCTCGACGCACTGGAGCACGCGAAAACTCGGCGCGCACCTTGACGTCAGCCACATGATGGTCGCCCGAGTCTGGCGCAAGCACGGCTTGAAGCCGCATCGGATCGAGCGCTACATGGCCTTGAACGATCCGGATTTCGAGACCAAGGCGGCCGATATCATTGGCCTGTATCTGAACCCGCCGGCGCACGCGGCGGTGTTCTGCGTTGATGAGAAAACGGCCATTCAAGCCCTTGATCGCAAAGATCCGGTGCTGCCGCTCTCTCCGGGGCGCGCCGAACGGCACGGCTTTGAATACTATCGACATGGCACGTTGTCTCTCTACGCTGCCTTCAATACCCAAACCGGCGAAGTCCTGGGCAAGACCGCTGAGCGGCACACTTCGGCGGAGTTCGTCGCCTTCCTCACCGACATCGTGATCAACCAACCGCGCGGTAAAGAGATCCACGTGATCGCGGACAATCTCTCGGCGCACAAGAGCGTGCCGGTAAAGGAGTTCCTTGAAGCGCACCCGAAGGTTCATTTGCACTTCACCCCGACATACTCCTCGTGGCTCAACCAGGTTGAGTTGTGGTTCGGCAAAATCGAGCGCGACGTCATCGCTCGCGGCGTGTTTACTTCGGTCTCCGACTTAAAGAGAAAGCTCATGCGCTACATCCGCCAGTACAATAAATCACCACGTACCGTGAAATGGAAATATGCAGATCCGTCACGCCACATCGGTACAAAATCAGTTGTTACAGGCCACTAGTTAGCCTGCGGCCGCTTCAACAGCACGCCTCGATCCACGGATCGCACATTCAAGTGGAGTTGCGTGGCCCCGCGCATGGTCGTGAGCGGCACGCCCGTTCCGGCCGGACCCACCGCCCAGACGCGCCGATAAAAGTCCGGCAGTGTGCCGACTTCGTGGTGCGCCACTTCGCTGATCACGTCTCCCTCGCGAATATCGGCGCTCTGCGCGGGTCCGCCTTCCACCACGCCCGTGACGTATACCTTTCCCGCCAGCTCGACCGCGTAGACCCCCAGCCATGGCCGCGGTTGCCGATCCACTCGGCCCGTGGACTTCAGGCTTTGCAGTATGGGTTTGAGCAAGTCGATGGGCACGAACATATTGGCGTTGAGCTCCTCGCCGGCGATGACCTCGCGAACCAGCAATGAGCCCAATCCCACCAACGTACCGTGATTGTCGATCAACGCGGCGCCGGACCAATGCGGATGAGCCGGAGCGGTGAATATCGCTTCCTCGAGCAGATATTCCCACGCGCCCGCAAACTCGCGCCGCGCCAAGACGCGCGCCGTTTGCGGCGGAGCGAAGTCCTTCGCGCTCAGGACGTGCACTTCGCTGCCGGCGCGCAGCTCCGCCGACGAGCCGAGCGAAATGGGAGGAGCATCCAGTTTTTGCAGCGGCAACACCAAGCCGAATCCCGTCACCTGATCGTAGGCGAGTGGGTGAGCCGCAATTTCCCGGCCCGCGGCATTGGTGAGCCACACATCGGTGGCTTCAGTCATCAAGTAGCCGATGGTCAGCACCAAACCGGCGGAATCGATGACCACGCCGTTGCCGATGCGCTGCGATCCCAAAATGCCCGCGGTAAAGGCGTCCTCGGGAATATCGGCGCGCAACTTGGTTACGGATTGATTGAGCGTTTCTAAATCGAGTCCCATCGCATAATTCCGCTACCAGTGAATATTTTACATTACTGCAAACTTGTTATTACGGTCGCCGCGCAGTCAATCTG
>Ga0307474_10003711_pt1 | contig 11015 bp, 5 predicted proteins | sample atmos_gasesECM1C_2_FD_203312 | JGI IMG/M metagenome (GOLD analysis project Ga0307474, IMG submission 203312) | Hardwood forest soil microbial communities from Morgan-Monroe State Forest, Indiana, United States - atmos_gasesECM1C_05 | ecosystem: Environmental > Terrestrial > Soil > Temperate...
GGCCAAGAATGATCCCGGACACCACTTCCATGCCGTAGCTGTTGATGGTTTTGATCCCTTCCATGATGGGAACCATCATGTTGTGATCCTTGTGCATCGCCTTCAGCGCCACCGGGTCCGGCGTCTCGATGCCGCAGAAAATCGTGCAGAAGAACGCCTCGCGCATCCCGGCCAGGATTTCAGGACGCTTGGCGATGTTCAAGGTCGCCTCGCAGGAGAAGCGGAGCACAAAACCCGTCTTCTTCTGCCATTCGATCAGATGCGGCAGCAGATCGAGCGCAGCCTTGCGATTGCCGATGAAGTTATCGTCCACGAAATAGACCGAGCCGCGGATGCCGCATTCGAGCATCCTGTCGAGTTCGGCCGTGATCTGCTGCGGCGTTTTCAGGCGCGGATTGCGGCCGTAGAGGCCGGGAATATCGCAAAACTCGCACTGATACGGACAGCCGCTCGAATACTGGATGCTACCGAGGAAATAGCGCTTGAGGTCGGCGAGTTCATAGGCGGGGATCGGAAAGCTCGTCATATCGAGACGATCGGCCGTCTTGAGGACCACCTGCTGCTGCGGCCGCGTGCAATCGCGCGCGAGACGCGCGATCAATTCGTCGGTCGCATCGCCCAGTTCGCCGACATGCAGATAGTCGAATGAAGGATAGTAATCGGGACATGCGCTGACCGACGGCCCGCCGATCGCAACCGGCAGATCGAATGCATGCGCGCGGCGGCAAATATCGTTCATCTGGCGCCGCTGAATGTGCATGCCGCTGACAAGCACGGCTTCCGCCCACTCGAAATCTTCGTCGGTTGCGGCGCGGAGATTTTCGTCGATGAACCGCACGGGCCAATTTTCGGGCAAGTAGGCTGCGATCAAGAGCAGCCCCTGCGGAGGCATGAAGCCCCCGACGCCGTCGGTCAAGGGAAAGGCGTGTTCGAACGAGCCAAAGGACGGCGTATAACGCGGAAAGACACACAGGATACGTCGTACCGTGTCAGCGCTTGCAGCTCTCATTACGTCCTCTGCGTCGTCAACCCGGTCGAGTTAAGCACGCACGCCGAGTTAGGCAAGCATCCAAACGCTCAAACACAAATTCTTCAAGATTGTGGCAGTGCTGCAACCCGGCAGTGGCCGGATCGTCGCAACACGCGCAACGACGGAGGCGCTACGCGGTCAGGCAATCAGGCGGCGGGCGAAATCCGGCAGCAAGTCGTTACCGGCGAGACGAAAGCCGGCATCGGCAAGGCCTGAGCGAAACAGCCAATCGTCGAATTCCGGCGCGCGCTTCAATCCGAACAGGTCCCGGACGTAGAGCGCATCATGAAACGACGTCGATTGATAGTTCAACATTACGTCATCGGCGCCGGGCACACCCATGATGAAGTTCACGCCGGCCGCCGCGAGCAGCGTCAGCAGGTTGTCCATGTCGTCCTGATCGGCCTCGGCGTGATTGGTGTAGCAAACGTCCACCCCGAGCGGCAGGCCGAGCAGCTTGCCGCAAAAGTGATCTTCCAACCCGGCGCGAATGATCTGCTTGCCGTCGTAGAGATATTCCGGACCGATAAATCCCACCACGCTGTTGACCAGCAACGGGTCGAAGGCGCGCGCAACGGCATAGGCCCGCGCCTCGCAGGTCTGCTGGTCGACGCCATGATGGGCGTTGGCGGAAAGCGCGGACCCCTGCCCGGTTTCAAAATACATCACATTGTTGCCGACAGTGCCGCGTTGAAGCGAACGGCCGGCGTCATGGGCTTCGCGCAGCAGCGCAAGGTCGACCCCAAAACTGCGGTTGGCCGCCTCGGTCCCGGCAATCGACTGGAAAACCAGATCGACAGGCACGCGCTCGGAAATCAGTCGCAACGTCGTCGTGACGTGAGACAGTACGCAAGCCTGGGTTGGAATTTGCAGCCGGCCAATGATGTCATCGAGCAGATGCAACAGCCTGCCGATGATGGCGGGATCGTCGCTTGCCGGGTTGATGCCGATACAGGCGTCGCCGGCGCCGAGCAGGATGCCATCCAGGATCGATGCCGTGATGCCCTTTGCGTCATCGAAGGGATGATTCGGTTGCAGCCGAACGCTCATCCGCCCGTTCAAGCCGATCGTGTCGCGAAACGCGGTCACGACTTCGCATTTTTTGGCCGCCAGGATCAAATCCTGATTGCGCATCAGTTTTGAAACCGCCGCAGCCATTTCCGGTGTAACGCCAAGCGAAATCGCCTTGAGAGCATCCGGACTGGCTTTTGCGGAGAGAAGCCAATCGCGGAACGAACCCACCGTAAGCGAAGCGATGAGCGCAAATGCGCTAGCGTCGTGGCTGTCGACGATCAGCCGGGTCACCTCGTCGATCTCGTAGGCAATGACCGTTTCGTTGAGGAATTGCCTGAGCGGGACATCGGCGAGCGCGATCCGGGCGGCAACCATCTGCTCGGCGCTTTCGGCAGCGATGCCCGCAAGGCGGTCGCCGGAACGCGGAGGGCTTGCTTTGGCCAGGAGATCGCGAAGGTCGTTGAAAACGTAAGCCGTGCGACCGATAACGTGCCGATAGGTCATCATCCGCTCCACACCGCTCAGCGTTGCCCGTCAAAGCGCTGCGCTCAAATTATCATCTTGCACTGCACCATACGACAGGCCGGCACGGCGCGGAGCTTGCATACCAAGCAGCCCGCGCCTTCTCGCGTGTGCACATTAAGACATTGATGCAATTTGTGTTCACATCCGGGTTGCTGGCATACCAGACGACCCACTGAGGGTTGAAAATGTGGCCGAATGCCCAAGGCCGGAGCAACAATTTACCGTTTCTACAGGAAGATTTCACATAGTTTCCGATGACGGCCGTCATCGGAAGTGACCGGCCTCCTGCGCGGGGCCGGGGAATGCCGAACATCATGACATCTGCTGCACCATCTGGCTCAAAGAAGGGCTCAAGCTTTTCGCTCGCGTTCAAGCTCTATTCGATCTTTGCCCTGTTTGCGGTTCTGACGGCAGCCATTACGGCGCTGTCCGACTACAACACCCGCCGTGGCACCGAACTGACCCAATCCATCGAGACAGCAAGCCAGGCTGCTCTGAATGTCGAGCGGGTGAATTCGCTTGTCTATGCGGTGGTGATGGAATCCCGCGGCATCTACATGTCGACCGACCTGCCGGTCGTGAAGAAGTATGGCGAAGGCTTGCATAAATTCAGCGATCGGTTGCTCGATGTCGTCAAGGAATGGCACTCCATTGTCCAGGCAGACGACGCTCAGCAATTTGCAACATTCAAGGACCGGATCGATAAGTTCGTCGAATTCCGCAAGGAGCTCGTGCGCCGCGCGATCGAGGTCAGCCACGAGGCCGGCCGCGAATGGGGGGATAACGATGCCAATCGCAGCGTGCGAACCGCCCTCAATGAGGATCTTGCGGCTCTCTCCAAGGTCTACGCGCAACGCAGCAAGCGAATTGCTCAGCAGACCGAAGTCAACCGCCAGCTCGCTTTCCTGCTGACCTGCCTTGGCGGGTTGGAGCTGGCGCTGGTCGCCATTGGCGTCTTCATCATTGCTCGCATGGTGGCGCGGCCGCTGTCGGTTATTACCACCACGATCAAGCAGGTCGCCGAGGGTACAGAAGGCGTCGAGGTGCCGCACACCCATCGGCAAGACGAGATCGGCGCGCTGGCCCGCGCGATCAAGATTTTTCAGGAAGCGATGGATCGCAACCGCAACCTCAATTCCCAGGCGCTGCTCGATTCCAAAGCGCGCGAGGAACGAACCCGGCAAATCGAAATTTCGGTCGAATCCTTCCGCAGCGCGATCGGAAGCGTGCTGGGTGCGGTCAACGACAACGCGTCCGCCATGCGCGATACCGCGCAGACCATTTCCAGCGTGGCCTCCGACGCCAGCGGCCAAGCGAATGCCGCGGCGCACGCCACTGAACAGGCTTCCAGCAACGTTTCCGCGGTCGCAAGTGCCGCCGAGGAATTGTCAGCCTCGATCGAGGACATCGGCCGGCAGGTGCGTCAGTCGGCGGAGGTGGTCGAACAGGCCGGCCAGCGTACCGAAAAGTCGGTCACTGAAATCGAGAGCCTCGCCGCGGCAACGCAGCGCATCGACGGAGTGCTCACCCTCATTCAGGCCATCGCGGAACAAACCAACCTGCTGGCGCTGAACGCCACGATCGAGGCCGCGCGCGCCGGTGAAGCCGGGCGCGGCTTTGCCGTGGTGGCCCACGAGGTCAAGGCGCTCGCCGGCCAGACCGCGAAGGCGACGTCCGAAATCGGCCAGAACATCGGCATGATCCAGACCTCGACGCGAAACGCAGTCGAAGCGGTGCGCGAAATCGGCACTGCGGTACGCGAAATCAACGAGGTCACGGCCAACATCGCCGGCGCCGTCGGTCAACAGGATGCGGCAACTCGCGAGATATCGTCCAACGCTCAGCTCGCCGCCAATGGCAACTCGACGCTGGTCGTCAACATCAGTTCGCTCAACGAAGCGATCGAGAATACCAACAAGGGCGCCGCGTCAGTGCTCACGACTTCAAGCGAACTGGCATCCACGGCGGAACGGTTGTCACGCGAGGTCGACAAATTTTTCCACGACCTGCGCGCCGCGGGCGAAAATTCCGTGCAAACCGGGACCAACAGCTAACAGGCCAGTCGGCGTTCGCCTTTTTCGGCGCAGCGCGTCGATTGGCGTGACCTTGGTTGCGTCAAGCGGCTTTGTCGGAGCAATCGCTCAGAACCAGGGATACAGGATCCGCAATCCGCCCACGAAAACAAGCATCATCGACATCGCCAGCCCGCTGGCGCTGAACATCGCGATCTGATGGAAGAGCCCGACCTCTGAGGAACGGCTGTCGTTCGACGTGATGAACATGTTCTATGCCCCCGTAGTGCTTCGCTTGGTGGCAACCTAAGGGGCATCGCTGATCAAATTCTTACCGATCGGCCGCCGATCAAGGCAAATCGTAAACAGCTCGTTAAGAAACGCCGCCACGAACCGATCAGGCCGATCATTCAACCAGCAGCACATCGACCGCCACGTTGAGCTTCTGCTTCCGCGACCCCACGATGATGCCGTCAACGGGCGACACATCGGAAAAGTCGCGTCCCACCGCCAGAATGATGTGGTCGTTTTCGACCAGGATATCGTTGGTCGGATCGAAACCGATCCAGCCCAGACCGTCGCCGCACCACAGCGACACCCAGGCATGGGTGGCGTCGGCGCCCTGCAGGCGTTCCTTGCCGGGCGGCGGGATCGTCCGCAGGTAACCGCTGACATAGGCTGCCGGCAGACCAAGGCCGCGGAGGCCTGCAATCATGACATGGGCAAAATCCTGGCAAACGCCGTGACGCTTTTCGAACACCTCGTGAAGCGGCGTCGAAATGACGGTCGCCTTGGGGTCGTATTTAAAACCGGTCCTGATGCGGTGCATGAGATCGACGGCGCCGGCCAGAATTCCGCTTCCAGGCGGAAAACTTGCCGACGCATAGGCCGTGACCGGCTGCTGCACCGGCACCAGGGGGCTTGCGAAGATGTAACCGATCGGCGAGGCCGGACCGAGGCTCTTGGCTTCGATGGCAACATCGCGGACGCTTTCCCAAGATCGGCTTTGCGCTGCACGATCGGGCGCGCTGCGCGACACCAATACGCGCGACCGGGAATCGATCCGCAAGCTACGATGCGCCGTCTCAACCAAAATGCTTTCGGTGCGTGTCCCGAAAAAATCCTGCCGCACGGTGCGATCCGTCGGACGCGGCCTGATGTCGACGGTATGAGAGATCAGTTCCTGCCCGTCGCCGCTTCTCGGCTGAAGCCGCAGCGAGCAGCGCGCGAAGTTGACCGGGCTTTCGTAAGAGTAGGCCGTGACGTGACGGATGTCGTAGATCACGCAAGACCCGTCAGTTTCTCGGGCCTGGAGGCGTGCGGCCCGTGCGGGAAATAATGCAGCCCGATCGCATCGGCGAGGTTGAGCAAATCCTGTTCGAGCGAGAACAGCGTCTGGGTGTGCAGGGTCGCAGCTTCCGCCGTCGTCAATGTCGCTTGCGCTGCGACCGCAAGGCGCTGTGGCCGCTCGATCAATCCATTTTCCTTCAGCGTCGGAAGACTAGCGACGTGGTCGTTCAGCGCGGCAACCTGGAACGCCACCGATCGCGGATTATACGGATCGAGCACCACGAGGTCGCGCACCGGCGCCAGCAGCGGCCCTACAAGGTAGCGCGAGCGATAGGTGATCTGGCAATCGACCAGTGTTAGCAGAACGTCGAGATCCTCGCCGGTTGCCTCTTCATAGGCAAACTGGCGCGCGAAACGAACCGTGTTGATCGCGCGCTCGGCACGGCGGCCCATCTCAAGGAAGCGCCAGCCGGCCGCACGGTTCATGTTTTCCTGCGCGAGACCCGCAAAACTCGCCAATTCCTGCAAGGTCAGTTCGGCGGCGCTGATGACGCCGTCATCGTCATCGACCTCCTGCGCGAGCCGCTCCGCCATTTCGGTGATGACCTGCCAGGCATCCGGCGAAAGACGCTCGCGCAGCGTTGTCGCGGTGCGTTGCGCCGAGCGCACCAGTGACAGCGCCGAGCCGAAGCGCTCTTCGCTTTGCAGCGCTTCGGCAACGACTTTGGCAGGCTGCGTCCGCGCGGTTTGCGACGTCGCGCCCCACGCCAGAAGAAGCCGCTGGATGCGCTCCACCGTGTGGAACACGGTGGACGATCCCCTGACGGGATCACGCGGCGAGGTCGCAAGCGAGCGGATCAGCCGCAACGTGGCTTCGGCGCGCTCGAGGTAGCGGCCGAGCCAGAACAGGTTGTCGGCGGCCCGGCTCGGCACCCAGCCGGCGATGCGCCTGATCCGCACGTTGTCACCGGCAGGCAGCAGCGTCGTCGCCGGCACGGCCTTGTCGGAGATCACCCAGACATCCGCAGCACGGGCGCCGTCGCCCATCGAGACCGCGCGGGCATCGGGCTGCTCGGCGATCCGGCAAAAGCCGCCGGGCATGATGGTCCAGCCTTGCGCGGTCGCGGCGGCAAAGACCCGCAAAACGAACGGTCGCGGCGTCACGCGCCCCTGATCCCACACCGGCATGGTCGACAGCCGCACCAGCTCCTGGCCGACGAAGTCGATGCCGCGCTCGTTGATGGCCGTCTTCAGCCGCTCGCGTTCGGGCGGCGACAATTCACCGGCGAGCACCGGGCCGTTGCCGGGAAAGCCCGGCACATCGCGGCGATAGGCGCCTTCGATCGCAACCTCATCGAGTCGCGACAGCACTTCCTCGCGGGCGGACGCCTGGCCGCACCACCAGGTCGCGATATGCGGCATCTTCAAATCGTCGCCCAGCAGACGGCGGCAGAGATTGGGCAGGAAACCAAGAAGAGCGCGCGCTTCCATCACACCGGAGCCCGGCATGTTGGCAACCACGACGCCACCCTTGCGCAGCACGTCGATCAGGCCGGGCACGCCGAGTTGCGAAGAAGCGTTGAGTTCGAGCGGATCGAGAAAATTGGAATCGACCCGGCGCAGCAGCACGTCGAGCCGCTTGAGACCTGCGACGGTGCGGATGTGAATGCGATCGCCGCTCACCGCGAGATCGTCGCCCTCGACCAGGAGGAAGCCGAGATAGCGCGCCAGCGTGGCATGCTCGAAATAGGTCTCGTTGAACTGACCGGGCGTGAGCAGCCCGATGCGCGGTTCGTCGCGGTCGGCGCCGGCGCGCAATGCATCGCGGAAGGCTTCGAAGAACGGCGCCACGCGCTCCACATTCATCGACTTGTAGAGGCTGGCGAACGCGCGCGACAACACCAGGCGGTTTTCGAGCGCATAGCCCGCGCCCGACGGCGCCTGCGTGCGATCGCTGAGCACCCACCAGCGCCCGTCAGGGCCACGGCCGACATCCGCGGCATAAAGGCTCAGATATCGCCCGCCGGGCGGCTTGATGCCGCAAACCGCGCGCAAGAATTCAGGACTGCCGGCAATCGCGGCAGCCGGAATCGCGCCATCGGCAACCAGCCGTCCTTCGCCATAGAGATCGGCGAGCACCATTTCCAGCAGTTGAGCTCGCTGCACGATGCCTGCGGTCAGTTGCCGCCATTCGGCCTCGTCGATCAAAAGCGGCAGATGGCTCAGCGGCCATAGCCGGTCGGCGGTTTCGCCGGGCGCGCGGTAGCTGACGCCGGCTTCCCTCAGATGCCGATCGGCGGTGCCGAAACGCCGTTCGATTTCGGCTGGCGAAAGCGTAGCAAAGGCTTCGAAGAAGCGATTCCAGACCGCGCGGGGCGTACCATCCTGCGCGATATATTCATCCGGGATTCCCGGCAGCGGCACGTAATCGCGCATCCATTGCGACACACGGCGGCTGCCCGGCCGAGCCTTGCTTCCCTGTCCGCTGCCTTGGTCGGCCTGCCCCGCCATTTGCGACTCTCTCACTGCTGCTCCGCAGTGTTCAATGCGGGAGCGGCGTCCGCAAGTCGAGAGTCAGCGGGAATTCAATTGTGCGCTCTTCCAGCGGCAGCTCGATCTTGCCCGGCGTATGGCCATGATCCTGAAACCGGGCCAGCCGCCGTGCCTCGGCCTCGTAGGAATTGACCGGCTTGGTGTCGTAGTTCCGCCCGCCGGGATGGGCGACATGGTAGACACAGCCGCCCAGCGAGCGGCCATTCCAGCTATCGATCAGGTCAAATGTCAGAGGCGCGTGAACGGGAATGGTCGGATGTAAGCCAGACGCCGGCTGCCACGCCTTGAAGCGGACGGCGGCGACCGCTTCGCTCGAACGATCGGTGGGCGTCATCGGCATCCGCCGGCCGTTGCAGGTGACGACGTGGCGTCCCTCGACAAAGCCGATAGCCTTCACCTGTAAGCGCTCGACCGAGGAATCGACATAGCGCACGGTGCCGCCGGCAACGCCTTCCTCGCCGAGCACGTGCCAGGGCTCGAGCGCCTGGCGAAGTTCGAGCGAAACGCCGCCGTGATGCACCTTGCCGAACATCGGAAAGCGAAACTCGAGCTGCGCGGCGTACCATTCCGGCGAAAACTCGTAGCCGGAGTGTTTGAGCTCGCCGAGCACGTCGAGGAAATCTTCCCATAAGAAGTGCGGCAGCATGAAACGGTCGTGCAGCGTGGTGCCCCAGCGCACGAATTTTCCACCGCTAGGCTCGCGCCACAGTTTCGCAATCAGCGCGCGGATCAGGAGTTGCTGGGCCAGCGACATCCGCGGGTCCGGCGGCATTTCCAGCGCGCGAAACTCGACCAGGCCGAGCCGCCCCGTGGGACTATCCGGAGAATAGAGTTTGTCGATGCAGATCTCGGCGCGATGGGTGTTGCCGGTGATGTCGACCAGAATGTGCCGGAACAGGCGATCGACCAGCCACAGCGGAATCTCGCCGCCCGGCGGAGGCACGTGGCTCAGCGCAATCTCCAGCTCATAGAGGCCATCATGCCGGGCCTCATCGATGCGCGGCGCCTGGCTGGTCGGGCCGATGAACATGCCGGAGAACAGATAGGACAGCGACGGATGACGCTGCCAGTACAGCACAAGGCTCTTCAGGAGATCGGGCCGCCGCAGGAACGGCGAATCCTTTGGCGTGCCGCCGCCGACCACCACGTGGTTGCCGCCGCCGGTGCCCGTGTGTCGGCCATCGAGCAGAAACTTGTTGGCGCCGAGCCTGATCTTGGCGGCGTCTTCGTAGAGGCCGAAGGTGATATCGATCGCCGAACGCCAGTCTGTCGAGGGCTGGATGTTGACCTCGATCACGCCAGGATCGGGCGTCACCTTGATCACTTCGACACGCGGATCGTAGGGCGGCGCATAGCCCTCGACATGCACCTTGACCTGCATCTCCTCGGCGGTGGCTTCGACCGCCGCGATCAGCTCCAAATAGTCTTCAAGCTTCTCCACCGGCGGCATGAAGGCGCACAACACGCCGTCGCGGATCTCGATCGACATCGCGGTGCGAACGCCGCCACTGCCCTTGAGCTGCTGTTCGTGCACCTCCTGATGCGGCGCGCTTTCCGCCGGCCCAGCCCCGTAGATCGGCAATTCCTCCCGCGGCGCCAGCGGATCCTGCTCGACAATGTAGGGATATTCGTCGGCCGGAATATGCGGCAGCGAGGCGATCGGCAACCGAAGCCCCAGCGGGGAATCGCCTGGGGTCAGGAACAGGTTTTCCCGCCGCAACTGCCAGCGCTCGCTGCGCCACTTGCCGGCATCCGCGTTCCAGCGCTGGATCGGCAACACGAAACCGCGTGGCTCGTTCAGTCCCTTGTCGAACACCCGCGCCATCCGCGCGCGTTCCTCGGGATCCGACAGTTTGGAATCGCTGGGATCGACATTCGCCGGCAGCGCTGCTTCCTTTTGTAACCAATGACCGGGATCTTCGAATGCCGGCATGACGAATTCGGAATCAACGCCCAGGCGTTCTGCGGTCTTCTCCGCAAAATTCTGCGCTTCTTCGACCTTAGCCTTGTGCGGTCCTTCGATGTCCGCGATCAGGTCGGAATTCTTCCAGATCGGCACGCCGTCCTTGCGCCAGTAAAGGCCAAAGGCCCAGCGCGGCAGGCTTTCGCCGGGATACCATTTGCCCTGCCCGTAATGCAGCAGGCCGCCGGGCGCAAACCGCGTGCGCAATTTGCGAATGAGCTCATCGGCAAACCGGCGCTTGGTCGGGCCGACCGCGGCGATATTCCATTCCGCCGATTCCATATCGTCGACCGAAACGAAAGTCGGCTCTCCACCCATGGTCAGGCGCACGTCGCCTGCCTGAAGGTCGGCGTCAACCTGCTCGCCGAGCTTGTCGAGCCGCGCCCAGGAGTCATCCGAGAACGGCCGGGTGATCCGCGGCGCTTCGCGAATGCGTTTAACGCTCATCTCGAAGCCGAACTCGACATTGGCAAAACCAACGGCCCCGCTGATCGGCGCAGCCGTCCGGTAATGCGGCGTGGCGGCGACGGGAATGTGCCCCTCGCCGGTCAGCATGCCGGACGTGACGTCGAATCCGATCCAGCCCGCGCCCGGCAGATAGACCTCGGCCCAAGCGTGCAGATCGGTA
>Ga0307474_10003712_pt1 | contig 11015 bp, 8 predicted proteins | sample atmos_gasesECM1C_2_FD_203312 | JGI IMG/M metagenome (GOLD analysis project Ga0307474, IMG submission 203312) | Hardwood forest soil microbial communities from Morgan-Monroe State Forest, Indiana, United States - atmos_gasesECM1C_05 | ecosystem: Environmental > Terrestrial > Soil > Temperate...
GAAGTAACGGTTCTGATCCACTGTCAGAAGTGGCAGCCCTTTGCGCAGAGAATCGATGTTTGCGGATGTGAAACCAGCGGCCTCTAGAATCGGCACTGCTGGTGACGTGGCGGCTTCGCGGGCCTTCACAAGGGTCTCAAGCTCTTGGATGATCTCTTGCCATTTTGCAAGAGGACCGGAAGCGGTCAGTACACCGCTGGCCAGCGCCTCGATTTTGACATCGCCATCCTTCACATTTCGGTTATCGATGATGGATGCGATCGCGGACTTCGTTTGCCGCGGGTCGCCCGTCCTCTTCAGAACCGGCCGGAAGCCGTGCTGCGCCTGTTCGAAAATGGTCAAACATTGCTTTTCCAGCAGGTCGCCCCGAGCGACCACCGCAGCGGACAAGTTCTCCATCGGCTGATTGGCCAGCTTATCGAGTGTTGCCTTGAGAGTCGTCCTCTCTGCCTCCTTGGCAATTTGCGCCGCTTCCGAGCTTGAAACCTGAGCGTTCAACTTCTGAATCTCGTCCAGATGCTTCTGGTTCTTGCTGCTCTCCTCGATGCAAAGTTGATACGCAGCCTTGTGCTTCGAGATCAGATCGTCCAAGGCCGCCATCGCGTTCTGGTCGGCTGCGGGAATCCACTGCTGGCCTGTAGCCTCATCCATAAGACCTTGTATTGTCGTAACAACCTTCTGGAGGAACTGATTCGAGGCACCGGCCAATTTTTGCAGCTCCTCGCTGTTTGGCAGATTTGCCCGGGGAGCGACGTCCTGCAAGGACTGCGCTTTGCCTAAGGCATCGGACAGACTCTTCTTGAGTTCAGCAGGTGTCTCTTCCGCTCGCCGCTTCCAAGTTTCGACTTCAGTGACGGATTCATGCTCATCGATCACCGTCTGCTGGTCGGGGGTAAGACTCTGGAGCTGGCCCTGCAACGCCCTGATCTGTTCACGTCGGTTCTTGTTGGTGATGTTGGAGTCTGCGATCTCTCCGTCAAGGTCGCCCAAACGACGCCGGCTGAGTGCTTGTTGCCGCAGCGCGGGCAATAGTTCGTTTTCGATGCGCTCGTCGATGGCGTCAAGCTTTTCCTTGATGGGATCAGTGATAAGTCGATGGATCTCATCCGGCAAAGTGCCCACGGAGCTGAGTTGTTTCTGAGCATACGAGAGAATCGGAAACTGTTGACGAACCTGCGCTGGACGCATCGATTCTTGATTGCCGTTAGCGTGTGTCACGAGGCAACTGCCGTCCTTCGTTGTCACGCTTCGTTCGATGGAATACAAGACATCATTCTTCTTGTAGAAAACGGTCACTGTTGCGTTCTTCGGTTTCAACGTATGCTCGACCAGAGCTTTGCGACGGGCTTCGAAGTTTGGCAGTTCGGTCTCATCCGCGCCGTTCCGCAGCGGGTCGTCACACAGAGCCCAGCGAATGTATTCCAGAAGCGACGACTTGCCGGTCCCTCGTCCACCGATCAACGAGTTCAGTTGCGGACTGAGCCCAAGTTCAACCCCCCCGAGGAACTCGCTGTCGCTGACCACCACGCCGACCACTTGCAGTAACGGATAGGCTGGCTCCGCATGAGAGATGCGTGAGGTTTTGGCAAGGCACGCCTGACGGAGGGCCTCAGCCGATGGCACTGCCCACTTGACCCAGGTTGGCCATTGTCCGAGTCCTTGAAAGGACAACGATTGGTCTGTCGGATCTTCAACGACCTCGCGGCAGTCCGAGGTTTGAAAGATACCCAACGCCTTATTGCCCCACGCCTGAACTTTCCCTTCGAGGATGTTCCGATCACCTTGACCGAGGTCCTTGTAGAAGACTTTTTCCAAGTAGCCACCGCAGAACGGAGATTCCGCGTAGTGGTCCTGAAAATTCGTGCGCAGCAGCGTCTGATGGCCTCCCGGCTTAACGTTCGGGAGCAGGATGAACCGGCCATCGAGGTATTCGAATTTTGCCGGATTGGTCTCCGATGGATTTGTCCGCAGCGCCGCGATGTCTTTTGTAATAGCCGCGATACTACGATCCAGCTCCAGAGTCTCCGTGACGGTCGTCGTCTTGTCGGTCGTATCCGTGGGTATGACCTTGAGGGCGCCCCAAATGTGTAAAACCGTCTTCTCAGGAAGGTCCGGGTCGAGCAACAGGATCGCTTGGCAAGGCGGCGTCGAGAGCGTCAGTTCAATGCCCGGAAAGACGACCAGCTGCTCCTCAGGGGAGTGCTGTATTCCCGCATCGTCCGCCTCTTGCGCCGCTGCGTCGCGGAGGAAGGGCCAGAAGCATAGATCGTGGTGGTCTGTCACAGCGATCGCGGCCAGGCCAGCCTTGCGTGCGTGAGCTATCAGGCTCTGGGCAAACTTCTCGCGATCTGCGAGCCGATCGAAAGGCCCCTTCCAATTGATGTCGCGAAGCGAGTGGACCTGAAAGTCGGTCTTCCGGAAGATGGCTCCGAGGTAAGGTGGTACTTTGGTCACGAAAAGCTCCAGAAAGTCGTGCGCAACGATTTTACGGAATCCCGCACGTGCCCGGATACGCTGCTTGTTCCGGGGGCGATAAAATTGGCGAATGCCATCCAATCGGCTCTTCGCCGGGCCCGATTTTCACAGTGTGCTGGAGCACTACAAAGCCAAGCTGGTTGAGGCTTACGAACAGCTATCGGATGAAGAGGCAGTGGATGAGCAAGTCCAAGCCAACCTGAAACAGCGGTTCATGCTGGATGTGCCCTCGCTCCGACCTCAGGGTGAAATCTGGGCGGAAGAAGACACCGTAAAAATGGATGTTAGACGGCTTCCCAACCGGATGCCGGGCCTCGGAGATCGCCCGATTTACGAAGATGTGCCGCAGTTTACCGTCCACATACCATTCGACGGTGATGCGGGAGTCTTCGGCATCTCGCCATCGGCATTCGGCGGCGCGTCCGTATCGGGCGAAATCGTCGGCAATGAGCTGCTGATGAAGTTTTTGATGACGATGCCCGGACAGGATCTTCAGGGCAACATCGACGGCACCATCCGTCAGGTGAACTCCACTTTGGCGCACCTGAGAGAGCAAATGCTGGTCTTTGATCAGGGGCTGACCGTTGCCTTGGCTCAGGCCGTGATGCTCCGCAAACAGCGCATCCAGATGCGTTCAGGCGCTGTCCATAACCTGCGAATTCCGATCCGGCCCGCTCCTGTCCGCAAAATGGTGTCGGCGGAGCCCACGCAACGTCCCAAGGCCGCTTTGAAGACAAAGGCCGCCGAGCCGCAGACCTGGGATGTCTTCCTTTCCCATGCGTCGGAGGATAAGCCCTATGTGGAGGATCTTCATCGGACACTCGTCGCGGCGGGCGTGCAAGTTTGGATGGACAAAGCCGAACTGCGATGGGGCGACAAACTGCGCTCCCGCATCGATGACGGGCTCAAACGCAGCCGTTTTGTGATCGTCGTTCTTTCGAAGGCCTTTCTCGGCCTGAAGAAATGGACAGAGTACGAACTGGATTCCGCATTCGCACTTGAAACCGTGAATGAAAAGCGAATTCTGCCGCTCTGGAATGGCATTACGCACGATGAGGTGAAGAATTACAGCGCCGGTCTCAGTGACCGTGTCGCTCTCGATTCAAGCCAACAATCACCAACGGACATCGCCAACGAGTTGCTCATCCTGCTGGGACGGCGTTCAGAACGGGCTTTCCCGATTGCCGACACGGTTCCGGTTGCAGAGCCGCCCAGTCATGCCGCCGAGGAGATCCGACAGGGTGAAACCGTGGCGTATGCGTGGTACTGGACCAAAGAAGGGAAGATCACAGGCCTCTATGTTCGGAAGTCCCCATCGACCCCAGATCGCTTCACACTCGAAGAACCGGATGGGCAGATTCAAGAAGGCTCTGCTGACGAAATCGCAGACAGGTATGTCGCCGCAGATCGTCAGCTGCGCCGCAATGGTCTGCGTAGAAGCAGCGTGATGGGTTCCGGCGACTATCCGGATTTCAACCTGTCATAAGGAATCGGCAATCGCTGCGAAGCTGGCGATACGACTAAACGGAACCATGCGCGGATTGTCGCTGATGACCGGGAAGCGTGACACCAGCGCGTGTTGCACTTCGTCAAGCGATAGCTTCGCTTTCAACAGGTGTTCCCGGTTCCTCTCTTTGGTAAGAGCTCGTTCATAGGCTCGCACCAGCATTGCGTTGTACCGAGCAAACCTGTGGGCATCGGTATCGACGAGTTCAAGGTCGATGAAGTTGTTCTTGCATTGCACGTTCCAGATCACACCATCGCGCAGGGTGACCACATCAAACTCGTGCCGGTTGATACGTGTAATGTCTTGCACCGCGAAGCCTTGTCGCGTGAGTTCGCCTGCGACGGCCTTTTCAAAGATGAAGCCCGTCCGAATCTGATATAGCTTCTGCCGGTCGAGGCATTGCGCCCGCCAGTGATAGAGGAAACGACTTAGGAGCGTCACCGTGGAGCGGTAGACGCCATCAATCAAAAGGAGTGGTGCGTAGGTTGAGAGACAGGCCATGTATCCGGTAGCGGGGTTCACGAGGGCGGATCGCAAAAACGGCGGTACCCGCAACTCGTTCACAAGGATTTCAAAATCGGTTGGACGGATCACAATCCAGTAATCGCGGTCGATGAAGTCTTTCGACAGCCGGCGTACCAGAGCAGCGGCGTGCGCAAAACTGGTGCCCATGAGATCGAACGCGGAGTATGTGGCTTCCATGGCGAGGATGTCGTTGCGAAGCTCGGCAGCGGAGAACAGCCGATCTGGGCTGAGCGGCTCTTGTGTCGCCAGCAGCTTCTCGCCAACTTCCAAAAGTGGAACTTCTGTAATTCTCGCTCGCTCCGGTTCGAGGTAGAGAGTATCGAGCATTGCAAGTTCGCTCGACTCGCACTCGGGAAGCCTGAGCCGAGAGCGGGCCAGCTTTACCAGTAATGCATTTTGGGCTCCCATCATTTGAACGGCGCTGAGCTCGATCATGGGCAGAAAGATATTGAGGGTATCCAGAGCGCCTATGACTTGTTGCCCGCGACACGCGTTTGGAAGCATGTGCAGCAGACCTACGAAATGACGTCGCCGGGATTGGAGATAGCCCACCATCGTGCCAACCGTCTGGAACCCTGCGGTCACCTCCATGAAGCCGTGGCTGGCAAAAGCGGCCCCAATGGACGCGCCTTGGATTACCAGACGGGTGAAGCGATTGGAGAAATTTTCGCTGAACCGCGTTGTTAGCCTTTCACGCACGGTGATGAGGCGATGCGGAACCTGCTGTAGCTGACCCAGGGGAAGGGTGAATAAGTTCTGTTCGAACGCATCGTCCTTCCAGTCAACCGTCATCAGGTTGATGAGTTCTTCGATGGCGCGCAACGTATCGAGCCACGTGTAGGTGGCAGAGAGTGGATCATAGGGAGCGAGCGCGGAGGCAACCTGTTGCTCCTGAACAGCGATGCGATTCACGAGCGCTGCTTCTGCTGCCGTTGCAGTCAAGATGGTGTTAGAACTGTTCATCGCATGAGGACTTCCGTCTTGACTCCGCTCCTGAACGTGGACGCGGAACTTTGGAGGCTGCGAGGCTACTGCAGTCTTTACCCTGTCTCTATTCAAGAATCCACTTCATCATCCGATTTGCCATGCAAGATATTTTCCAATGTTGGTGCCCGCTGCTCAATCCGGTTCACGATCGTCTTCGACCAAAGAATCGACGTTTCATAGCCGCTGCGGCAAACCTGGTCGCCATCTTGGTCAAACCAGTGCGTCGCCTCAGGCAACATGTCCATGGGTAAGGCGTGTTTTGCGAAGGGATTATGGAAAACCTCAAGTTCCGCCGACCATGGTTCATACCCTTCCGGCCATAAGCTTCTGTAGTCTTCAGACGTTATGTCGAGACAGAAAGGAATGCCCTTAAGAGCGCCTTCTGTCCGGTCGAAGAACTCTCCGCACCGCGTGTATCGAAATCCATTCGTGGCAGCACCTCCCGACACGGGTACGCGGTAGAGCTTGGAGATTGAACAAGCGTTCGAGAAGAGGACGGCAGAGAGCTGCGTGCAACGAGCGTCGGCGAACAGGCCTGCCGGGAATTGGGATTCGTCGAGCAGGTGCTCGGCGTGAACAGGTTCCGCGCGTTGCAAACCATCGACTTCAGCGACGCGGGCTCCCATGCCATACAGGTAGCCGATCAGACCTTCACGACTCCACACCATGGATGCGGACGATTGAAAGTCTGCGATAGCGAGCACGAATGGTTGGCCTGCTACGTGCGGCAATTCGTTGTAGCCTCGTGCAAGTTTGTTCCCAAGGGTCTTCGCAAAACGGAGCGCTGCCGGGCCAAAGAAGAGCGCCTCACGCCCCACGGGCATATCGGACGGCGGTGCGTTGTAGTGGTTATACGGCGTTGAGGGATTTGCTGTGACCGCTTCGATCCAAGCCACCTGTCCAGAGTCATCCTCAACACGGAAGTCCGGAGACTCCTGCGGCTGCGATACAAGGAGACCTTGCTCGCGGAGGCAGCCGAGCAGATGGGCTTCCCACAGTCGCGTATGAAAACCTTGCGTCTGACAATCGCTCGCCCAATTAGGGTCGGGTCTCGGCAGAGCCAGATAGAGCTGATTCAATGTCCATGCCGCGGCATGGTGCGACTTACGAGCGAGTGATCGAAACACGTCGCTCGGCGTCCGGCCCTCAGCATCAGCCAGGAGAGGCCGTCGTGGACTGCCCGGTGGAATCGCAATCGAACCGGATTCCTTTGCATGAGCCTCGAGCTCTGCGTAGGCCTCGACCTTCGTGGAGAAGCCGCTTCCACTATGGGTTTCGGTCCACACCTGGTCTGGCCTTCTCCGAAACACAGCATAGCTAAAGCTCCGTTGCCGCGCATCTGCAAGCATGTATCCCCACGCCGAACCGCTCTCGTTGATCCAAGCGCCGGTTGGTGTGTCGTTTCCGAACCCAAGACCGCGCGGTCGTGAGAGTGCATAGATGTTGAAGATGGGTTGAGGAAGGATGTTCATGATGCACCGCGCACTCGGTCGATCAAATCGTTTGAAGGTGACGCCACGGTCGCAGCACAACTCTGCTTCGCGTCAATGAGGCCTGATCAAATCCACGACCTCCTTCGCCTCATGGTTCATCATATCGTCCAACAAATGCAATCGAGACGGGATCGGCGCTTTACGGCAGAGATTCAAAAAGATCCTTTGTGCGGACGGAAAGCGCTTGCGCCAGCTTTACAATGTTCTCCAAGCCTACGTTCCGTTCGCCCCGTTCCACGCCGCCCACGTAATTGCGATGGAGGTCCGCCCGCTCGGCCAGATCTTCTTGCGAGTAGCCGCGCTCTTCCCGCAGAGCGCGTATCGCCGTTCCGAACAGAGATTTGGTCGAGGCCTTGGGCACATTCTCATGGTTCGGCCTTGACCACTATGAGTCTACACACGATGAGTGTGATATTCTCCCGGCACGGAGGCCGAGCCCATGATCGAATGCAAGGAACTCGCCAACAAAACCATTCGTCTCTTCACCATATTTGAGGACGGCAATTATGGTCCGGACATCCAGATTGAGTTTACCGATGGCACTCGGTTTTCTGCGTGCCTCAAGACCGCCGTCTCGATAGAAGCCACCTATTCAAGGGATCAGGGCGGAAAACCGGATGTACTCCGGGATTACAGCAGTCCTGCTATTCCTCTCTAAACTCTCCGAAAACTTGAGGCTCTCATGATGCAGGGGGGAAGCCTCCTCCCTCGCTGCGGCCGCTTTGCGTCCTCCCCAACCCACCTCTGCGGGCCGTTCCTTCCCGCAACTCCCTCCCTGAGAATTCTGCGTGCTGACGCACGCGCATAAGGAAACCAGGCCTTCCTAGGGGGCGCTGCCCCCCGCGCGCGCAAGGAGTCTCCCCAGGCTTCCGCGCTCCGCTTGTGCAGCCCTTCGCCCTTCCGCTGCGCTTCAGGGTGGGTGATCCCCCTCTCCTTGCACTTGCTACCCCCGCCTTCGCCAGGAGGCGTTCGGCATGTAGGTACATGCCACGCATGGCATGAAAAGCAAAGGCAACCGCAAAGGAGAAACACCATGAGCAGCACAGCCAATACCAGCACCATCGCCACCATCGACAGCAAGAAACCCAACACCAAACAGGAACTCATTACAGCCAATATCAAGCTCCTCATCGAGCAGTTGGAAGCCGGACAGTCCGACGCCCTCACGAACTACCTCACCGCCATGAGCCGTTTCCACAACTACAGCTTTGGGAATGTGCTGGAGATCGCGCGGCAGATGCCCACCGCAACCCGCGTCGCCGGGTTCTGGACGTGGAAGAACCTTGGCCGCTCTGTGAAGGCTGGACAGAAAGGCATTCGCATTCTTGCTCCCATCGTCGGTGTTCGCCGTAAGAAGGACGAGGAAGCCGAAAAGGACATCACCAAGCAGAACACCCGCGTTGTTCTCGGCTTCCGCAATGCCTATGTCTTCGACGTGTCGCAGACGGATGGCGTAGACCTGCCGGAGTTGCGCGAAGTTGCGGGCGACCCCGGCGAGAACATCGACCGCCTCGCAGCCTTTCTCAAGGCTCAGGGAATCCAGCTTGTCTACAACGAGAAGATTGCGCCCGCGCTGGGCATGAGCTACGGCGGACGCATTGCCATCCTGCCCGGACAGTCCAAGGCCGAGGAGTTTTCTACGCTCGTTCATGAGACGGCGCATGAACTGCTGCACAAGGCCGAACGCCGCACGGCGACCACCAAGACGGTACGCGAGACAGAGGCCGAGGCCGTGGCCTTCGTGGTCGGGAAGGCCGTTGGGCTGGTGGCGGGTACGGCATCCGCCGACTACATCCAGCTTTATCACGGCAACGCATCCTTGCTGGCCGAATCGTTGGAGGTCATCCAGCAGACTTCCGGTGTCATTCTGGCCGCATTGGAGCCGCCTGTTGAAACCGAGACAACCACCGACGCAGAACTGGCGGAGGTGGCGTAATGACGGCATTACTCGCCATCTTGGAAAAGGCCGGAGGTTACCGGCCTTCCCTCTACCTCAAGATCGAAAACGCGCCCTATATGGCGCTGGTCATCGAAGCGACACCTGAACTAGGCCCGCTTGGACTTCCGGCAATCTCGGTTGCCCACTATGGCGAACAGAACGGCGATTTGATGCGCGACCCCGAGATGTGTTTCGAGTTGTCGCGGCCTCTCGGTGGCGACCTCACCCTTGACCCGTTCTATTGGCGCAACGACTACCTCGGCGTAGAGCAATGGTCGCGGTCGATTGTGCGCGGCCAATATGCCGCCTTGCCTGAGTTGCACAAACAGCACGAACTTTTCGCCGCCGATTGGTGCAACGTTCTTCGCTTGCAAGGCTTCGTCGGAGCCTTCACGGACACCGCCATTCTTGGCTAGTCCGCTCTCTTGGAGCGGATCGAGCCAGCCCGTGTCCGCTCCGTGTCTTTCCACTCTCAACCGCTCGAAAGGAGCACACCATCATGGAAACCCAAGTCCTCAATTCCACCGAATACCGCAACCTCTCTCTTTCGCTGCTGAACGTATCCAAGACCAACCCCCGCCGTACCTTCGATGAAGTCGCTTTGAAGGAACTGGCCGAGAGTATCCGCGCCCAGGGCATTCTTTCGCCTTTGCTGGTTCGGCCTCTGACCGAGAACGGCTTCGAGATCGTCTTCGGAGAACGGCGTTACCGCGCCGCGCAACTGGCCGAGCAGGACACCGTCCCCGTCCGCATCAAGCAGATGACGGACGCCGAAGCCCTCGAAGCCCAACTTGTCGAGAACCTGATTCGCGCCGAAATTCACCCGATGGAAGAGGCGCAGGGCTTCCGCGCGTTGCTCACTCTCGAAGACCCGAAGTACAGCATCGAGCAGATCGCTGCGAAGGTGGGCAAGTCGCCCGCATATGTGGCATCCCGATTGAAACTGACCGACCTCGTTCCTGCTGCCGTCGAAGCGTTCTATGCGAGTGAGATTGGGGTGGGACATTCCTTGCTGTTGGCAAAACTGCCTGCCGACCAGCAGGAACAAGCGCTCTCCGCTTGCTTCAAGGAGGTATACAACGGAGGCGCTAAACCGGCGCATGTCCTGCTGCCTGTCCGCAATCTGCAATTCTGGATTGATTCGAACATCCTGCTCGTTTTGAAGGATGCGCCTTTCAACAAACGGGACGCGCAGCTAGTTCCGGCAGCAGGAAGTTGCGCCGATTGCCCCAAACGTACAGGCCACAACAAACTACTGTTTGGCGATGACCTTGGCCGACAGGGTGACCGCTGCACCGACCCCACCTGCTATCAGGCAAAGGTTCAGGCACACGTCGCCCTGACCATCGCCGCCAAGCCCGAGTTGGTGCAGATCAGCACGGCATACGGTTCACAGAAAGAAGGAAGCCCGGTACTCCCACGCAACAAGTACACCGCCATTCGGGAGCAGCAGCCAAAGTCGAAGGATGAGGCGAAGCGGCCCGAATTCAAAGTGTGCAAGTTCACCACCGAGGCCATTATCACCGAGGGTAGCGACGTTGGTAGTATCCACAAGGTCTGCGCGAACGCATCCTGCCCGGTTCACCATCCCAAGCATCAAACCAGCCGCGACGATGGTAAGGAGAAGGCCGAACATGAGAAGCAGCGCAAGGAACAGGCCATCGCCAGCGCTACCGGCCTCCGCGTCCTCGCCGCTGTGAGTGCAGCCGTGCCGGTTCGCCTGATGAAGCGCGACCTGCTTTTCGTCATCGAGAAGCTGGTAAGCCTCATGGACGAACCGCGCCTTGAGATGTTGGCGAGGCAGCACGGTATTCGTCAAAAGCGAGATGACGGAGGGATCGGCAAGACTCTTGCCGCTTACATCCGCCGTGCCGACGAAGGCACGCTCTCCCGTTTGCTGGTGGAGACAAGTATCCTGCTGGCGGTCTCGCGGTCGAATCCTGCCACGATTCTTCGCGATGCGGCGAGCATGTACAAGGTGGACACCGATGCCATCACCCTCAAAGTGAAACAGGAGTTCGCTGCCAAAGAGAAGGCCAAGAAGACCCCGCAATCGACAGCCAAGGCTGCAAAGAAAGCGGCCTAGCAA
>Ga0307474_10003714_pt1 | contig 11013 bp, 10 predicted proteins | sample atmos_gasesECM1C_2_FD_203312 | JGI IMG/M metagenome (GOLD analysis project Ga0307474, IMG submission 203312) | Hardwood forest soil microbial communities from Morgan-Monroe State Forest, Indiana, United States - atmos_gasesECM1C_05 | ecosystem: Environmental > Terrestrial > Soil > Temperate...
TGCCAGCGCGCGGGCCCGCGGCCCGCTCGTCGATCTGGTGCCTGCTGATGTGGCGCAGTCCATCGCCGTGAGCGCATTCGGCGGCTTCCTGGTGGCCCAGCAGGCGGCAAAACGCATGCTGCCCAACAAGCACGGCGCGATCCTGTTCACGGGCGCCTCCGCCAGCGTCAAGGGGTACGCGCAGTCAGCATCCTTCGCGATGGGGAAATTCGCGCTGCGTGGGCTCGCGCAAAGCATGGCGCGCGAATTGTCGCCGCAAGGGCTTCACATCGCGCACTTTGTCATTGATGGCGGCATCCGCAGCGCCGCGCGCGTCGAGCCTGCCGACCGGCCGGATTCGATGCTCGATCCCGACGCAATTGCGTTGAGTTATTGGAACGTGCTGCAGCAGCCGCGCAGTGCTTGGGCCTGGGAGGTCGAGTTGCGGCCGTGGGTGGAGAAGTTTTGAGGCGAGACCACGCGTTCCCTTGCCGTCATTCCGGGGCGCGAGTGAAGCGAGCGAACTATGGTGCGCAATTGCGCACCTGAGAATCCATTTCTCCGAGCGTTCATGCGGAGCAATGGATTCCGGGCCTGCGCCTGACGGCGCATCCCGGAATGACGAAGGCATTTACACCATCGCCTCGGCCATGCGTCGCTCGGCGACGAGCTTCCAGCTTGCGCAGGGAATGTCCTGGCGGATCGGATCGATCGGCTTTTCGAAGCGCACCAGCTTCCAGTCGTCGGGATGACGCACGAAGGCGTAACCGGACTTGCGCGCCAGCGAAATCATCGCCTCGTTGGAGCGGAGCGTATCGCCGAATATTTTCGTCGCACCCAGCGCAGCCGCGCGGCATTCCAGATTGCGAAGTAGCGCAGCGCCGATGCCCTGGCCTTGCCAGCCGTCGCCGATGGAAATGCCGAACTCGAAATTGGCGGTCCTGGCCTCGAAGCCGTAGCGGGCTTCGCCCACGATGACCTCGCGCCCCTCGATGGCCATGACCGCAATCACGCTGAAGCGGTCATCCTCGCCGGCGTGAACGAAATGATCGAGCTGGCTTGGCGGCAGTTCGCTCATGGCGCCCAGAAAGCGATTGTAGCGCGATGGCGACGAAAGCTTGCGGAAGTAACCCTGCAACACCTCGCCGTCATCGGGCGCGACCAGGCGCACGGTCAAGGTCGAGCCGTCGCGCAGCCTCAAATGGTCGGTGTGGCGTGGGTGTTCGAGCAGGCTGAGAACGGTCATAACGGCCTCCCGTCGCATTCAAGAACATCGCAGCCGGCCGCCCCTCTTTTCGAGGCGGCGGCTGGTGTGGCGTTCAGAAGTCCGCATCGGCCGTGCCGCGGAAAAATCATGCGGACTTCTGAACAAAAGCCACACCAGATCGATAAGTTTGCCAGTGTCCCTTCGATTCCGAAGTTCGAAACGTGGCTCTGCGAAATTCTACGAACTTCGGAATCGGGACACTGGCCGCTGGCTGTTTTCAAGCCCGCCAGAACGGTTTTTCGGCCTCGCGGACGACTTCGCTCCACGACAATCCGACGTCGTGCAGCTCACGGTCCGACCAGTGGGTCAGCTCCTGGCGCTGCTGCCAGCGGTCAGACCAGACGTGGAATTGACGGCTGAGCCGGGCCAAAACGCCAGACTCATGATTATTTGTCACATTATCGCTTACGCAAAGGGACATATGACCCTCCATAATTCTACATTTGACCGGCATTATCCTTGGATTTTGCAGTTGCGGCAAACGACACTTTGATCCATAATATATGAGATAAACTCATGAATTGATGTCATGGCGCCCCGACTTCCCTCGCTGAATGGATTACGCGCCTTCGAGGCTGCAGCCCGGCACCTCAGTTTCACGGCAGCCGCCAGTGAACTGAATGTCACCCAGACCGCGATCAGCCATCAGATCCGCCGGCTCGAAGAGGAACTGGGGATCAAGCTGTTTATCCGGCAAAACCGCAGCCTGACGCTGACAGCAGAGGCGCGAGAGTACCTGCCGGGCATCCGCGCCGCGTTCAACGATCTCAGGCTCGCCACCGACCGGCTCTTGCGCAAGGACGGCGACCGCGTGCTGACGGTGTCGACGCTGGCGTCCTTTGCGGCGAAGTGGCTGCTGCCGCGGCTGTCGACCTTCCAGCAGGCCCATCCCGAAATCGACGTCCGCATCACCTCCTCGACCAGCCTGGTCGATTTCCGCCGCGACGACGTCGATGCCGCGATCCGCTATGGCCGCGGCCATTGGTCCGGCCTGCGCGCCGACTGGCTGACAGCCGACGAATTGTTTCCGGTGTGCAGCCCGGCGCTTTTGACGGGCGACAAGCCATTGCAATGTCCGAAAGACCTCGCCCATCACACCCTGCTGCATAGCAGCGGCGGCTATGACGACGACTGGCGGCTCTGGCTGACAGCGGCCGGTCAGCCGTCGGATATCTCGAAACAACCAGGCTTGAGCTTCGACCTGATCCTGATGACCGTGCAGGCCGCGATCGACGGGCTCGGCGTCGCGCTGGGCCGTACCTCCTACGTGCAGGACGACATCGCCAAGGGCCGGCTGGTGGTGCCGTTCAAGATCACGCTGCCGGCCGATGCCGGCTTCTACCTGGTCTCCCCGCAAGGGCGCGCCGAACCGCCCAAGCTGTCAGCGTTCCGGCAGTGGCTGCTGGCCTCGATCAAGGGCGGCGTAAAATTCGCCTGATTTACGGTTGGTCAGGCCGTTGTGACGTGGCAGATTGCTTTCAACAAGATAAACCGCGCCACCCGTAAACTTGCGTGGGAAACAGGGGGAAACAGATCCATGACGCCGTCGTCCAGTTCGCCGCCCGCCGAGCTCAAATCGCGAATTGGCGCCATCCTGCGAGCGACCAGCGGCAATTTCCTCGAGCAGTTCGACTTCTTCCTGTTCGGCTTCTATGCACCCCTTATCGGCAAGGCCTTCTTCCCTTCCGAAAATGAGACGGCCACGTTGCTTCTCACATTCGGTGTGTTCTGGCTCGGCGCCTTGATGCGCCCCGTCGGCGCGATCGTGCTCGGCGCCTACATCGACCAGATCGGCCGCCGCAAGGGCCTGATCGTGACGTTGACCATCATGGCGATCGGCACTGTCACCATCGCGTTCTGTCCGTCCTACGCCGCGATCGGCGTTGCTGCACCCGTCATCGTCCTGTTCGGCCGTCTGCTGCAGGGCTTCTCAGCCGGCGTCGAACTCGGCGGCGTGTCGGTCTACCTCGCCGAGATCTCGACTCCGGGCAACCGCGGCTTTTACACCTCGTTTCAGTCATCGAGCCAGCAGGTCGCAATCTTTGTCGCCGCGATCATCGGCTATATCCTCAACGAAGCCGTAGCTGGCGACGTCATCGGAATCACGGGCGGCCTTGAAATCGCCCGCTGGCGGATTCCATTCTTCATCGGCTGCCTCATCATTCCCTTCATTTTCCTGCTGCGCCGGACGCTGGAAGAAACGCCGGAATTCCTGGCGATGAAGAAGCATCCGACGACCAGCGAAGTGTTCGCGTCCGCAGCCGCGAACTGGCAGACCATCTTCCTCGGCATGATGATCGCAGTCCTGACCACCACGACCTTCTACTTCGTCACCGTCTACACGCCGACCTTCGGACGAAGTGTTCTGAAACTCTCCACGCAGGACTCACTTCTGGTTACGCTATTGGTTGCGGTGACAAATTTCATCTGGAACCCGGTCGGTGGCGCGCTGTCGGATCGCATAGGACGCAAACCCGTTTTGCTGGCGATCGCGGGCCTGTCGTTCGCGACCGCTTATCCGGCGCTGCACTGGCTGGTCGAGGCGCCGACATTCGGCAAGATGCTGTGGGTGGAAATGATGTTCTCTTTCTACTTTGGCATCTACAGCGGGACCATGCTCGGCGCGCTGGTCGAAGTCGTCCCGAAGCATGTCCGCACCACCTGCTTTTCTCTCGCGTTCGCGCTGGCGGCAGGCCTGTTCGGCACCTTCACGCCGTTCGCTTCCACCTTGCTGATCGACCACACCGGCGACAAGGCCTCTCCCGGCCTGTGGCTGATGTGCGCCTCCGTGCTCGGCATCATCGCAACGCTGGTCGTTTATCGCAGCGGCGAGGCTGCCGCGAAGGAGGCAGCGCTCGCAGCCTGACGCCGTTGCTGTGGATCGATCATGCCGTGGGGAGGTATCGCCCTGCACGGATGCCGGTTCTGATTTCCATGCAAACGATATAGCAGGATGCGCATGGACCTGACGCGCAAATACGACGTGCTGGTGATCGGCGGCGGCAATGCCGCGCTTTGCGCCGCGATCAGCGCCGCGCGCGACGGCGCCTCGGTCGCGGTGCTGGAAGCCGCGCCGAAATTCTATCGCGGCGGCAACACCCGGCACACCCGCAACATGCGCTGCGCTCACGATGCGGCGACCGACATCCTCACCGGACCCTATACGGAAGACGAGTTCTGGGAAGATCTCTTGCGCGTCACCGGCGGCAAGACCGACGAAGAACTCGCGCGGCACATGATCCGGGAGTCCAAGGACATCCTGCACTGGATCGTCCAGCAGGGCGTGCGCTGGCAGCCTTCGCTTGGCGGCACGCTCAGCCTGGGACGGACCAATTCGTTCTTCCTCGGCGGCGGCCGCGCGATGCTGAACGCGCTGTATCTCACCGCCGAACGACTCGGCATCGATATTCTCTATGACGCCGAGGTGGTCGACCTCGACATTACCGACGGCATGTTCCTGTCGGCCACATTCAAGCGCGGCGACGGCCACGCCACCGTGAAGGCCTCCGCGCTGGTTGCCGCCTGCGGCGGCTTCGAGGCCAACATCGAATGGCTCAAGCAATATTGGGGCGACGTTGCCGATAATTTCCTGATCCGCGGCACGCCGTATAACCGCGGCACGGTGCTCAAGCTGTTGCTGGACAAGGGCGTGCAGGAGATCGGCGATCCCACGCAATGTCATGCGGTCGCGATCGATGCCCGCGCGCCGAAATTCGACGGCGGCATCATCACGCGGCACGACTCCGTGGTGTTCGGCATTGTCGTCAACCGCGACGCCCAGCGCTTCTACGACGAAGGCGAAGACATCTGGCCCAAGCGCTATGCGATCTGGGGCCGCCTCGTCGCCGCCCAGCCCGGCCAGATCGCCTACATCATTTTCGATGCGAGTTCGCGCAACAGCTTTATGCCGACGCTGTTTCCGCCGATCGAATCCGACAGCATCGCGGGCCTCGCAAGCAAGCTGGCGCTCGATCCCGCGGCGCTCGAACAGACTGTCGCCGGCTTCAACGCCGCCGTGCGGCCGGGCATGTTCGATCACACCATTCTCGACGATTGCCGCACCGATGGGCTGACGCCGCCGAAAACCCATTGGGCGCGGCGGATCGAAACGCCGCCATTCTATTCCTATCCGGTGCGGCCCGGCATCACCTTCACCTATCTCGGCACGCGCGTGAACAAGCAGGCGCGCATGCTGATGAAGGACGGCAAGCCATCTGCCAATATGTTTGCGGCCGGCGAAATCATGTCCGGAAATGTGCTGGGCAAGGGCTACGCCGCCGGGATGGGCATGACGATCGGCAGCGTGTTCGGGCGTATTGCGGGCCAGGAGGCGGCGCGGAATGCGAGGAATTAGCGGAGCGCACGTTTCACCTCGCCCCGCTTGCGGGGAGAGGTCGATGCACGAAGTGCATCGGGTGAGGGGGAATTTCCACAGACCGAATTTTTGGAGGCTCCCCTCACCCCAACCCTCTCCCCGCAAGCGGGGAGAGGGAGAAGAAAGGGAAACGCTATGTCACGATTGACCTTCGTTCTTGCAACAGCAACCCTCGTGACGGCAAGCGCCGTGCAGGCTGCCGAACCGATCTCGTTGCGCGACATGGGCTCATTTCATGTCGGCGGCCGTCTGGTCGAAATCAGTGGCAAGCCGATCAGGGAAGTGACGTTTACGCCGGGCGGCGTGCCGGCCAAGGTCGATCCGAACGGAGTCTATCAGGTCGAACAGATGTACGTGCAGTACTTCCTCCCCGCGAACGAACACGGCGCGTTTCCGCTGCTGATGTGGCACGGCGGCGGCCTGACCGGCGTCACCTGGGAGACCACGCCCGATGGCCGCGAGGGCTGGCTGAACTATTTCCTGCGCAAGGGCTGGAGCGTCTACAACTCCGATGCGGTCGAGCGCGGCCGCGCCGGCTGGGCGCAATATCCCGATATCTTCAAGAGCGAGCCGGTGTTTCTCACCACCGCGAATCCGTTCGAACGCTTTCGGATCGGTGACGGACCGAACTCCTATGACCCCGATCCGGCGAAACGAAAACTGATGCCGGGCAGCCAATTCCCGAACGATGGCTACGAGAATTTCGTCAAACAGGGCGTGCCGCGCTGGACCACCACCGATGACGCCACGATCGCGGCCTATATCGCCGAGATTGACCGCGTCGGCCCCAGCATCGTCATGGTACACAGCCAGGCCGGCAGCTTCGGCTTCAAGGTGGCGCAGGCGCGGCCCGACAAGGTGAAGGCGCTGATCGCAATCGAGCCGGCCGGTGTCGGCGACCCCGCCAAGGTCGGTGCGCTGAAAAATATTCCGACGCTCATGGTCTATGGCGACTATATCGACCGGGATTCGCGCTGGCCGAAGATGCGCGCGACCGGCGTCGGGTTTGCCGACGGCATCAGGGCCGCAGGCGGCAGCGTCGATGTCGTCGACCTGCCGCTAGTCGGCATCAAGGGCAATTCGCACATGATCATGATGGACAAGAACAATGCCGAGGTCGCGGGCCTGATCCAGAACTGGCTGGAAAAGAAGGGCCTGACGAAGTGAACCAAACAATCATGGCATTGCAAACGAAGCATGCCCTCGGACTTGATCCGAGGGTAGACACCGGTTCGCGTGAAGAAAACGCGTCAAGAATAAAAGAGTAGCGCGGCATGCACGGCACCCAACTTCTGAAAGAAGCCGACCGCCTGATGACGGTCTGCAATTCCTGCCGCTACTGCGAGGGCCTGTGCGCGGTGTTTCCGGCGATGGAAATGCGCCGCGCCTTTTCCGACGGCGACCTCAACTACTTTGCCAATCTTTGCCACGCCTGCGGCGCCTGCTACACCGATTGCCAGTTCTCGCCGCCGCATGAATTCAACGTCAATGTGCCGCAAAATCTGGCTGCCTTGCGCGCCGAATCCTGGGCGGCTTACGCCTGGCCGCGCGCTTTCGCCGGCGTGTTCGCACACAACGGCGTTGCCATCAGCATTATCGGCGCCGTGAGCGTCGCCGCTTTTATCTTCGGCTTTGCCGCCTTCACCGATCATGCCGTGCTGACCGGCGTGCACACCGGACCGGGCGCGTTCTACGCGCTGATGCCGCACAACGTCATGGCCGTTCTGTTTGGTGCGGCGTTTCTCTACGCAATTCTCGCATTGACAATGGGATTGCGTGCATTCTGGCGCGACATCGGCGAGCCTTTTGGTACGTTGGCCGAGCCACCATCGCTGTGGCAAGCTATGAACGATGCCAGCCGGCTGCGTTATCTCGATGGCGGCGGCGTCGGCTGCTTCAACGAAGACGAACGCCCGACCGATCGCCGCCGGATCTATCACCACCTGACATTCTCCGGGTTCCTGCTGTGCTTCGCGTCCACATGCGTGGCGACGCTCTATCACTATCTTCTCGCGCGCGAAGCACCCTACGCTTGGTGGGATCTGCCGGTGGTACTGGGCACGCTCGGCGGCATCGGTCTTGTGATCGGGCCCATCGGGTTGCTCTTGGAAAAATCGAAACGCGATGCAGCACTGGTCGACGCGGGCAGCGCCGGCATGGATGCCGCTTTCACGCTGATGCTGTTTCTGACCGGTCTCACCGGGCTCGCGCTGCTGCTTTGGCGTGAGACCTCGGCGATGGGCCCGCTGCTGGCGCTGCATCTCGGCATGGTGTTCGCGCTGTTCGTCACGCTGCCGTATGGCAAGTTTGTGCACGGGCTTTATCGTTTTGCGGCGCTGGTGCGCTACGCGCATGAGCGGCGCAGGATGGCAGCGACAGAATAAAAACGTCATTGCGAGACGCGCTCACCTTCTCACCGTCATGCCCGCGCTTGTCGCGGGCATCCACGTCTTGGGATTTGCCAAGAAAGACGTGGATGGCCGGGTCAAGCCCGGCCATGACGAAGCAAAAATGACGAGCTACAAATCCACGACCACGTAGTCGCTCTCGACCGAAACCTTCAGCGTCTCGGCAACATAAGGCCCCTTCACCACGGCTGTGCCCGGTTCGACATTGACGGCATAGGCGCGGGTGCGAAACCGCTTCGGGTCGCAATAGGATTGCCCGGTTCGGATATCGAATTCCCAGCCATGCCAAGGGCAGCGGATGATCTCGCCAAGCCGCGTGTATTCGATCTCGCCGGGATCGGACGATTGCGCGAGCCCAATCAGCGGCCCTTCGCAGAGCGCCGCGCCCTGATGCGGACAACGATTCAGCAGGCCGAAATATTCGCCATTGACGTTGAAGACCGCGATCGGGCGATCGTCGATCGTAAGAAACTTGCGCGTACCCGGCGGCAATTCATTCACCGTCGCAACAACGTGACGGGTCATATCGGTTTAAGCCAGCCCGTACAGCGTTTTCGCGTTGCCGAGATAGAACGCCTCGCGGTTAGCGTCGCCGACGCCAGGCGGCAGCACGCGTGACGGCTCATCGAAATCCCAATGCGGGTAATCGGTCGCGAACAACAATTTGTCCCAGCCGACCCAGTCGATCACGTCGAACAGATGATCGCGCCTTTCAGGGTCTTCCATCGGCTGCGTCGTCCACCAGATGTGCTCGCGAATGGTCTCGGACGGCAGCCGTGTCACATGCGGCACCTCGCTCCTCAGCCGTTTCCAGTTCTTGTCGAGCCGCCAGGCGAGCGACGGCGCCCAGCCGAAGCCGGCCTCGATCATGATCATCTTCAAGCGCGAATAGCGCTCGAACACGCCTTCCAGCACGAGGCTCGACAGCACCGCCTGCTGACATTGCGAATGCCCGACCATCTCCTCGATGTAAAAGCTCGGCCAGCCCGAGGCCGTGATCGGGTTGCCACCGAAGCCGAAAGCATGCACGCCGACGGGAAGCCCGGCCTCTTCCGCCGCCTCATAGATCGGCCAGTAGCGGCGCTGGCCGAGCGGCTCGACCGTGCGGCTCAAGAGCAGCACCTGGACGAAATTCTTGTCGCCCGCACGCTTGCGGATTTCGGCGGCCGCGGTCGGCCCGTCTTCATTGGCAACGACGATCGAGCCCTTCAGGCGGCTATCCTTGCTGGTCCACTTATCGATTTGCCAGTCGTTGATCGCCGAACAGATCGCGGCGGCGAGGTCGTGATTGCGAATGCCCTGCCCGGTCGCGAGCGGATTGAGCACGCCGAGCACGACGTTGTTCGGATCGAGGTGCTGCTTCTGCATGAAGGAGAGCGAGGAGCCCTGCGGACCGCCTTCCGGCGGATAGGCGTCGCGGCGCGAGGCATTGGGCTGCGCCTTCGGGTAAGGCGGGCCTTCCATCATGCCCTGATAGGGATGCTTGCCGTAGGTTTCGAGGTGCTTGTGCCAGCGCGAGGCAAGAAACGGATGAAGCTCGGTCGCGGTGGCCCGCGCGGGGTGAATGTCGCAATCGGCAATCGCGGTCTTCACTTGCGCCCTGGCCTCAGTCGACGAAGCCGTTTCCGCTCGCTCGCGAAACTGGACGTTCATGACATCGTCTCCTTGATCGCTGCTTCTTTCAGTCGACCGTAAGTCGCCAGCGGATTGTCGATCATGATCTTCTTGACCAGATCGGAGGATATACCCTCCGGCAGCGCTGCGTCGCGATCGAATTGCCAGTGCGGATAGTCGGTCGAGAATAGAAGCAATTCGTCCGACTGCATATGGTCGAACAGCCGATTCAAGACCTCCGGTTCCGGCGGCGCATCGATCGGCTGCAACGAGAATCGGATATTGCTGCGCACAATTTCCAACGGAGCCCGATCGACCCACGGCGTTTCCATGCGGATGCCGCGCCAGAACTTATGCAGCCGCCACAGGTAAGGCGGCAGCCAGGTGAAGCCGCTTTCCAGCATTACCATCGTCAGCTTCGGATGCCGCGCGAACACGCCCTCGACAATCAGGCTGGTCAATTGCGTCTGAAACGCCTGCGCCTGCGCGACATAATCCTCGATGTGATAGGAGCCCCAGCCGACTGACGTCGGCGGATTGTGATAGCTCGAACCCGCATGAATGCCGATCGGCAGGCCCAGCCGCTCGGCGGCGGCATAGATGGGCCAGTAGGTACGTTTCCCTAAGGGCAAGTCGCCCATGACCAGCATCAGCACCTGGACGAAGCGTTTGTCCCTTGCGCAGCGCTCGATTTCGGCAACCGATTTTTCGACGCTTTGAATCGGAATAACGATCGAGCCACGCAGCCGGTCGTCCTTGTCGAGCCACTCCTTGACCAGCCAGTCGTTCAGCGCGCAGGTGAAGGCGACCGCCATATCCTCCGAGAACACCATCTGCACGCCGAACAGCGGATTGCAGATCCCGAAACGCACACCAAACGCATCAAGCGCCTGCGCCTGCATGTCTTCAAGCCTTGAGCCCGGCTTGCCCCTGGCTGGCCGCCAGTCCGGCCGCGCCGAAATTGGCGAATTCGGCGGGTAGGATTGCGAGACGAGGTCGGTCATGCCGCGCGTCGTGACCTGATCGCGCCAATAGTCGTCGAGATAAGGCAGCAGGCTCGTCAGATGCGGAACGGCGGGATGCAGATCGCAATCCACACCGCCCGCGACCGGCGCCGTCATGGCGTTCCCTCCTTTGTGCTTTGACCGATTGAAGCAGCCTGCTACCTGGCCCGCAACCAGCGTGGCGGTTCAGAAGTTCGCATCAGTTCTGCCGCGCGTTCATCATGCGAACTTCTGAACCAAAGCCACACTAGATCTATAGTTTGCTAGTGTCCCTTCGATTCCGAAGTTCGTAAACCGGGGGCCGCAAGATGATACGAACTTCGGAATCGGGACACTAGGCAAAATGCGATCTCTGGCGTGCTATAA
>Ga0307474_10003715_pt1 | contig 11012 bp, 7 predicted proteins | sample atmos_gasesECM1C_2_FD_203312 | JGI IMG/M metagenome (GOLD analysis project Ga0307474, IMG submission 203312) | Hardwood forest soil microbial communities from Morgan-Monroe State Forest, Indiana, United States - atmos_gasesECM1C_05 | ecosystem: Environmental > Terrestrial > Soil > Temperate...
ACCCCAGCCAACGCGCAGGGTCCCAACGCTGCGCAGCGCACCCAGCCGACGCAGACGACCGCCAAGCCCCAGGGGCTAACCCCGACCGTAATGGCGAACAATGCGGCAGCCGAGAACAAGAAGCCGCCTTCGACGCAGCCCGCGCACCAGGCCTGGTATCACTGGATCTGGTAATTGGCGGCGGTCAGGGCAGAGGATCGGGCCTGCCCGGAGCCGAATGCTCCGTGCAGGCTCATCCGCACGCAGATACAAAAAAAGACGCGAGCCGGACGGGGGAGTTCGGCTCGCGTCAGCGACGGCTCAGGAATGGCGTCCGATGCACTGCTTGCACTAGCGACGACGGGCAGGCGTTTCCTTCACTGGAGTTGCTGCTCGAAGGTGAGCCCTCGAGTTCTTTTCGTCTTGCCCGAAGTCTATTTGAGGCTAACAGTCCGATGTGACGTCGGTCGCATCAGAATTGACATAATGCACACGTCTTGAGCGGACTTAAACGGACTCGAACGGACGCGCAGCCCGATAGAGGCGCGATCGCCGGCTTCAGCCACGCAGGCGCAGGCCCTTCGGATCGTAGAGAGGCTCCATGCGTACGGTTGCAGCGCGCATCTCACCGAGGATATCGACCTCGAAACGCGCGCCCTCCTGCGCGAGGGCGGCCGGTACGTAGCCCGCCGCGAGGCTCTTACCGACGCAGTGCCCGTAGGCGCCGGAGGTTACGTAACCGACGGCAGCCCCATCCCGCATGATCGATTCGTATCCGATGACCTCGGCGTCGGCATGGGCGATCTCCATGACGACGAAGCGTCGGCGAGGACCTGCGGCGTGCTCGGCGAGTACGGCAGCGCGCCCGGCGAAATCCGGCTTGGTGAAATCGATGTAACGATCGAGCCCGGTTTCGCCCGGCGTGTAATCGGGCCGGAAGTCCTTGTTGAAGGAGCCATAGCCCTTCTCCAGCCGCAGCGACGAGAGGGCACGGCCGCCGAAGTGAATCAATCCGAGTCCGGCTCCGGTCTCACGGAGCTCATCGTAAAGCGTTGCGAAGTAATCGGGCGTCGTCCAGATCTCGTAGCCGAGCTCACCCGTGAATCCGGCACGCGTGAGGATGGCGGGCGTCAGGCCCACCGCCGTCTCCCTGACCTCGAACAGCCTGAAGGCCTGAGCGGACAGATCGATGCGCGTGAGGCGTTGCAGCAGATCCCGGGAACGCGGTCCCGCGAGCGACACACCGCAGAGCGTCGACGCCGCCGAGCGCACGAACACATCCGCGGGCGGCTCGCTGAGCCAGAACCAGCGCAGGTGAAACTCTTCCGCGAACCCCGAGCCCACGATCAGAAAGCGGTCCTCCGCGAGGCAGGCGATCGAGAGATCGCCGACGATGCGCCCGGCGGGATTGAGCATCGGGGCGAGGCCGAGGCGTCCCGGCTTTGGTATGCGGGAGGCGAAGACACGATCGAGCCACGCACGTGCACCGCGGCCGGTGATTTCGTACTTGCCGTAGTTGCTCGTCTCGTAGATACCCACGCCACTGCGCACTCCCTGGCATTCGGCGCGCACGATCGGAAAAGCCTCGGAGCGGCGGTAGGTCGGCGTCTCGGCGGCTGGCGTGCCGGAGGGAGCAAACCACAGCGCGTTCTCGAGTCCGAAATTCGCGCCCATGACCGCGCCGGCTGCGATCAGCCGCTCGTAGATCGGTGAGCGACGCACGGGGCGTGCGGCCGGCAGCTCTTCATTCGGGTAGGCGAGACGGAAGCGGCGCGAATAGTTCTCCGGCACCTTGAGGGAGGTGTATTTCGGAGTGGCGAAGGCACCAAAGCGCGCCACGTCCATCGAAAGGATGTCCTGGCCCGGATCGTTCTCGGCCATCCACCGCGAGAGCACCAGCCCGATGCCACCTCCCTGACTGAAACCGGCCATCACGGCACAGGCCACCCAGTAGTTGCGCACGCCCCGAACGGGCCCGACGAGGGGATTGCCATCGGGCGCGAACGTGAAGGGGCCATTCACCGCCTTGCGGATTCCGACGCGCCCGAGTGCCGGAAAATGCCGGAATCCCACTTCGAAGTACGGCGCGAGCCGCTCGAAGTCCTCGGGCAGCAGCTGCATCGTGAAGTCATCCGGGGTCTTCACCGGCGCCCACACCACCCCGTGCGGCTCGTACGTGCCGATGAGCGCGCCGCGTCGCTCCTGGCGCATGTAGATCTCGCCGGCGTAGTCGGTGGTGTTGACGATTTCGCGCTCGCGCCCGGCGAGCTCGGGGAGGTCCTCGGTGATCAGGTAGTGATGCTCCATCGCGAGCACGGGAAGCCCGATCCCCACCATGTGACCGACCTCGCGCGCCCACAGGCCCGCGCAGTTGACGACATGCTCGGCACGCACGGTGCCCTTGTCGGTGAGGACCTCCCAGGAACCATCGCGCCGTCGCGTCAGCGACAGCACCCGGGTGAAGCGCTCCACGCTCGCGCCGAGCTGTTGTGCGGCCTTGACGTAGGCGTGTGTCGTACCCCAGGGATCGCAGTGACCGCCGTCCGCACGCCACAGGGCACCGATGAAGTGGCTCGTGTCGATGAGGGGGTTGAGACTCTGCGCCTGCTCGAGCGAGATCATCTCGGTCTCCATGCCGAGGTAGCGGGCCCGGGAGCAGATGAGCTTCAGGCTGTCGAGCTCGCCTGCGGTCGCGGCCAACATCAGTCCGCCATTCGGATGGAGCCCGCACGACTGCCCGGAGAGCTGCTCGATCTCGCGATACAGGTCGATGGTGTACTTCTGCAGGCGGGAGATGTTCGCCTCGCCGTTGAAGGTGTGCATGCCTCCTGCGGCGTGCCAGGTCGAGCCCGAGGTGAGCTCGCTTCTCTCCAGCAGCAGCACATCACGCCAGCCGATTTTTGCCAGGTGATACAGCACGCTGGCACCGACAACGCCGCCGCCGATGATGAGGGCTCGCGCAGAATCCTTCATGCAGGCATGTCTCCGCAGAGGGTCGCAACAGTAACACCGGTGCGCGGCGCGAGGCCGAAAGGACCTGCGGTGGCGCTGAGCCAGTCGCGGAAATGCCGGGCGGTGCTGGAGGGAGTGAGGAGCAGCCAGCCGGCGGGCAGCGCTGCGAGCGTCACGGGGACTTGTGCCATGTGGGTCGAGGCGGCGTTGCCGCTCGCGAAGGCATCGTCATGCAGATCCAGGCGGCACCCCCGGGCGAGTACCTCACGCACTGCAGGCCCCGCGAGATGCAGCATCGTGAGGGCGGAGGAGAGCTCCACCGGTGCGGCACAGCCGGCGCAGGCTTCCGACCACAGCGCAAGGGCCGCTCCCGGCGGCGCCGGCGCCGTGAGTATCAGCCAGCGGTCGGGGCGCGTGCAGAGCACCGCCATCTCACGCACGGTGATGATGCGGCCGAGCTCGGGGAGGTTGAGCCCACGACGCGCGCCGAGCGCCCGGAGGACGTGGATGCGATTGCGCAGTGCCGCGAGCTCGATGATGTCAGCGGGCAGCGATGCCCAGGTGAGGCCGGCCGTCGCGCCGGGCACGCCACTGAGGTCAGGCACGGACACGAGTGTTCTCGGCATCGAGCATGTGAGCGCTGAGTACCTGGACCTCGGTGGCCTCCTCGTGCACCGGAGAGCGCGCGAGCAGCCGCGCACCCAACCGCTGGCGGCCGCCGCGGAGCAGCGCCAGTCCCACCCAGCCCTCGAATTCGACAGAGGGTGTAACGGAAGTCAGGTAGCCAACACTCTCATCGCGCGCGGAGGTAGCGACGAGCTGGCTGCCGTTGCGCAGCCGCTGCGCGCGGTCGCTCGGGCGCACGCCGACCAGCTGCAGCCGCTCCGGGCTCGCGAGAGCCGCGCGCTGCGCGAGCGTCCGACCGATGTAGTCGCCCTGTTTCTTCAGCAGACGTCCGAGCCCCAGATCGTCCGCCGTCGTGTTGCCGTTGAGCTCGGCAGTCGTCACGTGCCCTTTCTCGATGCGCAGCGTGTTGAGCGCATCGAGACCATAAGCGCGCATCTCGAAGCGTGCTCCGGACTCGAGCAGCGCAACCCAGGCGCTGAGCGCATGGGCTGCGGGTACTGCGATTTCGTAGGCCAGCTCGCCGGAGAAAGAGATCCGGAACACTCGCCCGGGGACGCCCGCGACCGTCGCCTGGGCGACAGCCATGAAGGGGAAGGCTTCGTTAGAGAGATCGAGCCCGGTCACGATCGGCGCCGCCACCTCCCGCGAGCGAGGGCCCGCCACGGCGAACTGCGCCCATTGATCGCCGACGTCTGTGAGAGTGACATCGAGCGCGGCGCACGAGGTCTGCAGATGAAACTCCAGGTGCTCGAGCACTGCCGCACTGTTGGCAGTCGTGGTGGTGATGAGGAAGTGCTGGGGACCCAGGCGCGAGGTCGTGCCGTCATCGAGCAGCATGCCGTCCTCACGCAGCATGATGCCGTAGCGCGCCCGTCCGATCGAGAGCGTGGAGAAGGTGTTGGCGTAGACGAAATCGAGGAAACGCGCGGCGTCCGACCCCTGCACGTCGATCTTGCCGAGTGTGGAGACATCCGTGATACCGACCCGCTTGCGCACCGCGCGCGCCTCAGCAAGCACGGCCGCCCAACCGGTGTCCTGCGAGTAGACGAGCGGCCGCAGCCACAGGCCCGTGGAAACGAAGGTGGCTCCGGCGGAAGCGTGCCAGTCATGGAGCGGGAGCAAGCGCCGCGGGCGGTAATGCGCACGCACTTCCGCACCGGCGAGTGCGGCGAAGGGCACGGGCTGCGTAAACGGCCGGGCCCTGAGCGAGCCCACCTCGGCGAGCGCGACGCCGCGCGCCTCGGCGAGCACGGCGCTTCCCACGAGCCCGCCGATGCGACCCTGATCGGTACCCATGCCGAAGGTCGTGTAGCGCTTCATGTGCTCGAGATGCTCGTAGCCCTCGCGGCACGCGAGGCGAATATCATCCGCAGTCACATCGTTCTGCAGATCGACGAACGACTTACCCGGCGCGCGCACCTCCCACAGCGCCGCGAGCGGCGTCATCTCCGCGTCCGGCGGCGGCTCGGGAGCGATGGCGGCGTCGGCGGCTCGTCCAAGGTGCGACGCCAGCGCACGGGCCGCGGCATCACCGTCGTGCGCCGCCGCCGCGAGCCCGAGCAGCCCGCGCGCCGCACCGGCGATACCTCCGATCGCGGGGTCAAGCTCGGGTGCGAACGCGGCGAGTGGCTCGCGCCACTCGAGCGTCGCGCCGAGCTGCGCCGCGAGCGCGGTGAGGGGTGCCGGGCCGCCCGAGATCAGCAGTGCATCGGCTTCGAGGACGAAGCGGCGCGTACCGTCGAGGTCGGCAATGGTGACGGCGTGCACCTCGCGCCGACCGGCGACTGCCCCGACCACTGCGGCATTGTGAACTGCAACACCGAGCGCCCTGGCGTGCGCGGCGGCGATCGAATCGCTACGCGGATCGATGACGCCGGCGCAGTCGATGCCGGCCGCGGCGAGCGCGAACACGGTCTCGTAGGCCTCATCGTTGTTGACGAAGAGGGCCGGGCGGCGGCCGACCGCGACCCCGTACCGTCGCAGGAAGGCCAGCGCAGCGCCTGCCAGCATCACGCCCGGTACGTCATTGCCCGGGAAGGCAATCAGTCGCTCGAGCGCACCGGTGGCGAGCAGCACGCGGCGCACGCGCATCACCCGCAGACGCTCGCGCAGGCCTCCGAACCTGGCGCGCTCCTCCGCCGAGAGTGTCTCCAGCGCACCGAAGACGCCGTGTCCATAGGCTCCGAGCACGGTGGTACGCAGCAGGCAACGCGCCGAGGACAGCCGGGTGATTCCGGCCCAGATCGCCTCGCGCCAGGCCGACCAGCGCGCATCGAGCAGCGTGCCGCCTCCCGCGACGAGATCCTGCTCGGCGAGAATCACCCGCAGGCCCGATGAGGCCAGTCGATGCGCCGCCGCGAGCCCGCAGGCACCGCTGCCCACGACGAGCACGTCGGCGTGATCGTGCACCGTTTCCGCGGGATCGGCGTGTGCCGGGACCGTGGCGGCGAGTCGTCCGAGCCCTGCGGCCCGGCGGATGAGCGGCTCGTACAGTCGCTCCCACGCCCAGCCGGGCGCCATGAAGGTCTTGTAGTAGAAGCCCGCGGGCAGGAAGCGCCCCAGACGGTCGTTGACCGCGCGCCAGTCGAAGCTCAGCGTCGGCGAGCGGTTCTGGCTCTCAGCGATCAGGCCCTCGTGCAAGGGCAGCGTGGTCGCGAGTTGGTTCGGCTCGCGTCCGCGCGCGCCGATCACATCGACGAGCGCACACGGCTCCTCCGGACCTGCGGTCACGATGCCGCGCGGGCGGTGGTACTTGAAGCTGCGGCCGACCTGCTGCACGCCGTTGGCGAGGAGCGCAGAGGCGAGCGTGTCGCCGGCGAGCCCCTCGCGCTCGCGCCCATCGAATCGAAAGCGGAGCGAGCGGGCCGGATCGGTGAGCACACCCGAGGTGATGCGGCACGGACCCGCCATCAGCGCGAGCGCTCCGCACCGGCGGCGCCAGCGGCCGCCTCCACTGAGCGAATCTCGTGCGTGTGCGTATGGCGCACGACCTTGAGGAGCCTGCGGCAGCCGGCGACGTGCAGCCACCACTCGGTATGCCAGTCGCGCGGGTTCACGCGCTCGTACACGTAGGCATTGAAAGCGTCGAGCCCGGCGTCCGCGTCCGGGCGGCTGCGGGTGGCGTCGCCGCGGTAGCGAAATTCGCTCTCATCGCGTACTCCACACCAGGGGCAGGGTATCCGCAGCATCGGCTCAGTGCAGGTAAGGGAAGGGGCCGACGCCGCGCTCATCGACCGTCCGGCCGGTCGCGAAGCGCCCGAGATCGAGGTGCGCGGCGGCCGGATGCGGCGCACCGTGCGCGATGAGGTGCGCGGTTGTGAGGCCGCCTGCGGGAATTGCCTTGAAGCCGCCATAACACCAGCCGCCATTGAGGATCAGCCCCTCGACGGGGGTCTTCGAGATGATCGGTGAGCCATCCATGGTCATGTCCATGACGCCGCCCCACTGGCGCAGCACCCGAAGTCGAGCCAGCCCGGGAAGCAGCGTGAGGGCTGCGGCCGTCACTTCCTCGGCCATGGGGAGCGTCCCGCGTTGACCGTAGGTGTTGTAGCCGTCGATGGCGCCCCCGAAAACCAGCCCTCCCTTGTCCGACTGGCTCACGTAGAAGTGACCGGCGCCGTAGGTGAGCACGACATCCAGCACCGGCTTCACCGGCTCGCTGACGAATGCCTGCAGCACGTGGGTCTCGATGGGCAGCTGCAGTCCTGCCATGGCGGCGAGTACCGAGGAGTGGCCCGCCACCGCGAGACACACCGTGTCCGCCGCAATGAATCCCTGTGGGGTCTCGACACCGGTGACCCGGCCGTGCGCGATGCGCAGGCCGGAGACCTCGCAATGCTCGACGATGTCGACACCGGCCGCCGACGCTGCGCGTGCGTAGCCCCAGGCAACCGCATCGTGCCGCACGGTTCCGCCGCGGGGTTGCAGGAACCCCCCGAGCACCGGGTAACGTCCAGTATCGAGATCCGCAAGCGGCACCCGCCGGGCGACCTCCGCGCGGTCGAGCGCCTGCGCGTCCACGCCGAGCAGCCGCATCTGGTTCGCGCGGCGGGTGAACAGGTCGCGCTGCGCCTCGGTGTGAAAGAGGTTGAGCGTGCCGCGCTGGCTCACCATGGCGTTGAAATTGAGCCGGTGCTCGAGTCTTTCCCACAGCCCGAGCGAGAGCTCGTAGAAGCGGATGTTCTCGGGGTGAAAGTAGTTGGAGCGGATGATGGTCGTGTTGCGGCCGACGTTGCCGAGCCCGATGGGGCCCCGCTCGAGCACTGCGACGTCCGTGATGCCGTGCTCGGCGGCGAGGTGGAATGCGGTCGACAGCCCATGTCCACCACCACCGACGATCACGACTCGGTAGCGCGGTCGCGGGGTGGCTTTGGCCCAGGCGCGTGTCCAGCCACGCTGACCGCGCAGACCCTCGTGCAGCAGCCGCCAGATGGAGTAGCGGCCGCCGGAGCTGCGTTTGGGGGTCGGCGGGTCGGGGCGCGGCTGCGGCGAATTCATGTGGTGACGACATGATAAGCGCCGCCGGCGCTCGGTGCGCGGGCTTGACGCGCTCGGCCGCAACCGACAACGTGCGCACCGGAGTCTTGCACCCGAGATGAGGGCCGGTTTGGCGAAGATCCTGAGGTCGCTCTGTGCAGCGGCGCTCCTGGCGCTCGTCGCGGCATCGCCGCTCGAGGCTGCCGTGGTCGTCTCCTCGAAGCTCTCGAGCGAGTCGGCGATGATCGGGCAGATGATCCGGCTGCTGCTGAACGCCCAGGGCATTCCCACCGTGGATCGCCTGCGCATCGGGGCGACGCCGGTGGTGCGTCAGGCGCTGCTCGCCGGCGAGATCGATCTGTACGTCGAATACACGGGCAACGCCGGGCTCTTTTTCAATGACGCAGCTGATCCCGCCTGGAAGGATCTCGAGCAGGGCTATGAGCTCGGCTCGCGGCTCGACTACGCCGCCAACCGCATCGTGTGGCTCACCCCGGCGACGGCGAGCAATGCCTGGGCACTCGCCGTCCGCGGCGATGTGGCGCAGGCATACCACCTGCGCACCATGAGCGACTTCGGTCGCTGGGTTTCCGGCGGCGGCGAGGTGGTGCTCATCTGCTCGGCGGAATTCGCCAACGCCGGCACTCTGCGATCGCTCGAGCGAACCTACGGCTTCAAGCTGCGTTCCTCTCAGCTCATCGTGCTCGCCGGCGGCGAGACCGCGGCGACGATCGCGGCCGCCGCCGCCGGCACCAACGGTGCCAACACCGCCATGGTGTACGGTACCGACGGCGGCATTGCCGCGGCCCATCTGCAGATCCTGGAGGACGACCGGCACGACCAGCCGGTGTATGCGCCGGTGCCGATCATCCGCGAAAGCGTCCTGCGGCAGTACCCGCAGATCGCCACAATCGTGAAGCCGTTGATGGAGAGCTTCGATCGCGAGACGCTGCAGCAGTTGAACGCACGGGTGCAGATCGACGGCGAGTCCGACGAAGCCGTAGCCGTCGACTACCTGAAGCGCAAGGGCTGGCTGAAATAAAGGGGGCGCCACTGGAGAGCGCATTGGCCATGAGAGCGCCTCGGGAGTGGGTCGACCGGCTCGGGCTCCTGCTCACGGCCGTCGGTGCCGCGGCGCTCATCTGGCTGCCGTTCCTCGTCTTCAAGTCGAACCGCATCGTGCCGGGGGAGCCGCGCGCGCTGAACGAGGTGCTGCCATTCTGGGGAGCGCTCGGCGTTCAGGCCGTGCTGCTCGGCGACGCAGCGGTCGCGCTCGGAGTGGCGGATGCCAGGCGGCGCCTCGCCGCGGCGCTCGCCGGCATCGTGGTACTCGCACTCGCCGTGGCCGCCGCCGCCAACGCTCTCACGCCTCCCGGCAACAAGGTCGTACGTATCGCCCCGGGAGGCGCTTCCTGGGTCCTGCTCCTGTGCCTTGGGCTCATGGCGACCGATGCCATCACTCGCATGCGGCCCGGCCCGCTCACGCGCGTGCTGCTCCTCGCGCTCACGCTCGCCATTGCCGGCGCAGCGCTCGCTCACGGGAGCTTCGACAACCTCTCGGTGATGCGTGAGTACGCCGTGAATGCCGGGCGCTTCCCGAGGGAGCTCCTCCGGCACGCGTGGCTCGCGGCCGGCTCGCTCATCGCCGCACTGATCGTGGGGCTTCCGCTCGGCATCCTCTGTCACCGCTCCCCAAGGCTTCGGCCGCCGGTGCTCGGCACGCTCGGCATCATCCAGACCATTCCCGCGATCGCGCTGTTCGGCATTCTCATGGCGCCGCTCGGGGCGCTCGCAGCCCGGCTGCCGACCGCTGCGGCGCTCGGTATCCGCGGTATCGGCGCAGCGCCTGCGGTCGTGGCATTGTTCCTGTACTCGCTACTGCCGATCGTCGCCAACACGGTCATCGGCCTGCGGCGCGTTTCGCGTGCGGCAGTGGAGGCGGCGCTCGGCATGGGCATGACGGACTCCCAGGTGCTCTGGCGCATCGAGCTGCCGCTCGCGCTGCCGGTGATCCTCACCGGCATCCGCGTGGTGCTGGTGCAGAACATCGGCATGGTGACCATCGCCGCGCTGATCGGGGGTGGCGGCCTCGGAACGTTCGTCTTCCAGGGGATCGGGCAGAACGCGATCGACCTGGTGCTGCTCGGAGCGATCCCGATCGTGGCGCTCGCCTTCTCGGCGTCGGTGCTCCTCGATGCGCTGATCGAGGCGCTCGATCGCACCGCCGCTGCATCGACCGAGGACGGGTCGTGATCCGCATCGAGAAGCTCACCAAGCAGTACGACTCCACCACGGTGGTCGATGATGTTTCCCTCGAGGTCGAGCGCAACTCGATCACCGTGATCGTCGGAACCTCCGGGTCGGGTAAGTCGACGCTGCTGCGCATGATCAACCGCCTGGTCGAGCCGACCAGCGGCCGGGTGCTGCTCGATGGCGCCGACACCCGCAGCGAGCCTGCGCACCTGCTCCGCCGGCGCATCGGCTACGCGATCCAGGGAAACGGCCTGTTTCCGCACCGCACCGTCGCCGAGAACGTCGCCACCGTGCCGCGGCTGCTCGGCTGGACGGATGAGCGCATCCGGGCCCGCGTCACCGAGCTGCTCGAGATCTTCCAGCTCGATCCCGCCCTTTACGCCAGCGTCCTGCCGCATCAGCTTTCCGGAGGTCAGCAGCAGCGTGTCGGGGTCGCCCGCGCGCTCGCCGCCGAACCCGCCGTACTGCTGATGGACGAGCCCTTCGGCGCCCTCGATCCCATCATCCGCGCGAAGGCACAGGAGGACCTGCTCGACATTCAGCAGCGCTTCGGCACGACCGTGGTTTTGGTGACGCATGACATGGACGAGGCCTTTCGCCTCGGCCATCGAATCGCGGTGATGAGCCAGGGGCGACTGCTGCAGTACGACCGTCCGGCAACGCTTCTCACCCACCCGGTCGATTCCTTCGTGGCGCGCATGACCGGTCTCAGTGACCGGGCGCTG
>Ga0307474_10003717_pt1 | contig 11008 bp, 8 predicted proteins | sample atmos_gasesECM1C_2_FD_203312 | JGI IMG/M metagenome (GOLD analysis project Ga0307474, IMG submission 203312) | Hardwood forest soil microbial communities from Morgan-Monroe State Forest, Indiana, United States - atmos_gasesECM1C_05 | ecosystem: Environmental > Terrestrial > Soil > Temperate...
GCGTCGTGTGCGCCTTGCTGGCGGCGTCGAGAATGCCGTTCACGAAACTTCCAGAATCTTCCCCGGAAAATTTTTTCGCAAGATCAACGGCTTCGTTGATGATCACCTTGTGCGGCGTTTTGGAGCTTTGCAATTCGTGAATAGCCAGCCGCAGAATTGCGCGATCGATCGCGGCGAGACGTTCGAAGCGCCAGTTGTCACAATGTTTCTCGATGGTCGCATCGAGATCCTTAACGCGCCGCGTTGCGCCTTCGAATAATTCGTTGGCAAATTTTTCCGTGTTTTCCGCGGCTTTCGCTGCCCTCCAGAATTTAATTTCCAGCTTGCGCGTTTCCTGCGGGCTCATTTCCCACTGGAAAAGCATCTGCATTGCAAATTCACGGGCTTTGGTGCGGAGTGCCACGCTATTCCTGCCGCGCTTTTTTTGTTGGTGGATTTGTCGCCGAAGCCGTTGGCCGGAGTTTTCGCGAGAGTTGCGCCATTTCGATCGCGCTCAGCCCAGCCTCGAAGCCTTTATTTCCGCCCTTCAATCCCGCCCGATCAATGGCCTGTTCGAGCGTGTCACAGGTGAGCACGCAAAAAATTATCGGGACACCGGTATCCATCTGCGCGAGTTGCAGCCCGCGAGAAGTTTCCGCGCAAACATAATCGTAATGAGTCGTTTCACCGCGTAACACGCAGCCGACCGCTATCAGCGCGTCATAGTTTCCGGTCTGCGCCATTTTCTTCGCGGAGAGAGGCAGTTCAAAAGAGCCGGGTACGTGCACCACGTCTACGTCCCCACTTTGCGCGCCGGCGCGTTCCAGCGCGTCAACGGCTGCGCTGAGCAAACGGTCGGTGATGAAGCTGTTAAAACGGCTTACCGCGATTCCAAAACGAAGGCCGCGGGCGCTGAGGTCGCCGTAAATCTTGCCGGGCTGTAGTTTTTCCGCCATTTGCAATTTCCCCGTCACTTGCCTTTGAACGCCGCCGGTCTTTTTTCCAGAAATGCTTTGGTTCCTTCGCGCATGTCTTCGGTTGCGCAGGCCACCCCGAATAGCGTTGCTTCGAGGAACAGTCCTTCTTGCAGTGGCATCTCAGCGCCGCGTTCGATGGCTTCCATAGTGAACTTCACGGCCAACGAACCGTTGGCGATAATTTTTCTCGCCATGGCTTCCGCTGCGGGAAGCAGCTCGGCCGCTTCGAAAACATGATTAACGAGCCCGATACGCAACGCTTCGTCGGCAAAGATCATTTCACCTGTCAAGCACAACTCGTGCGCAACACCTTTGCCGCACAAGCGCGTGAGCCGCTGCGAACCGCCGTAACCCGGCAATATTCCGAGCTTCACCTCGGGCTGCCCCAGCTTGGCGTTCTTGCTCGCGATTCGAATCGAGCAACTTAAAGCCAGCTCGCATCCGCCGCCCAGAGCGAAGCCGTTGATCGCGCAGATGGATGGCTTGCCCATCGTTTCGAGTAGATGAAAAACGCTCTGGCCAAAGAGCGAGAAATCCTTTCCATTCACCGAGGTTTGCTGAGAAAGTTCCGCGATGTCCGCGCCCGCGACGAACGCTTTTTCGCCCGCGCCAGTGAGGATCAGGACTCTGACGCTCGCGTCATCACGCGCATCCAGCAATGCGCTCTGCAGTTCTTCAATGGTTTTGCGATTCAGCGCGTTCAAAACCTTCGGTCGATTGAAGGTGATTCTCGCGATACCGTCGTTTTTTTCGAACAAAATATTTTCGTAGCTCATTGCACTCTTCCCGCGGTTTTGCGCGAAGAAATTATAGTTTCTGTGCCACGGGTTTTTGCGGATCGCTGTAATCATAAAATCCGCGACCGGCCTTGCGCCCATTCCATCCGGCGAGGACCATCCGTTTCAGTAACGGCGGCGAGGCAAAGCGCCGTTCCTTGAACTCGTCGAACATAATCTGCGAAATATAATACGTCGTATCAAGGCCGACAAAATCCAGCAAGGTCAGTGGTCCCATGGGGTGTCCGCAACCGAGTTTCATCGAATTGTCAATGTCCTCAATCGAGCCGACGCCTTCTTCCAGCGCGCGGATCGCGTCGAGCAGATATGGAACCAGAAGTCGATTGACTATAAAACCAGTGGAATCGTGGGCGCGCACCGCCGTTTTACCAAGTTTGCCGCCGAATGCCACCATCTCGTTGTACACCGCAGCGTCGGTGGCGATGGTTCGAACGACTTCAACCAGCTTCATCACCGGCACCGGATTGAAGAAATGCAGGCCGACGAATCTCTGCGGCCGTTTGGTGGCCGTGGCGATTTCCGTAATGGTCAGGGACGACGTATTGCTGGCAAAAATTGTGGTCGCGGGGCACAGCTTGTCGAGCGCGGCAAATAATTCCCGTTTTGCGGGAAGCTGTTCGATGATCGCTTCGATGATCAGGTCGCAGTCCTGCAGATCTTCAATAACTGTTGTGCCTTTCAGCCGTGCGCGAATTTCGTTTCTTGTGGATTCGGTGATGGTTCCTTTTTCAACCAGACGCATCAGATTTTTTTCAACTGCCTTGATTCCCTTTTCCAAAAGCTCTGGACTGACTTCTCGCACCACCGTCGAAAACCCGGCCGCGGCGCTGACTTGAGCGATTCCCGAGCCCATTAGGCCACACCCGACGACTGCTACTTTTTCGATCGCCATACATATCCTCATTAGAAGAGAGTTTGCCGGGAATTCCCCTTACCACCACGCTGGACCGGAGGAAAGAGTGTACCAAATCCAGGCGATTCGTAACTGCGTTAACACTTTCGCGCAAACACGATCTAGTTCAGGCCATGCTTTCGACAATCATCGCAATTCCCTGCCCTCCGCCAATACATGCCGTCGCCAGCCCATAGCGCAAGCCGTTTCGCCGCAATTCGTTCAGCAGTGTGACCACCAGTCGAGTTCCTGTCGCGCCAAGCGGATGCCCGATAGCGATTGCTCCGCCATTCACATTGGTTTTTTCGCGATTCAAGCCCAGCGCTTTTTCGACCGCGAGATACTGCGCTGCGAACGCTTCGTTCACTTCGACGCGATCCATCTGTTCAATCGTTAGACCCGCGGATTTCAGCGCTTTTTGCGAACTCGGCACGGGGCCGATTCCCATGATGCTGGGGTCGACACCGGCAGTGGCCCAGGACACGATCCGCCCAATCGCTTTCAAGCCGCGTTCTTTTGCGATTTTTTCGCGGGTGACGACGATCGCCGCGGCGCCATCAACAATTCCGCTGGCGTTGCCGGCCGTAACGATTCCGTCTTTTTTAAACGAGGGCGGCAATTTTTCCAGAATCTCCATGGTGGTTTCTGGCCGCCGGTGATCGTCTTCGCTGACCACAATCGTTTTCTTTCCCTGCTTTACTTCGACCGGCACCAGTTCTTCTTTCATGCGGCATGCCTTGTACGCGGCGTCCGCGGCTTGCTGGCTGCGCAAGGCGTATGCATCGGCGTCTTGGCGCGTGATTCCGTACTGTTCGGCTAGTTTTTCGGCGGTCAATGCCATGGGCAGGCCGCAATAAGTGTCCGTCAGCCCCGCCATCAGCGAATCTTCCAGTGCGCCGCCACCAAGTTTGAGACCGTTGCGCAATCCGCGAATCACAAACGGGGCTTGTGTCATATTTTCCATGCCACCAGCCAGGACCAGCTGGCACTCGCCGAGCAGTAGCCGTTGCGCTGCCTGCGAAATCGCCTCTATTCCCGATCCGCACAGCCGATTCACAGTTACCGCGGGAGTCTCGGTTTTCAATCCAGCCTTCAGCCCGACGTGTCTTGCTCCGTACAGCGCGTCAGCGCTGGTTTGCATCACGTTGCCAAAAATCGCGTGATCGAATTCGGCGGGATCAGCATGCGAACGCCGGATGGCTTCTTTCGAAGCAGCCACTGCCAAGTCAATCGCCGAGACATCTGAAAATGCGCCGGTGTAACGCGACATCGGCGTACGCGCGCCTGCCACAATCACTACGTCTGTTGGAAACATATTGGTCCTCGTTTGGAATTTAAATCTTCATCGCAGTTTTTTTTGCCGCCATTCCGAATGGAGATTGAACGGAGCGGAAACCCAAGAGAGATTACTCACGTCGTTCGGAATGACGGCGGATGCTTACGTCCGCATATAACGGCAGAAAGCTTAAGCCCAACTGCTCAGGCTTTCGGAGCTTCCAGCGTAACTACCGTATCGCCGCCGCGCTTTCTCGCTTCTTCCATGGATGTTTCCGCGCGATTCATCAGGTCGGTAACAATGTCTTCGCTGTCAAAGTCCGATTTCGCGACGGCTTCAACAATCCCGGCGCTCAGCGTAATTGGCGAAGCCTCCCATGGAGGGCGAATTCCCGCGGCGGCCCGCCGCAACTTGTCGGCCAGGTTCTGCGCTCCGTCCAAGGCCGTGTCCGGTAGGATGAACGCCAGCGACCAGGAGGTATATTTTACGGCGACGTCGTTCTGCCGCACGAACGGCTGCAAGGATCGTGCAAGCTGCTCCAGAAATTTCTCCATAGGCGACTCGCCTTGCTGCCGCAAGAATTCTCCGCCGCGGTCGATCTGCAAAATCGTCAACGCCAGCGGCGTGCCTTGCGTTCGCGCACGCTCGGCCTCGGTCAATAAACAGGTCTGATATGAGCTGCGGCTCAGGAGTCCGGTACGTTCATCTGAAACTCCCATGCGGCGCACCAGCGATCGCAGCCGAGTGTGGCTGACGCTCATCAACATCTGATCGCCGATGGCCTGCAAAAAATAAGTTTCGTTGGGCTTCCATTTGCGCGGCTCAGCCTGCCCCACGATGATCATCCCGGCGGGCTGCTGTGTTTCGCGGTCCGTGATTTTCACGCCGAGCGCCGTGCGCAGCGCCAACTCTCCCAGCACCGAGCCCGGCGTATTCTCCACCACCAATCCGCCAAGTTCGTCGCCGTCCGCCTTCTCTGTCTGCGCCAGCAGGAACACTACTTGCGCGCCGGGCGCCGGCTTCATGTTCGGCCCGCAATATTCCGCCGCCAAATCCGGCGGCCTGCCCGGTGAACCGATCACTGCAAGTGCGCGGCTCGCACGCAAATATTCGCCGATCTCACTGACGGCAGTATTGAGCATGGCACGCGGAGTCTGCTGCCGGAATATTTTTTGATTAATCTCTGAAATTTTCGAAAGATCGCGCAACGTATCAGCGCTGTATGCGCCGGTTTTAGCGGGACTGGCTTTCGCCACTTCCGCGGGAGGCGAACTAACAGGTCGTGGCGCAGCTTCCACGTTCTTGGCTTTGGCTGGTACGCCCTGCGGCCAGAAATTCGCCGTTTGGTAGAGATTCCGCAAACGCGAGTTTTTTTCTTCTTCTCCGGGGAACAACTCGGCGATTTTGTGCAGGCGATCCATCGCCTTGTTCTGCAACGAATACTGCAGGAAAATTTCCGTCTGCACGATCAGGTCTTCCAGCGTCTGCATACGCCGGCCCTCTTCGGTAGCGGGAGCGCTCGATTCCGGAATGCTGCGCGGCCCGGCCTGTGGCTCGGTTTCCGAAGTGGAAATTGTGGTGCCCGATCTCGTCAGGCGGCTCGCGATTCTTTGTACAAAAGAATCGTCGGCTTTGCCGCGCAAGCGTTGCAAACGCTCCTGATTGCGGTAGTCATAGGAATCTATGTCCACCAACCGCTCCAGCGAATCACATGCTTTTCGAATGTTGCCGTTCTTCAGATACGCGTCGAAAAGGTGGATCATGATCTCAAAATACTTCGATTCACGATTGAGTTCGTTGTATAGCGCCGCCCAGAATTCCAGCATTTCGGTGGATTCAGCGTGGCGTCCGGCGACATCATCCAGTTGCGCGGCAAATTCATTTTGCCGTTTGTCCGCGAACATCTTGCGCTTGACAAGCGAAAGAACTTCTACCGCTTTGTTTCCGGCACCCGCAATAATGTATTGCTCGGCCAGTTGGAACAGGCGCGCAAGTCCCGCGCCGCGGTCGCGGAACAACTTTTCCAGGATCTGTCGGGCGCGGTCCAGTTGTCCCGAACGCATCAGCGCCTCTGAATAAGTTTCCAGGAAAACCGGGTCGGCTTCGGTCGCCGCAAAAGGCGCCAGCAACTTCGCTGCCTCGGCCGCGTCGCCTTTGCGCAGCTTTGCCGCGCCGTAAAGTAGCGCGACGCTTCGCTCATTTGGTGCGAGCGCATGCGCATGCGCCAGATATTTCAGGGATTCTTCAGTAGATCCGTTGCCAGTAGCCAGCTGCCCGGCTCGCAATAAAGCGCGCGCCGCCAGGTTGTTCCGTCCATTTCGTTCGGCAACCTCCGCCAACGTCACTTGCCGCGAAAGATTTTCCGGCTCAAGCTGCGCCATGCGCTCCAGACAAAACAGAGCGTCTTCTTCCCGGCCGGCCAGAGAAAATAGCTCGGCGGCTTTGCCATACTGTTCGCTGGCTTCCTCGGGCCTGTTTTGTTTTTGTTGCAAGAAGGCGTAACGCGCAATACGCTCGGGAGGTTGATTCGCGGATAAATTTTTTAGGAACCTGTTGTAGATCGCCAGCGCTTTCGATTCATCCTTCGGATCGATCAGCAAATCAAAAAACATTCCGTAATAAACCGCGGCCCGCTCCGGCTGTTCCTGTCGCGCGTACAGATCGCCAAGGGCTTGTGTGGCCTCAGGATGCGATGGCGCGTCCTCCAGAACGGCCAGATACGCGTCGATGGCATCCTCGGTGCGGTTCTTTTCGAGGAATTTTTTGGCGCGCTCCAGTTGTTTGTTGACGTCGGTCATTACCTGCGGTTTGCCTTTGCGGAGCCCGTTATCTGGAATCAGGTTGCGGGTGCAGCGGATGGACGTGCGGCTTCGCTCCTAGACTATATACCGTACCAAAAACGCGAGCAAAAGCTCAGCGTGAGGTGATGCGGAATGATGCACCGTTCGCGGTTCCGTGTGCCGTTTCCGACGGCTAGGTTTCTGGCGATCCTTGCATCACGAGTCGTTCGCGGAAGCCCGCATCTTACAGGTTGAAATGGCACTTATATTTTGCCGTCAAAGAGGAAGAGAGATTCCTCGTCGCTTCGCTCCTGATTGACACCTCAAGAGAGATTCCTCGATTTTGCTCGGAATGACGAACAGGGTGCCTTCTCCAAAACCGCACGAGCGGACTGTTAATCGCGCCCAAATTTCCGCAATGCGTCCAGTTTTTCTGTTGCAGCACCAGTGACGATTGCCTGTTCGGCTTTGACGGCGCCGTCGCGGAAATCCCCCGCCACGCCGGCCGCGACCAGCGCGGCTGAAGCATTTATGACCACAATGTCCCGCCGCGCACGGTCCTCTTCATTGTCGACTATCGCTGCAAAGATGCTTCGAATCACTGCCGCATTATCTTGAAGGGAGCCTCCGCGAATGGCGTCGAGCGGCGCTGGCTTCTTGCCAAATTCCTCTGGCGTGACCTCATATTTCCGCAAATTGCCGCCGCGCACTTCAGCGACGATGGTCGGCCCGGCGAGGGAAATCTCATCCAATTTTCCCGCGCCATGGACCACCAATGCATGTTCTGTGCCCAACTCGCCCAGCGCTTCCGCAACCGCATCTAGAACGTCCGCCGAAAATACTCCCAGCACTTGCGCCTGCGCCTTCGCAGGATTGGTTAACGGTCCCAGCAGATTGAAAATGGTTCGAACGCCCAACTGCTTCCGCGCAGGCATGGCGTGCCTGGCAGCGGTGTGCGCCCCCTGCGCAAACAGAAATCCGATTCCAATTTCGCGAATGCCTTGCCCGATGCGTTCGAACGGCAAATCGATGAGGACGCCGAGCTCTTCCAGCACGTCTGCGCTACCGCATTTCGAACTCGCCGCGCGGTTGCCGTGCTTTGCGACACGCGCGCCCGCGGCTGCCGCGACTATTGCGGCAGCGGTAGAAATGTTAAATGTCCCGGAATCGTCGCCTCCCGTTCCACAGGTATCGACCATCCGCTCCGGCAAAGTTTCTCCATCTGCAAACACGCGCGTAGCATGCCGTCGCATCGCTCGCGCAAATCCTGCCAGCTCCTCCGCGCGATACGGCCGCGCATTCAACGCGCTGAGCAGATGCACAATTTCGAGGGTTTCAAGCCGCCCGCCGAGCAATTCCTCCATAATCTCTTCGGCTTCCGCTCCGCTTAAAACCTTCCCGGACGCAGCGTTGCCCAATAGTCGGATGATCATGCGATTTCCGCCTCGCGGGTCAGCTTCCTATCGTCGTTTTCAGACAATGCTCGGATTTTGGGCATTCTCCCCGTTCTTGCTCCTCTGTCGGGTTCCGAGTAAACTGCTATGTTTTGCGAACGCTAAAATTCTAACACTGGCTGGTAGTTCCAACAGCCGAACACGAACGGATCATTGATGAAGATTCACGAGTATCAAGCCAAAGCTATCCTCGCTCGCTACGGCGTGACCACTCCTCGCGGCGAGGTCGCTTTCACCAAGGAAGAAGCTCGCGAAGGCGCGCACCGGCTTAAGTCCAATATTGTCGTCGTCAAGGCGCAAATTCACGCCGGCGGCCGCGGTAAGGCAGGCGGTGTCAAGCTGGCCCATTCGCCCGATGAAGCCGCGGAAATTGCCTCCCGCATGCTCGGCATGAACCTGGTCACCGCTCAGACCGGCCCCTCTGGCCGCATCGTGAAGCGCCTGCTGATCGAAGAGGGGCTCGACATCAAGCGCGAACTTTACCTGAGTTTGCTAGTCGATCGCTCATCGGCACGCGTGATATTTATGGCCAGCGCAGCGGGTGGCATGGAAATCGAAGAGGTCGCGCAAAAGGATCCCAGCGCCATTCTCCACGAGTCAATTCATCCTGCGGTCGGTCTGCAACCATACCAGGCGCGCAAGCTTGCATTCGGCCTTGGACTCGCTGGCGAAGCTGCCAACCGCGCTGCCCCGTTCTTCCAAGCGCTCTTTCGGGCATTCGTGGACACCGACGCTTCGATGCTGGAGATCAATCCCTGCGTGCTTACCGGCGACGGCAGGCTGGTCGCTCTCGACGCCAAAATGACTTTTGACGACAACGGCCTGTTCCGTCATACAGATTTGCGCGGTCTGCGCGATCTGGACGAGGAAGATCCGCTCGAAGTCGAAGCCTCCAAGTACGGCCTCAACTACATCAAACTTGACGGCACGGTCGCTTGCATGGTGAATGGCGCTGGTCTGGCCATGGCCACCATGGACATCATTAAGTACTCCGGTGGCTCCCCGGCGAATTTTCTCGACGTCGGCGGCGGCGCTTCCGCCGAACAGGTCAAGAACGCGTTTCGCATTCTGCTGAGCGATGCCGGGGTGAAGGCCGTCTTCGTCAACATTTTCGGCGGCATCTTGCGATGCGATGTGCTTGCCACCGGCGTCGTTGCCGCCGCAAAGGATCTTCACGTGAAAATTCCCGTCGTCGTTCGCATGGAAGGCACCAATGTCGAACTCGGCCAGCAAATCCTGCGCGACTCAGGCCTCAACTTCACCATCGCCAACGGCATGAAGGACGGAGCGCAGAAAGTAGTTCAGCTCGCCGGCAACTGAAAATGGCCGCAAAGGAAATTAATGAGATAAAGGAGGCGGAGGAAGTAAAGGAAACGGCTGCGCGGGTCGGCCCGGTCAAGAATTACGGGGGCTGACCAAACGTTTTCCGCGCGAAGAACAGTTCCAACTTGGACGCCAATTGCGGCGCAGCGCGAGGTCGGTTCCCGCAAACATCGTCGAAGGATGGACAAAGCGGAACTCAGCCGCAGAATTCAGAACCTCATCTGCTCATGGCGGCGGACGAGCTGGCAGAATGCGGGTTCTGGATGGAGTTGTCGGCGGACGAAGGCATCAGCGAGAAAGTGGCGGCCAGACAGTTGATAGAAAATTATTCGAAATTGGGCTTTATGATTCACAAACTATGGAAGGAGTGGAGAAAACTGTAGCGTGAGGAAGGTCTGATCCTTTACTTCCGCTACTTCATTTGCCTCCTTTACCTCACTCTATGAGTGTTTTGGTCAACGAAAAAACGAAACTTATCGTGCAAGGATTTACTGGCCGTGAAGGAACGTTTCACGCGCAGCAGATGATTGAATATGGTACGCACGTGGTTGGCGGCGTAACGCCCGGTAAAGGCGGCACCAAGCATCTTGAGCGTCCGGTGTTCAACACCGTGGCCGAAGCCGTCAAAGGCACTGGCGCAAACGCCTCGGTGATTTTCGTTCCGCCGCCGTACGCGGCCGACGCAATTCTGGAGGCTGCCGACGCCGAAGTTCCCCTCGTTATCTGCATCACGGAAGGCATTCCAGTGATTGACATGGTGCGCGTGGAGGCTGTTATCGATGGCAAAAAGACGCGCCTGATTGGGCCGAACTGCCCGGGCGTAATTTCTCCTGGCAAATGCAAGATCGGTATCATGCCCGGCCGCATTCACAAACAGGGCAACGTAGGTGTCGTCAGCCGCAGCGGAACTCTTACCTACGAAGCAGTGGATCAACTCACGCGCCTCGGAATTGGGCAATCCACTTGCATCGGAATCGGTGGCGATCCCATCATCGGTACTTCATTCCTCGACGCCATCAAATTGTTCAACGACGATCCCGAAACGAACGCGGTAATCCTGATCGGCGAAATCGGTGGCGATGCCGAAGAAACCGCTGCTGCATGGATCAAAGTCAACATGAAGAAGCCGGTCGTCGGCTTCATCGCGGGACAAACCGCGCCTCCAGGCCGCCGTATGGGCCACGCTGGGGCCATCATCTCCGGTGGCCAAGGCACTGCAAAGGACAAATACGCAGCGATGAATGCGGCAGGCATACGCACGGTCGAAACGCCGGCCGATCTTGGCTCGACTTTAGCTGCTGCGCTGAAATAACTTCTTGGTGGCACAGGCTTTAGTCGATGTCCGGTTCTTAAGTGGCGCACTCGCAAGTCTGTGCCCAGCCTAAACGCCGCTAAGATCTTTAAATCACCCGGAGGATTCGCAATTGGCTCTCGAACGTACTTTCGCAATTATCAAGCCCGATGCCGTCGCTGCTGGCCAGCAAGGGGAAATTTTGTCGCGCATTCACAAGGCCGGTTTCAAAATCGTGG
>Ga0307474_10003718_pt1 | contig 11007 bp, 18 predicted proteins | sample atmos_gasesECM1C_2_FD_203312 | JGI IMG/M metagenome (GOLD analysis project Ga0307474, IMG submission 203312) | Hardwood forest soil microbial communities from Morgan-Monroe State Forest, Indiana, United States - atmos_gasesECM1C_05 | ecosystem: Environmental > Terrestrial > Soil > Temperate...
CGGGCGGAACACAAACTCTCAACGTTACCCCTCCAGTGATTTTGATTTCATGGGCGATTCCTCCAGGTCCAGCAATCAGTGCATACACCGATTCAGAAATCGGTGGACCACTCCCGAAAGGCGCGGAGTACTTCAACGTGACTTCGGGAATGACACGCGTCTGGAATGGGACAGCGTGGAATAATCAAGGCAGCGGTGGAGGCGGCTCGGGCTGTCCAAATGGCGCGGCTAACGACATTCAATCCACGGACGGCACCAACTGCGTAGGAGACCCGAGTTTTACGTGGAACGGTTCTACGAAATCACTGCTCGTATTTGGGAATGGGACAACATCCCAAACGTTGATATGCGGAGACAATGGCGCCGGCTTCCCCGGATGCATTTCAGGTCTGTCGATTGACGATATCGGAAACCAAGTTACGGTCGGAGACAACGAGGCTGGAGGAACCACAGTTGTTGAAGGTGACGCTGAAGCACAAGTCATCAGCAATACAGTCGTCGCTCTCACGGCTCCCACAATCACCGGAACGAGCACCTTACAAACATCAATATCCACGGGCAATAATTCCGTCGTCACCGATCACATCAACGGCGTGTCGATAACCGCCGCGGGAGCAAGTGCGAACACCATCGCAGAAGTGTCCACGCTAGGAGCAATCACTCGCTCAGCCCCGACAATCACCGATGCTGTGGGCACAGCTTCCCCAGTTACCCCCGGTTCCGTGCTCCAACGTTCGGTGACAACCACAACGGACACAATTTTGAGCAGTGACCGTGGAAATCGCGTGGTGTACAACAGCGCCTCCGCTGTCGCTACAACTCTTCCACCCAACGGCAGCGCGGGTTTCGATGGCGGGTTCAATACACGTTTGTCAAACCAAAATGCTGGAACCGTAACGGTCACACCCGCCAGCGGCACCATCAACGGAAATGCAAACCTCGCGATTCTTGAAGGACAGAATTGCTTTGTAACGCCATCTTCGACGGGAACGAATTACGCCGCCGATTGTAATGAACCGCAGATCACGGCAGGGGCAGGCATCACCATTACGCGCGCTGTGCACGGCATCACAGTCGCTTCGAGTGGGGGCGGAATTTCCGGGCTAACGACTGGCGTCATCCCGCAAGCCGGCAGCTCGACCACCATTGTTAACAGTAGTCCGCAACTAGACAACGGATTGACCACTGCGAATGTGCTGACGTATGCGGGCACTGGCGGCATAACGTCCACCAGCTATCAAAACCTTACCGGGACCGCAGCAGAGCAGTACTCACAGCAGGGGCGCGTGGGAATCGGAATAGCCGTGCCTTTCTTCCGTCCCTCGAACACGAACACGGCGATTGCTTTTGACATCTCTCCCAACGGAACGCCATCCGACTTCAGTAGTAACACGGGCGTTTCATGGATCGACGTTTGCTCGATTGATTGCACTGGTACGGGCGTTACGAATTACGAGTCATTGCGCGCAGGAAAATTCAGCGGTGCCACGCATTCTGGAGCGGCGCATCTCAGTGCAGCGGCTGGTGGGACTGGAACGACTCGAAATTTAATCTTGCAACTGAACGGGGCGGGGGTCGGAGTCGGTGCGCCACCATCGACCCTAGAAGTTGCCGCTAGCACCACATTGACTTCATGGGGCAATGCGGCGGTTGCGACCCCAACGCTGGGCGCAGTAACCGCTTCTCCGCTTTACGAATTCGTCGCCACCTATCAGAACAGCGGTACACCAACGTTTGCCCCAGACGTTTGGGCTGTTGCTAGCACCATCGGAGCTGGGACGAACGGGACAACGACACTCAATATTACGCATACTTCTGGCTCAAGTGGCACGGAAGCCGTGATGTTTCCAGCAGTGGCCAGTGTGAATATGGGAAGTTTCGTACTTTCCACCACCACGCTAAAGGGCGGAGCCAGTAATACAAACCTGGTCTACCAAGGCGGTTCCGATACGGCCTCAACTGCCACGGGCACTGCTACTTTTCGCAGCCCTGATGTTACCGGTGGATCGACAGGTGGCACCAATGGAAGCGCCACTTTACGCGGCGGTAATAATGCTTCGTCATCTGCGAGCGCGATTGCGGGTGACGCCATCGTTCAGGGTGGCGGCGCATCGGCAGGCGGCAAGCAAGGACACGCGAAAGTTCTAGAACCACTTACAACCAACGCCGCAATTACCGCGCATATGATTGTCTGTGGTACGACAACGGGATATCAAGTGGCCGCGTGTCCATTGGGCGCGGTGAACATCGTGGGTGAGGGAGAAACGGTTGGAGGCACGGGCACACAAATCCTTGTCGGTTTCTCTGGTGAATTTACTGTTGTTTTTGACGGCACGCCGACGATTGGCGATGTCGCTTGCGGACCGCCAACGGGTACGGGGACCATCGGTCTCGCCCACGATAACGCATTAGTATCTTGCACCGCTGGGACAACCATCGGCGTTATTATCGGAGACGTGAGCGGCACCGGGTCAGGCGCGACAGCTACAGTCCTGTTATTCAAATAGGAGACGCCATGCACAAACTATTTCTGCTCATAGCCCTGCTCGCCGCCAGCACCTTGAGCGCGCAAACCGTCCAGGTTCCTTACTCTGGCCAAGCGCCTTACAACGGCAGCATGTCGGTGCAGGTGCAGGTCACTGGCTTGCCTTCAGGTTGTTCGGTTGGCACGCCGACGTATGCCAACGGGACAATTGCTGTACCGGTGAATTGCGGCGTCGTTCCACCTCCAGTGGGCACGAATTGCGCGAGCTCGACTACTCCGGTCACGGGCTGCACGATCGGCTCGACAGTCGCAGGAATCAATAATCCCGTGAACGTGCGCGGTACGCCAACGGCAGGCGGCGGCAACGGCCCCTTGATGGGAACGCAGCCCGGAGGAACGAAGGGAACGATTGTCAGCAACCCCGTCCCACAATCGACGGCAGGGAAGGGCTGGCAGGTGGTGAACTTTGGCGGGACCTGCAATGCGGCAGGACCGTACAGCGCGACGTGCGGCTACGTCGGCAACGACAATCTCGCGCCATCGGGAGTCACGCCGCCACCGGTGACGACTTGCGCTAAAACTCTTTCGCCTTCGGGCGGAGTGGACAACGCGGGTTTACTTTCTGCCATCAGCGCAGCGGGCGGCAAGTGCGTGGAACTCACAGCGGGCACATTCAACCTCACGCCATTCATTCCACCCAGCGGGACCAAGCTAGTTCTCGATGATGGCGTAGTGATTCAGGACAGCGGGATTTTTGGACGAACAACGTACTTTTTCACGGTGCAGAACAGCAATGTATCCTTCGTCGGTGCGGGGCCGCTGTTCAACGCCATCGTGCGGATGCCGACCAACTACGCGAATGCCCAGAGGGAAGTGGCGACGCATTGCGGAACAGATGCGTGCGACTACGAATATCAACATTGCTTCGCGCTCATCAACGGCGTGTCCGGCGTCGTGCTCTCAAACTTCAACCTGCTTAACTGTGGCGGCGACGGGCTGAACTTTCAGAACACAAGCGGCGCGACCATCACAAATGTCAACTCCGCAACGAACATCCGCCAAGGCTACTCCGTCACCGGCCCAGCAACAAATTGGACGATCACGGGCGGAAATCTTCACGACGGCCCGCTGAGCGGCTTCGACATCGAGCCAGATTCGGGCATCAGCGGCAACATCCAAGGCACCATCAACAATCTCCAGACGAACAACAACAAAGGCGGGGGAACGTCGTTTGGGCTGATGAATCTCACCTCGTCCAGCAACATCAACATCGTCGCCAACGGATTTGCGTCCACCAACGACGGCGGGACCGGCATCGCATTCTGGAACGGCAGCAACAATGTCGCGCCAACGGGCTCAGTAACCTGTAACAACTGCAAAGTGACCGGCAGCGGGGCGGACGGTGCTTACGGGCAACGCAGTTCGGTCGGCTATCAGATGATTTTCAACAATCTGAGCGTGACGAATTCCAACAGCAAGCAGAACTCTGGATCGAATCAAACCAACACAGCACTGGGGCTCCAGTGTAATAGCTGCTCTGGCGCGCAACCCGGCGGAGTGCAATTCAACAATGTGACCATCACGGGCGGCAACGGTTGTTTTTCGGTTCCGTCGAACTCGGTGAGCACGAAGATTAGCGGGACGTGCAACGGAAAAGCGATTAACTATCCGTGAGGCAACTCTTTGTATTTGTGGCCGCTGCAATTTTTCTTATTGTTGCAATTCCATGCCTTCTCTGTGCTTGGATGGGTTATAAGGAGAGACCGTGACCGCAATCGACAACGCACGAGGCTACAACTGGTCGGATTGGTGGATAGGGATCATGCGCTCGTTTCTCAGTGGCGGAGCGTCGGCGTTGCTGACGGGAACGGGCGGCGCGGTCATCGGCATCCCAGCTAGACAAGTATGGATTCTGATGGGCGTAAACTTTCTCACGATGGGGTTATATCGCATGGGAGAATTTTTGACGTTGCACGGCGCTCCCGATAAAGTACAAGAATCGCTGAACGTCGCAGAGGCGAAAGCGAAAGAGGCGGTATCGGCGGTGCAGGACGCGCAAAAATCTGCAACGCCCGTCGATAAACAATGATGGACCTATCACATGCCCCATCCATCGTCGCGGCGCTCGGCTCGGTCGCGGCGATGGTTTCTTCTCTGTTGAACCATCGCAAAATCCAAGAGGTAAAGCTGCACATCAATTCGCGCTTCGATGAATTTATCGCGGAGGCGCGGCGCGTGGCGCGAGCGGAAGGAGTAGCGGAAGGAAAAGAGTCTCGGGCCAATGAACAATGATCCAATGGGACCAGGCTTTAGCAACATCGGTGCCGATAATTTTAGCCGTTGGTGAGGCGGCGCGTAGGCTCTGGACGCAGCGACAAAAAGAACACCGAGAGAATCGCGAAATGCTCGAAGCGATTCTTTATGACCAGCTCTACCTTGTCCCTCACGATCACATCGAGTCACGCATACCAGGGAATGACAACGTGCAACTGACACGCGGAGGGATTATCCGACGCCCCGAACATGTCCCAACCCCACTCAAGCGCGGAGGGACGCCGTGAACCTCAAACCCATCGCAGCAAAGTACGGCTCTGACAAATGTTCGTGGCACTCCTACGGACGCATCTACGACCAACTGTTTGAAGGCAAGACGGTGCGCAAGATGTTGGAAATCGGGATCGGGTGCAAAGCGGTCATGGGCGAGAGTTACGAGAACGGTGCTAGTCTGCGGATGTGGGGAGAGTATTTTCCCGACGCTGAGATTTACGGGCTGGACATTCACCCCGATGCACTGGTGAACGAAGGGCGGATACACTCGTTTCGGTGTGACCAAGGGAAAGTTTCTTCGCTACTCGCTGTGCGAGACCTCATCGGATCGGGATTCGATTTGATTGTTGATGACGGTTCGCACCAACCGGAGCATCAAATACTTTCCGCGTGCGTGCTCTGGCGGACACTGGCCGAAGGTGGGCGGTATGTGATTGAAGACGTATATAACCCCAACGAGGTAGCGCCTTTCTTGCCCTTCCCGCATGACGTGATTGAGCTAAAAATTAATCGCGTTTCCGACGATAGACTGATTGTGAGTAAGTGAGTAGAATGTGCGCCCATGACACTGGCTTTCTGTACGACCTGTAAAGGGCGCGCACCGCACATCAAGCAAACCCTCCCGCGAAACCTTGCCGACAATCCCCTCGCAAAATTCATTCTGCTCGACTACAACTCACCGGACGATCTACTCGACTACTTGAAAGCATCGCACTCACGAGAGATTGAAGAAGGACGGCTCATTGTCTACAGCTTGAAAGAGTCGGGGCCATTCCGCATGGCGCACGCGAAAAATTTAGCCCACCGGCTCGCGATGCGCGAAGGCGCGGACATCCTCATCAATCTCGATGCGGATAATCTCACTGGGCAAGGTTTCGCGGAGTACGTAGAGAGCATGTTCCGCCAAGCAAGTTACGACCGCAAAATGTTCGGTTGCCCCGAAATGTTTTTATGGGCGCGCATGGTTAAAGGGCAGATGAAGCGCGGAGTGAGCGGACGCATTGCCATGACTTCTCGCGCATTCCTGCTCGCAGGCGGGTACGACGAACGCTATGCCGATTGGGGACCAGACGACAAGGACATGAACGAACGGCTCGCGCGGCTCGGCTTTCTGCCTGTAGAGATTGACGAGTGCTACCTCGACGCGATTCACCACAAGGACAAGCTGAGATTTAGAGAATATCCGCACGCGCGTCCCGTCGATGGCGCAAGTGGCGACCAGTTCCACCGGCCAAGTCCGTGTCCGGTTGCAAACTTTGGAAACTTCGGGTGTGGAGTCGTGTACCGCAACTTTGGCTGCGACCCGATAGAACTCAAACCGTTGCCGACACGCATCTTTGGAATCGGGATGCAGAAAACGGCTACTACTTCTCTTGACGCAGCTTTAAAGATTTTAGGATTCGACTCGGCGCATTGGATTGACGGGAAGTGGGCGGTGGCGATTCTCAGAGAGATGCGCGAACGAGGACGAAGTGAAACTTTGGAGAGGCACTACGCGCTGTGCGATTTGCCGATTGCTATTTTGTTTCGCGAACTCGACCGTGCATATCCGGGGAGCAAGTTCATTCTCACAGTCCGTGACGAAGTAGACTGGCTCGTCTCAACTCGCGACCACTGGAGTTACGAGCACAACACTTTCCGAAGAGACTGGGACAGGTGGCCGGCAGCAAACGCAATTCACCGAGCTACCTACGGTCAAACTCACTTCGACGCAGAGACAATGCTTTCCCGATACAGGCGGCACAACGCAGAAGTGAGAGAGTACTTCAGGAACAGGCCGAATCAATTTCTCGAAATGAACATGAGCAAAGGTGCGGCCTGGAGAGAACTGTGTCCGTTTGTCGAGCGCGAAATGCCGTCCGCGTCCTATCCACGGGCGTACTCGGCGTACTGAGGGAGGGGTTATGCGATTCTTTGACGGCGCGAACATCGGGCGGCGAAGGCGTCGCCGTCGTCGGCGCGCTGACTGGTGCGAAGTAATTATCATTTGCGTATGTGGCCATCACTTCCACGAGCATGACGGCGACGTGTGCTTGAAATGCGGCTGTCGAGAGTGGAGAGATGGCGCGCAAAAAAATAATTAAAGCGACACGCTCAAAAACCAACCGGCACGAGTGGGTCTTGCAGCTCGCGTGCGGCCACAGCGTGATATTCAAAACAAATCGCTGGGGAAGTCAGGCGCGAGGTGTTCCTTGTCCTCGTTGCCAGAGCAACGTGAAATAAGATACACTCCGCGCACGACCTGACCGAACGGGAACGCCAAAGTGAGCGAGGAAAGACGCAGGGAAATTGTGCGCAGGTGCGCGCTCCGGCGCAGAGACAAGGCCAAAGTGTATGCCGCGACGCATCGAGAGGGCGCGCGGGAGTCAGCGCGAAAGTTCAGGAAAAAATTCCCTGAGAAAGCAACTGCGTGGGTTGCTGTATGGAAGGCAGTCAGGGCCGGTGTTTTGAAGCGGCCTGAATGGTGTCCCCGGTGCGGGGTGATTTGCAAACCGCAAGCCCATCACTACAAGGGGTACGACCCGCAGCACCGCCTCGATATCATTTGGAGTTGTCAGCCGTGTCATAAGTTCCTGCACCGAAAGGAAGGGTAAACATGCCAGGTCCTTTGGGTTTTGTAGTTGCGTTCTTGGTATTTATAATAGTGGCGGCAATCGTGATTCTTGGGATTCGCTGGCTTATCAGCATCACGGGAGTGGCAATTAGTCCGCAACTCAACCTGATAATCACGCTGGTGCTACTGCTGTTCTTGATTTTGATTTTCTTCTATGCTCTGCCGTGGCACACGTGGGGATTCGGCTGGCACTAGAGCACTGTGATCGAGCAACCGCCTGCGCGAATACCCGCCTGAATCTTGACAAACAGTTTGGCGAACGCCAAGCGTGAGTTCGCGATAAACCCCACCTCCGCGCGCTGCCCGACCAACACGCAACCATCGGTGTCCACTACTTCGTTTCCCCAGTGAATCATAATCAGCGTTCGGTTCGGGATGTGGATCACATGAGGCATTTGCGAAGCGTAGTTCAATACCCACGGATCGGTTGAGGCTTCGAACTTCGGGGATGGGGCAAGAACTACAGGGTAGTTCCCTTCGGGGATGGCGCTACCGGGCAAGCCGTCCTTGACGGGCAATTCGAGGGTCGCGCATTCGGGGGAGCCGTCCACGGTCAACTCCCCCATCGTGTAATCCGGTGAGAACACCGTGCGGGATAGGGTCAGAATCATCGCTGGGAGCCGATTTCCCGCACGATAGGCAAGGCTAAGCCTGCGAGGTCGGGGAGGGGGCCGATGTCGTTGCAGGGGCAGCGGGCGTTGCAGGGGCGGGTAGTTTATTGCCGCTCACTGGCTCCAAGATGTTCAAAAAGTCCGCTCCGAGGGATGCCACCCCTTGTGCAATCTGTGCCGCCTTGGACATGTCCGTAATTTTGAGTCCAGCAGCGTTGGCGTAGGACACGAAAGCTGCAAGGGCGTCGGGAGTCGCGAGGGTAAGTTTTTGCGCCCCGGTCAGGGCAGTACCAGACTGCGCGAGCGTCGCGGAAATCTGTTCAACGGAGAAGTTGCCTGCAAGAATCTTCTCAAAGATTCCGACACCAGCGTTCACAACCCCACCAACACCAGGGATGAGAGTAAGAATGCCGCTCTGTTGTATTGCGAGCAGGAACTTGTCGGCGTCTTGCGCGCCAACCGCTACCCAGTGACCCAGCCGTTTGAACCAGCTCCACACGCTATTGCTCATCGCTCCACCTCGTGCGCGGGAGGATACCACGGACAGCGGCTATTTGGTGTGTTCGATATGATCTTCGCGCATCGGGAAGGTGTGAATCCCGTAGATTTCTGCGATGGTAATCCCGATGCCAAGCAGGATGAGGGCGATTCTGAGCGCGCGCTTCACGCGCCAGCTCCCGGCGCTGCCCCGCCCGCCCGCAATCCCGGCATCGTGTTCTCAACAATATGCGTTGGCTTTTCGTTGACCCAGCATACGCGCCAATGTAGCCAAATGAGCGCAATCCCCTTCTGTGGATGGGCGAGCGTCCGCTGAAAGGTCGGTTTTCGCACGAACCACGGCCAGCGTTCAATTTTCATTCCCCGCGTTCCTTCCACTTGAAGTAAATTGGCCCGCAAAGCACCGTGAGCATTCGCCCCGATTTCAGCGCCAACTCGCGACGCCAGCGAAACCACCGGCCTCCAATCCAATCTCGCTGAAACTTAATCGTCCACGCCATCGCTCGCCCCCTCGCGCGCTGCTCCCGGCGCCCAACCACATTCCTGCAACGCTTCGATAGTCTTCGTGGCCATCGCGAAACACCCGCAAAAGGGGAAATCGCAGTCTTGAGGCGGATCGGCTGTTGGATTCGCCATGCATCGCTCGCGCGCTACTCCCGGCGCTGTGCTGGTCTGGCTGGCCAGCACTTCCAACTCATTTGCTTGATTTCTGTATTGCTCGGCACACTGCGCTTGGTTGAAATCACACAAATCCTCAGCGCCTTCGTGGTCGGTTGCTCGTTCGCGCCATTCGGCAATCTTGCGCTTAAGTGCGTCGATTAGCGCATCCTGCCCTGCCGCGTGTGGCGTCTGTTGGGCTGGGCGAAACTTGGCTATTTCGTTAAGTCTTCGCGCGAACTCGACCCATCCGCGATTCATGCCATCGGCCTCTTGTACGGTCCAAACGAGATTCCTGTAAGTTTCGAAGCACTCCCTTGGCGTCAGTTCGCGCGGCGCTGGCGTCTGCTTCGCTAGAGCGGCCTCCAGCTCGGTTGCGCATTCTCGTAAGTAGTCCTCGGCTATCTGCTCAGCTCCGGGCTGGCCAATCTTTGCTAATGCTTCAGCTTCACCACGCCACTTCGCCACAAGCCCTTCAACGATGCCTTCGCCCTGCGCATGCTTCTCACAAAGATACGCGCCAACAGCCCTTTGCTCATCGCAATCGGTTCGACCGCATTTGCGCCCTTCGCCTACCTTTTTGGTCATCGGCCCGCCTCCCGCTTCGTCAGTTTGCGTAACGCAGGTTCATCTAACCGCTCTCCGCTCTGAACGTCGTATTGCCAGTAGCCCAACGGATGCTTCAACACCCCGGTGATTTCTTGGAATGGGTTGCGCGACGTATGGCGATTCACTACGACTTGCCCCACTCGAAACTTCGGCTTCCGCCTTTCCCCCACACGCTCAGTGCTGCTCATGGCCTCACCAATTCGCTCGCCTTGCAAAGCTGATTATGCTTGCTGATTAGAAAGTCTAGCGTGGCTCTGCGCATTCGTGGCGTGCATACGCCAAACAAATATTTGTCACACATTTTCAACGCCCGAAAATCATGGTCACGGTCAATTGCGCGTAGAACTTTCTTGCTCGTTGTTCGGCTCATTTCGTCTCCTGCGGGGGCTGCGATGCGGCCAGCGCCCTACTTGCCAGCCCGTCCATAGCGAAGGAAAACATCGTATATGCCCATGAATGTGCAAGTTGTGAAGGATGCTCGCGCCTCTCACCAATCATCATTTTGCAAACGATGTCTAACGCTCGTTCGTAAAGTGGGTCAGGCGGGCGCTCGGAGTTCCAATATTCTTGTTCGCACTGCGCCCCCTGCGATGCGGCGGGACGGTCGGCCACGCGCTTGCCAGCTAAATAATCCTTGGCACGTCTCGCGTTGTGCGTTGTGATTCCATCGTCTAGCACAATAGTTCCATCCGGCTTAGCGTCGATGATGTCCCCCGGCGACCAGTCGTCTTGCGTCTCGCCCTCCCGTGGCTCTGCGGCTGCTAGGCGCTCCCTCAACTGATTCGCGCAATAACGAAACGCATCCCATTGGTCCGCCATTTCGAAGGAACTCGGCTTTGCATCAGCGATATTTTCCCACTGGAGAGTGAGCACCGAGAGTTCGCGCCCTTGGTATCGTGGCTCTGGCGCTCGCTGGTCCGCTGGCTTGTCGCTCATTTTTGCTCCTGCGCAGCTCGCGCCTGCGGCTCACCTGGCTTGGCTTTTGC
>Ga0307474_10003719_pt1 | contig 11007 bp, 10 predicted proteins | sample atmos_gasesECM1C_2_FD_203312 | JGI IMG/M metagenome (GOLD analysis project Ga0307474, IMG submission 203312) | Hardwood forest soil microbial communities from Morgan-Monroe State Forest, Indiana, United States - atmos_gasesECM1C_05 | ecosystem: Environmental > Terrestrial > Soil > Temperate...
CATGATGCTGGCCTTACTCGGCGGCGCTTCGGGAGTGATTGCGGCAAATTGGGGAGTTTCTCTTCTGCGCATTGTTGGGCCGGCGAACCTGCCACGGCTGCAGGAAATTCACATTAATCTCAGCGTGCTGGCCTTTGCTATCTGTGCCTCGCTGCTTACTGGAGCGATCACTGGACTATTTCCCATGTTTCAAGTCCTAAAGAGCGGCTTCAACCAAGGCCTGAGGGAATCCTCACGCAGTTCCGCACCGTCGGCTCACAAACGGCTGCGTGACTTCCTGGTTGGAGGAGAGATCGCGGTGTCGCTCACTCTGCTGGTCGGCGCCGGGCTGCTGATCAAGAGTTTTTGGCTCCTGATCCACGTTAATCCGGGCTTCCAGACTCAACATGTGCTGACAGCGCGGCTCAGTCTGAACGGGCCGTCATATTGGGATCCCCCGCATCGCGTACGTTTCTGGCAGCAACTTGAGGAGCGAATCGCGAACCTGCCAGGAGTCGAAGCAGTGGGGGCGACTTCGGAGCTCCCATTGACGGGCGAGCACAGTGACGGACCGTTCAAGATACCAGGCCGGAGCTATGGTCCGAGCGAATTTGATGACGCCTTTTATCGGCAAGTGACGCCTGGATATCTGGCGGCCGTGCATATTCCTCTGCTTTCAGGCAGATGGCTCGACCGGCGGGACACCGCGAGCACCGAAGGAACAATTCTTGTGAATCAAGCATTCGTTAAGCGTTTCTTTCCGGGGGGCCAGAATGTGCTGGGCAAACGCTTGGAGTTGATGGGAGATTCCCAACCGATGCGCGAAATCGTCGGCGTCGTAGGAAACATCAGCCACACCGCTCTGAGCGATCCGCAACAGCCGGAGATGTATGTCGCGTATGCGCAGTATGCACCGCCCACGATGAACCTGGTGGTGCGCGCCACCGCCAATCCTGAGTTCTTGGGGACGGCGCTGTACGACACGGTGAGGGCAATCGACAAGGAGGAGACCCTTTCCACGGTGAGGTTATTGGACGACATTGTGGAATCCTCCGTCGCGCAGCCGCGCTTCTCGTCGTTGCTGCTGGGGATATTCGCCGGACTCGCGCTGGCTCTCGCCGCAATCGGGCTCTACGGTGTGATGGCTTATTCCGTAACTCAACGAACGAACGAAATCGGCATCCGCATGGCGCTGGGTGCGGAACAGAATGACGTGGTGAAGATGGTGATCGTCCAAGGAATGAAACTGGCCATCGCAGGTCTCGCCGTTGGCCTGGTGGGATCGCTAGGATTCGGTCGTTTGCTCGCCAGCATGCTTTATGGTGTCAGCCCGACAGACCTACTTACGTTTGCGCTGATGTCAGGTGCGCTGATGGGGGTGGCGATGTTGGCGAACTACATTCCCGCCCGCCGCGCTGCGAAGGTCGATCCCATGGTGGCGCTACGGTACGAGTGAAATTTAAGGTCCAAGGAAAAAAGCGCTGAAGAGCGCCTCTTAGAGATGGGTTTGTCCCTTGACGGCAAGGCCGTGCCTGGTTGGCCAGAATTTATGCTACGTTGACGCTGTAGTGTAGCCGATACTCGCGCTCAATGGACTCCATCTGGTCCTTCAGGCGCAGTTTCAGCTTCTTGAGCCGCACTTCTTCCAGCTTTTCGTCTTCGCTGAGATAACGTTTTTGGGTGAGTGAATCAAGGCGTTTTGCGTACTGCGTGTGCTCCTGGGCCAATCTGCGGAATTCCTCGTGATTGGTCAGGAGTTGGTCTCTCGAAGTCAGCATCCAGCAGACCTCCAACCGGGATATGAGCTCAGGCTAGCACAGGCCAAAAGTGGGTTCAATGCCAAAAAAGTGGTGCAATCTCACTCTGAGAACAGGGTTAGGTAACAGTCCAGAGGTAGACAATTGCGTCTTCCGAGGGACTTTTGTAATAGGACTGGCGGCGGCCTGTCTGCTTGAAACCGGCGCTTTCGTAGAGGGCGCGTGCGGCCGCGTTCGACTCGCGCACCTCGAGAAACACGGAGCTTTTTGTCTCGCGGGCAGTAAGGAGAAGAGCCTTCAAAAGGCGTTTGCCTAGGCCCTTCCGGCGGACCGCCGGCGCTACGACCAGGTTTTCCAGTTCCCATTCGGGGGTGAGATGATGGGCGACCAGAAATCCGAGAGGGCTGCGGGCGTCGTTGGCAGGCCTGAGATCGGTGCCTTCCGCGACCAACAGGAGCCTTGCCGCGCTTTCAGGCTGAAAGGCCTTGCGGTATAGCTCCTCCGTCCAATGACCGGCGGTGGGACATTGGCGCTCCAGGCTCATCATGTGGGGAATGTCAGTCGGGGTTGCGGCGCGGATATGCATGATAGTTTCGGAGCTCAGATTTTTTGGCGCTAGCAGCCAAGAGCTAGAAGCTAGCAGCTGGGTTCACAAACATCTCGGCGTCAGAGCGGCTGTAGTTGGCTTCCAATTTGTCCGGAGAAACGCTTTCGCCGGCCCGCAATTTCCTCCACCCCCGGCGTGCGATCATCTCAGCGCTCGGGGGGTCGACCACGACAACCGAAAGATTGGCTTCACGCGCTGTGGCAGCCAAGGTCAGCTCCGGAGTGGCGACCGTTGCGTCATGCGCCAAGGATAACAACTCACGCTTGGACAGCAGTTCCTCGCGAACAACCTGAGTTGAGTCGCCCGCAATTTCATATAACCCAAAATAAACGTCGCCGCGACCGGCATCCAGCACAGCGGAAACTTTGCCCTGCCTGCCGCTCGCGAGAGCCAGCACCTCCAGCAGGGAGACGGGCACGATGGGCTTCTTTAATACTTCGGCCAGTGCCTTAATGGCGGCCAGCCCCACGCGCAGGCCAGTGAACGATCCTGGCCCAGAGACGACGATGAAAGCTTCTATGTCGGTTTTGGTGAAACGATACTTGGCCAGCAGCGCAGCGATTTGCGGCACCAGTTGCGCTGAAAAAGCGCCGCCCGCCAGTGGAGCAACTTCGATCAACTCAAGAGCGTTTTGATCTCGGTCATCCTCGCGGGCGCGCGCCAGTGAGACGCTGCCCTGCTTGCCAGAAGTGTCGGTGACGAGAAGCAGCATCTTGCTATTTCTTGCCCTATCTGATGGAATCCGTGAAAATCCGTGGCCAGGTTGGTCTTTTTCCCTGCACCAACTCCAGCAGCACGCCACCCGTGCTCGAAGGATGAACAAAGACATACTTGTGCCCGCCCGCACCGATTTTGATGTCTTCCGACACCAGGCGCACGCCATCTTTTTTGAGGCGGGCGACCGCTTTTGCTAGGTCCGGAACTTTCAGGCACACATGGTGGAGACCTTCTCCGCGCTTGGCGATAAATTTTGCGATGGTCGAATTCTCTGACGTCGCTTCCAGCAACTCGAGGCGGCTCTCGCCGACTGGCACCATCACGAGCCGCACTTGTTCCTGCTCGACCGTTTCTTCCGGCGAGACGCTGAGGCCGAGCTTTTCGTAAATCGCCTTGGCGGCGGCCAGCGACTTCACTGCGATTCCGAGATGATCGATCTGAAACATTAGATTCATTCCCGATCACGTGGCGGCGGACGCATTCGTCTGCCACGCGTTCGACCAAAAAACCTCCCTGGACGAATGCGTCCGGGGCTACGTGTTTCGCGCTATTTCTTCGACCAGTGTATACGGGTCCCGTTTATGTTCGGCAACTTCCGCCGCGAGCCTGGCCATATTTCCGTTGTCGAGTTGCGCGCGCGCTTTCTCCAGCATTACATCGCGCAGCATTTCTAGCAGCCGTTCCTGCCAGTTCTGTACGCTTTTCTTCAGCGCCAGGTTTTCTTTTTGCAGATACGCCTCGTAGCTCGCGATGGCCGCAGCCAGGTCTTCGGCTCCAGTTCCCTCGCTGGCAACAGTTTTCACAATGGGAGGCGTCCATCCATCGTGGCGAAGGGCCAGCGACTGCAGGGCTCGAACCTCGCGCTCCACGCGCTCGGCTCCTTCGTGATCGCTCTTGTTGATCACGAAGATGTCGGCAATCTCCATGATGCCGGCCTTGATGGTCTGCACATCGTCGCCCATGCCCGGGACGAGAATCACTACGGTGATGTCGGCGAGGCGCACAATATCGATTTCGTCCTGGCCGACGCCAACGGTCTCAACCAGGATGATGTCACGCCCAGAGGCGTCGAGCACGGTGGTGACGTCGGCCGTGGTGCGCGCCAGGCCGCCAAGCGATCCGCGGGTGGCCATGCTGCGAATATAAATTCCCGGGTCGGCGAAATGTTCTTGCATGCGAATGCGGTCGCCCAGAATCGCACCGCCGGTATAGGGACTGGTCGGGTCGACCGCAACAATTCCGACGCTGTGGTTCTGCTTCCGATAGAACCGCGCCAGATGATCGACGAGCGTGCTCTTCCCTGCCCCGGGCGCGCCGGTCAATCCGATCACGCGTGCACGTCCCGTGTGCGGGAAAAGTGCCTTCAGCAGATCAGACCATCCTGGGGCGCGATTCTCGACAGTGGAAATGGCGCGTGCCAGGGTGCGCACGTCTCCCGAGCGCAGCGGCTCGATCCATGCCTGCACGTCGCGATTCGAAGCAGCGTCCAAGCGAACAGTGTAAAGCAGGATCGGAGTCCGCGAAACCAAAGCCACCGAAGTTCACAACATCCGGCGAAGATCGGTAGCCCGAGGTCTAGTACCTGACGGCGCCGCACTGGGGGCAGGACCAACGCGTGCCGGAGCCCGCGAGCAATGGGGTTGCACAAAATGGGCAGATTGAGTCGCTGGCGGGTGCAATTGTGGCCAGTTCCCGGCGCAGAGACGGCTCCTTCGGCGTATGAAGAAGATCAAAAAGAAGCAGAATCCCTCCTGCCGGGGCAGCGACCCGGAGGATCCAACCGAGGACTCCAACATTCACATTGCCCAGGGAGGCCCACAGGAGCAACGAAAAGGCAATCGAGAAAACGAGGCCTACCCATTTGAAGAACCGGCGAATCTTCGGGTGAGCGTGGGGAGCCTGACCACACACCTCGCATTGCCAGCGTTTCCAAAAGCCCACAGGCAGAATCGGGATCCAGTAGAGGTACCCGACATCGAAGGTCCGGATGGCAATGGAGCGACGCGGCGCCCGGCACCGAAGGCAGTAGTCATTGCGAAACGCAACTCGCTTGGGCCAGAAGTGGTAGGAACCGCGAATGATGAGCATGGAGCCCGTCCGATATCGCAAAACGCTACCACATGCAGCCGCGACTTGAAAATCTGTGCGTGACGAAATGGGCGCTTATTCAACTAAACCGTCATCGTGGATGCAATTTCCAGATGGGCTGAATAATCCAGGTCTGTTGCCCACGAATTCGGGCCCTTGTAGAGTGAAGGTCAGTTCTGGGCAGAACAATCAGAGCGCACGATTGAAAACTGATTTACAGATCGCGGTGCCTGTCGCCACGGCATCATGGCTAGGCGGGCTTCCGCTCTTGATTCTTCCGGCAATTTCAATTCTCTTCCGCGACCGCATCTCCGCGTGGCTTTTCATGTGGACTCTGTCGTTTGCCATTTTCGCGGGTCTCAAATGGATGAGTTGGCAAAGGGCTAACACGCGAGTTGCACACGACGCTGGACGTTCGTTCGCTTATCTCATCGCGTGGCCGGGGATGGACGCAGAAGCTTTCCTAGACCCGACAAAGCATGCAATAAAACCAACGGCTCCCGACTGGCTTTGGGCGACTCTGAAGACTGCTCTCGGAGTCGCGTTGCTGTGGTTGGTTGCGCGCCGCGTCCCGCCTCAACACGATCTCATTCGCGGATGGATTGGACTCTTCGGGCTGATCTGTCTGTTGCATTTCGGCGCGTTCCATCTGATCGCGCTGTTTTGGCAGGCGATGGGCATCGACGCGGAGCCGATCATGGCGAAGCCCATCCTGTCGAAAACTTTGAGCGAGTTTTGGGGCAAGCGCTGGAATCTTGGATTCCGCCAGTTGGCGCACGACCTGATCTTTCGTCCACTTCACCGGCGCCTGGGAGTTGCGGCCGCCGGATTTCTGGTGTTTGTGGCTTCTGGGCTGATTCACGACCTGGTTATCTCGCTGCCCGCCCGCGGCGGCTATGGGCTGCCGACCGGATATTTCTTGTGGCAGGGGCTTGGCGTGATGTTGGAGCGCTCTGCGCTAGGCAGACGACTTGGCCTGCAGAAGGGACCGATCGCCTGGCTCTTCATGCTGATTGTGGCTGCCGCTCCGGCGTTTTGGCTTTTTCATCCTCCATTTGTGCTGCGCGTGATACTTCCCTTCATGCGTGCGATTCATGCTTTATGACGCAACTGGAACGGTTCTTCGATCTTACGCTTTGGCTGGCGGGCGCCGGCCACTTCATAATTCTTTGCCAGCTTTCAGGTGCCATCCCGTTTGCGCTGGAAACAAGATCTAGCCCAGCTGATGCCTTTCAATCGCAAATTGCTTTGGGTGCAAGGCGGATTCACAGTTCTAACCATCATTGCCTTTGGCATTCTCACGCTTGCTCTACATGAGGAAATGCTCCTGGGCGACCGGGCTGCGATGGGACTGGTTTGCTTTATGGCTAGCTACTGGACGGCACGCATTATCGTCGACACATTCTATTTTTCGCACGAAGACTGGCCTGAAGGAAAACAGTTCGTCCTCGGCCATATTTTGCTGACAAGCTTGTTCACAGCGCTCGCTTGCACTTACTGGGGATTGTACGCGTGGCAGGTGTGGCTAAGAGCTAAAAGCTAAGAGCCAAAAGCAGGATCTAGTCCTTCAGCAACTGCCTGGCAATCACCAGTCGCTGAATCTCGCTGGTGCCCTCGCCGATGGTGCACAGCTTCACGTCGCGGTAAAACTTTTCAGCGGGATAGTCTTTGATGAAGCCGTAGCCGCCATGGATCTGTACGCCTTCGTTGGCGCATTTCACGGCCACTTCGCTGGCATAGAGCTTCGCCATGGATGATTCCTGCGTGGTCTTCATGCCCGCGTCTTTCATGGAGGCGGCGCGCATGGTGAGTAGCATGGCCGCGTCGATTTCGGTGGCCATGTCGGCCAGTTTCCACTGGATCGCCTGGAAATCGCTGATGGCCTTGCCGAACTGGCGGCGCTGTTTCGAATATTTCAAAGCTGCCTCGTAGGCACCTTCCGCCATACCCAGCGACAACGCGGCAATCGAGATGCGTCCGCCGTCGAGCACGCGCATGGCGTCGGGGAATCCTTGCCCCTCGCCTCCTAGCAGATTCTCCGCGGGAATAGCACAGTCCTCGAAGATCAACTCGGCAGTGTCGCTGGCGCGCAATCCCAGCTTGTTTTCTTTTTTGCCGGGACGAAAGCCCTTCGTGCCTTTCTCTACGACGAACGCAGAAATTCCGTGCGTGTGAGCCGCGCGATCGGTCACCGCGAGTACGACCACCACATCGGCGTAATGCCCGTTGGTGCAGAAAGTCTTGGTGCCATTGAGCACCCAACTGTTTCCTTTGCGCGCCGCCGTCATGCGCGCGCTGCCGGCGTCCGATCCCGAGGATGGTTCGGTCAGCCCCCACGCGCCGATAGATTCACCGGTCGCCAGCTTGCTGACGTATTTTTTTTTCTGCGCCTCGTTGCCGGCAAGGAAAATATGGTTCGAACATAACGACGTGTGGGCCGCTACGATGATTCCAACGGAACCGTCGACACGCGAGAGTTCCTCAATCGCGGTGACATATTCCACGTAGCCCATTCCCGCACCGCCATACTCAGGAGGGAAAATCATCCCGAGCATACCGAGTTTGCCCAGTTCCTTGATGGTGGCCAACGGAAACTCGCCAGCCTCGTCCCACTTCATGACGTTGGGCTTGATCTCGCGCTCGGCAAACTCGCGGACGCTTTTTTTCAACTGCAGTTGCTCTTCGTTCAGTTGGAAATCCAAGGTTCCTCTCCCCGATCAATGGTTCTTCGAATCACAGTTAATTGTAGGGGAACTTTGTCAACGCGCTCTGACCGACCACCCGGTATGCAAAATTATTCAGACTCAGCGGTGTGTCGCCCAACTCAGGAACCACGAAAGGAGAGGAACGAAGTAGGTGAATCCGAGGAATGCGAATAGCACAATCAGCAGGACGAACCCCATTTTGCTGCGCTGCACCGCACCTCGCTGGATCGCAATCGCTTGTTGCTGGTTCTGCAAGGACTGCTTGTAGTTCGCGGAATTTTCCCGCTGTATGTCGCGAATCTCTTCCAGCAGTTTTATGATCTGATCGTCAGCCATATGGCGCCTTGCTGATCAGAGCATGAGTCCGAGCGACTTCGGAAGATGACGAGAGTAACTAGGCACGCTCGCGAGTGGGATTCGCTTGTTTGCTCGGATTCAGAAAGCGCCCGAACACTTCGTTGGAGAGTAATCGCCCGCGAGGGGTGAGGCGAATGAAATGATCCTGTCGGTCCAACAGTCCGTACGCCACCAATTCGTCAATTGTGGAATGCAGAGCATGCGTCCGTTCGCACCCAACGTTGGCTTCGATCTCGCGGAGGTCGATGCCGCGGTTCAGGCGCAGGCCGAGAAAGAAAGTCTCCTCAAGCGCCTCCGCGTGCGAGACTTCAGTTTTTTGTAAGGGTACTCCAGCGACATATTTTTCCAGCACATCTGCGGTGGCAAAGCGGATCGCTGCAGCGCCTAGTGACGCAGAGAGCAGCATGGAATGCGCGTCGACGCCGAAGCCGAGATAGGGCTGCCGCGTCCAGTATTTGAGATTGTGTCGAGACTCGGATCCGGGCCGCGCGAAATTGGAAATTTCGTATTGAGCGATGCCAGCGGCTTCTAATTGTTCGCAGGCTACGATGTAGAAATCTGCCGTAGCCTCTTCATCCGGCACGAAGTGCGCGTGATAGCGTGTTCCGCCGGCGATCACCTCACGGCCGAGCCGGGAGTCTTCATCCACCTCGAGCATATACACGCTGACGTGCGGGGCATGGGTCGCGAGGGTCTCGTCGAGCGAGTATTGCCAGCTTTCTTCGGTCTGGTGCGGAAGACCAGCGATCAGATCGATATTGAAATTCATAATGCCAATCGCACGCAGGCGGGCGATGTCTTCCAGCACCGTCGCCCGCTTGTGCAGGCGCCCAACTGCGGCCGCTTCGGCATCAACGAAAGACTGTACGCCCAGGCTGACGCGGTTCACACCGTACTTCAACAATTCGTCGACCACGCCTGGCGCAAGCGTTCCGGGCGCACTTTCAACCGTGATTTCGGCATCCAACGCGACTGTGAACTGCTGGCGAACGGTCTCAAAGATTCTTCGCAATTGCGCAGACTCAAGGACCGTGGGCGTGCCACCGCCGAGGTAAATCGAGTCGACCTCGCGCTCGATCTGGGCCCCCATTTTTCCCGCGATGTGCTGCGCATTGGCAATGTCGGCGCACACGCGGTCCACGTAACGTTCAAATACGAGTCGCGAAAAGACGTCCGAGGCGAAATTGCAGTAGCTGCATTTCGTCCGGCAGAACGGGATCGAGATGTAGATACCCAGGGCCACTCTCTTGATTATCCCACTCTCAAACCTTTTGCTTCCTCGCTGCCGCGCCGCCATCTATTTAGGTTAACCTGTTGATAGCGCTCACCGGCTCGTCCGTGGAGCTTTGTCGGGAACAATGGCCCAGGAAGAGGAAATATTAGGGAAAGCATATGACAGCCGGCTGATGCGGCGGCTGCTCACCTACCTGCGTCCTTATCGCTGGCAGGTAACGATTGCGCTTGTCTCGATCTTTGTCAAATCTTTCTGCGACGTGCTCGGACCCTACCTGGTGAAAGTGGCCGTGGACCGCTACCTGGCGCCGGCGAAGGGCATGAGTTCGGGACGGTGGAGTTGGCTCAGTCCGCGGCCGCTGCACGGCATCGCACAAATTTCCGCCATTTATTTTGGGCTGCTGGTCCTCACCTTCGTGTTTGAGTTTCTGCAGACTTATTTCATGCAATGGACCGGACAGAAGGTGATGTTTGACCTGCGTAGCCAGATTTTCCGCCACCTGCAGCGCATTCACGTCGCTTTCTACGACAAAAATCCGGTCGGCCGGTTGGTCACGCGCGTCACCACCGACGTGGACGCTTTGAATGAAATGTTTACCTCGGGCGTGGTTTCCATTTTTGAAGACGCGTTCGTACTGCTGGGAATCGTTGGCATCATGCTGTGGATGAATTGGAAGCTTGCGCTGATCACGTTCGCGGTGCTGCCGTTCATCGTGCTGGCGACCAAGATTTTCCGCGACAAGGTGCGCGATTCTTACCGCCGCATTCGCATCGCTATTGCGCGCATTAATTCGTATTTGCAGGAACACATCAGCGGCATGGTCGTGCTGCAGCTTTTTAATCGCGAGCGCAAAGCCTACCGGCGCTTCTCGGAAATCAACCGCAGCCACACGGACGCGTACAAGGACGCGATTCTGGCGTACGCCCTCTACTATCCCGCGGTCGATTTCTTTTCTTCAATCGCGATTGCATGCGTGATCTGGTTCGGCGGGCAAGATGTCTTGCGTCTCGTCGGCGCCAATGACGTGATCGCGACTGCTGCCTCCCTCGGAACGCTGATCGCCTTCATCCAGTACGCACAGCGTTTTTTCCGTCCCATCATGGACTTCAGCGAGAAGTACAACATTCTACAGTCTGCGATGGCGGCCAGCGAGCGCATCTTTAAATTGCTGGATACTCCGGTGGAGATCGTTTCGCCCGCGGTGACCAAGAAGCCGGAAGGCCCGGGACGAATCGAGTTCGATCACGTCTGGTTCGCGTATCGGGATGTAGCGACCGAGACTGTCGAGGCAAGCGGTAGCAGTCGGGATCCTCACATCGGTGACGTTGCCACTCCTGACTGGGTCTTGCGCGAAGTTAGCTTCGCCATCGAACCGGGAGAGACTGTTGCTATTGTCGGGCACACGGGTGCGGGTAAGACTACCCTGATTTCCCTGCTGCTGCGCTTCTACGATGTGCAGAAAGGCGCGGTGCGCATCGACGGGGTTGACGTCAAAGAGATGTACCTCCCCGATCTGCGCAGCCGCTTCGGCGTTGTGCTGCAGGATCCGTTTCTTTTCTCCGG
>Ga0307474_10003723_pt1 | contig 11002 bp, 7 predicted proteins | sample atmos_gasesECM1C_2_FD_203312 | JGI IMG/M metagenome (GOLD analysis project Ga0307474, IMG submission 203312) | Hardwood forest soil microbial communities from Morgan-Monroe State Forest, Indiana, United States - atmos_gasesECM1C_05 | ecosystem: Environmental > Terrestrial > Soil > Temperate...
GTTCCAGTACTGGCGCGAGGGACAGATGACACCCAGCGGACACTCCCAGTCGAGATGTGGACAGTGTCGCCATGGGTGCGGCCGTGCTACGATTCTCGCGAATGGAGTCTAGTCCGATGTCTCACGCTTCCGAGAAGTCGAGCAGGCTTCACGACATTCATGAGTTGTCGGGTAACAGAAAAGACTAAACAGTGTTGTGTGAATAGTTCGAATGGTGACCGAGTTCGTAATGTAGAGAGCCCATCTCTAACTGTGGTTCGGCAAACCATGGTTCGGCAAACCGTCACCCGCAAAAATGCGGTTTCGCGTCGCGGGCTTCGTCCCTGGACCGGCGTCAACCTCATCGGACGGAACTGCGCCGCTCTCCCCGGGTAACTTGACTACATTGCTTTTTCTGGCGACCCGGTTTGGTCGGAACCGGAAATTAGCCGAGGCTCGCTCCCATGTTTGACGCCAATCCGTCAAACACTCACCCTGACACCTGAACTCCTCCCCGCGTTCGCCCATCCTTCCGCCGCACTCTGGACACACACAATTCAGAATGCCCGAGATCACATCTGCACTTGACCTGACTACAGTACATCTCATGAAGCGCATACGAACCTCCTAATCACAATTACGTCAGCTGTCCATGATCCGCTCCCGTCTCGCTGTGAGCGCTCCAGGTTTTGGCACAGAAGCTAAATCGCCCACCGCTGAAGCATTTATTCCTCCAAAGTCCACTCAATGTCTGCCTGATTCGACGGTTCCTGTAAGAGCGCAGAGTAACTCGAGCACCGGGAACGACAGCCCACCGCTCTCTTGGAATCCGCACTCCTCATCGACTTATGCAGCTGTCGACATGCGGACGTAGTGTCAAGCGCCGGACGGGAGCCAGAGCTTCAGTCGAGTCATTTCAGGCCCATCGCTATGAAAGTAGGCAGGTAAGTCATCGGCCGGGCGATTGGAAGACAGCGTGCTTTTCTGCTGTCGTACCTGGAGGAGAGGGGAAATGCAAGCCACGGAGACTGCCGGACGTAAGCCGCAAATGGATTTCACTATTCGCGAAGGTCGGCTGTGCGAAATGCAGGACCTCCTGAAGCGCTACCTTCCGCGGTTCTACAAAAGCGCCTATCGACAACTGGGCAACGTAGCCGACGCGGAGGACGCGGTTCAGGATGCAATGCTGGCAGCTTATCTGCACGTGGATCAGTTCAAAGGTCAGGCCCAAATGTCGACATGGCTAACCGCCATTGTTACCAATTGTGCGCGGATGCAATTGCGTAGACGGCCACGCCAGCCCCATGTGTCGCTGGACGAACCATGTGGGGAGGATCAGAAATATTGCTTGTCCGACCGCTTGGTGGATTCCGGGCCAAGTCCCGAAGAACAGTGTCGAAATTCGGAACTTAGGAGACGTCTTATGCATTCTGTCTCGCGGCTCTCAACCTCGTTGCGCCGGACCTTCAAGTTGCGAGAGGTGGACGGGTGTTCTGTGAGAGAAGCAGCGCACACTCTGGGCCTGGCAGAAGGAACCGTCAAGGCGCAGCTTTCGCGGGCCCGGGCGAAATTGGGTCGAGAAATGCGTCGGGCGCTCCGTCCAGAGCGGCGTTCAAGTGTGAGTCGCTCTTCCTTGCAGACGTTGGCAGGTAGTAAGCAATTGAAACCGGCTCCTGTTGCATCCAGCGAACCCAGCACAATCTGAGGGGCAGTACTGTTCCCGCGTTCGGGCAAGTATCGGCAAATTCGGTCGGAAATCCTGGTCTAAAGGGCAACGAGATCGCGAACAGCGATCTGAATAGAAAACAACGGAAAAATAAACGCTATGTGGATTGTTCGACTCGCATTACGGCGGCCCTACACATTCGTGGTGATGTCGATCCTCATCCTGATCATGGGGGGGCTTGCGATCGTTCGCACGCCAACCGACATTTTTCCGAATATTAATATTCCCGTTATCAGTATCATCTGGAACTATAACGGTCTGATTCCCGAGGACATGAGTGACCGCATCGTTAGTGTCACTGAACGAGCCCTTACCACTACCGTTGACAACATAGAGCATATCGAATCGCAGTCTCTTTATGGGATTGCGGTGGTCAAAGTGTTTCTCCAGCCGACTGCGAACATTCAGCAAGGTATTGCGCAGATTACGGCTATTTCTCAGACGCAACTTAGGCAGTTGCCTGCGGGGACAACGCCGCCTCTCATACTGGCTTACAGCGCATCGAGCGTGCCCGTCCTCCAATTGGCGCTTTCCGGGCAAAATCTGTCAGAGCAACAACTCAACGATTATGGGTTGAATTTCATTCGGACCCAGCTCATCACAGTGCCCGGGGCGTCGGTGCCCTATCCCTACGGCGGCAAACAACGTCAGGTGCAGGTTGATCTCAACACAGCGGCCCTGCAGTCGAAGGGGCTGTCCGCGTTGGATGTGGTGAATGCGATCAGCCTGCAGAACCTGATCCTGCCCACAGGAACATCGAAGATCGGCTCTAAAGAATACGACGTTTCCATTACCAATGCAGCCCCGCAGACGATCGCGGAACTGAACCGCATTCCAATCAAGACCATCGGTAGCACGACCATCTACATGAAGGATGTTGCATGGGTGCGCGATGGCTTTCCACCGCAGACCAACATCGTACGCGTGAACGGGCAGCGTTCAGTCCTGCTGACTATCCAAAAAGCAGGGGATGCGTCCACACTGAGCGTGATCGCAGGCATCAAGGCGCTTTTACCTCAAATTGCGACGACGGTCCCCCCCCAATTGCAGATAACCCCCCTGGCGGATCAGTCGATTTTTGTTCGTGGTGCTATCAATGGAGTGGTTCGGGAAACGTTGATTGCCGCGTGCCTCACCGCCTTTATGATACTCACTTTTCTGGGCAGTTGGAGAAGCACCGTCATCATCGCGACCTCGATTCCTTTGGCAATCCTGACCTCGATTATTGTGCTCAGTGCGATAGGACAAACCATCAACATCATGACGCTCGGAGGGCTCGCTCTGGCAGTCGGCATCCTGGTCGACGATGCCACAGTCGAGGTTGAGAACATCAATCGCAATCGCGCAGCCGAGCCGGAGAAGGACATGGACGAAGTCGTCCTGGACAGCGCATCTCAGATCGCAACGCCCGCCTTCGTCTCCACACTCTCGATCTGCATTGTGTTTGCGCCCATGTTCTTACTCTCCGGCGTGGCTCGATACCTGTTTGTGCCGCTGGCCGAAGCAGTTGTCTTTGCTATGTTGGCCTCGTATTTCCTATCGCGGACTATCGTTCCTACGATGGCCAAGTACTTACTCCGGGGGGATAAAACGGAGGCGGAACGTGCCACCAGCCGCAATCCACTGGTACGACTTCAAAAGCGTTTTGAGGAGGCCTTTGAATCGTTCCGTCACCGCTATCGCGGCCTACTCGAAGTTTGTCTCCACCACCGGCGCGTGTTCCTGCTCGTATTCTTCGCATGCTCTCTTGGTTCTCTGGTAATTCTGATCCCCTGGCTGGGTCGGGACTTCTTTCCCAGCGTCGATAGCGGCACGTTCAAGCTTCATATGCATGCGCCTACGGGAATGCGTATTGAACAGACCGCGAACCTCTGTGATCTGGTCGAGAGATCGATTCGGAATCAAATCCCGGCGGCCGAGATCGGGAGCGTCATTGACAACATAGGTCTGCCCTATAGCGGCATCAATCTTTCTTACAGCAATTCGGCTCCGGTTGGCACATCGGATGCGGACATTCTTGTGACTCTGTCCGCCAAACATCATCCCACGGACAACTACATTCACCAGCTTCGTCTGACGCTGCCGGAACAGTTTCCCGGTACTTCATTCGCTTTCTTGCCCGCCGACATGGTCGGGCAGATTCTCAACTTCGGCTTGCCGGCTCCCCTCGATGTGCAAGTCGTTGGAAATGATTTGGAGGGGAACCGGCAATATGCGAGTGCACTGCTTGCCAAATTGAGGTACGTATCAGGAACGGCAGACCTGCGGATTCAGCAGCCTTTCGATGAGCCCTATTTGAATATGAGGGTCGAGCGTACGAAGGCAGAAGAGCTTGGGTTTACCGCCCACGATATTGCCCAGAATCTCCTGGTGTCACTGAGCGGGAGTTTCCAAACTTCACCCACGTTTTGGGTAGACCCAAAGAATCATGTCAGCTATCAAATCGCGACTCAGACGCCACAGTACCGTGCGGACACCTTGCAGGATCTGGTGAATATCCCGGTCACGGGGACTAACGCGTCCGCCCTCCCCTCCCTCACTGCCAGCCTGGTGTCGGTGCAGCGCGGAGCGGGAATGGCAGTTGTTTCTCACTACAACGTGGCGCCTGTCATCGACATCTTTGGCGCTGCCGCGGGGCGCGATCTGGGTGGGGTGGCCAGTGACATCAACAAGATCATTGACGCCACCCGCCCGCAATTACCGCGTGGTTCTCGAGTCGTCGTGAGGGGGCAGGTACAGACGATGCGAGCATCCTACATTGGTCTCTTGAGCGGATTGGTGTTCTCGATCATCCTGGTTTACCTACTAATCGTGGTCAATTTCCAGTCCTGGCTGGATCCCTTCATCATGATTTCCGCACTGCCCGCAGCACTCGCCGGGATTGCGTGGTTCTTGTTCATAACCCACACCAACCTGAGCGTGCCCGCGCTCATGGGAGCCATCATGTGCATGGGTGTCGCCACGTCGAACAGCATCCTGGTTGTGAGCTTTGCCACGGAGAAAATGACGGAAGGAATGGATTCTGTGGGAGCTGCGTTGGAAGCCGGATTTACGCGTTTTCGCCCCGTGCTGATGACCGCGCTGGCCATGATTATCGGCATGGTGCCCATGGCTCTCGGACTCGGCGACGGCGGCGAACAAAATGCTCCTCTTGGCCGAGCCGTCATTGGGGGTCTGGTGTTCGCGACGGTGTCGACGCTGTTCTTTGTTCCTACATTTTTCAGCGTTCTGCAAGCCTCACGCCGGCATTCAGCCCAAGCGGAGAAAGCACATTAGGAGCCGCGGTTTGGAGAAATTCATGTTGCCTCAAACGGGACATTCTCAAGCTGAAGATAGTCCACAAATCGGTGGGCAGGTACGTCCGTTGAATAATGCGGGAGCACCACGGCATTCGCGCAAATCATGGCTCGCCCTCGTGATCGCAGTGATTGCTGTGGCGGCCCTGTTGGTATCGGGCATTTGGTCCCGGGTCAAAGCCCGAACCACGTTGGATAAAGAAACGGCACAAGCCGCCCTGCCCGCCGTCTCGGTTGTATCGCCGAAACGAACCACCCCCACCGACGAAATCATTTTGCCCGGAAACGTCCAACCATTTATCACTTCCCCCATTTACGCGCGCACGAACGGCTATCTAAAAAAGTGGTATTTCGATATCGGAGCACATGTCAAGAAGGGACAACTCTTGGCTGTCATTGAAACGCCGGAAGTGGATCAGCAACTCGAGCAAGCCCGCAGTAACCTGCTGACCGCTCAGGCAAATCTAGAGCTCGCTTCCATTACCAAGACCCGATATCAAGGACTCCTGAAGAGCAACGCTGTATCCCAACAGGACGTCGACAATGCGGTCGGTACCTACAATGCGAATGCGGCAATCGTCGAAGCCGACAAGGCAGCCGTACAACAGTACTCGGCACTGGTATCTTTCGAAAAGGTCTACGCACCTTTCGACGGCGTGATCACCGCGCGCAATACCGATATCGGCGACCTCATCAATTCCGGCAGCAGCAGCAACGTGAAAACCGATCTCTTTCACATTGCTCAACCGGGAGTGCTGCGTGTCTACGTGGACGTCCCCGAGGAATACTCGCGGGGAGTCAAAGTCGGCTTGACGGCGGATCTCAATCTTGCCGAATTTCCCGACCGAAAGTTTCAGGGGAAAGTAGTGCGCACCGCTGATGCCATCAATATGACTACCCGCACTCTGCTGATCGAAATCGACGTGGACAATCCTACCGGCACGCTGCTCACGGGTTCCTATGCAGAGGTCCACTTGGCGGTCCCGACGCTGGCCTCCACTTTCTTGATTCCGGTCAATACTCTGTTGTTCCGCACCGAAGGATTACGTGTCGGCGTTGTAAAGGGTGGGGGCAAGGTCGTGCTGACTACCGTCACTCCCGGCCATGATTTTGGCAACGAGATTGAGATCGTCGCCGGCCTCAAGGCGGACGACCAAATTATCATCAACCCGCCCGACTCAATCGTTAACGGGCAGCAAGTCCAGATTGTTCAGGCAACATTGCCTGGAGATATCAAGTGAAGCTACCTCGAAAACTGATTTTCGGGACCTCGCGGAGAATGGCCGGGCGGGTTCTGATGGCGATAGCAGCACTCCAGCTGACCGGATGCGTGGTTGGCCCGAAGTATCACGCGCCCGTCGTACAGGCTCCTCCTGCCTATAAAGAGGCAGGGGACTGGAAGCCCGCCCAACCGAATGATCAGAATCTTGGCGGCTTGTGGTGGACGATATTCCAGGATCCTCAGCTCAATGCGCTGGAAGACCAGGTCAACGTATCGAATCAAAATCTAAAGGCCGCGGAGGCGCAATTCCGGCAGGCACGAGCAGCCCTGCGCTACTATCGGGCGGACTACTATCCAACCGTAACGGCGGGGCCCTCGGCGACTCGTGAGCGGATCTCGTCCCGACGGCCTCCTCCGAATTCAATCTTCAACGGCATCACCTACAACGACTATGTGGTTCCGTTCGACGTGTCCTATCAGGCTGACGTCTGGGGCCGGGTCCGAAAGAACGTAGAGTCTTACCGGGAGCAAGCGCAGGCGAGTGCGGCAGACCTGGCCACGGTCAACCTCAGCATGCACGCAGACCTGGCCATTGATTATTTTGAAGCTCGCAGTCTGGACGCTGAAGAAGAGCTCCTCAAATCGACAGTGACGCAATATGAGCAGGCCCTGGAACTGAATGAAAGCCGCTTCCAAGGCGGAATTGCTTCCGAAGTGGAAGTCGAGCAGGCGAAGACCATACTTCAGACTACCCAAGCACAAGCGATCGATGTGGGCGTGGCGCGTGCGCAATATGAACACGCGGTCGCTATTTTGATCGGGAAACCTCCCGCGGAGTTCAGCCTTCCTCCGCTGCCTCTTACCGCACCGCCCCCGCGTATTCCTGTTGGCCTACCTTCGGACCTCCTCGAAAGGCGCCCGGATATTGCAGCTGCGGAGAGGCTGGTTGCGTCCGCCAATGCTCAGATCGGGGTCGCGAAGACGGCGTACTATCCGCTGATCAACCTTGGTGCTTCGGGAGGATTTGAGAGCTCCACCATCACGACGCTTCTTAACGGCCCGAGCGGCTTGTGGTCTATCGGATTGTCGGCCGCCGAAACAGTTTTCGATGTGGGAAGACGCCGTGCTCTCAACGATCAGGCACGTGCCGCGTATGACTCTCAAGTCGCTAGTTATCGACAGACTGTACTGGACGGATTCCAACAGGTGGAAGACAATCTCGCGGCGGTCAGGATTCTAGAAAACGAGGCCAAGGTTCAAGACGAAGCGGTTGTCGCAGCCAAGCGCTCATTAGACCTATCGATCGTTCGCTATAAGGGCGGAGTTACAAGTTATCTCGAGGTAATCACCGCGCAAAATGCCGCGCTCGCGGATGAAGTCACGGCGGTCAACATCCTGGGACGGCGGATGGCGAACACGGTGTTGCTGATTCAGGCTCTCGGCGGGGGATGGGACCGATCAAGTCTGCCGGAGCGACCGGAATGCTGCGGTAAGCTCGCGAGCAGCTCAGGTTCAAACTGAAACCTTGTCGCAAAGTGTTCGAAACGGCCTGGTGTTCTGTGCGCGATCAGAGAACTTCTGCAAGGGTTACTGCGGATATGAAGCAGCCTCTTCAAGAAACCTGCGCTAACAAAGCGTGCGCTCATGTCTACTGATACGATCGCCGTGCGAGTTCAGACTGTAGAGAAAGGTTTCTCCTCACAACGATCTGATTTGCTTGCGATCGAAGAGCCTTTGCAGTTTTGTTTGAACGGCTCCCCAATCTCGATTACCATGCGCTCCCCTGGTTCGGATCTGGATCTTGCCGTCGGGTTTCTTTTCACCGAGGGAATTATCAGTGACGTGCGACAGATACTGTCGATGCGCGCCGAGTCCGGTGAAGACATGCCCAGAAACTCAAGCGACAGGGTGACAATCAGGTTACGGCCGGACATTGCCATTGATCCCGGACGCATTCGTCGAAACTTTTACACGAGCTCGAGCTGTGGTGTCTGCGGCAAACTCGCCATTGGAGCGATTGATGTCCGTCCCGCGTTTCAGATGCGGCAGTCTGGCCCGCAATTCCCCACAGACGTCATCTATCGTCTGCCCGATCTGTTGAGGCGCGCCCAAGACACCTTCGACCGCACAGGTGGCATTCATGCGGCAGCGCTTTTCTCGCCTGTAGGTACTATGCTTGGTCTTCGCGAAGATGTTGGCAGGCACAACGCAGTCGATAAGCTGATTGGCTTTGCTCTGCGCGACGGCTCCGTGCCGCTTGGCGATTCACTGATTCTAGTCAGCGGCCGCGCTGGGTTCGAACTTGTGCAGAAGTCCATCATGGCTACGATTCCCGTGCTTGCCGCCGTCGGGGCGCCTTCGAGTCTTGCCGTGGAATTAGCGCAGCGTTTTGGCATGACGCTGGTGGGGTTCCTCCGCGACCAACGGTTCAACATCTATTCAGGCAGTTGGAGGATTGAATGAAACTCCGGAATCACTTTCGAATCGCCCCATGGAAGACTGCGCCAAACTGTGCTCCGATTGAAACAATCGCGAAATTCTCCGCGACCCAAACGTGCACCTGCTTAAAGGGGCCAATTTTCTTGCAACAATCCCTTTGTCTCGTTACTCCAACTGGAGAGGCGCTTGAACCATCAGTCGTCGGTCGTTAAGAAATGTGGTGGCCGCCGAGTTAACGATTGACGCAGCTCGTTGCACAAGCTAGATGGCTTGGCGCGTGCAATAGGAAAGAACGGCACTGGTCCTGAGGAGATAACTATGAAAATCGGCATGATCGGTCTTGGAAGGATGGGAAGCAACATGGCCCGGCGACTCATTCGCAAGGGGCACAGCTGCGTTGTGTATAACCGATCCCCACAACCAGTGAACGAACTGGTTAAGGAAAAGGCGATTGGGGCGACGTCGCTTGCTGATGTAGTCAAGAAACTTGAAAGACCGCGAGCGATCTGGCTGATGGTCCCCGCGGCAGTTGTCGATGACACTATCGCCGATCTTTCCCCTCATCTCGAAGCCGGCGACATGCTTATCGACGGCGGCAACTCCTATTATGTTGATGATCTCCGCCGCGCAAAGCAACTCGCCTCTCAAAAGATCCACTATGTGGATGTCGGAACCAGCGGAGGAGTGTGGGGGTTGGAGCGGGGATACTGCATGATGCTTGGAGGCGAGACCGAGGTCATCCAATGGCTTGATCCGATTTTCGCTGCGCTTGCCCCTGGAATCGCCGCTGCTCCGCGCACCGGTGGGCGGGAAAAGATCGACGGCACCGCCGAACAAGGCTATCTGCACTGCGGCCCGAACGGCGCTGGACATTTCGTCAAGATGATCCACAACGGAATCGAATACGGAATTATGGCAGCGTACGCTGAAGGGCTCTCGGTCCTGCGCAGCGCGAACGTCGGCATACGAGCGAATGGCGCCGCCGACGCGGAAACTACGCCACTGCGCGACCCTGAGCACTATCAGTACGATATGAATCTGCGAGACATCGCGGAGGTCTGGCGTCGGGGAAGTGTGATCGCCTCGTGGTTGCTGGATCTGACCGCCGCGGCCCTCTTGCAGGATCCGGATCTTGCGAAATTTGCCGGTCGCGTCTCCGACTCTGGCGAAGGACGCTGGACGATTAAGGCTGCGATCGACGAAGCGGTACCAGCCCCGGTTCTCACTACCGCGCTTTACGAGCGGTTCAGTTCTCGCGGCGAGGCGGACTTTGCCAATAAGCTCTTGTCGGCAATGAGGTATGAATTCGGTGGCCATCTGGAAAAATCCGACGAGAAGTCGAAGGTGGCCTGAGCGGTAAATGGCGGGCTGAAGGATCGTTATCCGAGGAAGGCTCGCGGCGCTGTCCCCTATCACCGCGAGGCAGCCCGGGGACATCGAATCACGTTCCAGTTGCGGGCACTTGTAGGATCCCGGCTGCGATCGGCAAAGTGAAATGAAACGTTGCGCCCCGCCCGTTGTTCGCCGTGGCCCACAAACGCCCTCCGTGCGATTCCACAATGGAGCGGCTGATTGATAGCCCCATGCCGCTGCCTTGAGGTTTGGTGGTAAAGAACGCATCAAAGATCTGTTCGGTTTTTTCCTTGGGCAGCCCCACGCCATTGTCGCTGACCGAGATCAGCAGTTGACCATCCTGGCCCAGTTGCGTCTTGACCGTAAGGACCCCACCTGTTTCCTTCATGGCCTCAATAGCGTTGAGAATGAGGTTCATGAACACCTGCTGCAATTGCACACGATCTGCAGTGATCTTGGGAAGATCGGCAACAAGATCGGTGCGGGTCGAGATCGCATACTGGTTGGCCTCGCCGCGCAGCAATTCGACCATTTCGCGGATGATTTCGTTTACCTCGACCAGTTCACGCTGTGGAGGAGACTTCTTGTACAGCGACCGCAAGCGCTCGATGATCTCGGTCGCGCGAATCCCGTCATACACGATTCTGCTTGTTGCTTCGATCGCCTCATTCACATCGGGCTGTTCCCGTTTAAGCCAGCGCAAGCAAGTCCGCGCGTTTGTCATGGCTGCCGCGATCGGGTGCTTAAGTTCGTGAGAAACAGAGGCAGCCAACTCTCCTAGCATGCTGACCCGGTTCACATGTGCAAGGTCCGCCCGTAGTTGCTCGCGCTCTTGTTCAGCGCGCTTGCGATCGTCGATATCGGTTGAAACACCGTACCACTTGAGGACTTTTCCGTGTTCATCGCGTAGCGGAACGGCACGAGACAGGAACCAACGGTATTGACCGTCCGCTGCCCGCCGATAGCGCACTTCATTTTCGAAAGGCT
>Ga0307474_10003724_pt1 | contig 11002 bp, 11 predicted proteins | sample atmos_gasesECM1C_2_FD_203312 | JGI IMG/M metagenome (GOLD analysis project Ga0307474, IMG submission 203312) | Hardwood forest soil microbial communities from Morgan-Monroe State Forest, Indiana, United States - atmos_gasesECM1C_05 | ecosystem: Environmental > Terrestrial > Soil > Temperate...
AGATTTGTCAGCGATGAGTGACCCGGAACCGAGATACAGCCAGGCTCTGACCTTCAATCGTTGCCTCGGAAACGATTTTACGATCCCGCTGATGAGAAGCGCAGTCAAGGATGGCTTCTGCGCCTACGAATTTCTTGAACGTGACTCGAAGGCCTACCCGAACCTCACCAAATCCCCCGACTTCCCGGCCCTCATGACCGAAGCCAAATCCTGCCGTAACAATTTCCTGGCCAACCGGAATAAGCCCGAATAAATTCCTCGCTTCTTGCGATTTCGATCCACCATCCGGTAGCCGCGGTTGTTTCCCAAACCGTGGCCTTTCTTCGTTTGCCCTCCAAACACCGGCAATCTGATAGAAGTTAAACTTAGAAGTTATCCTTGCAAGTTTAACTGCCTTTAAGCTACACTCGTCGCGTGCCCAAGAAACCTCACGATACCGCGACCCTCGACTTCATCCACGCCATGGGCTCGCTCATTCGCCGCTTCCGCTCCGCCGCCGCTTCACACGAGCTTTCCATGACCGAATCCGCCGTGATGCGCCGACTGGACGTCGAAGGCCCCGCCACGACCGCCGACCTCGCCCGCGCCGAAAGCGTCAAGCCGCAGTCGATGGGCGCCACCATCGCCGCGCTCGAAGAGCGCGGCTTCGTCGAGCGACGCCCGCACCCCACCGACCGACGCCAGGTCAACATCGCCCTCACTTCCAAAGGCGCAGCCGTGCGGAACAGCGCGAAGGACGCGAAACGCACCTGGCTGGCACAAGCCATCGCGCAGCTCGATGAAAAGGATCGCGAAACGCTCTACCAGGCTGGAAAAATTATTCGGCGTCTGGCGGAGAAGTGAGCGCCACATCCTCTTGGCTCGCCTCGTTTTCCCACGCATGGCGCGCCCTGCGCCATCGCAATTTCAAGCTTTTCTATTTCGGCCAAAGCATCTCGATGATCGGCACCTGGATGACGCGCCTAGCCACCACTTGGCTCGTCTACAGACTCACCCACTCGGCCCTCTTGCTCGGCATCGTCAGCTTCTCAGGGCAAATCGCAGCCCTCGCCCTCGGTCCGTTCGCCGGAGTCTGGGTCGAACGCCTCAATCGCCGCAAACTCCTGGTTTGGACGCAAGCCGCCGGCGCCGTTCAGTCGCTGGCGTTGGCGGCACTCACACTCACGGGTGTAATCACTCTGTGGGAGATCATCGCCCTCTCCGCGCTGCAAGGGGTGATCAATTCGCTCGACATGCCCGGTCGGCAATCCTTCCTGGTCCAAATGGTCGACGATCGCGAAGACCTCAGCAATGCCATCGCCATCAATTCTTCGATGGCGAATGCCGCGCGCCTCATCGGCCCCGCGATCGCCGGCGTCATCATCGCGGCCGTTGGCGAAGGCTGGTGCTTTTTCATCGACGGCGTCAGCTACTTTGCCGTGATCGCGTCGCTGCTCCTGATGCATCTCAAACCATCGCAAATCCATCGACACGCTGCCGGCATGCTCGAGCAAATGCGCGAAGGCTGGGACTACGTCCGCACCTTCCGTCCGATTCGCACGATTCTGCTTACGTTCGCGTTCATCAGCCTGATGGGCTACCCGTACGCCGTGCTGCTGCCCATTTTCGCCGCACAAATTCTCCACGGCGGCGCTCACACGCTCGGCTGGCTGTCGGCCGCCTCCGGAATCGGCGCGCTCACGTCAGCGGTTTCTCTCGCGCTGCGCAAGACCGTGCTCGGTCTGACCCGCATGATCCAGATCGCTTCCGCCACGCTCGGCGTCGCGTTGATCCTCTTCGGTTTTTCGCACCTACTGTGGCTTTCGATGCTGCTGATGGTTTTCGCCGGCTTCGGCCTCATTCAGACCGCCTCGGTGAGCAACACCATCATTCAATCGCTCGTTCCCGAAGACAAACGCGCGCGCGTGATGGGCTACTACACGATGGCTTTCTTCGGCGCGTCGCCGTTCGGCAGCTTACTGGCCGGCGCGCTCGCCCATCGCATTGGCGCGCCGTACACCGTGATGTTCACCGGCGCTTGCTGCATCGCCGCATCACTTTGGTTCACCACCGAGATGCCGAAAATTCGCACCTTAATGCGCCCGATCTATCAGCAGATGGGCCTGCTTCGAAAAGTTAGTCCAACCGAGCCCGTCGTCGAAGAGCCGGAATTGGTGACCTGATCCTTGACGCTTTCTGAGTTTCGCTTTTGGTATCCAAGGAGCACATCGTGAATTGGTACAACTACGTCTCTTCATTCTTCGCCGGAATGCTGCTCGCCAACACCGTCCCGCATTTCGTTCACGGCATTTCCGGCGACCGCTTCCCCACGCCTTTCGCGAATCCTCCAGGCAAAGGATTGTCGTCGCCGACCGTCAACGTCGTCTGGGCACTCGCAAATTTGCTCGCCGGCTACGCTCTTTTCCGCACCGGAAAAATCTGGGACGGCGGGATCGCCCCACTCGCACTCTTGTTCGCAGGATTCGCCGTACTCAGTTTGATGACGAGCTTCCATTTCGCTCACAAGCACCGCGATATTCCATCGGCCCAGCAGTAGCGGCTGGGTTTGCTGTACGGTTTTGTGGGGGCGGGCTTCAATCCGCCCTCGATCGCGAGCTATCAACGATCGCCTGACGCGCACCGCCCAGCACGGATCTCAAGCAAAAGGAAACCCATGCCCCTCACTCAACTCGATCCCACCGCCGCTCTGATCGTCATCGATCTCCAAAAAGGAATCGTCTCGATCCCCACCGCCGCTCGCCCGACCGCCGAAGTCGTCGACCGCTCGGCCCAACTCGCCCGCGCTTTCCGCCACCGAAACCTCCCCGTCGTCCTCGTCAACGTAACTCCGCTCCCCGCCGGCCGCACCCGACATCAACCGTCCACAAATGTCATTGCTGCCCGACTGGGCCGACCTCATCCCCGACCTCGATGTAAAACCCACCGATCATCTCGTCATCAAACATCGCCCGGGCGCATTCATCGGCACCGACCTCGACGCCTACCTCCGCAGCCGCAACGTCACGCAAGTTTTCATCACCGGCATCTCCACCAGCGTCGGCGTCGAATCCACCGCCCGTAGCGCCTACGACCACGGCTACAACGTCGTCCTAGTCACCGACGCCATGACCACCCCCGACGCTCACCGCCACTCCATCGACTCCGTCTTCCCCCGCATCGCCGAAACCTGCACCACCGCCCAAGCCCTATCCGCCCTCTCCTGCTGATGGCAACATTCATCGCCGGCTTACTTTGGTCTCGACTCTTTAGCGGGGCGCGGATTTAGCCGCGCCATTGCGTTCCGCGAGAAAAACAAAGGGGTGCCGTACCCTTGGCCTTCAAGGTGCGGGTTTTCCTCAAGTGTTCGGCTTGCCCTCAAAAACGCGAAATCACTCCCACCTCAACGCCACCATCGGATCCACCCGCGCCGCCTTCCGCGCTGGAATCCAGCAAGCAATCAACACAACGGTCCCCAACAACACCGGCACTCCAACAAACGTCACCGCATCGTCCGTCCTCACCCCGTACAAAAACGCCGTAAACAATCGCGCCACCGCCAGCGCCGCCGCCAGTCCCAACCCCACTGCAATCCCCGCCAGCCGCATCCCCTGCCCCACAATCATCTTCTGCACGCCCTCAACCTGCGCCCCCAGCGCCATCCGAATCCCAATTTCCTTCGTGCGCCGGCTCACCGCATAGCTCATCACGCCATACAATCCAACCGCCGCCAGCAAGACTCCGCTGACCCCAAAAACTCCGAACAAAGTCGCCGCCAGCCGCGGCAAAAATAACGCATCGCGTAAATGCTCCTCGATCGTAGATTCGTTGTAAGTCGCCATCGCCGGATCGAGCGCGTGAATTTCTTGCCGCACCGCGCCCTCCAGCGCCGAGTAATCTCCCCCGTTTGTCCGCACTAGCACCGAATACCCTAGAAACGCCGGATCGCTCCCGGCGCTCTGTTCCAGCGAACGAAACAACATGGGACGCTGCGCTTCACCCAGCGTGCGCGATTTCGAATTTTTCACCACGCCGACAATCTCGTACGTCACTCGCCCGCCTTCCACTCTCTGCCCAATCGCCTCGCGGCCTCCTAATACGCGCGCCACAAACTCCTCATTCACGATCGCCACTTTCGGTCCGTTTGGCGATTCATCACCAAAATCGCGCCCCTCGAGCCGCGGAATTCCCATGACGTCGAAATATCCACGCGTCGCCATGTAAAGATCGACGATCGGCCCGGCATCCATAGGCGCCGGCTGACCCATAACGCTGAATCCATCGCTGCGTCCGCCATCCGATAGCGGCACAAGATCCGTGCAAACCACGGCCGACACTCCCGGCAATCCCGCAACGCGTTCGCGAAGCTGCTTCAGGAATTGCACCGTTCGCTCCGCCGTGTATCCGTTCACTCGCGGATCAACCGACGTGATCAGCACGCCGCGCGATCGAAATCCGATATCGATTCCCGACGCGCGCTGCATGCTCCGCAAAAACAACCCAGTCGCGCACAGCAGCACCACCGACATCGCCACCTGCGACACGACCAGCACGCTACGCAAATTCCAACGCCGCCGCGGACCCGCCAGGCCGCCTTCGCCCTTCAGCGCGCTCGACAAAATCGGATGCGACGCGGCCCACGCCGGCGCCAAACCCAGCACCACGCCCGCGCCCATGCTCAACGCAAAGGTGTAAACCAGCACGCGCCAATCCGCATGAATGTTCAGATCGAGCGGCACCGGCGCCGGCAAATGGAAAGCCGACAAGGCCTGCGTCGCCCATAGCGACAACGCAAATCCGAACAAGCCGCCGCCCAGCGCCAGGATTACGCTCTCGATCAACATCAGTCGCTGCAATGCACCGCGCGTCGCGCCCAGCGTAAGCCGTACCGCCATCTCTTTCCCACGTTCCGCCGCCCGCGCCAGCAGCAGATTCGCCACATTCGCGCCCGCAATGCACAACACCAGCAGCACCACGATGCTGAGCGCCGCAAGAAACGTCAGGATCGATCCCCTCTCGCGCGGAGGCAGCGACCCCGCCTGCTCGAATCGGAATCCGTTTCCCTTGTCGGTCTCGGGATACGCTGTCGCGAACCGCGCCGCCATCGTGCCCAATTCCGCGTCCACTTGCTGTTCGGTCACTCCAGGAGCCAACCTTGCGATCACGGCCAACCAATGAAACTCGCGAGACTCACGCTTAGGCTCCGATGGATTCAGCGCCGGCCCGTTTCCCAAGGGCACCCAGAATTCCGGATCGAGCACGAAATCGATCCCGCGATAACCAACGGGCGCCACGCCAACAACCGTGAAAGCTCGTCCCGACAGAGTGATTGATTTCCCAATAATCTCCGGATCGCTCGCGAATCGGCGCTGCCACAGGCGATGCCCCACGACGATCACCTGCGCATGATCTTCGTCAGCGCGAAATCCGCGGCCCAACACCATGCCCAGCTGGGCGACATCAAAATAATTCGTCGTCGTCGCCTGCCCCCAAACCCGCTCTGGATCGCCCTTTCCATTGATCGACGCCGGAATCAACTCATCGAACGCCGCCACTCCTGAAAACGACTTCCCCTGATCGCGCACATCCGCATACACCGGATAAGGCAATGAGTTGCAGCACCGCTCGCCTTCATGCGTGAGATGCAAACTCACCAGCGTCGCCGGATCGCCCACCGGTGCCGCCCGCAACACAAACCGGCTCACCATCGCAAAAATCGTGGCGTTGGCCGCAATCCCAATCCCGATCGACACCACCACCGCCAAAACAATTCCCGGCGCCCCCGCCAACCGCCTCATCACATAAACCAAATCCCGCCCCCACCCCGCCATATACCCTCCGGTCACCGCATTCGAATCGCGACACACCCTTATCTACGACCTCAGTTCGCAAAAGTTCCTAGACGTCTACATTTCGCGTTCGTCTTAACCCAAACATTGCCTCGCCGATCCCGACGTCGCCTAACGATCCGCCCCAAACACTGTAATTCCGGCCGAAGCAAGCCGACGGCTTCTCTTCGCGTTCGCTCCTGCGAACGCGTGGGCTTGCGCAGTGGAGGCACTCTGCGCCATCGCGCGCTTTTTACGGGATGAATCTTTCTTTGATCTACACAACATGCTCCCACGACGAATGTCAGCGCATGGTGTACAACCGGCCTAAAATCCCAACCCTGCTAGAATCGACCTTCAGGAGCCGTCCAAGTTGAAAGCCTTCCAAGTTTCCGACCATCAACTACTCCCCATCGAAAAACCCCTCCCCGAACTCCGCCCCAACTGGGCCCTGATCAAAGTCCGCCTCGCCGGCATCTGCAACACCGACGTCGAAATCCTCCGCGGCTACCACGACTTCCACGGCATCCCCGGTCACGAATTCGTCGGCGAGGTCGTCTCTGTCGGCGATGGCGGAGACCCTACGCCTGCAATCAAGCGCGAACGATCCCGCTGGATCGGCCGCCGCGTCACCGGCGAAATCAACGTTGCCTGCACCGCCTACGGCTACAAACCCGTCTGCGAATTCTGCCTCCGCGGATTGAAAACACACTGCCTTCGCCGCACGGTCCTCGGGATCGTCAATCACGACGGAGCTTTCGCCGAATACCTCACGATCCCGATAGAAAATCTGCATGAAACCCCGAATTTCGTCCCCGACGAACAATCCGTCTTCGTCGAACCGCTGGCCGCCGCCTGCCAAATCCTCGATCAGATCGACGCGAAGCAGTTCCGCTCCGCTGCCGTTCTGGGCGACGGAAAGCTGGCGCAACTCATCGCTCGCGTGTTGAAGACCGAAATCCCACGCGTGGTGATGTACGGAAAACATCAGACGAAATTAGATATGGTGAACGTATCGGCAAACGGCAACGGAGAAAAGTTGGCGCGAGGCGCGCGCATCGAAACAAAGCAGCTCGCAGGGACCGACGCCGATCTTAAGAAGGTGAAAGAAAACTTTGCGCTGGTAGTCGAAGCCACCGGCTCGCCCACAGGGTTGGCGCTGGCTCAACAGATCACTGAACCGCGCGGCACGCTCGTCTTGAAATCCACATTCTACGGCGCCGCTCCGGTCGAAACCTGGCCCATCGTCGTGAAGGAGCTCACGGTCGTAGGTTCCCGCTGCGGCCCATTCGCCAAAGCGATCCGCCTCCTCCGCGAAAGCAAGGTCGATCCCCGCCCGCTGGTCACGCGCACCTTCCCGCTGAGCGAAGCGCCGGAAGCCATGGCCTACGCCCAGCAAAAAGATGTAATGAAAGTCCTACTGAAACCTTCATCGTAGTCGGTGGCGCCGGTTTACCCTGAGCCTCGAAGGGCATCCTTGCCGGCGTTTGAATCGAAAAAACAAAACCTTTCGGCGACACCTTCGAAGCTACGACTCCGAGCAACTTCAGTCTGGCATGTAAACTGCCAGCCGCGCATCGGTTCGCGCAAATGCTTTAAAATGAAGTCTTTGCAACAATGTGGTCGGGAAAGGGGTCTGTCCCACGAATCTGCGACATGCGATCCTGCGCGGTTTTTCAGACGCGGTTGATGCAGGAGGCGACGCAAGCTGCGCCAAATCCATTGTCGATATTCACGACCGTCACATTCGACGCGCAACTATTGAGCATCCCCAGCAGCGCAGCGACGCCGCCAAAACTCGCGCCGTAACCAATGCTCGTCGGCACCGCAATCACCGGAGCCGCCACCAGCCCGCCGACAACACTCGGCAGCGCGCCTTCCATCCCCGCGATGCAAATCACAACGCGCGCTTTCGTCAACGCTTCGCGATGCTCCAGTAACCTGTGAATTCCCGCGACGCCGACGTCATACAAATGCTCGACGCGATTCCCCATCAAGCGCGCCGTGAGCAGCGCTTCTTCCGCGACAGGAATATCGCTGGTCCCCGCCGAAACCACAAAAATCGTGCCCTTGCCTGAAAACTCAGTGCTGCGTTCGATCGTGATCGCGCGCGACAGCGGATGAAATCTCGCTGGGCTCGATTTCCCCGTCTTCAACTTCTTCACGGCCGCAAAAATCTTTTCGTCGGTGCGCGTCACCAGAATATTGTGCTTGCTGTCGCGATGGCTCAGCATCGAGCGCACGATTTCCGCAACATGCGCAGGAGATTTTCCCTTGCCAAAGATTACTTCGGCGAATCCCTGCCGCAACGCGCGGTGATGATCGACTTTCGCGAAACCGAGATCCTCGAACGGCAAATGTTTCAGCCGCTCGATCGCCCGCGACGGCGCAAGCTCTCCCGCCCGCACCATCTCCAGAAGGTTTTCCAACTCTCGTTCGTTCATGAAGGTTTGGGCCGCAATTGGGTGAGCATTTCACTCCGCTCGGCGCTGTCGCGACAAGGTCGCCGTTGAGCGAAAGGTGTCGCGCACTCAACCCAACGCACGCTTCAGGCGTCGCGTTGCCGATGATTGCGCGCCTACGGCGTTGTATCGCCCATCAGTTTGCGCAGCGGTTGATTGTCCGCATAAACGCGCCATTCTGCAATCTTCCCACTCTGCACAACCGCGCGCCACGCCGCCGGCACTTCCCAGAACCCATTCGCACCAACAGTCGATCCGACACTCGGCTGCACGGGCGCGCCGTTACCCGCCTTCGTGCTAGGCCCCTGCGGGCCAACATAGCGGCCGCTCGCCGTTCCAAAAATTGCGATGCGCTCGTCGGTCTGAAAAAATTCGTCGGCGTGTACTTGATAATCCGCGACCACCTTGAAATATTGCATCCAACCCTGGCGCATTGTTTCCCGCCCGATAAATCGCTTGCCGAGCGCGTCTTGAAAAATGTGCCCTTCCGTCATCAAGTCACACAGTGAACCGATGTCGCCCGAATTGATGCGCTTGATGAAATCCATCGCGACCTCGAGAGGTTGCGCATTTCCGTTCATGAAGTCTCCTGAGGACTGGGCGGAAGTGAAAATTAGATTTGAACTGCGCGAAACAGAAAAATCAAAACCAAAAGTTTTGAAACGACAACATCCTGCTGGTCTGGGCGCGGCAATGCCTGCGCCCCTGAAGTTGCCGCGACCGAGTTGAGATGCGCGGAGTGGCCCTTCGGATGCGGCCGGTTGACATCGCGGGTACCCGCTGAGAGACTGATTTTACCCGCACAAATGCCCACAGAACACGGCCAAATCGTAACCGTAGGTGTGACCGGAGCTAGCGGCGCCGTCCTTGCGCAAAAGACGCTGGCGATGCTGGACGCGGATTCACGCGTCGCGCGCATTCATCTGGTCGTAACGGAAACTGGCCAGCGGCTTTTTGCGGAGGAATTGGGAATTTCTTCAGGCGACGCAAAGCAATTGCCTTCGCGAATTCTCGGAACAGCTTCCAGGAAAATCGAAGTGCTTCCGAACAAGGATGTCGGCGCTTCTATCGCGTCGGGCAGCTACGAAGTCGACTCGATGATCTTGGTTCCCTGTTCGATGGGAACGCTCGCAGCGATTGCGAACGGCATCAGCGACGATCTCGTCTCGCGCGCCGCCGACGTGATGCTGAAAGAATCGCGCAAGCTCGTGCTCTGCATTCGTGACACGCCATTCAATCGCATTCATCTCGAAAATATGCTGCGCGCGCAGCAGGCCGGCGCCGTAATCATGCCCGCCGTACCATCGTTTTATCACCAGCCGAAGACGATCGACGATCTCGTGACGCAGTATGTGTGCCGCGTGCTCGCGCAAATCGGATTGCCGCAAGACGAAATGTATCGCTGGATGGGCTCCGGCGGCGCGAAGGAAGCGAAGGCATGAAGAATTTTCCCCACGGAGGACGCAGGGGGCACAGAGAGGAATCGTCTTGGTACTTTCTGGCTCTGTGAACTCTGCGATCTCTGGGGTGGACTCTTTTTTCTTATGACGACGAATCGAATTCGCACGGTGCTCGAGATGATCAAGTTCGAGCACTCGATTTTTGCCTTGCCATTTGCGCTGACCGGTGCGCTACTTGCGGCGCGTGCGACACATCAGCCTCCGTATGGATTGCCAACCCTTCGTCAGGTTTTCTGGATTATCGTAGCGATGGTTTCGGCACGCTCTGCGGCGATGACCATCAACCGCATCGCCGATATTCGCTACGACAAAGAAAATCCGCGCACGAAACAACGCGCACTTGCCACAGGAACGCTTTCGGTTTCATTCGCGTGGATTTTCACATCGGTGGCAATCGCTCTATTCGTCGTCGCCGCGTGGCAACTGAATCCGCTGGCGCTGAAATTGTCGCCGGTCGCGCTTGCGATTTTGTTCTTCTACTCGTACACAAAGCGCTTCACGAACTGGTCCCACTTGTTTCTCGGCTTCGCGCTGGGAATTTCACCTGCCGCGGCATGGATCGCGATCACCGGCGGGCTCGATTGGCGCATGTTGATTCTCTGCGCGGCGGTGACGCTGTGGGTCGGCGGCTTCGACGTGCTCTACGCGTGCCAGGACATCGACTTCGATCGCCAAGCCGGATTGTTTTCCGTTCCGAAGCGCTTCGGCATCGCCAACGCGTTGCTCATCGCTCGCGTGATGCACATCTGCGTGGTCGCGCTACTGTCATGGCTGGCTTGGAGCTTCGCGCTTCCCTGGCCTGCATGGGCGGGAATCGCGGTTGTCGCCGCATTGCTTGGCTACGAACATTCGCTGGTCAAAGCCGACGACTTGAGCAGGCTCGACGCTGCGTTTTTCACCATGAACGGTTATATTAGTATGTCGTTCCTGCTGTTCTGGGGCGCTGCCACGGCTCTATGGCGCGTCTGAACGTTTCAAAAGTTTTGAAAACAAAATGGCCGAACTGACCATCACCGACAAGCGTCTGAAGCCGATCGCCGACAAAGTTTTGTCGGGCGAACGGCTGTCGATCGACGACGGCATTTTGCTGTATCGTTCGGCGGATTTGCTGGCCGTCGGCTGGCTCGCGAACCACGTGCGCGAGAAGCGGCACGGCAACGTGACATATTTCAACGTCAATCGGCACATCAATCCGACCAATGTTTGCCTGGCGCATTGCCGGCTGTGCGCATTCGGGCGCGACCCAAACGCTCCCGGTGCGTATGTCTACGCGCTT
>Ga0307474_10003727_pt1 | contig 10994 bp, 9 predicted proteins | sample atmos_gasesECM1C_2_FD_203312 | JGI IMG/M metagenome (GOLD analysis project Ga0307474, IMG submission 203312) | Hardwood forest soil microbial communities from Morgan-Monroe State Forest, Indiana, United States - atmos_gasesECM1C_05 | ecosystem: Environmental > Terrestrial > Soil > Temperate...
TTTGCGCCGCATTCCTGCAGCGTGACCTTTCAGCCAACTCGCTTCCCCGAATGCAGCACCTAACACCCACAGCTGTGCGTAAAGAGGGTCTGTTCCTGAAGAGGGGCCTTTAGGGTAATGCTTCAGCAGGAACTGCAACTTGTCGATTGCGATCTGGAGATCGCCAGGAAGGTTCGCATTTTCCAGTTCGACGTGAGACTGGATGCCTTTTTGTATCTCGCGAACAGCCTCTTCGATCCCGCTTAGGCGACCGAGGTCACGATATGATTTGGTGCTGCTCCAAACAGCCCAAAAAAACAAAATAGCAAGAATTCCGGCAAGAACCCCGACCAAATCCCCCACCGTCCAGCCCTCGCGTGAGAAGTAGACACCTACCCCACCTAGAGCATAGTGGATCGTGGTTAACGCATTCTGGCGCGCCGCATTCGTCTGCTATTCGCAGCTCGGCTCGGGTTCGGCGCGCGGCGTTGCTGACGGAGCTTTCAACCTAGAATTCGGGGAGCCGACAAAAGTTAATGATTCGTTATCGGGCGCGCATCAACATCTCCCTAGGCCACAACCCGATCCTCCTTTTCCGCCCCACGCCTCACGATCCTCAGCGCATCATCCGGTAACGGCCACTGTAGCGCCTTGCAGTTCTCAGGCTCAGCCAACCGCGCCAGTGCGGCGAGGACGTGTTGCGGATGTTCGTGAACGGGGAGGTCGCCTGTGCGGCGTGGTGGTAGGTTTTGGTGGCCCTTGCAGCCTCGGTAGTGTGCCTTGCATGCAGTGTGTGTTGCTATAAGCCGACTCCCTAGCTACTCGCGCCCAAACGTCGGTTTGGGCCTCGCGCTCTTCAAACGTGCAACGGCGTCACCTGTCTCAGATGTAGGGAATGCAAATTGACGTGATCGTCGATGAGAAGCGAGCCGCCATAACTGGATCGGAAGGCACGGCAGAGGTACCCGGCCTGATGATCTCGAATGGCCCCGACGTGCAATATCGTCGGGGCCATTGCTTTAGGGCGTATTCACTAACGCGTAGCTTTTAGACGCGAAGCCGAAATCATATGCTCGATCCGAGGTTTACCGGTTGTTGCCCTTAGCGGACGCCTTGCGCGATCATCCCGTGCGCCCGCCTTGCGCGACGTTATTGCTCCTACGCTAATGCAAGGACGATGCTGTCAGCCAGACCCCAAGAGCCAGGAATAGTGTGCCGGCGAGCCGTGAAATGAGCCCGCCAACTGGGACGACTTTCTCTGTCAGTACAAAAATGCTGATGAGCGCGATCCAAAAGACATTCATGACGCCCCCGACGAACAATAGCGTCATTAACATCCAGCAACAGCCTATACAGTAGACGCCGTGGCGCGCGCCGAGCTTGAGGGAGCCGATCGCATCGGCGCGAAACCCGCCATGCCGCTGAATGAATTGCAGTGGAAATTGGCACTGCCGCAGGCAGACATCCTTCAGTGGGGTCCATTGGTACAGCCCCGCAGCAATTAGGGTCAGCCCCCCAAAAGCGTTGCTTGCACTTGACATAGCAGGCGTGAGCCAGCCCAGCCGCTCGACCGCCCACTGGGCGATCGTTGCGGCCGCAGAGAACGCGATCCATGCCGAAAGATAGCCGCCCGCAAGGAAAGCACTTGTCGCGAACGGCTGATGTAGCGCTGCAGCCTGCCGGCCAACTCGCGCATAAAGCAGGATGAGAGGGGCGACGGACGGGGTCATCATGCCGACCATCATGACGGCCCACATGACGAAAACGAACAAAAACTCGATGGTGTGCCAGGGGGCGTCCACGGGCATCATCAGCCCCTTGCCCGCCGGGATCATTCGAAATCCCGTCATATCCATACCGCCCATTTCCATGTCGTCCGCAAGCCAGACGATATAGGCCCAGGCAAGCAGGATCAGGACAACAAGACATGCCGCGACGATGGAGCGATCACGTTTGAGGACGGCAGCTAGCGCCGCGTCGCTCATGACATCTCAGCGGACGATTCCGTCCTGGCAGAGATGGATTTCCGCGAAATGCGCGTAAGAATCGGCGAGCTCGAACTGGATGGGATTCGAGACTTTGGTCCAGCCGCGTCCAACCTCCGCAAGCGTGTATTCGAATCCATCAACCATGTCGATGCGAACGCGGTGCTCGGCCTTCGTCACTGGATTGAGGATCGGCTCGCCGCGCCCCTCGGTAACACCCTTCACCACCACGCGGCCGCGCCGAGCGGCTACTTCGGATTCCACGTCGATCGGCGCAAAGATCGGCGGATGCATTTTTTCAAAGGTGGAAGCGAAGACATTAAAAATTGTCGCTCCCGGCTTGGTATCCTGTCCGCTGAGAATACGAAGCAAAGCGGCGCGCTGTGCTTCCGTCGCTCGCTCATCGATGACAACCGCCGCTTCGCCCTTGCCTTCGTGAATCGCGCCGGGCCAGCGGAAAATTCCGACAAACTTCAGGCCGTCGAGATTGGTTGAACCGTGGTAACCCTTCTCGATCTGCATGCCGGCCACTGCCTGGCAATGGCCATGGGTCGGTAGGCCATCGAACTGGCAAGGACAACCGTACGAGCAATTGCAATTGACGAATTCGCGGCCATGGATCGTCCAGTTCGTATCCGCCATATCGCCCTCCACGAATATGGGTTTACAGAGCGGTCAGTTTACCAGACTGGGGGCAATAACCAAAGACCGCGCCAATGTATGCGACAACTCGCCCCTTGGTTTTAGCCTCCTTCGTTCAGAAGACATGGAGGGGGAGGGTCAAAATGTCAGGTGTTCTTTCCTGTTGACGCTTGTGCAAATGGGCGCGCCGCCGATTACCGTAGGTCCGACCATGCACCGCGCGAAAATGCGTTCTCATGATCACTGCGCCCACGCATGGGATCGTTGGTTCCGGGAATTCCTGACCAAGATGGCATATCATCCACCGAAGTTTCCAACCGAGCGCCAGACCGAGCAGCTGTTGGAGTTGGCCGAGCGTATCGGCAGCCCGACTCAAATTAGGAAAGGAGCCTCGCAGAGCGAGTCCGCTGATTTCAGCTGACATTCGCAATAGGCCCGCTTGCGCACACCAGTGGAAACAGTCTCGTGTGCACGCACCGGGCTGCAGGTCGTGAAAACGAGCGCAAACTGGCTGCACTGCCAGTCCGCGCCGAGCGCGGCGCTGGTGGGTGATATCAGGTTGACCGACAGTAATGCCGCTACGTAGGCAAACATCACGTACGCCGCGATCAGCACCGCTGCCTTGTGGGTCCTTGTGTGGGAAATCATGGCCTTTCCTTACGATGGCCGGATGAATAAGGGGCAGGCTCCACTGTCCTTGTGATCTAATTCACATCCTGGCCCACATTTTTCGCTGGTGGCCCGAAGGCGTGCCCGATTGCTGGCACTGGATCAGCGCCGCAGCCGAACTCGCGCACCCCGGCAAACAGCATCTTTATTCGATCACCTTGCCGGCGCGAGGGGAGCGTGGGCGAAATGTCAACGCCGAGCGCCTTGGCCGTCTCGAGATTGACGACCAGCTCAAACTTGGCTGGCTGCTCGACGGGCAGGTGCGGCGGCTGCCTGGGTTTGATCTTGATCAAGCTCAGCAGCGTCGCCGCCACGATCATCACCAGGACGCCACCAACACTGAGTGCTATCTGCATCGTCAGCCTCCCCGAGATGTCGAGCAGCGCCAGGTGGCTGGCGAACGTCAGCAGAACGCCGAGGCAGTAGATTGGCAGCGAGTTCTGGCCACAGAGAATGGCGCCGCGCATCACCGGCGTCGTCAGCCCTCGCCAATTGCGAGGCACGAACAATACCACCAAAACCGCAAGAGCCAAAAAATGCAGCAGTCGCAATGGATCGAGATTCGATTTGTCCATCGGGTAAAGCAACGTCAGTAGCGCCTGCGGGACCAGCGCTTCCAGCGGTTTGATGCTCCAGCTCAATGTTATGATGAGGCTGAACACGAGATAGAGAACGGCAGCCACAAGCGTGGTGCGTGAGGTCACCCATGGCCGGACTCTCTTGCCCTCGATGATCCACCACGCGCCAAGCACAAACGGCAGCTGCCAGGCCAGCGGATTGAAGAACCAGTGGTCGTTCGGCCATGCCGGGATGGTCCAGCCGAAGACGTGCACCAGTGCGTAAAGCAACAGCGACGCGCCGAGCGTTGCGTTCGGCGCTCGCAGCAGCAGCCACAGGAGCGGCGCGAACAAAAGGTGATAAAGCACGAAGAGCGGCAAGACGTCGGTGTTGACGGGGCGGTATTGCAGGATTGCCGCGTGCGCGAGCGTCACGCCCGGCTGTTCCAACAGAATGCGCGTATTGCTCTCGTCGGCAAGACGGCTGCTGCCTGCGAGGTGAACCATGATGACGCAAGCGAGCGTGAGCAGCAGAAATGCGACATAAATATCCCAGCTTCGCCACAACGTCCTGCCGATCACGCCGGTCCAGCCCCCGCACCACCGTGCCTTGCCGTAGGCCAGTGCGCAGGTCACACCCGAGACGAACATGAACACTTCCGCGGCATCGCTGAAGCCGTAGTTACGCAGCGTCAGCCAGCTCCCAATGTTGTTGGGGACATGGTCAAGAAAGATGCACCAGAGCGCGATGCCGCGGCAGGCATCAATGCGCAGATCGCGGCCGTCGCCTTTCAGCTCCGGCAGCGCGCCTGCCGATGGCTTCGGGGTGGCAGTTCGATCATGCATCTGGTTGCCCCGTCGGCCGTGCGAGCACGTTTCAAGAGGGACCGAATTTGACGAAAAACATCGCCGCCGCACTACCGGATCGTGACAACGCCGAGTCTAGAGCTGCTTCACGCCGAACCCGACCACGAAACCTATTGCGATAACGATCATATGGCGGCGCTTGATAGAACCTCCTGGCGCGAGAGGCTATCGATTAACCATTATCGTTCAACGGCACAGTGTGTAAATCAGCCGGAGGAACACACAAAGAGATTCCTAGGTCCTATGATCAAGGTACCGCACAGATCTCCGCATCAATTTGGCATCGGTCAGACACATCATGGACATTCACCATTGCCATAGGAAAGGAGACTCTGAGTCCCCGCGACTCCCGTGGCCCGCGTGTTTTCGGTGTCCTACGGTGAGGTGATTACAATTTGCAGCACACAACGGCATTCGACTCCTACCTTGAGTGGGCGACGGTGAACCGCTGGCAGGGCCAAGGAGGAAGGATGGACGATGTCGGGAGCCAATCTTCCGCCAGCCTCTTCCTCGCCAAAGGCCCGCAGGCGGGTGTATGATTTTCTTTCAATTGGATCTCCGTGCATGGGATGACGGAGAGCTTTTCATGAAAGTTCTTATTGTTGACGATCATGCATTGATACGCGAGGCGTTGCACGCTGTCCTGAAACAACTGAAGCGAGAAGCCGTCATATTCGAGGCTTCGAACAGCGGTCAGGCAATGCACATAGTCGAGGAACATCCCGACATCGGCCTCATTTTGCTTGATATCAATTTACCTGATCGAGATGGCTTCTCTGTCCTCCGCGAACTGCGAGACCGCTATCCGACCATTGCTATCATCGTTATCTCGTCCTCGAATGATCAAGGCACAGTCAAGCGCGCTTTTAAACTTGGCGCCCTGGGGTTCATCCCGAAAACTACCGAACGGGAGGTCATGCTCAACGCCATTAAGTTAGTGTTCTCCGGCGGGATTTACATTCCCTCGGAAATTCTGGAGGAAACAACGCCTCCGCGGCTCACAAATAAACTGACGGCGCGCGACTCTCTAAAGGGGCTCGGGTTGACCGATCGGCAGATTGAAGTGCTTGCGCTCCTAATGAAGGGAAAAAGCAACAAGGTCATTGCCAAGACCCTCAATATGGCAGTGCCAACAGTGAAAAACCACATCACGGTCGTTCTCAAGGCGCTCAGCGTAACGAGCCGCACCGAGGCAGTAATAAAAGTAGGAAAAATGGGCTGGGAATTGTAGCCGAAATCTGAGTCATAAAGCCGGCTAGGTATCTCGCCTATCGTCATGATCCCTAAAGAGCTCGTGCATGACAGCGCGGAGCCGCATTGGGTCGACAGGCTTGTGCAGCAAAATGTATCCTCTATCCTTAGCGTCACGTAATGGTTCAGGTGCCGTATCGCCGCTGATGAGAATAGCTGGAATGGATGAACCAAACGCCGCATTAATTTGTTCAATCGCTTGGATCCCGGTCTTTCCGCTCGCAAGGTGATAATCCGAGATTATAAGATCGGGGCGTTCTTGGCGCTCAGCAGGTCGGATAAATGCAGCTTGGTCGGATCCGGCGGTAAGGACGGAGTATCCCCATTTGCCAAGCAATCCGCCCGTTCCCTCCTGCACAATTGGAGCATCGGCAATAACAAGAATTACCTTGCCTTCGACCGCAAAGGCTGCGGGGTGAGGTGAGTCGACGGGCGCGGTGGACGTGACGCATTCATCGGCCATTGGAACCAGGATTGCGAATCGCGAACCTCGGCCCACAGTCGAAGCTAAGTCGATTGGATGGTTGAGAAGTAGGCGAAGCCTGTCGACAATAGCCAAGCCGAGCCCCAGGCCGCCATACCAGTTCCGTTCTGGGGCAGCAAGTTGAAAAAACTCGCCAAAGATATTCTGCTTCTGATCCCCAGGAATGCCGGGACCACTATCCCATACTTCGATGCGCAACATTTCACCCCGTCGACGACATCCGACGATGATCCCACCCCGCAATGTATAGCGCACAGCATTGGATACCAGATTGAGCAGTATGCGTTCGAGCAGCATGGCGTCGCTCCGCACCCAGGCATCACTTCGCCTAACGCGTAGACTCAAGCCTTTTTCTCGCGTTGCCTGATCAAACGTCGTCTCAATTTTTTGCAGCAGGCGCGCGATCGGGAATTCGGTAATTTTGGGTGTAAGGATCCCAGCATCGAGCCTGGAAATATCCAGGAGCGAATTGAACATTTCATCCATTTCTTTGCGCGTTGCATCGACCCGCTCGATCGTCTTTGTCCTTTCTCCTGGTTTGAGCGGCGTGCGCAGCTGTGCAACGAAGAGGCCTAGTGCATGTAATGGCTGCCGCAAATCATGGCTTGCCATGGCAAGAAAGCGTGATTTTGCCGCATTGGCGAGCTCCAGCTGTTGCGTCCGCTCCGCAACCTTCCGCTCGAGTTCAATCTGCGCGCGGCGCAGACTTTCCTCCGCTTTCTTGCGCGCCTCAACGTCGGCGCTCAGTAACAAGCTTGGAACGGTAATACTGATCAAGAACATCAACACCTGCAGGAATGAAACGTTGCGATCCGCGGTCGTGAAGGGGCCACCGCCCGTGAGCGTCCCCCAAATCGTGATGCCCGCAAGCACCAGCGCGACCGTTGCCGTGTCACGTGAACCGCGGCGCAGCGCCGCCCACAACATTGGCAAAATCGCAAGAAAACCCAGTGGATCTCGGCTCGGCGTTTGCTCAATCAGGGGGCTGAAAGCAATGAGTCCAACAGCCGCCGATGTTGCGAGGACGCCGACCGTCTCCAAAAATTCATTGCGGTTAAAAGCGTGGTGGTGGCTCGATGCCCAAAGCACGATAACGGGGGCAATGACCAGCGCACCAGTCACATCTCCGAGCCACCATGTGACCCAGGCGTTCGCGAAATTTGTTCGATCGATATACCCGGCGGTTGCCAGGCTGGTCAGTCCAATGCTGGCGCTGATCGGTGTCGCGATCACGAAGCAAATCAGAGCAAACTTCGCGACAGAATTTGGCGTCGAAAACGTATTGCGTCCGCCCGACCATCGATTGATCAGATAGGCGCCAACAACCGCTTCAAGAGAGTTACCGGTTGCAATCGCAAATGCGGTGGCAACCGAGCCGGCGGTCGTCGCATTGGCGATCACCGCCGCCGTGAAAATTGCGGGCCAAGTCCGATATCCCCACAACAGCACCGCCGCCAGCGCGATACCCGTCGGTGGCCAAATTGGCGTTGCACTGGGATGAATAGAGGCAAGAGCAAGGCCGCCTTTTGCCATGGCGAAATAGATCACTCCAATTGCGACCAGACCGCCCGTATAGCTAATGCCTCGGCGGAAATTTATCTCCGGCGTTAGTGACCGTGGATCGGGCATCGTCGACGCCTGCGCTGACGGGTGGAGTTTAAGCGCCCCCGGTTCGGGCGCATGTGGGGCAGCTCACATCACGCAGGAGTATCGTGAGTAACCGCGATGTCAGCAGGTCGGCTTCGTCCCCCTTCCCAGACATTCGATTTGAGGTTCCTGATGTCGGCGTTCGAGGGCTAAGCGGACATGGCTGTGAGGCTGCGTTGTGCCGGTTTTTGGCTTGCTGATCACACAGCGCTGCCCCTAGCCATCGAAGGAAGAAAGAAAAGGGTCCGACCGCTACACGACCGAGCCCCCACTGGGCCCCTCGGGGCTCAATTCCGGACGACCACGGTATTAGGCGCGGCCCCGTTCCAGCGGATCGCGACACAAATGTGAACAATGCGGAAGATCGCTTTGATTTAATTAGGCTTTTTGCGCCGATACGTTCCCTGCGCAGTGGCTTTGCGGGTTATATGCGCTTTCCCCGTCGAACCGTTCCGCTTGCCACCATCTCCGCGCTGATACGCCAGATGTCGGGGTTTCAGGACGACACAATCCGCAAGCCGCTCGTCAGTCGCGATGCTTCCACGTCTAGCTCGATCCCCGCCTCACGTTTTGTGACGACCGCGATGCGCGCCCTCGGCATGGGAGGAGGCAAACGGCAAGCCGCGCGTTCGAAAAAACAGAAATACTTTTTGCAAGGCGCGTTGGTTGGACCGCTGTGGATTACACCGGCATCGCCGAGGCGATCGAGGTCGTCGCAGGGCCAAGGACTGTGATTTGACCTGCCCGGCCTCGAGGCGCATACCGCGCAGCCGATGCTAGCGATCTCCTTGAAGCCCCTCCTGCGGGTCCGACCGAAGGCAAAGCGCGCGTTCATCCCGGTGTGTGGGAGCTGGAGGCCGTGCTCATGCAGCTGTTCACCGCAGCCGCTATCGAGGACCTGACCCCAACCCCTGAAGACCGCCACGCTGCGATCGCCGACTACCAGGCCGACCGCGGTCTCAGCCGGGCGCAGATGGAGCTGGAGCTTCGCCAATACGTCCCGCTCCGCGAGGTCGAGGACCACGCCCGGCGAGTGAAGCTGATGCGGATCTATGCCGGCCACTGGCGGGTCTGGGATTCCGAGGACCGCTCCACTGTGCGATGCGCCAGGAGACCGCGAGGTGAGCTGACGAAGCGCTGGAGAGGCCGGAAATTCGTCCAGAGTTGCCCAAGCGTTGCCCCAGAAGACGACGATTTCGCGAAGGTTACAGCATAATCAGGCACTTAAGGGGAGCCGCGCAGTAACTTTACGGCTCATAGGTGCTCTCCTCGATGAACCAGCGCTTGCCACCGTCATTCTCGCTCCGCCTTTAGGGCGTCGCTGAATTTAGCGCCTGCATGGGCGCGCCAGGACCACACGACTTCGCCGTCCGCGTCGATGCCGCACGTCTCACCGCATCTTCGCGTCCACCGCATTCCGCTTGCGTGGGGTTGTTCCTCCAAATTCGGTCGAAGCCCTCCCCTGGGCTTCGATATTGCCCACGATTGCCTGACCGCCCTTGTGAACGTGAACGTGCTCTACGGTGACCTTCTGTTGCCCTTTGCCTCGATGGCGATTGAGCGTGTCGAGGAGCATTGCGAAGGTGCGCGAGAGAATTGAGATACAAACTGCGAAGCTCGTTGCCTATATTCGGCGAGGCGACTAGCCGATAGCACTCCATCGCGGCGTTGTGTCCAGCGATAAGTTGCGCCGCGAGCATGCCCTCGATTTCGTCTCGCGGATTAATGCCGGCAAGTCCAACAATCGTCGCCTTGGTCTCCGTAGTAGCTTCACCATTGTCAGACTTGGGTGAGCGAAGCGTATCTATCGCTTGGTTGGCGATGTGACTGTTCCAGATGTCGCTGCAGGAGCCGCCGAGCCGTTTCAGTTCGGCGGGTTTTGCAACCAGACTTGGACCGTCAATGTGAACCCGCTTTAGATGTGGACTCCCGCCCAGCCTCGGGATCATCGACCGACATTTGCTTTGCTTCTGGTGGTCCTTAGGAAGTGTGGGACTATAGCTGATGATGATGATGGCTCCGACGAAGCGCGATTTGGACATTGCGCACTTGCGCCTTTGCACTTTCGTGTAGGTTGCAATTTGGCTAGGGTTGGGGGATGCTTTGCGCGGCAGGGAAGGTCCAATACGCTGCGAAGATTTTGGACGGCGAAAAAACGGTTGAACTGCGGCGGCGGTTTCCGGACTCGGGCAGCGTTGGAGCTACTTTGTTCATTTACTCTAGCAGTCCGATCCGCGCTTCATCGCTGCAGGGCCTATGGCGCGCCCGAATGGGTTGAGTGGCCCGAGAGATTAGCGTCCTCGAAATCCTCTTGATACCGTTCCGAGGATCGTTTCTCGCATGCGAGCGCTATCAGCAACATTGCTGGATGACGAACCGAACAACGTGACCACTAGTTGCTTACGCTGCGCAAATGTCGGCCGAAGGAGCAATCCAACGCTAGATTTTGAGCAGCTTGATATTTCTGCTTCGATCCACCCCAGCGCATCAAGATAAAGCTGAACGCCTTGATGTGACAGAGGCGTCGTCGGCAGGGCTCGGGCGACCGACATCTGCGCGCTGGAGGTTGAGAGCCTGGTAACACGCCCAGAGATGACGTTCTTGTCCAATGCGAGTTCGGCCGCTTCATCGACCGCGAAGAGTGCATCGGCGCGGGGCAGCTCGAAGCAGACCAGGAACGCAATGAACGCGATTAGCATTGCGATTCCGGCCCAGAGCAAGTTGAAGAAATCGATGGCGGAAATCTCACTCGCCGCATATGGCGAGACAAACGCCCAAACGATGCTCGCGGCAGAGCTCAGCGAGATCAATCCGAAGACGGAGGCGAGCTTCCAGTGCACCCGCGGCACAGAGCGGTCGCCGCCCTTGTCCGTAACCTTGAACGGCCGTCCGAACGGCTTAACGATGGCGCTG
>Ga0307474_10003728_pt1 | contig 10991 bp, 9 predicted proteins | sample atmos_gasesECM1C_2_FD_203312 | JGI IMG/M metagenome (GOLD analysis project Ga0307474, IMG submission 203312) | Hardwood forest soil microbial communities from Morgan-Monroe State Forest, Indiana, United States - atmos_gasesECM1C_05 | ecosystem: Environmental > Terrestrial > Soil > Temperate...
GCGGAAGCGGAAAGATTCGTCCTGGCGCAATACCAGCGCGGCAGAATTTCGTTTCAACTGATGACCGATGTAGCGCGGAAGCGGGATTGGGTCAATCGCACCGCAAATCAATTTGCGATCACCGTGACCCGTAGCTTGACTGAGTACACGAAGACGGAATTTCCGATTGCTATTGCCTGATAGGAGCGACGGCATGTTTGAGCAAAGTCTGCAGAATTACAGCGCTACAGAAACGGACCGGGCGCAACGCATCATTGCGCGAGAGGAAGACACGGTTCTCATCGCCGCAAAACGCGGTGATTCGGCTGCGTTCGAAGTCCTCTGCAAACAATACGCAAGCACGGTCTTCCATATCGCGCGGCGAATGATGCGGAGCAAAGAGGATGCAGAAGATGTAATGCAGGAATCCTTTCAATCAGCCTTTATTCATCTCAAGAGCTTCAAAGGCGGTTCGCGGTTTTCAACGTGGCTGTCCCGCATCGCCATCAACGCCGCCCTGATGAAACTGCGCAAAAAGCGCCATCTGCGAGAGGTGTCGCGAGATGAAGCGGCTGAAACTGAAGCAGCGTCTTTCCCGCTTGACGTCGAGGATCGTGATCCAGATCCCGAACAACTCTACGCGCATAAAGAACGTCAACGGATTCTCTCCGCGGCCATGAATGAGTTGCGGCCCGGATTGCGAAAAGCGATCGAGCTGCGGGAGCTGGGCGAGCGATCAACTAAGGAGACTGCGCAAATCATGGGCATTTCCGCAAGCGCGGTGAAGGCGCGAGTGTTTCATGGGCGAAAAATATTACGCAAGAGATTGCAGGACCACGTCGGAGCCGCGTGGACGTCCGCAGGAGACACTTCGCGAACGATCGATAACACCAGAGATAGCTCACAAGATCAGGCCGCCTGCAATGTGCGTGGTTAAAGCAAGGAGGAAGGGAGACTTTCATGGTCACACTTCTGCTCCTCACTGTTTTGGCGATTTTGGTGTTTCTGTGCTTCATCGGCCCGGATGCTATCGACTCGAGACATCGTCACTGAATCTGGAGCGACAGCAGGGTTCCATCGGGCGATCAGCACGTCGAGTTAGGCGCTTTTGATCGAATCGCTACGTCGTTACGGAGCGAAATCTCTCTCGGGTATGACGGCGGACGCGCAGGTTACACCGCCGGTGCGAAGTGAGCCCACGTGAGACGCGGGCGGTGACCGAAGTCGACCGGTACCGCAGCTCCGAGCGATTGTGGATTTGATTCGCGAATGGAGAATCAATGGCTAGCAATCCGATACATCTCTTCAATCCGGCTCAAAAAAGTTCGACACGGGAAGGTCGGCCCGTTCGTCTGTCTCGAGCAACATCGAACGATGTTTTTCTGCGCGCGTTGCTCGAGACACCCACGACTAAGAGCGTGCGGAGAAGCCCTCTTCAGTGGGCCGCCGCGACTGGTTTGCACATTGGGATCGTCGCGACGCTGATCATCGTGCCGTTGTACACAACGGGGTCGATCGAACTTGATAAGTACGCAGACACACTCCTGGTGGCGCCTCCCCCTGCTCCGCCTCCGCCTCCACCAGCTGGGCGAGCGATCGTTCCACACACAACGGTTACACGGCCGAAGCTCACCTACACGCTGGGAAAACTGATCGCGCCGGCCTCGATTCCCCAGACGATCTCTTCGGATAACGCAGCGGCCGCGCCTGACCTGGGTGGCGTTCTCGGCGGCGTGCCCGGAGGACAACCAGGCGGCTCACTGGGCGGTGTTATTGGCGGGACGGGGACCGCCGTACCGATTCCGCCTCCGCAGCAGCCAGCAGCGAAGCGAATTCTTCGCGTTGGCTCCAACCTCAAAGCACCGCGGCAGGTCTCTTTAGTTCAGCCCGAGTATCCGGAACTCGCGAGGCAAGCACACGTCTGGGGCGCCGTAGTAGTCACTGCCGTGATCGATGAACAAGGAAACGTAGTTCGAGCACACGCTCTGAGCGGCCACCCGTTGCTCATACCGGCAGCATTGAAGGCGGTGCTGCAGTGGAAGTATGAACCGACACTACTTAATGGGACGCCGGTGGCTGTCGAAATGGAAGTCACCGTCCATTTCAATCTTGGAAACTCCTAGGACGATGAGAAGGAGGACTAGTTATGGCCAACGACCAATTGACATGGTCTCCACCTGAGCCTGCCCCGTTGAGCGTTGGCAACGCGACTGCACAGCCGGGAGAAATCGTGCTCTTCATCGATGGGCGCACCCCGACTGCAGGAATCTTGGAGTTCGCCGGCACACTCGCCCAGGAGCACGGCGCGCGCTTGATCAGTGTATTCATGCAGCCGGAGCCTACAGCTACGCCACCGGAGATGTTCGCCCGCGGCGAGGGAATCCTGAACGTGATCGACGCGCACCAAGCTCAAATCGAGCGAATCGAGGCTGATCACCGGGCCCAGTTTGAGGACATCATCCATCGTCACGGAATCCGGTCGGAGTGGAGATCGTTGCCCTACTTGAGCAGCGACGTGGCCGTGCACGCGTATTACGCAGACTTGGTTGTCGTCTCCCGGCCGGAATCTCCTGGCCAGACGGCTGGCCCTCCGGGCCTCGCGGAGTCCCTCGTCTTGAGCTCCGGCCGGCCGATCATCGTGTTTCCGCCACGCGGAAAGGTATCCCGGCTGCGCCGCATCCTTGTGGCGTGGAACGCCACGCGCGAGTCCATCCGCGCTGTGGGAGACGCGCTGCCGTTGCTTGTGAAGGCCGAAGCGGTCGAGATCCTGGTTGTCGACCATCAGCGTCATCCGGAGGGTCACGGCCAGGAGCCGGGGGCGGACATCGCGCGCCACCTGGCGCGTCATGGTGCGCAAGTTGAGGTAACGCGTTTGTCCTCCGGCGGAAAAGCCGTAGGTCGCCTGCTGCTGTCGCAGGCAGCCGCTTTCGGCGCGGAACTCCTGGTCATGGGCGCCTACGGCCACACTCAACTGAGAGAGTGGATGTTCGGCGGCGTCACGCGCACGGTCCTGTACGAAGCGGACCTCCCGGTTCTGATGTCCCGATGAGATTTACTGCAACGAGAGACCGTCCGGTCTCATCTGATACCGGAACCGCGGAAGACCAGGTCGCGATTGGGGAGTAAGGAGTTCTACTTATGTGGATTGTTCGCGTCGCTCTGGACAGGCCGTATACCTTCATCGTTCTGGCTGTGCTCATCTTGGTCCTGAGCTCGATAATGATCCTGCGCACGCCGACCGATATTTTTCCGAACATCAATATCCCGGTGATCGCGGTTGCATGGCAGTTCACGGGCATGAATCCCGAGGAATTGGAAGGCCGGCTCACTAGCCCGTATGAACGAATATTGACCACCACTGTCGACAACATCGAACACATCGAATCCACGACGGTAAACGGTCAAGCCATTGTCAGGATTTTCCTGCAGGCCGGCGCGAGTTTGGACACCGCGAATGCCCAGGTGACGGCAATATCCCAAACCATCCTTCGCCAATTGCCGCCTGGCACCTTGCCTCCCATCATCATCAACTACAGCGCTTCGAGCGTGCCCATTCTGCAGCTGGGCCTTTCCGGAAGCGGACTCTCGGAGCAGCAGTTGAACGACCTCGGGCAGAATTTTCTGAGGCCCCAACTGGTGACGGTGCCTGGAGCTGTCATCCCTTACTTGTACGGCGGCAAACAGCGCCAAATCATGGTCGATTTAAACCAAGGGTTGATGCAATCGAAAGGCCTGGCGCCGCAGGATGTTCTCACTGCCGTGCAACTTCAAAATCTGATTGTGCCTTCCGGAACTGCAAAGATGGGTCAATTCGAGTACGACATTCGGCTGAACGCCAGTCCGAAGACGGTGGCCGAGTTGAGCGACCTCCCCGTCAAGGTGGTTGGAAATTCCACGATCTATCTTCGCGATGTGGCAAACGTGCGCGACGGCTTTGCGCCGCAGACCAACATCGTGCGCCAGGATGGACGTCGCGGCGCTCTCGTGTCAGTTCTCAAGGCCGGTAATGCTTCCACACTCGACGTCGTTAAGGGCATCCGGGGCCTGCTTCCGCGTGTGGCGCAGACGCTGCCCCCGGAACTAAAGATTCTGCCGCTGGCCGACCAGTCCATCTTCGTTCGAGGCTCCGTGAACGGCGTTATCCGCGAGGCCGTTATCGCGGCGTGTCTCACGGGGTTGATGATTCTGCTGTTCTTGGGAAGCTGGCGCAGCACGCTGATCATCGCCATCTCCATTCCGCTGTCCATCTTGACTTCCGTCATGGTCCTCAGCTTTCTGGGAGAAACCATCAACATCATGACCCTCGGGGGATTGGCCCTCGCGGTCGGAATTCTTGTGGACGACGCCACGGTTACGATCGAAAACATTGAGCGATATTTCGAGGAGGGGCATGCGCAGCGCGACGCCATCCTGGAAGGCGCGGCGCAAATCGCGCTTCCCGCTCTGGTGTCCACACTCTGTATCTGCATCGTGTTCCTGCCGATGTTCCTGCTGAGCGGCGTGGCCCGCTACCTCTTTGTTCCTCTTGCCGAGGCCGTGGTGTTCGCCATGCTCGCTTCCTACATCTTGTCCCGGACGCTCGTGCCTACGCTGGCGATGTATTTGTTGAAAGCAAAAGAGCACGATCGCGCCGGTTTGAGGAATCCTCTGGTGCGCTTTCAGCGAACGTTCGAGCGGGGATTCGAACGCCTACGGAATGCCTACCACGGCCTGCTGATAACACTGGTCGACCGGCGCGTCCTGTTTGTCCCAGTCTTTCTTCTGACCTGCCTTGCGGCCTTTGTCCTGGTGCCGTGGCTCGGTCAGGACTTCTTTCCGAACACGGATAGCGGTCAATTCATTCTCCATCTCCGCGCCAAGAGCGGCACCCGAATCGAAGAAACCGCGAAACTGTGCGACCTCGTCGAGGGCACGATACGGCGTGAGATTCCCGAGCGTGAGGTGGACAACATCCTGGACAACATCGGACTGCCCTACAGCACCATCAATTTTATGCACAGCACATCGGGCCTCATCGGGGCCGGCGACGCCGATATTCTGGTGTCCCTCAAAGAAAACCACCACGCCACAGGGGACTACGTTCAGCGCCTGCGAGAAACGCTGCCCAAGGAATACCCCGGCACCACCTTTTATTTCCTACCGTCGGACATCGTGACTCAAGTTTTGAACTTTGGTTTGCCGGCGCCGGTCGATATCCAAATCGAGGGCGCCGACATCGACGGAAATCGCGAAGTTGCCGCACGGATGCTGCAAGAAATCGAGCGCGTACCAGGTGTCGCAGATGCGCGCATACAGCAAGCCTTTGATTACCCGGAGTTCGACGTAGCGGTGGATCGGACCAAGGCCGCCCAGGGCGGCTACACCCAGCGCGATGTGGCCAATAGCTTGCTGAACACACTCAGCGGCAGTTTCCAGATCACGCCGATGTTCTTTCTGAATTGGAAAAATGGCGTCAGCTACAACCTGGTGACCCAGACTCCGCAATATTCCATTCAATCCCTGCAAGATCTGCAAAACACTCCGCTCAATGCTTCGACCGCCGCGCGCCCCGAGATTCTCGCGGATGTTGCTTCCATCCAACGTTCGAACGAAATGGAAGTGATCAACCACTACAACATCCGGCGCGTGGTCGATATTTACGCCGCCATTCAGGGCCGTGATTTGGGAGCGGTAGGCCGCGAGGTCACGCGCATCGTGGATGCCAATCGAAAGTCGTTACCGCGCGGGAGCTTCGTCACCGTCCGGGGCCAACTGCAAACCATGCGCAGCTCTTACCTCGGGTTGCTGGGAGGACTGGTGTTCTCCATTGTTCTGGTCTACCTCCTGATTGTGGTGAACTTTCAGTCCTGGCTCGATCCCTTCATCATCATCACCGCGCTCCCAGCCGCTCTCGCCGGCATCGTCGGTTTCTTGTTCCTCACGCATACAACACTCAGCGTTCCCGCTTTGATGGGAGCCATCATGTGCATGGGTGTCGGAACGGCGAACAGTATTCTCGTGGTTTCCTTTGCCAAAGAACTGCTGCTGCGTCACGGAGATCCGGTCAGAGCGGCCATTGAAGCCGGCTTCACCCGTTTTCGCCCCGTACTCATGACCGCTCTGGCCATGATCATCGGCATGATTCCCATGGCGCTGGGCCTCGGCGAGGGTGGCGAACAGAATGCGCCGCTCGGGCGCGCCGTCATTGGCGGCCTGTTGTGCGCCACCATGGCTACGCTGATCTTCGTGCCTGCCGTCTTCAGTTTGCTTCACCGGCGGCGCGATCCTTCGGCTGTGCAAGAACCGCCGGAAGGTAACTCACCAATTCAAGCATGAGCTAAGGGAAAGCGAATGATACCGAGCGAGGAAAATGTGACGACCAGCCCCGAGCCTGAAACGATCGAAGTGCAGACCACGCAGCCGAGTCCGGACGGATTTCCCCCTCGCCCGGGAGCCCGGAGCCGAACCGCAATCCTTGTCGCGGCAGCCGCGCTCGCCGTTCTCGCGCTCCTGCTTTATTCCGGTATTCATTCCCGCGCGGTGGCCGAATCGCACCTGATGCAACGAACGCAAGAAGCCGCGATTCCCAACGTCGCCGTGGTCTCTCCGCATGAGGGCGCTCCCACACAGGAAATTATCCTGCCCGGCAATACGCAAGCGTTCAGCGATGCACCGATCTATGCGCGAACCAATGGCTATCTGAAGCATTGGTATTTCGACATTGGTGCGCACGTGCAGAAAGGCCAGTTGCTTGCCGAGATTGAGACCCCAGAAGTCGACCAGCAGTTGCTACAGGCACGAGCGGACCTGGATACCGCGCAGGCCAACCTGAACATTGCCAAGATCACCGCGACTCGTTGGCAGGACCTGGTAAGCAACGGCTCTGTGTCGCAGCAGGAAACCGACCAGGCGGTAAGCAATCTCAGCGCGGTGAAAGCCGCGGCGGAATCCAGTGCCGCCAACGTAGGGCGCCTTGAGCAGCTGCAATCGTTCGAAAAGATCTATGCACCTTTCGACGGGATTATCACCGCGCGCAATACCGATATCGGAGCACTTATCGATGCCGGAGTCAGCACACAACCGAAAGAACTCTTTCACATGGCCGCGATCCGAACGCTCCGACTCTACGTTTCGGTGCCCGAGGTATACTCGCGTGCCGCGCGCTCCGGTGCGCCAGCGACTTTGACCCTCGATGAATTCCCAGGCCAGATCTTCCATGGCACTCTGGTTCGAAACGCCAACTCCATCGACATCGCTTCGCGTACGCTGCTTGTAGAAGTCGACGTTGACAACCCGACCGGCCAACTTCTCCCAGGCGCTTACGTCTTTGTGCATCTCAAGCTGCCCGACCAAACTCGCTCAGTAACCATTCCTTCCAATACGTTGATCTTCCGCAAGGAGGGCTTGCAGGTCGGTCTTGCCCGCAATGGCAAAGTCGAGTTGGTCCCGGTCAAGATCAGCCGTGACTACGGGAATAGCGTAGAGATCGTTTCAGGCCTACAACCAACCGACGCGGTCATTGTCGATCCATCGGACTCTCTGGTTGCCGGCATGCCCATTCGCATAAGCAGCAAACCAACAGGCGGGTCTAAACAATGAAGTACGTAATCGGTGTGGTCCGTCTCATCCTTACCGGAATCGTCGCCCTGCTTCTGGTTCTAGTCCTCGCGGGCTGCACCGTCGGCCCCAAATACGTCAAGCCTACCGTACCTACGACTCCGAGCTATAAGGAAGAAGCGCCAGCTTCATTCAAGGAGTCAGACCAGTGGCAGCCAGCAAAACCCGAGGATCAAACGAGCCACGGAAAATGGTGGGAGATTTTCGGCGATCCGGAACTCAACAGACTGGAAGAGCAGATCGCCGGTTCCAACCAGAACCTGAAAGTAGCGGAAGCGCGCTTCCGCGAAGCTCGCGCGGCGATTCGCTTCAATCGAGCCTCACAGTTTCCAACCATCTCCACTGCGCCCAGCGCCAGCTATGTCAAGAGTTCGGACTTTTCTCCGAACTTTCCATCGAAGATCCAACAGTCCAGCAAGGGCGATTTCGTACTTCCTTTTGACCTTTCCTATGAGCTGGATCTTTGGGGTCGTGTGCGGCGCAGCGTCGCTGCCGCGCGGGAAGAAGCGCAGGCGACGGCCGCTGACTACGAGACCGCAAAGCTCAGCCTCGAGGCGGAACTTGCCCTGGACTATTTCGAATTGCGCAGCGCCGACGCCCAGAAACAACTTCTCGACGACACGGTCAAAGCCTATACCGATAACCTGCAGCTCACAGTAAATCGCTTCAAAGGAGGCGTGGCCCCGAAGGCCGACGTTGCGCAAGCGCAAACCCAATTGGACACGACGCGCGTGCAAGACACGGACGTCACCGTGCAACGAGCGCAGTTTGAACATGCTATTGCCACCCTAATCGGAAAGCCTCCTGCGGAATTCAGCCTTCCCACAACCCCACTTAACTATCAACCTCCAAGCACTCCAACCGGTCTCCCTTCTCAACTATTGCAGCGACGCCCGGACATAGCCGCTGCAGAGCGCAGAGTGGCCGAAGCAAACCAGCAGATCGGCATTGCCCGCGCGGCGTACTTTCCCACCGTAACCCTCGGCGGAACCGCGGGATTCGCTGGCTCGCAGGGTTCGAACTGGTTCGGTTGGCCGAGCGGCTTTTGGGCCGTCGGCCCGGCCCTCGCCGAGACCCTGTTCGACGCCGGGCGCCGTCGCGCCACTTCCGAATCGGCTCGCGCGAACTATGATGCCGCGGTCGGAACCTATCGACAGACTTCCCTCACGGCCTTCCAGGAAGTCGAAGACAACCTGGCCGCCTTGCGCATTCTCGAGAACGAAGCGCAACAGCAAAAGGAGGCTGTTGCGTCATCCAAGGACTCGCTGCAACTTTTTACAAATCGCTACAAAGGCGGCGTCGACACCTACCTCCAGGTCATTACCGCCGAGACGATCGAGCTAGCCAATGAACGGAATGCCATCGACATTTTACGGCGCCAAATGGACGCCAGCGTCCTTCTGGTAAAGGCGCTCGGAGGCGGTTGGGATGTGTCGAACCTTCCTACGTTTGGCGCGTCCTCCGTTCGCGACTATTGAAGATCGGCTCATTTGCATCCATAGGGTAGGAAAACCCCGGGGGCAGCAAACACCCGAGCAAAAACAGTGCAATGATGTTATTGAAGCCAGTGTGAACCGAGCCGATGACGACGATCCAAAACATTCTGTTCCCCGTGGACTTCTCGGCGTCCTGCGTTGCTATGGCAGCCCTCGTGAAGAGAGCGGCAGCGCTGGTCGGCGCCAGAGTGACACTGGTTCACGTCTTCGACCTTTACAGTCACGACGCATTCCAACTCTATGTAAGGCCACTTTCCGAAGTTGCTGAAGAACAGAAGAACCTCGCTCGGGACAAACTCGATTCGTTCCTCAAGTCTGAGTTTCCAATCGCTGAGTGCCCGAGGATTCTGTCGTCGGGCGATGCGGCGAAGCATATCGTTCAGCTCGCCAAAACAGGCGGGTTCGATCTCATCGTCATGCCTACGCACGCCGGGCTGTTTCGCCGGACGCTGCTTGGCTCCACGACAGCGAAGGTGTTGAACGATGCAGATTGTCCAGTATTGACAACGCAGCACGCGGAAACCATTTCACCAAGACCGCTCGAACATCGGGAATGGGTCTGCGCCATTGGCTTGGACTCAGATTCGCAAAGAGTTCTTCAGTATGCCAGCCAGGCTGCGGAGTCCGTCCATGCGAATCTCACGCTTGTTCATGTGATTCCCGCGAGCGGGCCTGACCTAGCGGTGCAATTGGATTTGCAGGAGCCCCTGCAGTCGGCGAAAAAAGAAGCTGCGGGCCGTCGCATCAAAGAGTTGCAAAGGGCCGCTAGTTCGCACGCTCCCGTCAGCATCGCCGTCGGTCCGATTCGAGACATGTTGACCGATGCGGCGCGCAGATTGCGGGCGGATGTGCTGGTGATTGGAAGAAGTCCGGCGTCCGGCGTAATGGGCCGGCTGCGGGATCTCAGCTACGCGATAGCCCGTGACGCTCCCTGTCCTGTGTTGAGTGTCTGATAGCGTGAGCGAGAGCTGACCAGGCGACTAGCGACATTGGAGAAGCGCTGAAGACCCGTGACCGCTGGACTCCTCGCCCAGTAGTTCTGACCGCGGAGTGGGATAGCCTTTTGCAGCAAGCACGGCTCGAATCCTTCAACCCGGGCATCCGCTCACAAGGAGTCATTTCAGATTTGGGTCCGGACGATCCGCTTGACTGCCTGTTTGTCGACACTTTGTCCGGGAAATTCCTTTATATGGAAATCGCTGGTCTGAGACGCGGCTCTACTGCGGAGTGCAGTCAGCCACGGGTGGCTGCGCCTGCCCTATGGCCGTATTGACGGAAGGCGATGCTTCAGAGTCGAACAGGTCCTCGAGCGTGCTCGCATGTTCGTCGCGCAAGGTCAGATGCTGATGACGTTTGTGGTCGCCCTGACCGTCGGTGCCAGCTTTGTCTATGCTCAGGAAACGATTCTCGATGTGATTCTTCGAACCGACAAACACGCGCAAAGAGGCAAATTCACTTAAGCGGGGTACACGGCAGGTACACGCAATTCGCAAGGACGAACTTACAGCGCCTTGACGACCTGCTGTTCCGCAAACAGCTTCTCGATCGTACCCATCGGGAGAAAAAAGCCGACAGTCGGCGAAAGATTAAGTCGCGAAGAAATTACTTTGTGTAAGGAGCTGGAATGGATTTCTCTAAAACGATAAAGACCTGCAGCTGTCCAGTATCTATCGCTGCGGTGCTCATGAGGATAGGCCGCCAGCCTTCCGCTGCTTGTGCTGCTAGCGTCGTTTGAATCGCTGGCGCTGTATCGCTGATGATTTGGTAGTCATGCGTTCTGTCCATATAGCTTAAGCTCGTGGGCCACTTCGGCGGTCATGCCGTTGCTGTTGCCGATTGACCGAAAGATTTCACGCCTTCTGTCTCGTCATTCATGATGTCAAAGACGGTATACAGCTTTGTAATTTGCAGCACGTTGTG
>Ga0307474_10003730_pt1 | contig 10990 bp, 8 predicted proteins | sample atmos_gasesECM1C_2_FD_203312 | JGI IMG/M metagenome (GOLD analysis project Ga0307474, IMG submission 203312) | Hardwood forest soil microbial communities from Morgan-Monroe State Forest, Indiana, United States - atmos_gasesECM1C_05 | ecosystem: Environmental > Terrestrial > Soil > Temperate...
GCAACGGAATTCCCAGTGTGGCGAAAAAGCTCGGAGAAACGTAGGTAAATCTGCTTGGCCCATTCACCGCGCCGATCTCCACTTCGTGCCCCCAAGTGGAGCCGCTGAGAGGAACGTTGGTGGTCCCTGCCGCGTTTTCTACGCCAGGAACGGCGCGCACATCGTCGACCAGTTGCCTTTTGTAGGCGGCAAGGTTTTCGGGTTTGATATTCGCCGACCAAAAACCAAAGTAGCCGACGGTGATCCCGCGCTCGCGTATCCCCAGGTTCAGGGTCAACAAATTGCGATAGCTGCGGACGAAGAGCAGCGCGCCCACGAGGAGCACCATGGAGACTGCGATCTGGGAAATCACCATGGCGCGGTGTACAGAGAATCGTTCGCGACTACCGACCATTCCGCGTTCGCCGGATTTCAGCGAGGTAAGTGGCTCTGCGCTCGTGCTGCGCAGAGCCGGGAGTGTGCCAAAGATGACGCACGTCGCGGTGGCGGCTGCCGCGGCAAACAGAAGCACGCGCCAGTCAGCCACGATGGTGAGCTGAATTGTGTTCTGGCTGGTGTTGAGGGAGTTCACGAGCGCGCGGCTCAGCGGCTGGGCCAGGACAGCGCCCAGCGTGGCGCCGCAGGCGGCGAGCAACGCACTCTCGAGCAGAATCTGCCGCAGGAGGCGGCTTCGGGAAGCGCCCAGTGACATACGGATCGCCACCTCGCGTTTTTTAACGCTGGCGCGGGCCAGCATCAGGTTGGCGAGATTCGCGCATGCAATGAGCAGCACGAGTCCGGTGATCGCCAGCAGAATCTCGAGCGAAGAATTGTATTGATCGCGCAGGTAACTGACGCCGGCTCCGGCCGTATAAACGCCCAGGCGAAAGGTGGTGAATGTTTTGAGGTCCTCGGCGCTGTAGCCATCGGGCGCGGTCTTTGCGAATAGACCGGGGCTAAGAGCGTGAAAGTACTCCGATGCCTGCCGCATGGTCCACCCGGGCTTGAGGCGCCCCATCACGGAGTAAACAAAGTTTTCGCGGCGCGGATTGGGAGGCGTGCAGGTGGGATAGGCAAGATCGAAGCGATCGCCCACGACCATTCCAAAGAAGGACGGCGGCGTTACGCCCAGAACCTGCACCGATCTTCCCTCTACCACAATCGTCGTCTTGGCCGTGATCGGCTCACCGCCCATTTGTGACTGCCAGAAGGTGTAGCTCGCGACAGCCTTGGCATCCTGGCATTCATCCGGCGGTTCGATTAATCGGCCCTGCGAGGGGACAATCCCCAGCACGTTGAAGAAATCGCCGCTCACTTCCAGTCCGTTCACGCGGTGAGACTCGGCGGGGCTGCCAACCTGAACGTCGGCCGTTCGCCAGGCGAAGATGCCGGAGAAGGGATCATGATGATCCTTTACTTCCTGCCACATGGGCACGGTGAAATCGGTAAACTCATTGTCATTGACCCCGAATCCGCGATTGCCTCCGACGATTCGTACCGCCGCCAATTCGCCAGGTTTCACGATGGGAAGGGTGCGTAGTCGCACGGCATCGAGGAGTTCGAAGATTGCGGTGTTGGCGCCGATGCCAAGCGCGAGCGTGGCAACCACGACGAGGGAAAAACCCGGGCTCTTGACGAGGACGCGCAGGGCGCCGCGCACATCGTGCCAGAGGCTCTCGAGTCCGAGCGCGGCATCTTCTGCCGAAACGCGCTCGCGCATGGTCGTGGGACTGCCGAAGCGCCTGCGCGCGTCGCGCTCCGCTGCTTCGCGGCCCATGCCCTGGGCGATGTTGTCGTCGATGCACATGGCCATGTGTTCGCGCAGCTCCGCGTCGATCTCGTGCTCTATGCGCGCGCGCCTTCCCAGCGACAGAATTCTTCGGACAAGTGCCATGGTTCACCTCAAGCAAAACGCAGAACTGCTTCGACACCTTTGGCGACCTGCGCCCAGTTCTTTTCTCGATTCGCCAGCTGCTCCCGGCCCGCGCGCGTGAGCGCATACCACTTGGCTTTGCGCCCATAGTCGGTAACAGCCCAGCTGGCGCGCACCCAGCCCTGCTGCTCCATGCGATGCAGTGCGGGGTAGAGCGAGCCCTCTTCGACGATGAGGAGCTCGTCGGTGACGCGCCGGATGTGCATCGTGATGCCGTACCCGTGCATGGAACCAAGCTGGGAAAGAGTCTTGAGGATGAGGAGATCGAGCGCGCCCTGCAGGTCATTCTTTGCCATAAGCCCCTACCCTAGTTATCCAGGGCAAGGAGAGCGTAGCGCCGACTTACCCTAGATGTCAAGGGGAGAGCCGGCGACTTTGTCTCCTTAGACGGACCAGCCGAAAGAAGCATTGAAGAGGGGCGTTTACTGGGGTTCGAGGAAGACTCTAGAGCTGGTCGGAGTGGGGATTAGAGTCCAAGCTGAAAACACAAAAAAAACGGCCCCCGTTTTCGGCGGGGGCCAAGTTGCCTTGGTTCTCTCTGTTACGAGAGCTTGGTTGGCGGCCTTCGGCGGGGGGGCCGATGGCACGGAAAGAGCCTCGGGGGAGTGGCTGCGCGGTCTTAGGGCCGCTCCGCACCAGTCGAGGACGCTGCACCCTGGGGTGATGCTGCGCCCTGGGCCGCCAAAGTGTTTTCCATCAACCGAATGTGCACGGTGCTGCTCGTCCGGACAGGCTTGTTCGAGTCCTGATCGGCAGCGGCTGCCTGCTGCGACTGGGCATTGCCCAGGGCCACGGCGTGCAGACGGTAGACGGGAATGTCGTGTTCTACGAGGTAGCGATTGACCACGTTGGCCAGCCGCTGCGAATTCTGGATACCGGCACTGCCTTTGCCAGGCGAGTGCGCTTCAACTTCGATGATGTAGCCCTGGCGCCCGTTGACGTTGGACACCACCTGATCAAGCTGTTCCTTGGCGGCCGTGGTCAGGATCGGCGACCCGCCCTTGAACGGTACATCAACTTCACTTACAGGCTTGTACTGATCGAGCCCGTCAACCTTGGTATTGATCTGGTCAACGCGGCCTGAAGCGCCCTGCGCGACGGTGCTGGCTTGCTGCGCCTGCGCTCCCGCTGCGGTGGCGGACTGGTTGGCCGCATCGGCGGTCGACTGAGCCTGGTGGATCCCAGCCTGCGCGCGGGAATCCACATCCTGGATGTCCTTGGCGTTCTTGGCAGTCACCTGGTCGAGCTCGCTGAGCCGATCATTGATGGGGTCGGTCTGCCTCTTCACCCACTTCTTGCGGGCGAAGGGCTGCATCTTTCCCCAGAACCCCTCCTTCTGGGCCTTTTGCAGTCGCTGTTGATTCACGTCCGGGGAGGGCTGTTGCGACTGTGCCGCAGACTGCTGCGTCTGATCCGCCGTAGATTGCGGCTGCGCTGCGGGAGGGGTTTGGGAACCGGGGTCGGATGCCTGTTGGGCACCGACCGGAATCGCAATCGCAGATGCCAGGGCTAGGACGGCCAGTCGGCCGAAAATCAAATTCTGAGCGGGGGCTCTCATCTTAGGTGTGCTCCTCATAATCTCTGTACGTTCTCCGCAGGGAGCTGCGGCTAGAGCGTTCGATCTGCTCGCCCTGTATATAGCAATGGGCATGCCAAACCGGAAATGCGTCTCTTTGTCTTCTAAGTCTTTGTTATTCAATAGCCTTTTATGACGCGTTTGTCATCTTATGGTGACGCTGGAAAGAATTGCCTAACCACGTCACAGTACTTTTTACCCACCAGCGTAACTTCTACCGAATGTATACATGCGATAGATCAAAGATGCTCTTTGGGAATGTGTAAGTTCGACTTTTTCGGGGGGGGCGCAGGGCCGCCGTGGTGCGGCGATCGCCAGCTGCCCGGAGTCTGGGGTCTCGGGGACTTGGGCGCGACCGCCGCATTTCTTCTGGCCTGCGGTTCTGTTTTCCCATATCAGCAGGCGCAACTGATTGCGCGAAGGCAACCAATTACGAGTAAGTCGTGAGATATTCGTGACTTGCGGGAGCAACCACTCAAACTCCAACCCGAGTGGACATCACCCCGGTAAAGGGAAATTGACGGGAATCAGAAGAGAATTCGGGCCAAAGCGGTGCTAAACTTCTGACATTCCCCGTTCTGGCGCGATCTCTTTCCAGGGAAAGACCCAGTGTCTTCATCCATCCATTTTTCTTACGATCTGACTGAGAGTTCCTTTAAGGGTCAGGCGCTGCCCGGAACCCGTTTTCCGGCCGGGGGGAGAAAAGGGCCATGCGCATCCTGATCGTGGACGATGAGAGCGTCATTGCCGACAGTCTGGCGCTGATCTTTCATGCCAGCGGCTTTGAGGCGCGCGCTGTTTACAGCGGCGAGCGGGCCGTAGAACTCGCGCCATTATTCGAACCGGATGTGCTGATCTCGGACGTTGTGATGCGCGGCATCACCGGCATTGAAGTGGCGATCCACGTGCGTCAGCTTTTGCCTGCCTGCCGGGTGCTTCTGTTTTCGGGCCAGGCGGCCACTTCAGACCTTGTCCAGGCCGCGGACACGAAAGGATACCGGTTCGACATCCTCACCAAGCCCGTTCATCCGCAGGTGTTACTGGAATACCTGCAGGACTGCGCCGCCAGACTCGAAGGAAAGCACGCCGCAACGCGTGTGGGGTGAGGGCTGCGAACCAGGCGATGGCAAACGGTGTCAGTCGGCATCGGACTGGCCCCTGAAGCGACGAAGAGAGGTGAGCGGAACATCCTCTTCCGCCGATTCGCCGTCGGCGATGGGGATCAGGTCAGCTACTCCGCGTTCCCGGTCGACCGCGACCACCAGAAACACCTCTTCGCGGCCAACAATCATGACCCTTTCGCGAACCGCAGGAAATTTCACGGGGATAGCCAGACCTGACCTCGTGTGCTCTTCTACGGGCCTAGAGTATACCGGGTTTTTGTGAGTATTCCATCAAGTTATTCCGTTGACGGAAGTGAGGCGGCTCCCCAAGTTTACTGCGAGGCGGCCTGGCTCGGAGCCTCTCCCGCGTTCAGTGCCTTGAGCCGAATCTGGGCGAGTTCGTAACTGGAGCTGGGAATAGCGAGTAACTGTTTGGGCTTTTGCAGCTTGCGGTAGTCGGCAATGGCGATGTCTCGCTCGCCATACTGCTCGGCAATGCGGCCAAAGGCGTACCAGTAGTCGTCGTTGGGCTCGTCGAGGTTGAGCTGATCCATGCTGCGGATGAGCAGATCGCGGGCTTCCTTGGTCTTGCCGGTTTCAGCGTAGAGACAGGCCAGCGTGTGCAGGATGTGCGGATTGTCCTTGGCAAGTTGCGTCGCTTTGATCCCGGTAGCCACGTCTTTGTCGTCGACCCGGCCGGTGTAGAGCGCGAGCCAGGCATCTTCGTTGAGCACATCGGCGTCCTGCTTGCCCAGATCTGAGAGTTTCTTGAGCCAACCACGTGCCGCAATGTAGTTGCCGCGGGCGGTTTCGATGCGGGTGCGCGACTGCAATGCGTCGGTGTCGTTTTCAAGGAGCTTGAGGCGGTCGTCGGCGGCGGCAAGGGCGTCATCGTAGCGCTTGAGGCCGATGAGGGCCTGCACCTTGTCGAGGAAGGCCAGGCGCGATTCGGGTGTCTGATCGAGCAGCGCGGTCGAGACGTCGAGCAGGTCCTGGAAGTTCTGCTGAACCGAGTAGCCAAGCGAAAGTGCTAGACGGATGTTGGTCTTGTCGCGATCGGCGGATGCAGTCTTCAGCGCTCCTTCGAGGATGGCTACGCCCTGCGCGGCGGTGGGGCGCGAGGCGACAAGGATTGACGCGGCGGCCAGCTTCATCTTGACGGCATCGGGCGCCTGGCCCTTGATCCAGAAGCGCGGAAAGATAGGACCGCCGAGAGGATCATCGCCGCCTTCGAGATGCGTATCCTCGCGCAGCCAGTCGAGGAGCACCTTGGCGCCGTGAAGATCGCCGGCCTGGATGCGGTCGAGCATTTCGAGCGCGATGGAGTTGGGCTCTTGGGTACTGTCGAGAAGCTTGTACTTGCCCTCTTCCTTGACGACGAAGAAGGTGAGGCTGGTGCCGCCGGGCACCTGGACCTTGATGCGGTAGCCGGTTTCATCAGTGCCTTCAATCTTGGGGTCGAAGGCCTGGGCGAGAATGTCGAGGGTCACGTCGAGGAAGCTGTCTTCGCGGGCAAGCTGGCTGTTGAGCTGGCGGCCTGACTGCAGCGTGCGTTTGCGTTCCTCGTCGTCTTCGGCGGCCAGCACCAGGCGCGCGTTCTTGCTGGAGAGTGCGTCGAGCTTGGCCTCCGTGAGGTCGGGATCCATGGCCAGCAAGAACGACTGCTTCACTACGTCCTGCGGCGTGTTGTCGAAGTGCAGGTCCTCGTGGTGGTGCGCGTCGCGCAGGATGGAGGCCAGGCCGACGGCTTGGGCGGCATTATCGCCGGAGGCGCCGGCCTGCAGGAAGTCCGCGGCCAGCGGGTACTGGCGCACGTTCATGAGCATTTCGCCGGCAGTGTGCGCTGTCTCCTTGAAGGCATTTTCGTCGCCGGCGCGACGGTTTACTTCGGCCATGCCCGCTTTGCTACCCTGCTGCGCAGCGATGCACGCGGCAAGAAGCGCCTTGGGCTCGGGATTGAGAGCCTGGCCGGCCTTGCAGGCGCCGGCGTAGTCGCCCGCATAAAAGCGCGCGAAGGCAAGGTTGTTGGAGAGCTCGAGTTCGGAAAGCTTGTCCTGACCGAGCTTTTCGTATTCGGTCACCGCGTCTTTCAGCGGAGCCTGGCGGCTGTAGCGGCGGCCCACGGGATCGTATTCGAGGAGGATGGCGAGGTCGGCGCGGGTAGAGTTGTCGTCAGGGTCGAGCGCGGCGGCGGCGCGATAGGCCTCGACGGCGCCGGCGAGATCGCTGCCGGGGCGGAGATTGCGGCCGATGAGGTCGTGTTTGAGGATCTGCGCCAGCTCTTTCTGCGCCATCGGCGACTTGGGATCGAGCCTGACAGCCTCGCGCGCCTCCGTTCGGGCGGCCTCGCCCATGCCGGCTTCGAGCAGGACGTCGGCGAGTTGCAGGTGATGCACGGCTACGGTGGGATGCTGCGTGATGAGGGCGCGGTAGCTGGCGAGAGCCTCGCGCACCTTGCCTTCGCGCAGCAGCACTTGCCCCTTGGGCTCGAAAGAGATGATGACGGCGGGGCCGGAGACCAGTTCCGCAACCTTGTCGCGCAGCTCATTGGCTTCGGCGATGGTGTAGCGGCGCTTGACGGTGTCGAAGGTGAAGCGCACACGCACTGTACCGTTGTCTGTAGTGGTGAAGTCCTCTTTCAGCACCGCGGGGCCCATCGCGAGGGTCGTGCTCCTGGGGAGTTCTTTGGCGACAAAGCCGTCGGGGGGGACGATGCTGTAGTCGAGATCGACTACATATGGCTCGATCAGCTCCCAGTCAAAGGTACGGGGAGGCGTAGTATGCTCCGCATCCTTCTTCTTGTCGGTGTCTTCTTTGTGCGTGAGTTCGTCGGGAAGACGGAAGAAGAGCGCCTCGTAGCGGATGGCGGCCTCGGCATCCGTGAGGCCGGTGTAGCCGCGCTTGGCCTTCTCACATGCGATGGTGAGCTCGAACTGCTTGGATAGGTCCCCGGGATCGGTGCGCTCAACAGTGGTGAGCTTCTCCGCGACATACTGAGCCTTGACATAGTTCGTGAGGTTGTCGCGAGTGTCCTTGTCGGGACGGTCCGCGTAGAAGGAGCGATAGCGCGATTCGTAGACGCCGGTGGGCTGCGTCTTTTCCACCACAGTGGCCGGGCCGTTTTCGCTGAGCGTGATGGTGCGGTATTCGACGAGCGTGTTGTCTTTAGAGCTGAACTCCGAGGTGCGCGTGAGGGCCGTGCTCTCAGGCCGCGCAATGAGAGCCATGCGTCCCTGGTCGGCGATGGGAAGCTGGCCGAGGCGCGCGTATTGGTCGGTGGCGTCGATCCAGAGATCGGCGTTGGCGAGCTGGCCCTTAGCGGCAGGCGTACCCGGCACGTAGACAATCGCGTGATCGAAGAGGCCCATGCCGGGCAGATCGACGGGCACGTCCATCCGCGAACCGGCATTGAGCAGCGCTACGTAAGCAGGGATCCCGGCGGCACGCAGCATGGTGACGAGCAGCGTGGCCTTGTCTTTGCAGTCGCCATACTTCTTCGATAGAGTCTCGGCGGGATCGTGCGGGAGAATGGCCGCACCGCCAAACTCGATGCCGGTGTAGCGCACCTCGCGGTCAAGATAGTCAACGAGCGCGGCTTCTTTGTCGGCTGTTGTCGTCTTCCCGGCGATCAGTTCATCCACGACCGACTTCACGGCCGACGCCTCGGCGCGCTGGTCGACGATCTTGGAGTACTCGGTTGCCAGGTTCTGCCAGGAGGTGCCGGTCGAATAATTGATTTGCGGAAAGCGCGTGGCTTCGGGCGGGAGGAAACCGTCGCGCGACTCGATGCCGTCGAGCCGGCCCAGGTCCCAGATCAGCTTGACCTGGCCGTCGGCCTCCATGCGCTGCGGCTTGGAGTCGAGCAGAAGAGTGCTAGTACGCAGAGGCAGGCTGGCCGGCGCGTCGAACTCGACGCGGCTGTGCGCCACGGGGATGCGCTCGCGGCCGAATGTGGTCCAGCCGGTGTGGCCGGCTGCGAAGAGGGGCTCGGTCTCGTGCTCGGTGTACTCCTCTTCAACCACCACACCCTGCGCGATGGCCGGAAACGGCGCGTGCAACCGCTTGCCGTCGGAGTAGATCTTGTAGTCGCCGTCGTGCGCCGGAGTTTCGTTGATGTTTTTGGGATCGAGCGCGTGCTCGGCAAAGTCCGGGGTAATGACGCGCACGCGGATTTCGGGCCGCAGTTGATGCCATGGCTCCCAGCCCACGGAGATGGAGTCCCAGCCTTCTGCGCCCTTCTGCGTGAGCACTTTGTAGACGACGTAGCCGGTGTGCGTGAGGCGGCCTGCAGCGTCGAAGGTGAAGCTGTCGTCGTCTTCGAGGATGGAGATGTTGGTGCCTTCAGGCGCGGCGACTGCCGTGGCCGCGTCGAACAGGTCTCGTGCGGGCACGGAAAAGTGCGGCGACTTCCAGGCTTCGATGGGCTGCTGGGCGTGTGAAGCAGGTGAAGTCGAAAGGCAAGCAAAGAAGAGCGCAGATAGATAGAAATAGCGACAGCGAGAGGCCATGTGCAGCACAAGTTCCTCGAAACACACGAAAAGGGGTGAGTTCAAGGTATACCCGGTGTGAGCGATGTGCAAGAGTTCCGCCGTACGGCGCAAGACATGCTCAGGAAGGCTGGGAGGATTCTACCTCTCCGGTCAGCAGCTTGCGGAGTCGCGCGACTGCCTTCGCCAGGTATTCGCGTTCTTCCGGGTCGGCTCGCTGAAGAGCCGCCTGAAGCGGGCCCACGCGGAGCTGCGGAAGTTGCTCCTTCACCCACGAGGTCACGGTTGCGGTCGGACGAACGCGCACGATTCGCCCATCCGCGCCGTCAGAGACGCGTTCGACCAGGCCGCGCTTCTCCAGCCGGTCGACGATGCCGCTGACGGTGGATTGCGCCAGGCTCACTTCGCGGCTCAGCTCACGCAGGCTGACGCCGGGCTTGCTCACGACGATCCGCATCACGGCGGTCTGCGGCCGCGTGAGCTCGCCCTTTGCCATTTCGGACCTCAGGCTGGTGAGCGTGGCGTGGCGGATGGCGCTGAGGTCGCGCTCCATGCGTTCGGCCAGGTCCGCGACGTGTGCGGAATGGTCCCCCTTGGCGCGCGCCACTCAAAGCACTCCCGGAATCAATGCCTTGACCCGCCGTCGATAAGCCGTGTAAGCCTCGGGGAAGGTCTGCACCATCAGGCGCTCCTCCTGGCTCATCTTAATGGCGAAAGCCAGCAGGATGAGGACAAATCCCAGGAGGCATCTCATCTTGCCGACGGTCATTCCGGTGCCCACCGCGGCGGCGAGCAGCCCCGTGTAAATGGGATGTCGCGCGAGCGCGTAGGGACCAATGACGATGAGCTCGTGGCCGGCCTTTACCGTGGCACGGCTGCTCCAGTTCGCACCCAGGGTGATGCGCGCCCAGATGGCAAAGAGACAGCCGGCGATGGTCAGGGAGAGCCCGGCGAGCTGGACGGACGAATCCGCCGGCAGGAAGCGCTCGCCGAGCCAGCCGGCGTCAAAGAACCCGCTCCCCAGCAGGAAGAACCCCAGCATGGCGAGCCCGAGGTGGAAGAAGCGCGCCCCAGTGGGCTGGGAGCGGACCGTGCGCTTGTTGAAGGCAAGGCCGACGAGCCAGACCAGGCCCAGGGCCTCCCACGTGTATCCGATGGCGGCTTGCGCGTTGATGGTCATAGCGACCTCCTTGTTGATCTGCGGAGAGTGTGTCGTACACGATATATCGTATGCGATACATCGTATACGAAATATCTTGCGCCCGCGCTTGCCGCACGTCAAGCGGAAAATTGAGTCTGCGGGGTAGGCTTAGAGATCGTATGCCCATGGCCATTGCCATCACGGTCCGCCGCGCCCGGGAGATCGACGCCGGGGAGGTGAGTGCGTGCCTTGCGGCGGCGTTCGAGCCGTATCGATCGCATTACACCTGCCTGGCTTATGAGGCGACTGTCCTGACTCCCGATGAAGTTCGCGCGCGGATGCGGCAGATGGCCGTCTATGTGGCGAGCGTTCCCGACTTCCACATCGTGGCGACGCTGGCCTCGAGTGTCGAGGGCAAGGAAGGTCACCTGCGCGGGATGGCAGTGCTGCCCGCGTGGCAAGGGCACTTCCTCGCCGAACATCTGCTGCGATCGGTGGAAGACGATCTGATGGCGGCCGGATGCGAGCGATTGACGCTGGGCACGACACTTCCCTTGCAGCGCGCCATCCGTTTCTATGAGCGCAACGGTTTTGCGCCGTCGGGCCGGGCGACGGACTTCCACGGCATGCTGCTGAATGAGTACAGCAAGAGACTGTCTCCTCGAGCACGCTAACGGACGCATCGCCATCCTCTCTCCAAATCTCCGCGCTACACTAGGGGTCACCATGGTTTTCGTTCTCGACAACTACGACTCGTTCACCTACAACCTG
>Ga0307474_10003731_pt1 | contig 10989 bp, 10 predicted proteins | sample atmos_gasesECM1C_2_FD_203312 | JGI IMG/M metagenome (GOLD analysis project Ga0307474, IMG submission 203312) | Hardwood forest soil microbial communities from Morgan-Monroe State Forest, Indiana, United States - atmos_gasesECM1C_05 | ecosystem: Environmental > Terrestrial > Soil > Temperate...
TTCCGGAATCAGCGAGACTGTCTTTTCCATTTCGGCGAAAAGCGGAGCACCAGCCATAAGCTGGGCTTCGTTGTGGAGTTCAAATAGGGCTGGAACGTTTCCATTCAGTAGGTCGGAACGAGTCGTGCGAATGTATGCAGCCAAGCTTCGAATTCGAGCCCTGGCGTTATCGGAGAGGTCCGAACTGAGATTTGCTGCGTTGGCGGCGATGTCTACCAAGCGCCCGACAAGCGCAATCACAGCACCCATCTGTTCACGATATGCCCGAGGATAGGCGGATCGTTCCAACGTGCGTCGAATGGCGGAGGTTCCCACCATGGCAAAATGCGTGATCCGGTCCTTAGTGTTTTCGTCGACGGACAAGCCGCCCCCATAGCAATTGAGAAGCTCCTGGGTAACGGCCAAGCGATCTCCGAGAGGGTGAAGAATGAGGTCGCCGGCCTTCACTTCTGCGTAAATCCGTTCGACGGCAACGGTGATCAAGCTCCCTAGGGAAATCGCTCCGAAAGCCCAAAGGGTGCCTTCGATTTTGCTTTCCGCCGGAATCTGATGATCCCACAGCGGAATCGTGATAATGACGAGATATCCGAAACGCGCAGCGGCAGTGAAATTCGTCATAGCGCTAAGTGCGTAGAACACAACGAAGAGTGTCACCGCCACCCAGATCAAACGCAGATTAGGATCCTGCAAGAAGAACATTGCCCCGATCAGGACGTACAGCACTGAAAGGGAGAACGCAACGATGATTGTCTTGGCATCCTTCGCGGTCGCTTCGGCACTCTCGCGCGAGATCGTAAGAGCGAAAATTGCCGCGTATGCGCCATAAGGGATTCGAAACGTCATGGTAAGAAGCATGACGATAGTCGCCGCGATAGTCATTCTTGCAACCAACGCGGACCTTCCCGGGTAAGGGACTAGTTCCTCTTTGAGAAATTCCTTCAGCCAGACAAGCGGGCTGGATGATTTAGGAAGAAGTTGGGCGAGCGTGGCCATCTTTAATCTCCGCGAATCGTGACCACCGCTGATTCACCAATTCGAAACAGATCCGGGGTGGGATTTTCCACACGGACGCGAACCGGGTATCGTGACGCCAGATGTACCCAGCTCAGCGTACGCTGTACATCAGGAAGCCCGGGCTGCAGAGTGCCAATAACATCAGGATCAGGCGTGACTCCGAAACCAAGGCTATCCACCACTCCCGTGAAACGAACGTTAGGCTTCGATAAGACATAAACATCCGCTCGCATCCCCGGGGAAATGCGTTTGAGTTGACCTTCACGGAAATTCCCGATGGCCCACCAAGTACGGGCGTCGATCAAAGTGAACATTTGCTGACCGACATGGGCGTAGGCACCCTCTGATATCGTAAGGTTGGTCACACGAGCGTCGAACGGGGCGTGCACGCGGCAGTTGTCGAGGTTGTAACGAGCGTTCCTTACTGCTGCCTCTTTGGCCCCACGCTGGTTAGTGAGTGGCTCGAGCGTCGTTACGGCGTGCTGAGCCTGCTCGTGCTGTGCCAGAGCTGACTTCAACTCCGCCTTCGCGAGCTGCAATTGCGATTCGGCCTGCCGTAAAGCTTCTGACTCTGCAACTTCTGAAGTCCTGGCGCGATCTACTTGGTCCACGGTAACAAACTGTTTTGTGAGCAGCGGCTCAAGCCGATGCAAATTGTCGCTCGCATAAGTCCACTCCGCACGCTGACGGTTGACTGCGCGTTCTGAGCTGTCAACGTCGGCTTCTGCGCTATGAATATTCGCTTCGGAAACAGAAACGGCACTGACCAATGCCGCGATCCGGCGACGCTCATCGGAGATCTGGCCTTCCAGAGCAGCTTGTTCCGAGATAACTCTCTCGAGTGCGTATTCATAAGGGCGTTCATCGATTTCGTACAGCAGATCCCCCTTTTTCACGAATTGGTTGTCGCGTACATTCAGGCGAATGAGCGGACCGTCAACCTGAGGCGCTATCCCAATGAAATTCGCAAAGACTTCGGCATCGTCGGTCCGTGGATGGTAATTCTGGCGATAAAGCACGATCAGCCCCAGTAGCACAGCACCGGTCACGATTCCAAGACTGAGCCAACGGCTCAACCTGGGAGACCCGGTATTCTTCGTGGTATTCATCGATTGAATTTCCGTATTCAGCGAAACATCATGAGCCACAACGCAAATGCGAACAGCGCCGTCAGGCTCGGATACGTCACAATCGGCCAGACGATCTCCACATATCGGCACAAGAGTTCTCGTGAGAGAACGGTAAGCAGGATGGCTGCGACGAAACAGAGCAGCCATGCCGGGAAAAACGAACCGAGAATGTCGAACGAAGGGGCTCTTCCGCAGCCGGTCAGCGACAGGGTGGCGAGCAGAAACCCATTGCGCAAGCTGAAAATGCGATTCACACTCATGGCTGCGACCTGTTTGTGGATTGGACGGAATCTCCGGTGCGGAACGCCAAGTCTGCGAACGAGGCAAGTACTTGGGTCCCGGCATAGACATCCGCCGATCGGGCTTGCGCGAGAGTGCGCTGCGCCGCCGTAACATCCAGCAAGCTGCGTACCCCGTAGTTGTACGATTGGAGAGCCGAGTCATAAGACTGGCTGGCGGCCCGGAGAAGTGCGACGGCTGCCTGGCGCTGACGCAAGGCAGTATTCAGGTTGGAATATGCCGTCCAGACCTCGTCCGCAATCTGATTGCGTTTGACCTCGGCTTGTGCTTTAGCCTCTTGAACGTTAGCGCGTGCTTCGAGGAGTCTGTTCTTCCGCGCGGCTCCATCAAAGATCGTCCACTTAAGACTAAAGCTGAGTCCACCGGTCAGGCCTGCCGTGTGGCTCCAGTCGTATGGCGACTGGAGACCATAGACCGATTGCGCGGCTGGACGGGCATCGAGACTGAATGAGGGGTAGTAAGCCGAGCGGGCCTCCTGCACTCGGGCATTTGTGGATTGTATTTCGGCAACCTGTTGCATCAGGTCGGGACGTTGACTGAGGGCACGGTCGATGGCACCCTGGACCGTGTCACTAATCGAATCTGGTATTGCCAGCTGATCAAGCGGTTGAACCTTGACCGTCAAAGAAGCGCGATCGCCCACCGCCGTTGCCAGGTCTCCTTGAGCGATCTGCTCAGCTCCAAGCACAGATTGCAGATCATACTCAGCTTGGGCCGTAGCGCTTCGGGCCTCCAATACGTCGGGCAGAGTTGCCAGGCCGTGCGCGAGCCGATCCTCCGCTGCTTCTTGGACAGTTTCTGCATTGGAGAGACTGGCCCGTGCGGCGTCCTCCTGCCCCATCGAACTCAAAAGCCGGTAGTACGACTGCTCGACCTGGTAAATAACATTGCGGTGGGTGTCGTTAAAGCCGAAATTCGCGGCGAAGAGTTGGGCCCTCGCTGCATTGATTCGACCGCGGCGGCCACCAAAATCAAAAACGGTATAACTCAGGTCGAGGGCGACGGCAAAATCCTGTACGGCTTGCGCGTTGAACCGATTTCCGAGGAAGGCTTCGTCACGGCTGGTTTGCGACAACGCTGCAGCCGCGAGCGTCGGATATAACTCACTGCGCGCCACGCCAAAACTTGCCGCCTGAGCACGGGCACGTTCCCAGGCAACGCGCGTTTCAGGGTTGTTTGATTCCGCCATATCGATGAGCTCGGCGAGGGAGTACGTCTTCACGGGACTGTCAGGCAGTTCGTGGATATGTTCGGTCGTTACATCACGCATAAACTGCTGTTCTTCGGACGAATGCCATGGATGATTCCATGAAACTGGCGCATTCTGAGCGAGAGCACAACTGCCCAACTGCAGCGCAAGGGACAAAGTCGTGCGCGCGAGCAGTCGTAAGCAATTTCGAGTGTCTCGACATGGCATTGTGGACTCGTCAATCTCCGTATTCACTCCCTACCGCAGCGCTCGTAGTCGAATTCCTGCTTATGCTTTCTTTCTGCGCACGCGGTGCTCACTATTTCTTGGGTCAGCCCGGAGTTAATTCTTCGCCTGCCGCGGGAAGTACTCGAACAGCTTGCGCACTCATTAGCCCAGCCCTTTATGTTTTGTCGGACGTGTTAGAAAGCGTGTCAGACCCCGCTAGCTCCATCCGGCACGAACTGCGTATTCGCCCCTTCTTTGAAGATGACGTAAGCGCGTTTCCAGGGTTCGTCATTGATCAGGCGCCATTTGTGGCCTGAACCGGTGTGGTCCTCTGCCACAAGCACGTCACCCGGACGAAGGGTAAACTTCTCGCCGCCGACCGTCGCGAATTCGAGCACACCCGACAACGTAATGACATACTGAGGAGTTGGGTCATTGTGCCAGTCAAAAGTGGAATGTGCCGCTGTCTCTTTGAACTCGACCGACTTCGCATCCACCAACGTGGCGCCGTTCACACTTCCACGTACTACGTGTGAGTTTCCATCAGGCCCCGTGTACAAGCGATAAGCGCGAATCATTTTCTGTCTCCTTGATTGTGATGTTGTTGATGTTCAATACCGCCGCCGTTTCTGCGCGCACACGCTGGCACAAATCCGGATTGTCGATCAGAGATTGCCCGTAGGAAGGAATTATCTCCTTCAACTTGTCCGCCCATCCTGCACTCTTCATCTTGTCCCGGAAGCAGCGCTCGATCACCTGAAGCATGATCCAGACTGCCGTCGAGGCGCCCGGGGAAGCACCGAGCATCGCAGCAACGGATCCATCCGACGCAGTAACGAGCTCGGTTCCGAATTCCAAAATGCCGCCGTGCACTGGGTCCTTTTTGATGATCTGCACTCGTTGTCCCGCCACCTCGACCTTCCAGTCCTCCTCGTTTACACTCGGAAAGAACTCGCGGAGTGCGGCGAACCGCTCGTCCGAGGACTCGAGAACCTGCCCTATCAGATATTCTGTGAGAGCCACGTTATCCCTGCCGACAGCCAACAGCGGCAGTAGGTTTTCAGGGTCGATGGAGCCGAAGAGATCGAGATAGGATCCATGCTTGAGAAACTTCGTCGAGAAGCCTGCGTAGGGCCCGAAAAGCAAAGAAACTTTGCCTTCGATGTGCCGTGTGTCGAGATGCGGCACGGACATCGGCGGTGAGCCGACCGAAGCTTTGCCGTAGACCTTCGCATTGTGACGAGAAGAGACTCTCGGGTTATCGCAGCGCAGCCAAATTCCGCTTACTGGAAATCCGGCATAGCCCTGCCCTTCCGGAATCCCCGATTTTTGTAACAGACGCAAGGACCCGCCGCCCGCGCCGATAAAAACAAACTTGGCCCGAACGAATCGGTGCTCGCCAGTCTTTTCATCCCTGATTTGCACTCTCCAGCCATCTACGTGCCAATCCCCGTCGCGCTGCAGATCTTGCACCCGGCTGAAGTAATGAATGGAAACTCCGTCCTTCCCTTGCAGGGAATCAAGCAGATCCTTTGTAAGTGCGCCGTAGTCTACGTCCGTACCAGTGACCATGCGCGTAGCCGCGACCACGTCATTAGGATCACGCTTTTCCATGACCAGGGGAATCCATTCTCCGATCCGCTTTTTGTCCTCCGAATATTCCATCCCGTAATAAAGAGGATGGCTCGTAAGCGCCGCAAAACGTTTCCTCAGGAAATTCCGGTTATCGACCCCACGCACGAAACTCATGTGAGGTACGGGATGAATGAAGGACTGAGGGTCCTTTATCGCTCCCTTCGTCACCAGATAAGCCCACAACTGACGAGAGAGATCAAACTCGGTGTTGACCTCCAGAGCCTTGGAAATATCGATGCTGCCGTCGGCTCTCTGGGGCGTGTAATTCAGTTCACAAAGAGCAGCGTGGCCGGTGCCAGCATTGTTCCACGCATTCGAGCTCTCTTGAGCCTCGCTTCCCAGGACTTCATGGATTTCGATTGTTAGCTTGGGATCAAGCTCTTTCAGGATGACCGCAAGTGTGGCACTCATGATGCCCGCACCGATGAGAACGACATCGGGATTCGATGAGCTAGTTGTTGCGGTGTTACTAGAGCGAGTCATTGGAGAGTCTCCTTCGTGATTTTCAATTGAGATTGTTTTGTGCGACGCGTGCTTTCAGTGAAATGGCTCAGGTTGTGAAGACCCCTGCCAAACCAAAACGCAGTTATGCCCACAGCGATGCCGATGAGAGTGTCAAATAGCCGCAGGATGGGTTGTCTCCACGCGTGCTCTGGGCTAATTCCAGCTACAACCATGACGACAGCCGTTGTAATTGACGTGGTAATGATGTCCCCTGGTCGATTGATCATGATCAGAATTACGGCACCAATCGCGATGAGAACGGCCATACCCCAAGAACTGAATGGGAAAAACGATAGGTAACCCAGGCAAAGAATGAAGCTCAGCGAAGTGGCTGCGATTCGTGACAAAGCGGCGCTTACGCTTTCGTTGTAGCATTCACGCCAGACAAACAACGTTGCCACAACAGACCACATTCCGCCGAGCAGTTGATCGTCCCGGGAACTGATTGCACTGGTGAGAATCCGGGTCGTCAGCTCGTAGCTGATTAGCGCCGCGAGGGCGAGTGTCATTCCCGAGAGTGCCGCGTGTGAACTGCGGGAGAGCCCGGTGTCCTTTGCTTGATTCGTTGGGTCCGTCTTCATACTTCTACCGTCGCTTTCCTTGCATGTAGCCTGCGTGTAACTCAGATGGAACACGGGGCCCGCCCGCATGAGTCCATAGGTTGCTATGGCTGCATCGACGGGACCCATGACGGACCTCGCTCAAAGCTGCAGGTTGTCCGCCATGATCCGCGTTGCAGTCACACAACACCGTTGTTAGAGAACGCTCAATCCGCCGCCACCGCCTGAGTTACCGCAGACGTACACTCTGGTTTGTAGACATGCTGGCGAATAAACGTGACCAGGTCCGCCGGACGTGCAACTCGAGCCAGTCCGGAATCGAAAACGAGTTTTGCCACGCACGCAGCCGTCTGAATCTCGGTTTCCAGAATATTGGACTGCAGAGGGTAGAGCATGCCCTGACTCAGCAGAGCAGAGGGACTTGGTCTGCCACCGCACGGGCGGCCTCGATGAACATCTCATCGGTTACACGAGACGCCTGTGTCGCAAAGATTGCCATCCCTACTGCCGGGAAGATGTAAAAGTTGTTGGCCTGTCCCGGTAGAAACGTTCGGCCACCGAAATGAACCGGTGGGAACTGCACGCCCGCTGCATAGATCGCCTTGCCTTTTGACCAAGAGTAGGCTTGCTCGGCGGTACACTCCGCGTGCTCGGTCGGATTCGAGAGTGCGAGAATAACCGGACGCTCATTAATCCGGGACATCGCCTCGATGACTTGCTGCGTGAACGTCCCACCAACCGTGCTAACGCCGATAATTGTCGTTGGCTTGATACTCTCGATGGCGGCAACGAAGTCCCGTGTAGGCGCGTGCTTATGCGAGTAAGGCTTCTGGAAATCGACCAGGTCGGTGCGCGTGGTTTCAAGCAAACCGTTGATGTCGAACATATACACGCGTGCCTGGGCCTGTTTGAGAGTGAGGCCTTCTTCGACCATTGCCGAACACAACAGATCGGCAAGACCAATGCCGGCCGATCCCGCGCCGAGGAAAAGATAGTTTTCGTCCCTGAGCTTGGTGCCCTTGATCTTTGCCGCATTGATCATGCCTGCGAGCACGATGCCCGCTGTCCCCTGCACGTCGTCGTTGTATACGCAGTATTTGTCGCGGTAGCGTTGAAGCAAATGAACGGCATCCACTCCGGTCCAATCCTCGAAATGGATGCAGCACTTTGGGAATACTTCCTGCACGGCTTCCATGAGTTCGTCAACGAACGAATAGAGTTCCTCGGTGGAAGGTCGTGTCTTGCGCATGCCCAGGTACAGCGGATCGTGTAAATATTGTTCATTGTTGGTGCCGGCATCGAGATACATGGGCAGTAGATACTGCGGCGGAACCCCCGCGCAGGCCGTATACAACTGCAGCTTGCCGATGGGAATTCCCATGCCGTTGGCTCCCAGATCGCCCAGGCCGAGAATGCGGCCACCATCGGTGACACAGATGAAGCGTACGTCTTTCTTTGGCCAGTTTTTCAGGACCTCCTTTACCTTGCCACGGCGCGTCATCGAGAGATACATACCTCGCGGCTGCCGGTAGATGTGCCCGAATTTGAGGCAAGCCTCTCCGATGGTTGGGTCGTAGACGATCGGCAGAAAACCAGCGGGATCGGACATCACAGTTCGGTAAAACAGCGTTTCGTTGTGATCGAGCAGGTTGATGAGGTAAATGTATCTCTCAAGATCTGTCGGCTTCTCAGCCAGCTGTAGCCTCACTCGTCGCAACTGGAGATCTTCCGTTTCAGTCAAGTCCGGAACGAGACCAACAAGGCCGAACTCCTGTTTTTCTGCTTCCGTGAAGGCGGTCGATTTGTTTAGTGATGGATCTTGGAGCAGCTCGATTCCGCGTTTTGCTACTGTCATAAGTTCTTCTCCGAGTGTGTTCTCCTAAGTGGATAATTCTGTTTAACCCACCTTGGCGACGTAGGGGTGAACCATCTTTCGCGGATCGACGATGTTGTCGAATTCCTGTTCGTTCACGAAGCCAAGCTTAAGTGCAGCCTCCTTGAGCGTCAGGTCATTGTCGAGCGCGTAGTGGGCAATCTTCGATGATTTGTCATAACCAATGACAGGCGAGAGCGCAGTGACGAGCATCAATGAGCGCTCCAGATATTCCTTGATCTTTTTCAGATTCGGCTTCGTACCCTCGACCAGGAATTTGCGGAAATTGGTACATCCGTCCGTCGTGATCGCGATGGAGTGGGTGATGTTGAAGATGATCAGCGGTTTGTAGACGTTCATCTCCAAATAGCCACCGGCACCTCCAAAACCCACTGCAACATCATTAGCCATGACCTGCGAGGCAATCATGGTTAACGCTTCAGCCTGGGTTGGATTGACTTTGCCCGGCATGATCGAGGACCCCGGTTCGTTAGCGGGGATCTCCAATTCGGCGAACCCGGCACGAGGTCCGCAAGACATCAGCCGGATATCATTTGCGATCTTGTACAGCGAAACGGCGAGAGTCCTGAGCGTACCGGAGAGCTGGACAAGAGCATCGTGCGCCCCTTGCACCGTGAACTTGTTTGGCGCACTGATGAAGGGCAGCCTGCTAAGCTTTGCAATCTCGGCAGCAGCATCTTCTCCGAATCCGGGCGCAGTATTGATTCCGGTGCCAACCGCCGTACCGCCGAGAGCGAGGCGGTACACGCCCTTCACCGCGTCTTCCAAGCGTTCGAGGTTGTCATCCAGCATACCTACATACCCAGACCACTCCTGACCCAGCGTCAGGGGCGTCGCGTCCTGCATATGCGTGCGACCAATCTTCACGATGTCTTTCCATTGCTCGGATTTCGCGGCTATCGAATCACGCAACGCTTTGACCGCCGGGATCAGCCGCTGTTTTAGGTTCACCCCCGCTGCAATGTTCATGGCTGTTGGAAAGGAGTCGTTTGATGATTGAGACATGTTGACGTGGTCGTTGGGATGAACAGGCGTCTTGCTTCCAAGTGGGGTGCCGGCCAGCTGACAACAACGGTTGGAGATCACCTCATTCACGTTCATGTTGAACTGCGTACCGCTACCCGTCATCCACACGTGCAGCGGAAACATGTCGTGGTGCTCACCCGCCAGCATCTCGTCGCATGCCTGAACAATGAGTCGGTGGTGGTTTTCATTTAGCCTGCCCGCGGCGTAGTTTGCATTCGCAGCAGCCTTCTTCAAAATGGCGTAAGCGGTGATCATCTCGCGCGGGATGAGATCATGACCGATACTGAAGTGCTCGAGGGAGCGTTGTGTTTGCGCGCCCCAGAGGACATCGGCGGCTACGTCGACCTCGCCAAGACTGTCACTTTCTGTTCGAATATTAGGCATCGTAACTTTTTCAAGCGTGGTCATCTCTCTGTTCCCTTGCAGTGTTCGAGGATTTGCTACTTATCGATGGGTGCAATGTCCTCACGGCCTGCACTCCTTCGAAATGGTGTTAATCGAGTTCACCGTGATTGTTGTTGAAGGGGCAGACCTGGCGGCGTCGGAAGAGTCGCTCAGCGTAGGAGACTTGGCTCCTGTGACCTTCACCTGCTGTCCGAGGTAATGCCCCAGCTTGATGTTGTTGACTGAGTGCAGTACATAACTGTTACCCGGATCTGACTGCGTAAGCACGTAATCACCGCTCGACCGGCTGACGCATCCCTGCACAGTGACCTGCTCTTTTTTATCGTTCGGCGACCGATCTGAATTCGCTTGCGCCATTAGCCAGCCACCTGTTAACAACAGGAAGACCATCGTTGCGTGTTTCATCAGCGTTTCCTCCACTTGTGTGTTGTACCAAGGAGCTTCGGCCGCATTTCGGGGGAACCAAGCTCCGACCTTCCATCTTTAGTTTCGCCACGCGGCGCTGAGCTGATCACCTCCGTCAGCTGCCCGTGATGCGAATCAGCATTTCCTGCCCACTGTTCAGCGTGATCTTCTGATGTCCATGGAATGCAGTTGTTCCCAGGCCCCCGGCGCCTCCGATGATGGACCCGATCCCAGCACCTTTGCCTCCGCCGAAGATCCCGCCCAGCAAAGCGCCCGCTCCGGCTCCGATCGCGGTGTGCTCTAGGCTCGTGCGACCTCGACCACCTGACTCGATTGCACCTTCAACATCGACCTTTTCGCCTGAAGGTGCATGATAAAGCTCAATTATTTCGGCATGAATCGGAGCGCGACGGCCATCGGGCATTACGAGCCGGTCAAAGCGAAGCATCATAGTGGTATGGCCTTTGACCTTGCCGGACATGTCAATCTCCGCGATGTGACCGTAGACTCGTGCGTTTTGGTATTCGCCTTGGTCAACGACGGTTCCGCTGAACGGATCACCCACGTCCGAATCGACACTGGTCAGTGTGTCGTCGAAACGAATGCGGAGTGCGGTATCCTCCGGCACGCTGAAGTTCGCGGTCGACGCAAATAATGACGACCTCGCGATCATGAGCACTGCTATCAGGAAACCTGAGG
>Ga0307474_10003732_pt1 | contig 10989 bp, 8 predicted proteins | sample atmos_gasesECM1C_2_FD_203312 | JGI IMG/M metagenome (GOLD analysis project Ga0307474, IMG submission 203312) | Hardwood forest soil microbial communities from Morgan-Monroe State Forest, Indiana, United States - atmos_gasesECM1C_05 | ecosystem: Environmental > Terrestrial > Soil > Temperate...
CACTGTAGTGCGATTGTCCGCCTCGTGCGCCACCCCGTAGTACTCCCAGCGAATGCCCAGGTTCAGAGTCAAGGTCGGAGTCACCTTCCACTCATCCTGGAAATAAGGCATATAGAATGTGCGCCGAAGCTTATGGCAACACCACGTCGCGGTGTACGAGATTCCGTAAAGGTCTGCGTTTACAAAGCCTGTGTCCGCTGTGCTGCTGTTGTCCTGAAAAGACAGAGTATTGCCCGCCGTCAGACCCTGATTGAGCCGGACTCGGCGTATCTCCATGCCTGTCTTGAATGTATTCCGGCCGTGTACGAACGTTAAGTTGTCGACAATGCCATAGGTTGTCCCGATTTCGTGATCCGCCTGATTGTTGTTAATCGTCACCCAGTCATTCGTGGTTACAGAATAAGGTAACGGCGGAACCTGCGGATTGATGAATGGGGCACGATTGATGTAAACCTTGGCTTCATTTACCAGCCGCGGCGAAAAGGTCTCTTGTAGCGCAATATAGTATCCCGCCGGATGGTTGATGGTCTGAATCAAATCGTAGGGCAGTGAACCGCTGCCATTGGTCCCGCTCACCAAACTGATATCCCGGTGAGCACTACCGTATAACAAAGTCTTGTCATTGATCTTGTAATCCGCTCTCACAAGCCACGTGTCTTCGTGGACCGTGGTGGGCGCCGGGACGGTCAGCAGGTCGGAATCCGGCAAGGGCGTAGTAGGGTTGTTGGTTTGATCCACAAAGGCTGTGTCGGGATAAACGTGCACTGGGTTGCAGCTTCCGATCGCACCCGTCGACGCACGCCAGGCATATGCCTGCAGGATCGAACACATTTGCGGCGACTGGGCTAGAGTCGCCCGCTGCGTGACTGGGTTGGGCACCAGTAACTGATTCGTCGTAGCTCCGTATTGCCGAAGTCCTTCATAGTTCAGGAAGAAGAATAGCTTGTTCTTTTTCACCGGACCGCCCAGCGTCATCCCATATTGCCCGTACCGAAATGGCGGGATGGCGGGCAGGCCCAGAACGTTGAAGTCGTTGAAATTCCGGGCATCAAAAGCTGAATTTCGCAAATAACCAAATACGCCTCCATGCCAGTCGTTCGTGCCGTGCTTGGTTTCGACATCGATCTGCCCACCTGCCTGCGTGCCATATTCCGCGTCATATAACGCGCTGTTGACGCGGTATTCCTCGATCGCATCCTGCGAAATCTGCAATCGCGTTTGCGATTTCTGCGCTTGCTCCTGAATACCTCCCGCATCAACCCCGTCAATGCTGAAGTTATTATCATCGCGCGCCCGTCCCGCGAACCGGATGGTTCGTTGGTCGCCTCCGCCGTCGTCTTGGGCGAAAGGTGCGAGCAGCGTGAAGCTCGCCCAATCGCGTCCATTGTTGGGAAGGTCTTCGATTTGCATCGAGTTAATGACCGTCGACGCCTCGGCCGAACTGCGGTTTTCTGGCGCCGTCGATGCCTGCACCTCGACCGTTTCCGCCGGAACCCCCACTACCAGCGAAGTATCCAGCGTCCGCGATTGCCCAACCTGCAAAATCACGTTCTCAATCACCTTGGTCTTGAATCCCTTGCTCGTCACACTTACGCGATATTTCCCCACGGCCAAGCCGGGAAAAATATAGTACCCGTTCGCGTTAGTCTTCTCTTCCCGCTTCAGACCTGTGTCCACGGCCCTTACCTCGACATCGGCGCCTGTTATAGCCGCGCCGCTTTGGTCGGTCACGGTGCCTTCCAGCACCGCCCGATCCACTTGTCCGAACGCTGTTGTTACATGAAGTAGGAATAAGAAAAGGGTTGGTAGGAAGACAGAGGTAGTTTGGCGTGCCTTCATGAAAAACGCTCCTGGACAAGATTGACTGATGTAAATCGGGAAAGCCGCAGACAGCGGTTCACGGAGTCTTCCCCGCGACAAAAAAGTCTTTAGATTGACCCAGAATTCTAGGAACGATTTGTAACGGGGTGATGAACGGAAAGTGAACGGAATGTAAATATCCGTTCACATTGCAGCCATTTCTTGTACGACGGCTCCTGCCGACACCCCAATGCTTTCGAAAATCGGAGAGCCGCTTTTCAGAACGCCGCCTTCATCGCCGCGAATCAGCCCCTGTAGAATGTCTCTACTGCAGCGACACCCAGGCCAGTAGCTCAAGCGGTTACAGCAGTGGACTCATAAAGTGGCTGGTTCGGTGTTCTCCAGCGCACGCTTTTCGATCACGACCCAGTCATCCCGGAAGCTCGCTACCTTCGATCCCAGCAAATATAATGGCGCGGGCTTCCCGCGCGTATCGTGTCAGAATTTGTAGGCCGTACGCGCACGAATTTGGATCTGCAGTACGAAGGCCGGCACGATAAGCGATGTGCCCGTTTCGTGGAGGGATGATGATCCGCAGGATTTTAGTCGGTCTATTTTCCATAATAGCTATTGGCATCGCATTCGCCGCTTCCCCACCTAATGAACTGATCCTGATCAAAACAGCTCGTCTGATCGACATGAGCAAGGGCACGATAGCGAATGACCAAGCGATTCTGATCAACGGTACAACGGTCGTTGAGATCGGGCCCAGTTCTGTCGTCAGCCAGCATGCAGCCGGAAACGTACGAGTAGTCGATCTGACGGGTTTGACGGTGTTGCCAGGTTTAATCGATTGCCACGCACACGTGCTGGGAAACTTGAAGGATCTGTCCCCAGTTGCGCAGCTGCGCATCTCGTCGGCACAAGCCGCGCTATGGGGCGCTCACAACTTGCAAATTTGGTTGGATCACGGATTCACGACGTTGCGGGATGCTGGCGAACAAGACCTGGGCTACGGGCAATTAGCACTGCGCGACAGCATCAAGATGGGCCTGATAGAGGGGCCGCGCATGGTTTCGGCCGGCAACTTCATTTCAGTTACAGGCGGTCATGGGGACGCCGATGCTCTGGCTGCGGATCAGGCTTTGCCCCCTCGCCCCAATCTTGCGGATACGGTGGACGATGTCTCCGCGGCTGTTCGGCACGACATCAAGTACGGTGCCGACTGGATAAAACTGATGGCGACGGGTGGCATTTCCGATCCCATGAGCGACTTCAATGTCCAGGAATTGAGCGAAGAGCAAATGAGCAGAGCCGTAGAGGTGGCACACCGGGCGCACAAACTCGTGATGGCTCATGCCGAAGGGCAGGATGGCATTAAGTCCGCTGTTCGGGCAGGCGTCGACTCCATCGAACACGGGACACTTCTCGACGAAGAAGGCGCCGCTTTAATGGAAAAGAAGGGCACGTGGCTCGTGCCCACGTTATCAGTCATGCAAAGGTATGCAACCATCGGTCGCGAGAGCGGCTTGGATGCGGTGGCACTCGAAAAATCACGCCTTATCCTGAAATATCAATCCGAGGCTTTTCAGCGTGCATTAAAGCATCACCTCAGAATCGCGTTCGGGCTGGATGACGATCCGGATTTCTTACCCAATGAATTCGCGGCAATGGTGAAAGCTGGTCTAACGCCAATGGAAGCCTTGCAGACGGCTACCACGCATGGCGCTGAATTACTTCGGTTGTCGAGTGAGATCGGTTCTCTTGAACAGGGGAAAATGGCGGACATCATTGCCGTATCGGGAGATCCCACGAGAGATATCCATGCCATGGAGACTGTGGTCTTCGTGATGAAAGCTGGGAAAATCCTGCGGGATACTCGGGCGACCGAAAAATAGAGTGGCCGGCCGAATCGGTCGAGTGATCACCAGTTGCGTGGAGCGATCCCGGCTTCAAGCGGTGAATCTGCTCGAGAAGTGCTTGCGGCGACACCGGACGGCCCAGGAAATCCTGCATCAAGGTGCGAGTGTCACGCTCCGAACCGTAACGCAACAGGTGTTCGGAAAGCCAGCCGTACCAGCGGGAATCCCCCGTATCGAAAGCACCCAGGGTTTCTGAGATGTGCTGCCGCATCTCGGCGGTAAGGATCGCCCCCAAGCCGTAGTTCACCATGTATCCGGGAAGGTCCGCCAACTGCACTCGCACCGCCCACCAGGAAAGCTCGGGATGCGGCACGATATGTAAATACCGGCTGGTGATTTCGGTCCAGAGCGCGTTGGGATCGGTCAGAGGAGCGCGAAACATGCGGAGTTCGAACAAGGACCAGGCCACGTCGAGAACGACAACAGAATATAACGCTCGCAGCGAGAGTTGCTCCGGAGCTTCATGACCTAGATAGCGGCGCTGCCAAGCGGGCTCATAGGTGCTCCAGGAGGGAACATCGGCGAACCCCTCGGCGAAAAGGTCGCTTGGCCAGTCCACGAAGGCGGGACGATTACGAATCGCGATGATGTTCACCACATGTCCGTTCTCGTGGACCAGTTCATTCAATACGAACAGGCCACCGCGCTCGTACGGGGCCGACACGCGTGCCACGGTGGGGTTCCAGACCCCGTTTAGCATCCGTCCGTGCGTGACAAATTCCGTATAAGCCAATGCCGCCTTTTCCGGCCGGGGGGAAAGATCGTAGAGCGTTCCCATTTGTTCCAGGTCGGCTCCGAGATCGCGGTAGTACCGCTGGTTGATCGGCTGCAGCGACTCCCGCGGGATGTATGTCCCGAGCAGGCGATCGGCCTCACCCGCTTGGAAACGGAAGTCCCAAGGCTCGATCATGGCATCGCGACTCGATTCTCGCCAGGCATCGAGGACCTGCACCAGCCAGCGTTCGACCTCCGCGGGATCTATGCCGACGTCGCGGGCAGCGTTGTCGATTTCCGAGCCGTTCTTGGCCGCGTCAGCCGCCGCGCCAGCGATCATGCGGCGATACGGGCTGTCGGGCTCGTTGTTGCCGTTGATGGCTTGCCACAAAGGAACAAAAGCAAAAAAAACCGCCTTGCGGCGGCCAGCATCGGAGGTTTCATGCAGCAAGTCGAGGGCGGAAACCCGGTTAATCTTGCCGCCCTCAAAGCTGAGGCTGTTGCCGATTTCGACGAAACAGGCGACCAGGGCAGATTTGAGAGCCGGATACGCAACGTCTTTGCGGACTGCGTCCTGGCATTTGGCAGCCGGGCTGAAGAGCGCTCCGCCACCGGTGAAGGCCTTCATCTGCTTCCGCATGGCGGCGATGGCCCTGGTGTCTCCGCCGGAGAGCCCGGAGGTGGGCAACCTCTCCAGCTCTGTGGCCAGTTTGGCGCGCTTCGTGCGGTAAAACTGCTCCCAGGCAGCCCGGTCTTTACCCTGATAGGTGCTTAGCAAGCCGGAATCGATGGTAGCCAAAATGCTGTTGGCGTCGCTGACGTCAGCGTAGAGATATTCGACCGCCGATACCTTGTTCGAGTCGGCCATGAAAGCGGCGTCTGCGCTTATGGACTTGGGCGAAAGGAGCAAACCCCAAGCCAGACTGAGGGAGAGTAGGTTTTTCATAAGACTTGTGACCGAGGGATTGTAGCAGTCGGACAGTCACTCTACACGGAGACCCCACGCTTCGCTGATCGTCCACGCTAAGGAACATGCAGCCGCTACGCGAAACCGACAGTAATCAATGTCACTTGAATGGGAAGAATCGCAGAAATGGAGGCGACGACTCGCGGACGGCGACCTCTACACCTTTCATAGCTTGAAAGACAGGACGTCAAACTCTCCCTCGCATGAACGCCGACCATACCCGAGTTTGCGCCCAATCTCATTTGAATTGCGTAGTGCTGACTCCGGTCATCACGTCGTGCGGAACAGAGTAAAGAGAGCAGGCTGAGCCTGTTCGGACTCGCTATCTGAACGTCACCCTCTCGCGGGTCGAATCTCGAGATCCGCGAGCAGCCAACACTCGCGTCGTTGTCTAAATGTATTGCGCGCATTCACCGAAACCTCAATAACTTGGCTGCGCTCGAGATGTCGAAACTGTCGTGACTTCCACAGTCTCGACAGTATCCCTCTTGCGTTCCCCGCTGAAATTGACAGACTTAGCGCCCAATTCGGTTGGCATGCGCCTTGCACTAACAGGATCGGTGTAGCAGAAAGCAACACAAGGAAGTAATTATGAAAATCTTACAGAAGGCTATGGCGCTGTTTCTTTCATCTTGGCTGTTGTTTGCGCCTGGCGCCATCTACGCTAGGCCTATAGACCAACCCCCCGGACAAGCCGTCTCTCCTCCAGTCGAGAAGCAAACTCGCGAGGAGCTGCAGCAGTTGGTTGCGCCGATTGCGCTCTATCCAGACGCGTTGGTTTCCCAGATCCTCGCAGCATCAACGTATCCTACCGAAATTGTTGAGGCAGATCGCTGGGTGCAAGAGCATTCGAACCTCAAGGGAAAAGATCTGGCCAATGCCGTCGACCAGCAACCTTGGGATCCAAGTATCAAAGCGCTCACCCAGTTCCCCTCCGTGCTCGCCAACATGGACAAGAATCTTTCCTGGACTTCCGCCGTTGGCGAAGCTTACGTGAACCAATCAGCGGATGTGATGGACGCCGTGCAAGTCATGCGGGCTCGCGCGACGGTAGCCGGGAATTTGAAGAGCAGCGAACAGGTGAAGGTAGAGACCGAAGAAAAGACGATCGTCATTGAACCTGCAAACCCTGAAGTCGTTTACGTTCCGGCATACGATCCATGGGTCGTCTACGGCGCGCCCTTGGTCGCGTGGCCCGGCTGGTATCCATATCCTGGGCTCTACGTTGCGGGCCCCGGCGTTTCTTTCGGTGTCGGTTTCGCAATCGGATTCTTCGCCGGTTTCGGTTGGGGATGGCATGGCTGGGGATGCGACTGGGGCCACCGAACCGTTATCTACAATCACAACACTTTCATTTCGAATAGCAAGACATTCTCCGGCGGGCGGGGACGGGGAGGATTTCGCGACTTTGGAGCAGCGCGCGGCTATGAAGGGTCCCACAACTATGGTGCCGGGCGCGGGGATGAAAGATCCAACGGCCCCGAAACTCGGCGCGGGAATGAAGGATCCCGCGGCGGAGACGTTCATGGCGGTGGATTTCACGGTGGCGCGGCCGAGCGTGGGGAGTCGCACGCCGAAGCTGGTGCGCATTCCGGAGCGTTTGGAGGCTATGACCACGGTGGCACGACCCGCAGTTCCTCGGACCGCGGTTACTCGAGCCTGCACAGCGGCGGTTTTCATGAAGGTGGTTTTCACGGAGGTGGCTTTGGCGGCCACCGGTGAATGAATTTCTGAGATTACTCGAAAGCAACATGTATGGAGAAATAATCATGCGCGAAGCAAAGAAAAGATTCGAAAACGATCTACTATTCCGATTTTCCTGGCCGACATTGGCGGCCGTCTCGCTCTTGGTGACGCTCGTATTCAGCAGCCAGCTAACGCTTGCGCAGGAACCGAACCAGCAGGTGTTTCACTCTCCCGAGGAAGCGAGCGCCGCCCTGTTCGCGGCAGCGCAGCAAACGGACAATCGGGCATTGCTGGGGGTTCTCGGAGCGGCGGGGAAGGATCTAGTCTCTTCAGGCGATCCCGCTGAGGACAGGAAAGAGCGCGACAACTTTGTTGCGAAATATAAGCAGATGCATCGTGTCGTGAAAGAACGTAATGGCGTGATGATTCTCTATATAGGCGCCGAGAACTGGCCGGATCCGATCCCGCTTGTCGAAAAGAATAGCGTCTGGTATTTCGACACGGACTTGGGAGAAGGAGAGATCCTAGCGCGGCGAGTGGGGAGAAATGAACTGGCCACGATCGATGTTTGCCATCAGCTTGTCGACGCCCAGCAGCAACATTACGCAGGGGCAAATAACGGCGAACATCGGTACGCGCTGAAATTTATTGGCGATAACGATGGCCACGATGGCTTGTTTTCGTCCGAAAGCGGAGAGCACTCCGTCAGTCCTCTCGACGCACTCATCGCCTCTGCAGGTGTAGAAAACGGGACGACCGCATCCCACGATCCCGTACCGTTCAACGGTTACTATTTCCGCATTTTGACCGCCCAAGGAAACAACGCAGAGGATGGTGCAAAGGGTTTCCTCGCGAACGGCAAGATGGTCGGCGGGTTCGCCTTTGTAGCGTATCCAGCCGTCTATCGCTCCACCGGCATCATGACCTTCATCGTGAATCAAAACGGGGTTGTTTATCAAAAGGATTTGGGTCCGGATACCGAAAAGATCTCTGATGCGATGATCGAATACGACCCAGATTCGACATGGGAGCGGGCGGATTGATGCGGCCTGAGTTTGCGCGACGATCCGCGCGGGTCTCACATCGCTCGATCTACATGGAGATGATATGTCTAGGTTCGACTTCTTCTTAGCAGCATTAAGCCTGGCGCCGCTCGGACTCTTTCTGGTGTTCTGGAGAATGTTTCCCCGCGACCGTGGCGTGCACCCAATTTATCGGAAGTCCAGAATTGAAATGATGGGTAACGAAACCGGGGTCCAGGACATGACCGCGCGGAGGCTGCAGATGAAAGAGGTTGAACGCAAATGCAAAGCAGCTTGAGCACTGATCGGCGCTCCAGCTATTCGCTACATCCGTTGTCGTTCTTCGACTTCGACAGTTCGAGAACCGTAACAAGCGTCATCTTTAAGACTCAAAGCGGAAGAACAAGTTAGCCCAAGGAGTAAGAACATGAAAGCGAAATTAATTCTCATTATCATCCTTACGACTGTCATTCCGATCCTTAGCTCGGCGCAGACCAAATCAGGAACTGATAGTGCTCCAACTAATCCGGCCGGCGCACCCGATTCGCTGGTTCCCGACCCAGGTCCCGCGCCGGCTGCTCCTGCTTCCCCCGGACCACAACAAGTCTTACAGGAGTATCAGACGGCAATGATAACTATTACACAGAATTTCTCTGCCAAACTTGCAGGGATCACTGAAGCCGTCCAACAAGGAAAAATGAGCAGTGAGGAAGGCAAGTCCTTAAGCGGCGAGCAATATCTCATCGCCCAAATGCAATTCCAACTGCTTAGCGCGTGGCGCCAGATCGAGGAACAGAATCTGGCCAAAGTTCCTGCGCCTGATGATCAAACCGAAGCTTCTCCGGCTGACGACAACGAAATCGTGCTGGTAGAGCTGCCGTTTTCATCGTTCGAGCTCACAGCCGCAGTGGCTGAACACTTAAGTTTGACACAATCACAGAAGGAAGCGATCCAGCAAGTGATGACGCGTGAACGCCGCCACATGGAACCCTTGATGGCGCAATCGCGAAGCATAAGGGAAAAGCTGTTGGCTCTCGACCTTCAACACAGCAATAAAAAGGAAATCAAAACTCTAGCTGATGCACAAGCAGCCTTGTTGGCGAAATTCATCGTGGCCAACGCGCGTATGCAGTCGGAAATCTATGGACTTCTCACGTCGGAACAGCAAAGAAAGCTCGACGACTTAAAGAGAAGTGGTGAGTCAGGAACAGTCGCGAGCAGGTGACGATCCCAGCACCCCGGGTTTGAAAAGACTCCCTTTTCCGGTCGACCCCAGAACAGTTGGCTTCTGCAGCCCTTCGCCAGTGGCTTCGACACTTTCGTTTGACACTTTCAACATTTTCAACATCAGGGAGTTCCTTAGCTGTCGAGGCAGCCCTGCGCTTGCAGCCAATTACGGGTCACCGCGGTTGACTCCACTTTGGCATTTCGGTTGCCCTTTGCCTTAGCGTTCGAGGTACAAGGATATGACCCCACAGACGAGCCAGACAGACACCAATCTTCAAACCGAACTTGATCGGCTTACTTATTCCGCCTATCTGTTGACGCTCGATCCCGGCAAGGCTTTGTCGGCGGTGGAGAGAGCCATCGATGGATCACTGGAGGAAACCACCGTTCACTCCGATCTCCTTGAACGGACCGTGGAACTCGCGCTAGAAGAGGTGCTCTCCGAATCCCAAACAAGGTGGGATGGGGAGTCATCTGCCTATGATGTGGTGCTCTACGGACACTCCCAGGCGATCAATTCAAAGGCATTTCAATCGCTGCAGGATCTGAGCGGCAGCCCCATTCTTCTGCTCGATGCGACTTCCCGCGTAGCCTTCGTTCTACATCACGTGCTGGGATACAAGATTGGTGATGCCGCCGCGAAGGCACTGCTGACCGAAAAACAATATCGTGCGCAGTTGCGGCGAGCGTACGTCCAGTTAGCCTCATTTCGGTTACAAGATAACACTCCGGCAAGTCATGGTGTGGAGCAGTCCGGGCCGACCTGGGAACGAAACTATGAACTGGTTGAAATGGATTCTTGCTTACTTGTTTGATTGCGTTCATCCGCACACGACATGGCCGCATCGTGATCGCGCTGGATTCGCATACATCTGCTGCCTCGATTGCGGCAGAGAGCTGCCCTACTCACTGGAGCGCATGAGGGTCGTGACTAGAAGAGAGCTGTTGGCGGATCGACATTTGGAGGCAGCTTCGGCGAATGCAATTGCTGTGCCGGGCACAATAACCTGATCATGCGTTCAAGGCAGTGATGAGTCGAGTGCAGCGGGTGGTTTAGATGGGCTGAGGTTGGCAATCAGATTGCTTTGGTGATGGAAGAGGTTGTTCCAACAAAGTGCTGGAATGCGATCGACGCTGCCAAACACTGAGTAGAAGGAGACCAAAATGGACAGCAACTATGTGTTTCTTTGCGGAGTCATGTGGTGCAAGTTCGGTCAGAAAGACGCAGGCAAGGAACTACTCAGGGCTGCCGATTCTGGGGATCCAGATATGAAAGCACTAGCCTGGGCGATGTTTGCGAAAGGAGTCCGTCGCTTGAAGGAGTTGGAAAAGCGGATGCAACCTTCTTCCCGCGCGATCCTTGGGGAGGGGCTATGTGGATGAGATCATGCCCTGCCTGTAGGACGCTTTTGCACAAGCCCCGGTTGTGCGATTCCGTGCGTTGTCAATGTGGATGGATTTGGTAGACCGATTGGAAGTTGAACGCGGATGGGAGTCTGGCCGACAGAAAGGAATGCAATCGAGCAGGTTGTCATGGCAAAAGTAATTGAGTTTTATGTACCGAAGAGCTTTCGGAAACCGTTGAAGTGGGCCCCTGCGCTGCGCTGCGGAACGATCATTGAGTTTTGCTCGCCGACTAAGAAGTCAGCCT
>Ga0307474_10003734_pt1 | contig 10986 bp, 6 predicted proteins | sample atmos_gasesECM1C_2_FD_203312 | JGI IMG/M metagenome (GOLD analysis project Ga0307474, IMG submission 203312) | Hardwood forest soil microbial communities from Morgan-Monroe State Forest, Indiana, United States - atmos_gasesECM1C_05 | ecosystem: Environmental > Terrestrial > Soil > Temperate...
GTCTATTCCCACAGATTCAGGGCAACGGCAATTTCAATGGCGGAAAGGAAAATACCTTCCAAACCAACTACAATTTTCTGACTCTCACGGCCGACGCCGCGTTCCAGTTGGACTTCTTCGGTAGGCTGCGTCGTGCGACCGAGGCGTCACGCGCCCAACTCCTTGCAACAGAGGATGCGCGGCAGACGGTGATGTTAACGCTGGTAAGCGACGTGGCGAGTGACTACTTCAGGCTTCTGCAGCTTGATCTTGAACTCCAAATCACGCGAGATACGGTGACGACACAGAAAGATTCCGTCAAGCTGACTTCGTTCAGACTTGACCACGGCGTCGCCACAAAGCTAGATGTGCTTCAGGCTCAACAAGTGCTCGACACTGCAAATGCGACGATCCCGGATATCGAGAGACAGATTGGCCAGGAGGAAGATGCCATCAGCATACTCCTCGGCAATTATCCGCAAGGCGTGCCGCGTGGACGGCCACTCGAAGGGCAGGCGGTTCCTCCTGAGGTGCCCCCAGGGGTGCCTTCCTCGCTGCTCGAGCGACGGCCCGATATTCGCGAAGCCGAGCAAACGCTGGTTGCTGCGAATGCCGAAATTGGCGTCGCCAAAGCTGAGTTCTTTCCACAAATCTCGCTGACTGCCTCTGGCGGCGGCGCCTTCGGACGGAGCAGCAGATTCTCCGGCCTGATGAGCTCGCAACTCGGGATCTGGTCTTACGGCGCCCAGGTGAGCCAGCCCATCTTCACTGGTGGTGCACTTCGGGGGAACCTGCATCTGGCCGAATCTCAGCACGAGCAGGCGTTGATTGCTTACAGGCAGGCCATTCAGCAGGCCTTCGGAGATGTGTCGGATGCCCTGATCGGATATCAGAAATCTCATGAGGTGAGAGTTCGCCAGGAGCAGACAGTAGGAGACTTGACGGAATCGGTACGCCTCTCCATCATGCGCTACCGAGGCGGCACCACCACTTATCTCGAAGTCTTGGACGGGCAACGGTCACTGTTTTCCGCTGAACTCACACTCGCCGAGGCGCGCGGCACCGAATACCAGAACCTCGTGCAACTTTATAGGGCGCTCGGTGGAGGCTGGCAGCAATAGTCCGTGAACATTGCAGGAAACGACTCGGCGCTTTCCGAACGGGAGCTGGCTCTGGCCCGTCTAATCCGATTCATCGCGCCGCCTGTCGATACCTGCAACTCGAGGTCGCTTCTGATGGGCTCTATGACGGACTCATGACCCACATTTCCTCAATCTCGGGGATCTGCGTGTGCATCCAAGACACGGCGGCTAACGGCATGGGGGATTCCAGATGGCAGACAATAATTCGACAGCGCTTATCACGGGTGGAACGAGCGGAATCGGTCTCGCGACAGCCAAGAAACTGGCTCAACTCGGAATCCATGTTGTGATTGTGGGGCGAAACGCGGAGCGCGGGGAGAAGGCAGCGGACGAAATTCGCGCCGCGGGAGGCGAAGCAGACTTTATTTCTTCCGATCTTCGCGACGCAGCCAGCGCTCGCGACGTGGCGAAGAGGGCACTTGAACTTGGAAATGGCCACGTGGATATTCTCATCAACAATGCCGGGATCTATCCTTTCGGGCCTACGCATGAAATGACGGAAGAGCAGTTTGACCGTGTCTTTTCAACAAACGTGAAGGCACCATATTTCCTCGTCGCAGAGCTTGCCCCGTTGATGGCCAGCCGAGGCAGAGGGGCAATCGTGAATCTGTCGACGATGGTTGCCGATTACGGAGCGCCCGGGATGAGTCTCTACGGTTCGAGCAAGGCCGCCATCAATTTATTGACGAAAACCTGGGCTGCGGAGTATGGGCCGAAGGGTGTCCGCGTAAACGCGGTGAGTCCCGGACCCACGCGCACGGAGGGCACGGACGCGATGAGAGAGGGTCTTGAGCAGCTCGCCGCTCAGGCGCCCGCGGGTCGTCCGGCGTCCGCCGACGAAATTGCTGAGGCAATTGTTTTCCTGGCGACAGACCGCGCCAGCTTCATTCACGGCGCAAAACTTGCCGTGGATGGAGGGCGCACCGCGATCTGAAATTACAATCGACAAATCAAAAATGGGCAACGGTGCCACTTCGATTGCGAAGTGGAGGAGGGAGGATCGAATGGAAAGTCTTCAGGGACAACCGGAAGAATATGACCTGGTGATTCTCGGTGGTGGTACGGGATCCACCATCGCCGCGTGGACGTTTGCTGGAGAAGGAAAAAAGGTCGCGGTCATCGACCGAAAATATATCGGCGGATCGTGCTCTAATATTGCGTGCTTGCCAAGCAAGAACATCATCCACAGTGCGAAGGTGGCCTCGTACTTTCAGCGCGGCGAGGAATTTGGCATCGTTCACGGCGGCTTCACGATTGATATGTCGCGTGTCCGCGACCGCAAGCGCAAGATGGTGTCCGGCTTGAACGAGATGTACATGGAGAATTACAAGAAGACAGGAGCAGAGCTCATTCTCGGGACAGGACGGTTCATCGCTCCAAGAGTAGTGGAGATTGCTCTACCCGACGGAACGACTCGTCGCATGCGCGGCGCTAGCGTGATTGTGAGCACCGGTACGCGGGCGGCATTGGAGGCAATTCCAGGGCTTGCTGAAGCCCAGCCTCTTACCCACATCGAGGCGCTCGAACTCGACCATCTCCCTGAACACTTGCTTGTCATCGGTGGCGGCTACGTTGGCGTGGAATTCGGCCAGGCGATGCGTCGATTTGGCAGCAAGGTGTCGCTTATCGATCGCAACCAACGGCTGATGTCCAAAGAAGACGAAGATGTCTGTGACGCTCTTCGCAGCCTGCTTGAGGACGAGGGTATCGACATTCTTCTGGGTGCGCAGGTCAAGCGGGTGTCCGGAAGATCGGGAGACTCGGTGAGCGTTTTCGTCGATCAGAATGGAGCGCAGATAGTCTTGGAGGGCAGTGATCTTATGGTCGCGGCAGGCCGGACTCCGAATACCAACGGACTTGGGCTGGAGTTAGCCGGCGTCGATGAATTCTACAGGGCGGCAATATCCGCTGGTGCCAGGGAAAATATTTCACCGAGGGCAAGGGTGGAATACTATCCGGGATACTACGCCGCCGATGTATTTGACCCAGACGGGTATTCGTTCGAGGTCGTCCATAAAAGCTAGGGAAACCTCACATCTCCACCAGCGCGCGATGCACGAGGTGGATTGAGATTGAACCTTCACCCACTGCAGATGCAACGCGCTTTACGTTGCCCGAACGAATATCCCCAACAGCAAAAACTGCAGGCAGACTGGTTTCGAGCATCTGCGGAGGTCGGCTGAGCGGCCATTTCACTGGCGCGCGGTCCAGAACCTGGTCCAAATCCCGTCCTGTGAGAATGAACCCTTGCGTATCGAGGGAAAGACATTCACGCAGCCAATCTGTACGCGGCGAAGCACCCGCCATCACGAAAACATGACGGATGTCATGCACAGACTCTTCGCCCGTCGCCCGATTCAGCCAGGTAACCCGTTCCAGGTGAGAATCGCCTCCCACTGCAACAATCTCGGTTTGGTGATGCAGTTCAATGCCTGGATTCTCAACGATTCGCTGGATGAGATAGCGCGACATTGTTTCGGACAATTCCTTGCCGCGAACAAGCATGTAGACCTTTTTTACCGTTTCTGCCAGAAAGGTCGCCGCCTGACCCGCAGAGTTTCCGCCGCCCACTACGATGATCTCCTCGCCTGTGCAAAGTTGTGCCTCCATGAATGTGGCGGCGTAGTAGATGCCCTGCCCCTCGAACCGTTCCAGATTCTGAACGCTCGGCTTGTTGTACTGGGCGCCGGTGGCGATAACAATGCTTCGCGTCTCGATGAGTCCGCCGTTTTCCAGAATAAGTTCATACGGTCGCTGGTCACACTTGACCTTCACCACTTTCTGGCCAACCGTCATCTGAGCGCCGAATTTCTCTGCCTGCACAACTGCGCGGCCGGCGAGCTCCTGCCCCGAAATGCCCATGGGGAATCCGACATAATTCTCGATCTTTGAACTCGCGCCGGCCTGGCCTCCCGGAAACTCAGATTCGATCACCACAGCGTCCAGCCCTTCGGAAGCCGCATACACGGCCGCGGCCAAGCCTGCAGGGCCAGCGCCCACAATCGCGACATCATAAATGCGGTGCTCGTCGATATGGCCTGCGAATCCCAGGCATTCCGCCAGTCGCTGATTAGTCGGATTTCGCAATACTGTCTTTCCGCTGCAGATCACAACGGGAATGTCTTCCAGCTTTACGTCGAACCGATCCAGAAGTTCCTGCGATTCTTTATCGATATCGAGATCGACGTAGCGATAAGGATGGCCGTTACGGGTCAGGAATTCGCGCAGGCGCAGCGTGTTGGATGAATGTTGCGATCCCAGCACAGCCACGTTGCCCAAGCCTCCCGCAATCATCGCGACACGGCGCAGAAGGAATGCGCGCATAAAGATATCGCTAAGCTCGGCATCCTTTGCAATCAACGTGCGCAACGCATCTGCGCCGATTTCGAGAAATTCCCCCGGCTCGGCAACTCGCCCGCGAGATAAGGCGCGCGCACCGGAGATCAGGACAACCTCACCTGAGAATTGGCCGGGACCGTATGTTACAAACACCTGTTCGCCGGAGAGTCCGGATACTACGATGTCAAGCTTTCCTGAGAGCACCACGAAACAGGACATTCTCGACTTACCCGGTTCAAAAAGAACCTCAGCAGCCTTGACCGATCGGATATTGCCATAGGATCGGAGACGGGCTATCTGTGCCGGCGTGAGCACCGGGTAGGCCTCGGCTTGCCTGTCAGGCGTATTGATCTTTGGCAACATTGTCCAATTCTCCGCAACCGTATTGAAATGCCATGAGTGGTCGCCCGGCGCCAGGCAGTAAGAGCTTCAAAGCAGTTTATCTGTGGCTCTTGATCGTTAGCCGACCATCTATTTCTCACGTGCGGAAGGCCTATGATGGCTGGCTAGTTCAGAAGCGATTCCCAGTTGGCCGGTACCCTTCCTGCTGGTCCAGGCGCGAGCTGACTTCTCGGGTGCGAATGCGGCGGAAGCAACTCTACACCCTTGACCATCGCCTGCTTCTCGTAATCGAAGAACCAATTCTCGCCCGGCTCAAAACTGGTTATGATCGGATGCCCCGTCGCCGCCGCATGCTTCGATGCATGTTGACTCGGAGAACTGTCACAGCATCCGATGTGCCCACACTCCGCACACCGACGGAGATGAAACCACCAGCCTCTAGGCGACGCCAGGCATTCTACACATCCGTCGCCACTTGGTTTGGAAGCGGGGTTGATTCCGCGCGCAGCCTTTTTCATCTCCGATTTTCCCTTCGTGGCCTTTGTTCGCAATGGAATGTTAAGGCAACCGCAAGACCTCCCGATACCACCCTTTTTCGCGACTGTTTGAGCTTCGGCCGCCTGGCTGAGTGGCTGCTTGCTGCCTATCGGGATCACCAGTTTGGCATCTCGGACGGCCTCGGCCAGCAAATGAGGCGGACGAACTTGATGATACCGAATGTTTTCGTAACCATCGCCATCTCGTCAACCGAGTCGCTAAACTGGAATGGCCAGGGCATAAAGAAGACGGTAAGTTTCAAAACCGATGACTCAGGTAGCTCAATCCGAGGTTTCTCGCTCGTCGGGGCCGTGGCAGCCACTGCGCAATCGCACGTTCCGAAACCTGCTTGCGTCCAACCTGATCTCTGATATTGGAACCTTTATGCAGAGTGTTGGCGCGGCATGGCTGATGACTTCGCTTACCAGGAATCCTCTGTACATCGCCCTGATTCAAACTGCTTCCGCTTTGCCCTTTTTCCTCTTGGCGCTACCAGCTGGCTCGATCGGAGACATCTTCGACCGCCGCAAGCTGATCCTCGGCACCGAGACGTGGATGCTCGTCATTGCAGTTGTGCTGACTGTGGCAACGTTCGCCGGAGTGATGACGCCTTGGCTCCTACTCGTGCTTACATTGGGGTTGTCGATTGGGGATGCGGTCGAATCGCCGACTTGGAGGGCAATCTTTCCTGAACTGGTAGACAAAGAGGAACTACCTGCGGCTTTGGCTCTGAATGGGATCGAGTTCAATCTGGCTCGCGCCGTAGGGCCTGGCCTTGGCGGCTTCATTGTCGCATCTGTAGGCGTGAGTGCTGCATTTGCATTCAATGTCCTCTCCTTCTTCGGTGTCATCGCCGTGATCGAGAGATGGAAGAGGCCGGTGCGACAGAACATTCTGCCACGAGAGACCTTCCGGGGAGCGACTTCCGCTGCCATTCGTTATGTCCGGTATTCCCCGGATATTCGCAGAATGCTGCTTCGGTCTGCGGTTCTTATATTCTTCACGAGCTCCTTCTGGGCGCTCCTGCCAACCGCGGCCAGGGAACTCAGTAAAAGCCCAATCGCCTATGGATTCTTGCTAGGGTCCTTCGGATTGGGCGCGGTGCTGGGCGCCATGGTGCTACAGCGAACCAGGTCGAAGCTCTCGACGGAGACTCTACTGTCTTGCGCCACAGCGATATTCGCCGCAGTTGTTTTAAGTCTCGCATTGTTACATATACCGGCGATCCTCTGCTTTCTGATGCTCTTTGGAGGTGCCTCCTGGACCGCGATCATGTCCCTGTTCAACATCATGGTGCAGGAACTTGCGCCCGACTGGGTAAGGGCGCGAGTGCTCGCTGTCTATCTCTTCGTCTTTCAGGGGAGTGTTACCCTTGGCAGCACTTTGTGGGGTTTTGTTGCCTTGCGCACGGGTGTCCATTCAACTCTTGCGGCTGCAAGTGTTGGAACGGCTGCGTGCCTATTGCTACGGCCCTTGTTCAGATTGCCGGATACTAAGCTGGATCTCAGCATCTGGAATCACTGGGTTAAACCGGCCATGATCGAGGAACCTGACCCCGACGAGGGGCCAGTCCTCGTTACGGTGAAGTATGTAATTGACCCGGCGAAAGCTCCAGAGTTTCTCCGTCAAATCCACAAGTATGAGCGTGTTCGTCGACGCGATGGCGCGATAAGCTGGGGGATCTTCGTCGATACAGAAGCACCGAATACGTACCTGGAGAGCTTCAAAGTCGACTCTTGGGCGGAGCACGAGCGGCAACATAACCGCTTCACTCAAGCCGACAGTGAGGTTGAGAAACAAGTGCTCAGGTACGCCATCAAACCTGTCGAGGTCCAGCACTATATCTATGCGCGGGAAAGCCCCCCGCGCTTCTCAGAGACCGATGCTTAACAAGAGGCGCGATTCTGGGACCTTTGACTTTCCGCGTTCTGCCGTTTAGGCGAAAAACTGTGAGATATGTGGTAGCCGTCATCGCTGAGTGCGTGTCTGCTCATTGAGCCCGGATTTCACTGGATAGCTGGCTTCTCGCGATCGGTGGTTAGCGCGCTGGATGCCCTATTTGGGCATTTCCGCAGGAAAGCGATAACCTGCGCTGTTTATGCCTGCCGTGCGGCCGAAAATGCTCCTTCAGGACAGTCATGCATGAATTGACAGTCCGAGAGGAGAAAATCATGCAATTCGGAAGCCTCATAAGAAGAGAACGTCACAGTCAGTCCGCAGTCTGGGAGTTCAGATGGCGCGAGCCCGGACCAACCGGTACACGGCGCCATCGTCGAATCGTCGTTGGTCCAACAGACCAAATCGCAGATGAGTCCGCGGCACGACGGGCTGTCGCTGCTCTCCAAATCGAAATTAACCCGAACGTGAAATCAACCCAGCCAGCAATTACGATCGGAGATCTCGTGCAGCATTTCCGGCAGCGCGAGCTTAGAACTGAGTTCGCCTGGCGCACCTTCTCTACCCGAAACAGCTATGAGGGCAAGCTGCGGAAATGGATCGTTCCACGCTGGAATAAACACCCGACCAAAACGCTTAAAGCCGGAGAGGTGGAGCTTTGGCTGCGGTCTCTCCCCCTTGCGAGGGCGAGCTGTGCCAAGCTTCGGAACCTGATGAGCATGCTGTTCAATCATGGGGTCCGCCACGGAATCTGCGACACGAATCCCATTCGACTCGTGCGGCAGGGCGCAAAACGTAAGAAGATTCCCATTGTTTTGACTTCCGATGAAGTACGAAGGTTGATTGAGGCGCTGCCCCTTATAGAGAGAACGCTCGTGTTGATGGCTGCTGGCACCGGTCTGCGGATGAGCGAGCTCTTTGCGCTCAAATGGAGTGACGTTCACTTCGATCGGCATGAGATCAGCGTGACCCGCTCAATCGTCTTTCAAGTCGTTGGTCCATGCAAAACGGAGGCCTCGCAGAGACCCATTCCGATGGACGACTGTCTAGCCGAGGCTCTAGAAGTATGGCGTGCCCAATCCCACTACCGCGCAGACGGCGACTGGGTGTTCGCTAGTGTGAATTCGAGTGGACGCCTGCCATATTGGGGACAACCGATCATGCGGAAGATCATCCGCCCCTTCGCGATCAACCTCGGGATCAGTGGTCGATTGGGATGGCATACGTTCCGCCACACGTATTCGACCTTGATGCGCGCCACGGGCGCTGATATCAAGGAGATGCAGGAACTGCTTCGCCATGCCTCCGCGAGGGTGACGCTGGACACGTACACTCAGGCGATCACCGACAAGAAGCGAAGGGCTCAGACGAAGGTTGTGCGGCTCTTGGTCAGCAGGGAGGCACGAAAGAAATAGCCTTCGTCGGCCAAGGGTTTGTGCCCATTTGTGCCCACAGGATTCGCTCGAAGAGACGCATAAACACAGTGCTCAACTCGCTCCGCGGCGCAAGTTGCAGAGCATTTTTGTGCCCATCTGTGCCCAGGCCAAATCAGAGCATTCTCTGTAAGATGCAGATTCTATTTGGCGTCCCCGACGGGATTTGAACCCGTGTTATCGCCGTGAAAGCTGAGAACCAGAACGCATCGGAACGAATTCTAGCAACATTAACGAACACGTTAAGTGCTCCGCAACTGTCCGCAATCATGTTACGCCAAAATGGTCCCTAGCGGAACACGAGAGTGCTGTCTTAGCCAAAACCGTTACCGAGCAGGCAAGGTCCTCGCAGATCTGCGATGCATTTGCCGAGCCACATCGCGCCGCTTGCGGTCGAACGAGCCAACGCCAAATTGGAGGGTCGCCGTCTCGGTTGCCGTTTTGCCACCACAGGAAGGGAGAAACCGGAGGCATCAGGTCAACGCCAGCGACAGTCTCGATTCGGGGCTCTCGCCACACAGTCCGCCTATAGTGCAACTACTCCGACACCGCAATGACACCAACCCCGACCGCATCGTCGCTGTGCCAGGTCAGCTAGTCGAGCAGCAAGGTGAGGCGGCGAATTAGTCTGGCGGGCGATAACGGGCGAACTAGCGTGTCGACAAAAACCTCACTCCAGCAGGTCGACTGTGTTAGGCCCGCCGAGAGAACCGACAACCTCAAGGTTGAATTTAGCACGCGCCGCGAGCTCCATCGGGCGAACCTTGTTCACGAACCAGGCATGGGCGATCCGGTCCAATCCGGCTCCTGCGAGGGGACCTGCGGCTCGAAGGTTTGACGAGAGTCCGACCGCATCGATCTTGCCCCAATGGATGACGAGGTTGCGGTTCTTGTACATGCGAGTGAAAACAGCGGCAACATGGCTGTTGATATCCTTGAGACTGTCGTGTGGGTTGCCAAGAATCTTGCGCATCCTGTCTACCGCGGCCCTGTCAGATTCGTCCCGAAGAGCCAGTGCAGAATTGTTCTTAATCGCGCCTGCAACCACTTTGGCGCGTTCGCGATTCGTGGCGCATCCGTCGAGGGTCGCAGTCAAAGGATCTTCTGCACGAAGACGGTACGAGAGAGTCGTGAGCTCGGCTCTAACGAGAGAACATGCCACTAGACTGGCAAGACGCGCGCCAGCTAGGACGTCCGGATCTCCCGGACCGCTGAGCAGAGCCTCAATGGCGGCCCATCCAGTTGTAATAGCCATGCTCGCCGGTGCGGAATTCAATGCCCCCATCATGTGAAGAGCTGCGTCGACGATGCTCGTTTCCTCAAGAGTGTAGAGTTTGTCTTCCCGATGGAGAGCGTGAACCTCTACTCGTCTCCGTTGGCGACCAAATGAAAACGGTTGTTTAATTCCCTCGACCCAAAGAGATCGGGATGGTTTTAAGATTCCGTTCGTTCCAAGTGCAACGCGGGAAGAGAGCTGATCAACTGTATCTACGACTGCCTCGACGGCCGCCCAAGCATCCCTCGCTGGAAGACGGAACAGTAACGCTCCATTTTGTTGAACGCCCGCCGCATCCAGTCCTTGGGAGGCCAGCCAATTCGCAACGTCCTTGGCGGGTACCCAGTTGGATGGTAAGCCAGACTTGCTCTCCGGCACTCCCTCAAACGGCACTAGAACACTGAACTCCTCCATGGGCTGTCGTGACATGACGTGGGCTCTCTCGACGAGCTCGGGTAGCGAAGCAGCCCCTGCCACATTTTGGGTTTGATACTTGCACCAGCGATGGAGATGACGGGGGCTGAAACCAGCGTCCAGAAGATGGGAGGCAATAGCCCTAGCGGTACGTTCTGGGCCCGGATTTTGCCCACGAGTAATCGCCTCCGCCCAAAGATGAAGATAGTTCGCACGAATCGCTTCAGCTCCGAGTTTGACCACTCCGAAGTCGACTCCATCGGGCACAATGCTTTTCTTCAGCGATTGCTGGAGGGCCCTCTTCGCTTCCGTTGTTCCCACGCCTGGGTCCGGACCTGCGAGCGACAACGCGACTTGTACTGTCGCCCCGAAGAGATCCTCGCTGAGGATCCCCGCGCGTAATGCGTAGCTGGCCTCTAAGACCTCATCTAGGGTGAGAAGAGCACTGGAACACCAGAGACGGCGGTACCAAGGGGTTCCGCTCCCAAAAAAGTCAAGGAGTCTTGCCACCACTCGTGTTCCAAAAGGGTGTTCGTAGCAAGTGAAATGTCCGCTTTTTCGTAGCAAGTGATATGTCCGCTTTTGGTTTATAAGCCCGCCGCCGTCGAAGCTGTTGGAAAGTGGGAAT
>Ga0307474_10003735_pt1 | contig 10986 bp, 9 predicted proteins | sample atmos_gasesECM1C_2_FD_203312 | JGI IMG/M metagenome (GOLD analysis project Ga0307474, IMG submission 203312) | Hardwood forest soil microbial communities from Morgan-Monroe State Forest, Indiana, United States - atmos_gasesECM1C_05 | ecosystem: Environmental > Terrestrial > Soil > Temperate...
CAATAGCGACGAAGACATTCTGAAAGCCGCAGAGGACTGGCAAAAGGCGGGTCACGGCGTGGCGCTGGCGACCGTCGTCGAGACCTGGGGCTCAGCGCCGCGGCCGGCCGGCTCCAACCTCGTCATTAATGACGACGGGACGTTTCTGGGTTCCGTCTCCGGTGGCTGCGTCGAGGGTGCCGTCGTGACCGAGGCGCTGGACGTGATCGCGAGCGGCAGGCCGAAGATGCTGGAGTTTGGCGTTGCGGATGAGACCGCCTGGAATGTCGGCCTGTCCTGCGGCGGGACGATCCGGGTGTTCGTCGAGAAAGTCGGGTAACAGTGTCGCCGATTTGTAGTTCCTATGGTGGTGCCGCGATCAGGCTTAGGAACTACAAATCGAAAAGCGACACTGCCAATAATATGTTTTTAGCACCCCTTTGTTTCCGAAGTTCGCAAAGTGGGTGCTGCGACGGTGTGCGAACTTCGGAAACGGGGCGCTAATGAAACTTGCGACGCTCAAAGAACTCAATGCCGAGCGCACTGCGCGGCGGCCGGCGATTGTCGTAACCGACACTGCCAATGGCGAGCAGCGTCTGGTCAAGGCGGCAGACTTCGCCGCCGATCCCTTGAGCTCGGAATTATCGAAGCACCTGCGCATGGGCAAAAGCGGCAACGTCGAGATCGGCGGCAAGAAGCTGTTTCTCAATGTCTATGCGCCGACCGCGCGGATGGTGATTATCGGCGCGGTCCATATCAGTCAGGCATTGGTGCCGCTGGCGCGCTCGCTCGGTTATGATGTCACGATCGTCGATCCCCGCACGGCCTTTGCAAGCCCCGAGCGCTTTCCCGACGTGCCGCTGGTCGCCGAATGGCCCGACGTCGCGCTGCCGCCGCTCAATGTCGATCGCTACACGGCCTTCGTGGCGCTTACGCATGATCCCAAGATCGACGATCCGGCATTGCTGCATGCCTTTGCCCGCGATTGCTTCTATATCGGCGCGCTCGGCTCGCGAAAGACGCATGCCAAGCGCGGCGAACGGCTGAAGTCGCAAGGTGCGACCGATGCCGACATTGCACGCATTCACGCGCCGATTGGCCTTTCGATCGGTGCAGTCTCGCCGTCCGAAATCGCGGTGTCGATCATGGCCCAAGTCACCGCCGTGTTGCGGATGCCGAAAGACAAAGAAGCTGCGGCATGAAATTCGGTCCTGCCAGTCCTGACGATGCGATCGGTGGTGTCACCGTTCACACCCTGCGTCAGGGTGCGCTGGTGCTCAAGAAAGGCACCACGATCGGTCCGGCCGAAGTCGCCGCGCTGAAGCGGGCCGGTGTCAAGGACGTCGTCGTGGTGCGTCTCGAAGCGGGCGATGTCTCCGAAGATGTCGCCGCGGCTTCTATCGCGCAAGCCGTGGCCGGCGAAGGCATTCATGTCGAGCGCGCCTTTACCGGCCGCGCCAATCTGTTCGCCGCCAAAGCAGGCGTGCTGGTGGTGGATCGCGACGCGGTTGATCGCATCAACGGAGTGGATGAGGCCATCACCTTCGCCACGCTGTCCGCGTTCAAACCGGTGGTCGAAGGCGAAATGGTCGCCACCGTCAAGCTCATTCCGTTCGGCGTCGAAGCAAGGCTGCGCGATGCGGCGGTCGAGGCCGCCAACGGTGCGGCCTTGCGTATCGCGCCCTATGTCGTCAAGCGCGTCGGCGTGATTTCGACACTGTTGCCGGGGTTAGCGCCCAAGGTCGTGGAGAAGACGCTCAAGGTGACGGAGGAGCGGTTGGCGCCAACGGGGGCGAAAATCATCGCCGAACGTCGCGTGCCGCATGATGAGATCGCGCTGAAGGCAGCGATGCGAGACTTGCTCGGCCTCGGCGCCGAACTCGTGATCGTGTTCGGCGCGTCCGCCATCGCTGACCGTCGCGACGTGATTCCGGCGGCGCTCTCCAGCATCGGCGGGAAAATCGAGCACTTCGGCATGCCGGTCGACCCCGGCAATCTCCTGCTGATCGGACGGGCCGGCGACATTCCGGTGCTTGGCGCGCCCGGCTGCGCGCGCTCGCCGGTGGAAAATGGTTTTGACTGGGTGTTGGTGCGCCTGCTTGCGGGTCTGAAGGTGAACCGTTCCGAATTGACCAGCATGGGCGTCGGCGGACTGTTGATGGAAATCGTGACGCGGCCGCAGCCGCGCGAAGGCCGCGAGGACGAGAACAATCCTCACGTCAGCGCGGTCGTGCTGGCGGCCGGCCGCTCGACCCGCATGGGTGGGCCGAACAAGTTGCTCGCCGAACTCGATGGCCGGAAGCTGGTCCGGACCGTAACCGAACAGGCGCTCGCCTCGAAGGCAAGGGACGTGATCGTCGTCACCGGTCATCAGGCCGACCTGGTTGAGAAAGCACTTGCAGGTCTTGACGTAAAATTCGTCCGCAACCGTGATTTCGCGCAAGGCCTCGCCAGTTCGGTCAAGACCGGCATTTCGGCGGTCCCCAAGCACGCGGATGGCGCCGTGATCTGTCTCGGCGACATGCCCTTGATCTCGGCGGATCTGATCGACCGCCTGATCGACGCCTTTGCGCCGGATCGCGGCAACCTGATCGCGGTCCCGGTCAGCGAAGGCCGGCGTGGCAATCCCGTGCTGTGGTCGCGCCGTTTCTTCAACGACCTGATGGTGCTCAACGGCGATATCGGCGCGCGTCACTTGATTGCCAAGCATAACGAGGCTGTGGCGGAAGTGACGGTGGAGGGAGAAGGCGCCTTTCTCGACGTCGATACGCCGCAGGCGCTGGAAGCCGCGCGCAGCGATTAGACTTTGAGCGCCGCGCGCGGCAGCCGCCTCACGCGCAGCAATTTTTTCGATCTCCACTTTCCGTTCACCAACTGGAAACGTCCTCTCCTTAGATTTCCGCTCGCTTGGAATGGGGAGGGGCCCTTTGATCGTTTCGACCGCTGTCGCGCGGCGCCGCGCGCTATTCGTTCTTGCCTTTACGCTTGTGGTTGGCGCCACGCGGTTTGTCACGGAAGGTCGCGCCGCAGGGGCCTTTGCGATCGGCAAATGCGGCGCTTACGGACAGGCTTACGATTATCCGGCCGAAGAGGCGGCGCGCGCCGCGGCGCTCAAGCAATGCAGCGGCGACTGCAAGGCGATCACCATGAAGCACTCCTGCGCCGCGCTTTCCGTCGATATGGCCAATCCCTGCGGCGCGCACGGTTATGCGGTCAAGCCGCATATTTCGAACTCGCTCAACGAGGCGACGCGCGAATGCTACAAATACGGCGGCAAGGAATGCGTGATCCGTGCCTGGGCCTGCGACGCCAAGGGGTGAATTGCCGCTACTGTTTCCCGGCAAGATTTTCGACTTTGACGCCGTCCCGCTCTTCGATGATTTCCGCGATCCATCGCCTATGGCAATGCCGGTGATCGCGCTCGTAGCAGAGGATGCAGACGGGCCCTGATTTTGTCACGAGCGCCGACAACTCGTCGAGTTCTTCCTTGGCCTGCGTAGTCTTGAGGTGTTTTGCAAAGATCTTCTCAAGCGCGCCGTAGTCGCCGGCGCGGGCGGCGAGGCGGCCCTCTTTCGGCGTGCCGAGCCCGCGCAGATGCACATAGCCAATGCCGCGCTCGTCGAGGCCCGCGGCAAGCTGGCTCTTCGAAAAGCCGGGACGGCGCGAGGAGGCGACCGCGCGCACGTCGACCAGCAGCTTCACGCCGGCCGCTTCGAGCTCATCGAGCACCGATTTGGGCGGCGTCTGCTCATAGCCGATGGTGAAAAGCGTCTTGCGTCTGGCCACTGAAGAACCCTTTTGATGACGCGTGATCTTTTTCGAAAAACCGGTACCCACTTTTCCGGACCACGCGTTAACTCACGCGTGCGATCAATTCCATGGCGCCGGCGGGGGCGCGAATCTTGCCCTCATGGATCACATAGGCAAAGACGTCTCGCGGCGCCTTCTTTGGCTTCGTATCGTCAACGCGCGGCAGATCGTCGGGTTCGCCACCTTCCGCCCAGAGCTGTAAACGCTTGGCCCAGGCGTCGAGCTGCTTCGGCGGGTAGCAGGTCTTGATCTCGTCATTTCCCTTTTGCAGCCGCGCGTAAACGAAATCGCTCGCGACATCCGCAATCGCCGGATATTTGCCGTGCTCGGCGAAGACAACAGGCGTGTCGAACTTCCTGATCAGCGCGACGAAGCCGGGCGTACAGAAACTGTCGTGGCGCACCTCGACCACATGACGCAGGCGTCTGCCCTCGAGTTCGCGCGGCAGAAGTTCGAGGAACTTGCCGAAATCCGCCTCGTCGAATTTTTTGGTCGGCGCAAACTGCCAGAGCACGGGGCCCAAACGATCGCCGAGTTCGAGCACGCCGGAATCGTAAAACCGTTTCACGGAATCGCCGGCCTCCGCGAGCACGCGGCGGTTGGTGGCAAAACGCGGCCCCTTCAGCGAGAAAATAAAGCCGTCGGGCACCTCGCGCGCCCATTTGCGAAAACTCTCCGGTTTCTGCGAGCCGTAATAGGTGCCGTTGATCTCGATCGAGGTGAGCTTGGAAGCGGCATATTGCAGCTCTTTCGCCTGCGCGAGCTTCTCGGGATAGAACACCCCGCGCCACGGCTCAAAGGTCCAGCCGCCGACGCCGATGAAGATTTTGCCGGATTTTGCGCCGGCAGCTTTGGAGGCGGAGGCTTTGCTCACGTCAATTCTTCCCTTGGTTTCCTGCCTTGAAGCGCGAAATTTGACCGGGAGCCTATTCAAAGACCTCAGTCTTTGCCAGTTCGCGGCGAGCCCCTTGCAATGGGCCCAATCGTTCCTATCTGTTGTTGAACGGCGACGTTGACGCTTCCCCCAGGCTCCGTCGCTGGGACGACCACGAAATAGCTCGGATGCGCCGGATGTACGCGCGCCACCTGTTCGTGGTCGTTGGCATTTTGGGGATGTTTTCAGCCCCGGCAGCCCGTTTCCCGTGGTTCCCTTGGCATCCCATTAAGCGATCGGATATACGCTGGCGTCATGAACGACGCTTTTCAGACGGGATCCGTGAACCAGGCGCAAGCCATTGGCTTGCCTCAGCTTTCGGTCGTCATCCCGACCTTCAACGAGCGGGACAATGTGACCACGCTGTTCCGGCGGCTGGAAACGGCGCTCGCCGGGATCCCGTTCGAGGCGGTTTTCGTCGATGACAATTCCCCCGACGGTACCTGGCAGGTCCTGCGCGCGCTCTCGCGGGAGGACGCTCGCGTCCGCTGTATCCGACGGATCGGACGGCGCGGCCTGTCCGGCGCCTGCATCGAGGGCATCCTGGCGTCGAGTGCGCCGTGCGCGGCGGTGATTGACGCCGACCTGCAGCACGACGAAACGCAACTGCCGAAGATGCTGGCGTTGCTTCAGGGCGGCGAGTTCGATCTCGTGGTCGGCAGCCGCTACGTCGAAGGCGGCAGCGCCGACAGTTTCAACCGTCAGCGCGCCGGCGCCAGCGCGCTCGCGACCGAGGTCGCCAAGCGCGCGCTCCGGGTCGAGATCGCCGATCCCATGAGCGGCTTCTTCATGATCCGCCGCGATCGCTTCGAAGAGCTTGCGCCGCAACTCTCCACGCAAGGTTTCAAGATCCTGCTCGATGTGGTGGCGACCGCGCATGGCGCGCTGCGCGTCAAGGAGATCCCTTACACCTTCGGCTCGCGCCTGCACGGCGAGAGCAAGCTCGATTCCATGGTGGCGCTGGATTTCCTCGGCCTTGTGCTCGCGAAGCTGACTCATGATTTGGTGTCGCTGCGGTTTCTGCTGTTTGCCATGGTCGGTTCGCTTGGCCTCGTCGTGCACCTTGCCGCGCTCTATGCGGCGCTCAAGATTTTCAGCCTTCCGTTTGCGGAAGCGCAGGGCGCCGGCGCGCTCTGCGCCATGACCAGCAACTTCATCCTCAACAACTTTCTCACCTATCGCGATCAACGTCTGAAGGGCCTTGGTATTTTGTGGGGCCTGCTGCTGTTCTATCTCGTTTGCAGCGTCGGCCTGTTCGCCAATGTTGGCGTGGCGTTTTCGGTCTACGACCAGCAGCCGATCTGGTGGCTCGCGGGCGCCGCCGGCGCGCTGATGGGCGTGGTCTGGAACTACGCGATGTCTGGACTGTTCGTCTGGCGCAAGCGATGACGTCTCCATGAGTCCGGCTGAAGCTCGGCTCTTCCGCAATACATCACTCACTGTCGCGGCCCTCGTGTTGCTGCGGCTGGTTGCTGCGGCCTGGACGCCGCTGACCTTCGACGAAGCCTATTACTGGATCTGGTCGAAGCATCTCGCCTTCGGCTACTATGATCATCCGCCCGGCGTTGCGCTGGTGATCCGCCTCGGCACCTTGATCGCCGGCGATACCGAGCTTGGCGTGCGGCTGGTGTCGATCCTGCTCGCATTGCCGATGAGTTTTGCGGTCTATCGCACGGCTGAAATCCTGTTCGGCGGCCAGCGCGTGGCAGCAACCGCCACCATTCTCCTCAACGTCACGCTGATGACTGCGATCGGCACGCTGATCGTGACGCCGGACTCGCCGTTGCTGGTCGCCTCCAGCTTCGTGCTGTTCTTTCTTGCCAAGGTTTTGGAAAGCGGACGCGGCGCGTGGTGGCTTGCGGTCGGCGCGGCCGCTGGCCTTGCGCTTGTTTCGAAATACACCGCGCTGTTTTTCGGGCCCGCGATCCTGATCTGGTTGATCAGCGTGCCGGGCCTGCGGCGATGGTTGCTGTCGCCCTGGCTCTATCTCGGCGGGCTGGTGGCGCTGATCGTCTTTTCGCCGGTCATTCTCTGGAATGCCGATCATCAGTGGGTTTCCTTCATCAAGCAGCTTGGCCGCGGCGAGGTTGTCGACTTCAAGCCAGGCTTCATCGGCGAATTAATCCCGACGCAGATTGCGTTCGCGACGCCGCTGGTTTTCATTCTCGGCGCGATGGGACTGTACGCGCTGGCGCGGCGCGAGGGCGGGGCGCTCGCCTCGCGTGCGCTGATCAACGCGATGTTCTGGACCATTACGCTCTACTTCCTCTGGCATTCGCTGCATGCCCGCGTCGAAGCGAACTGGTTTGCGCCGGTCTATCCGCCGCTTGCGATCGCGGCTGCGGCTGCTGCCAATGTCACCAAATGGGAGCGCATTCCGCAGCGGGTCGTGGATGTCTGTCTGCGCTGGGCCTCTCCGGTCGGCATCCTGATGTTTGCCGGCCTGATCGTGCAGGCCGACACCGGCGTGCTGTCGGGCTATCGGCGCGACGCCACCGTGCGCAGCGTCGGCGTCGGCTGGGACCTGTTGGCGGCAAACATCGAATTCACGCGCGCCCGCGTGGGCGCGTCCTGCGTGCTCGCACCCGACTACGGCACCGCGAGCTGGCTCACTTTTTATCTGCCGAAAGACACCTGCGTGATCCAGCCGACGCAGCGCATCCGCTGGGTCAATGTGGGCGAGCCTGATCCTGCAAAACTCTCTGGCAAATTGCTGTGGGTCGATGAAGTGCGCGCGAGCGTCCAGCCTTATGTGGCGGAGACCTTTGCGAAGGTCGAACGCGTCGGCGAGTTCCAGCGCATGCGCGGGCCGCTGGTGATTGAGACCTACGCGCTCGATCTGCTTGAGGCGCCAAAGCGCAGCGTCCTCGACAACGCGCCGCCGGTAGAATTGCAGTAGCGTTTCGACCTTATGAAAAATGGCGAAAACAAGGATGGGGAAATGCGCGATTCCCGGGAAGCTTACGGACCTAATTGCCGCAAATCCGTCTCAAAATGAGACTGCCTTAGAAGCGCCCCGCACTTAATTCCCATTTAACGAAAACTTGCCTTAATGACGACCCGCGCCTTTGCGAAACGCTGCCCTCGTAATTCGGCGGATGATCGCGCATTGGCCGCCGTTCGGAGGTGCTCACGCCCTGCACCTCCTCGAACGGCGGTTAAGGGGGAACGAGGTGCAGTTAATCCGGATGCAAGGCGGATGAGTACGAGTATAGTTGCGTGTTACCAGTTCGCGGCACCCAGAGTTAAGAGACCAGCCCGCAAAGGTACTCCGACAGGTCTGTTCACTGCGACGGCAGTGATCGGTCTTGCGATCGGCTGCGGCTGGACGGTCTACGCCACCATCTTCGCCGCGAGTCCTTATCCGGAAGTCGGCAGCGCCGGCTTCGATGCGCCGGTGACGCGCCGCTTCGTCGACATTCCCGTCCGCAGCGTGGCGCGCGTTGAAGCGCCTGTCATCGCGGCACCAGAGAGCGTGCCGGCCGAACCCGCAACCTCCTTCTTCGACCGTTTCGCTGCCGCTTCGCCGCAGGGCGTTGCGCCTGCGCCGGTGCCGGCGTCTGAACCCGTCAAGCTTGCGGTCGCGCCGAAGCCTGAACCGCTGAAGCTGGCCGAAGCGCCGAAGGTGAAGGAAGCGCCGAAAGACGTGCCCAAGGGGCCATCGAAGGACGCGCAAAAATTGCAGCTTGCCTCAGCCTCTCCGGAGCAGCAGGTGGACGATGCGCCGAAGAGCGGCGTCGCCAAGATCCGCGATATGGCGGCGCGCGCGAAGAATGCAATCTTCTCGATTGCATCGGCCGACCGGCAATCGATCGTCGAGAAGCTGTGGGGCAAGGAAGGGTCGCGTAACCCGGTGCTGGCCTATGCCTCGGCCGACGCCGGCAGCGTGACCGGCGCCATCACGCCGCGCGAACAGAATCCGATGCTCGGCGGCTCGGCGCCTTACGATCGCGACACCGCCGTCTACGACATCACCGCGCATACGGTGTATCTGCCCGACGGTACCAAGCTGGAAGCGCATTCCGGCCTCGGCTCCAATCTCGACGATCCGCATTCGTCGAAGATTCGCATGCGCGGCGTGACGCCGCCGCACATCTACACGCTCAAGCCGCGCGAGTCGCTGTTCCACGGCGTGCCGGCGTTGCGGCTGACGCCGATCGGCGGCGACGAGGCGATCTTCGGGCGCGAGGGCCTGCTGGCGCACACCTTCATGCTCGGCCCGAACGGCGACTCCAACGGCTGCGTGTCGTTCCGCGACTACAACGCCTTCCTCAACGCCTACCATAACCAGGGCATCCGCAAGCTCGCGGTCGTCGCGCGGGTGGACTAAGCGGGCGTGAGCCCGCGCTTCAAGTTTTCCTATTCGAATGTCAAATAGCCAGATCGTCATTGCGAGCGCTTCTCACCTCGCCCCGCTTGCGGGGAGAGGTCGATCACGAAGTGATCGGGTGAGGGGGACTCACAATTGATTCGGAGCGCGACGGGAATCCCCCTCTCCCCAACCCTCTCCCCGCAAGCGGGGAGAGGGAGAGACACACCTCTACACTCGGGCGCATCTGTGTCGCGGGATGCGGGACGGCGCGAAGTTTTAGAGATGATTTGCCCGACGGGTGCAGCGAATTATTTTTGCGCTGAGGAGTGGACAATAGAATCGGCGTTGATCGCGTTCGCGAAATTGGATGTTTCGCGCAAAGTTCGCGCGGAGTGTCGAACGTCGTGCCGCGCGGCCCTGTTGCGATGGCCGTGATCTAAACCTCTCCCGCGCGCGCCTGGGTCCAGATCGCGATCGGGTGCTCAAGCCCTCGAATCTTCTGTGGGGCTTGCGCAACCAGCGGCCGAAACGCCGCATCGGCGCTGCCGAGTTCGGCCTGGGCATGCTTGACGAGATCATCGCTCGCAACCAGCTCGCAGTCGAGGCCTCGGGTCATGGCTTCGAGCCGGCTTGCGGCGTTCACGGTCGAACCGATCACCGCAAATTCGAGGCAGGTCAGACCGATGTCGCCGAGCACGACTGCTCCGTAGTGCAAGCCAAAACTGACGCGCATTGGTGCTTCGCCGGCCTGTTTGCGTTGGCTGTTCCACCGATCGGCAGCCGTGATCATGGCTTGCGCACAGCGTAGCGCGTTGCTGGCGTCGGCTTGGCTTACGAAAGGCGTCCCGAAAGTCGCCATCAGCCCATCGCCAAGATATTTGTCGAGTGTCCCGCTGTGGCGGAACACTTCCTGCTCCATCAGCGCATGGAATTCGCGCAAAGTATGCACAACTTCTTCCGGCGTACGTGTGTCGGCAAAGGCGGTGAAGCCGACGATGTCGACGAACAGCACCGCGACCTTTTGCGTGCGCACCTGTTTGAGTGGTTCGTCGTGCTTGGACAGCTCCTCCACGACGTTGGGCGAGAAGTAGCGTGCAAGATTTCCCCGCTCGCGTTCCACCGCGGCATGGCGGATCAGGAGATCGTTGCCGCGGCGCACCGCGACGGCGAGTGTCACAGCGACAATCATGAACACGACGATCTCCTGGATGCGCGCAGTGAACACGATCGAATCGGGCGAGATGATCTGGAACAACCTTTGATCGCCGCCTGCCGCCGCTGCGACGCGAGCGGTCAGCTCGGGAGCACGATCGGGCTGCCACCACACCCAGATCATGCCGATCGCCCAAAGAGCCGATGTCCACGTTCCGACAGCAATGACGGTGCGCCAGGAATAGGCCAGCGTCGCGCTCGACAGCAGCACAAAGAAGTAGATGAAATTGCCGAGATGGTATTGCATCGCCACCGGCCAGTGGGCGGTGCCGAAGGGATTCGGTACGATGATGACGAACGTCAGCAACGCGAGGTCGCAGAACAACAACGCCAGCTCCGGCCGCGACACGCCGAGGCGCCCAACCTTGACCTGACCCCAGCCGATCAACGCAAACAGTCCAAGCATCACCACATAATAAAACTGCTCCCAGGCCGGATAGATGATCGGCAACAGGCAGGCAATGACGAGGAGCGCGATATATCGCGCCCGCACCGCCAGCTGCAGCCCCTCCCGTTTGGCCACCGCGAGCGTTGCCTGCGCGAACTGGATCGTTTCGGCTTCGGCGTCGCGCCGGCTGCGCGAGCGTTGCAGTGCGGCGGGCAAGTTCAAACGCTCGACAAGCGTGGTCACGGCGCGATCTCCTCGAATGGTGGAGGGGGCAGGGCTAGTGGTCCGATTCTAACATTCGCATCCCGTTTCAGCGGCCACTTTGCGAATGTTGGAATCAAAGGACAGCTG
>Ga0307474_10003736_pt1 | contig 10984 bp, 12 predicted proteins | sample atmos_gasesECM1C_2_FD_203312 | JGI IMG/M metagenome (GOLD analysis project Ga0307474, IMG submission 203312) | Hardwood forest soil microbial communities from Morgan-Monroe State Forest, Indiana, United States - atmos_gasesECM1C_05 | ecosystem: Environmental > Terrestrial > Soil > Temperate...
CAGTCGCCACCTTCGTGCCAGTGGCGGTTCGACGTGGTCAGCGTATACTATGAACAGTCGAAGGCCAGCCAGCCGCAGATCGAAGTGTTTCGGAATTCCTCCTTGACGGCGGAAAATTAAGGATTCGTCTTATCCTAGAGAAAGAGGTTGGGTAAGTGCCTGAGCTCAGAAAAGATCCTATTGTTGGTCGTTGGGTAATTATTTCCACGGACCGCGCCAAGCGGCCCACGGACTTTGCAAGAGAGAACGTCAAGTTGAAGGGCGGCTTCTGCCCTTTTTGCTACGGAAACGAAGCCAAAACTCCTCCGGAGATCCAGGCCTATCGTCCGGGATCGAATGGCGGGCCAGCCTCCCAGCGCGACACCCCGGGATGGACCGTACGCGTGGTGCCGAACAAGTTTCCCGCCCTGGGGATTGAAGGCACCCTCAACCGCCAGGCCGAGGGCATGTTCGACCGCATGAACGGCATCGGCGCCCACGAAGTCATCATCGAGACCCCGGACCACAACGCCACCCTCGCCAACCTCCCTCCCAAGCGCATCGAAGACGTATTGTGGACCTTTCGCGACCGCATCCTCGATCTGAAAAAGGACCGCCGCTTCAAATACATCCTGCTGTTTAAGAACCACGGCGAAGCCGCTGGCGCCTCGCTCGAGCACGCCCACTCCCAACTGATCGCCCTGCCCATCCTGCCCATCAACGTAACCCAGGAGCTGGAAGGCGCAAAACAATACTTCCTCTACAAAGAACGCTGCGTCTTCTGCGATATTATTAGACAGGAGGTGGAGAATGGGAGCCGGGTGGTGGCGGAGAACGAGAATTTCCTGACCATTGCTCCTTACGCGCCGCGCTTTCCTTTTGAAACGTGGATCCTGCCCAAGCAGCATGAGTCGGCGTTCGAGAACTCGTCGTCGCATATGTTTGAGAATCTGGCGAAGGCGCTCAAGACATTGCTGATCAAGGCCGACCGGGTGCTGGATAATCCGCCGTACAATCTGGTGATCCACACTTCGCCGGCGCAGGACCCGACCAACGATCACTATCACTGGCATATGGAGTTCATGCCGAAGTTGACCAAGACCGCCGGATTTGAATGGGGCACGGGTTTTTACATCAATCCGACTCCCCCGGAGGAGGCGGCGAAGTTTCTGCGTGAGGCCAGTGTGGAAGAACCGGTTCCGGCGACGGTCGGATAGCAACACTGTCCCGGGTAGAGTGCCGGGAGGAAAAGCATCTAGCTTCGCTCGATAGACAGTCGAGGGCGGCTGTCTCCACATGAATCCTTTTGAAACTTGAGGAAAAGAAAAAGAGGGCACGGCCTGAGCGCCGTGCCCTTTGCAGTTGGACCGGAGAGAGAGATGCTGATATCGCTTCGAACTTCGGCAAGTCCGCGCTGCGCTACCAGCGAATTCAACCTTAAGCTGCATTCGCGACTGAGTTGTCACGAAAATGTCAAAAAGACGAGTAGGCGGAGGCTTTCCGGACGCGAGACCGGTATTTGGCCGATCGGATCTAGGCCTGGGTGCGATCCTGAAACTCTTCGTGCCAGGCCATTTGGATGGCTTCGAGCTTGCCTTCGTTGGAAGTTTTGGGATCGCCCTTGAAATCTGGTAGTTCGGTTACGTAGCGGTGAAGGTCGGTAAAGCGGACGGTCAGAGGATCGATTTCGGGATGAGCTTCAGAGAGCAGGATGCCGATGTCTTCAGCATCGTCCCAGGTGAGAGGTTTGGGCATAAGTGCTCCTTGCGTTGGCTTATACTCCGCGTTGGTTGAGCGGGAGGTCCCTTCGCTTCGCGTGAAGAACCGCAACGCCCAGGATGACGCCTGTCAGTGATGCTCTTCCGATATGTAATTGCGGTTCCAGGCTGGGATCTCTACCACCACCTTGCCCGGCTTGGTAATCTGCACCTGGCAACCGAGACGCGAGTTTAACTGCAAATCGGCAGCCATGTCCAGACGGTCGGCTTCGTCGTCATCCATGGGCGAGAGATTCTCGGCGCCCTCTTTGATCCAGATGTGACAGGTGGTGCAGGCGCAATTGCCGCCGCAAGCGTGGTCGAGGGGGATGTGGTTGTTCAGCGCGACGTCGAGAATCGACTCTTCCTTGCCGTGATCCTGGTAGGGAAGTTTGCCGTGTTCGAACTGGACCGTTTTGCCCTCGGGCAGGAATGTGACTTCTACCGTGTTGGGCCCGAGCGGCGCCTCTTCGGTGGCCGTGCCGGCGCCCTTATTGTTTTCTTCTAGCATGAATGCTCCCAAATTACCCAATTACTAAATTACCCAGTTACTCAATCACTCGAACTCTGCCTTCGCCATGGGATGGGGCGCGGTGGGGCCTTCGCCCAGGTCGGCCTCGTCCATGGTTTTGCCTTTCAGGGCGGTCGAGACGGCGCTATCCATCATCAATTCGGCCAAGCGCGTCGTGCCCTGATTCAGCGCCTCGATGGCTTTGCGGATTGCCTGATAATCGTCCTCAGTGTTTACCGCGATAAGCGCTTTTTCCATCTTCGCAATCTTTTTCTTCTCGTCGGTGGTGAGGTGGCCCCAGGCCGCGCTCTTCTTGCCTTTTTCGAGCGCGGCCAGGATGGTCGCCGCCTCGTTGCGGGCTTCGATGACCTGACGCTGACGGAAATCTTCTTCGGCGCTGTCGAACGAGTCGAGAATCATGCTCTCCACTTGTTCGTCGGTGAGGCCGTAGCTGGGCTGGACCTGAATTTCGGCTTCTTTACCGCTGCGCTGCTCGCGCGCAGATACATGAAGGATGCCGTTGGCATCAATGAGAAATTTCACTTCGATGCGCGCCATTCCCGCGGCCATTGCCGGTATGCCTTTGAGATCGAAGCGCGCGAGGGAACGACAATCTTTGGCCAGCTCACGCTCGCCCTGCAAAACGTGGATGGCAACATTGGCCTGGCCATCGATTTGTGTGGTGTAAAACTGCGTGGCGGAAGCGGGGATGGTTGAGTTGCGAAGAATGATTTTGTCGGTGACGCCGCCGGCGACTTCGATACCGAGCGATAGCGGCGTTACATCGAGCAACAGCATGTTCTCGGTGGCTTCGGAGCCGCCGGCTAGAATGTTGGCTTGCACGGCTGCGCCCAGAGCGACAACTTCGTCGGGATTCAGATCGGTATGCGGCTCGCGCTGAAACAGTTCTTTTACCAACGTGCGAACTTTGGGGATGCGTGTGGAACCACCGACGAGGACGACTTCGTCAATTTGTTCGGGCTTGAGGCCTGCATCTTTCAGAGCCTGCTTGCAGGGACCGACGGTGCGGTCGATGATTGGTTGAATCAGTTTCTCGAACTGCTCGCGGGTGATCTCGCGGAGATAACGCTTGCCGCCGGGGAGCTCCACATCAAGCTTCACTGATGGCTGTGAGGATAGCGCGATCTTGGCTTCGATCACGGCGTTGCGAATGGCTTGCACGGCTTCGCCATTGCGGCGGAGGTCGAGACCGAGGTCGCCGAGAGTATCGTCGATGGCGATGGTGATCAGAAGATTGTCGATGTCGTCGCCGCCGAGGTGCGTGTCGCCGTTGGTGGCGATAACTTCGAAGATGCCGTCGTGCACCTTGAGAATTGAAATATCGAATGTGCCGCCGCCGAGATCGTAGACGGCGACGATGCCGTTTTGTTTTTTGTCGAGGCCATAGGCGAGCGATGCGGCGGTGGGTTCGTTTACCAGGCGCAGCACTTCGAGTCCAGCGATTCGGCCGGCGTCTTTTGTGGCCTGACGCTGCGCGTCGTTGAAGTAGGCAGGGACGGTGATTACGGCTTTGCTGACGGGCGCTCCAAAAAAGCGTTCCGCGTTGCGCTTAAGCTGGCGGAGTATGAGAGCTGAAATCTCCGGAGGAGTAAAAGTTTTCTCGCCAAGTCTGATGCGGAGGACTTCTCCGGCTTGCAGGTCTTCTGCGAGGCGGAATGGGAAGAACTTCAATTCTGCCTGAACATCTTCAACGCCGCGTCCCATGAGGCGCTTGATGGAGTAAACGGCGCGCTCCGGAGTCTCAGTCAGATATTTGCGGGCCGCGTTGCCTATAACCGGCTGATCATTTTCATCGAGCGCCACGACTGAGGGGACGAGATTCAATCCGTCGTCGCCGGGGATCACGACGGGGTTCTCCCCCTGCATGAAGGCCACGAGAGAGTTCGTGGTTCCGAGATCGATGCCGACGATGCGATCAGAAGACATTTGGTAAGTTGGTAATTGGGTAATTTGAAAACCTTCCGGTTGCAATTACTCAATTGCTAAATTTCTCAATTTCTCAATTCTCCAGCACTTCGTTCACATCCCGAACCAGATTCCGGATGTAGTTCCTCCGATTCAGCACGTCCACCATTTTGTCGCGTTCCTGCTTGCGTTCTTCTTCTGAAACCGGTTGACCGTTCTGCTCACGCTGGATCATTCCATCCCACATCTTCCAGCGATCCTGCAACTCGCGCAGGAGCGCTTCCTGCTTCTCTTCGAGTTCCAGCTTCTGGCGTCCGATTTCTTCGATCAGGGCGGGATCGTCCTCGCCCGCTTTTTTCAGTCCGCGGAGTTCTTCGAGCTGCATATTCAACTCAAAGACTTCTTCCAACAAGTCGGGAGGGACGATCTGCTTCTTGACCTGCCCGCTTGAACGGGCCTGCTCAGTGGCCGTTTTGGACTGCTCCTCGAGTTCGACGCCCTCCAACTTCAACAGATACTGTGTGCGCTTGATCGGATCTCTCAAGGTCCGGTAGGCATCGTTGAGGAGAGAACTTTTTTGCAGGCTCCATTCCTGCTCCTGGCTTCCGGCGCGGGCGTTGAGATCGGGATGCAGCTTCCGGCTCAGCTGGTAAAAATCTTTCTCCATCGCAGCCACATCGAGATTCAGCTTACGGGGCAAGGCGAAGAAGGTGAAATAGTCGACGGGAGCCGGCGGCTGAACTTTTCCGCAAGCCTCGCAGAAATGCACGGCGCGCATGGTTCCGCAGGACCAGCAGGTTTGAGTCTCGCCGGGTGCCGGTTTCGCGGTGATCGTGGTTAGGTTCGTCATGTCTGCCTACATTTCTGGATCAGCACAACCTGGGATGCAGCCCAGGGCGCTGATTCGCTGGGCGAGGACAGTCGCGCCGCAAACATTCGCGGGCGAGGGCGCCCGCGCCACACTCAGCGCCACGTTCAAGCGGAGAACGAAGTCCCGCAACCGCACGACTTGGTGGCCTGGGGATTCACGAAGACGAATCCCTGCTGCATGAGCGTTTCCTGGTAGTCCAGAGTCATGCCGTGCAGGTAGATAAACGACTTCGGATCGACGAACACTCGCACATCGCCGTACTGAAAGATGCGGTCGCGCTCGCGAGGCTGGGTGTCGAAGCGGATGTTATAGCTCAGGCCGGAACAGCCACCGCCCTGCACTCCGAGGCGCAGTCCACCCTGTTCGGGCGAGATGCCTTCCTTGGCCATCGCGCTGCGGACTTTGGCCAGGGCTTTTTCTGTGACCTGAACGCCCTTGGCTGGCGCTTGCGCGGTTTGTTCGGTTGCAGTTGCCATTTTCTTTTCTGACGCAGTTCCTCAGCGGCTGAAGCCGCCATCGATGCGAGCCGTTTACGGCACCCTTCGGCGCGCTTCGCTTGCTCAGGGCAAGCTTAAGTGCTAAAGTCGATGCCCCTTCCCGATCGCTCTGGCGCGGCTGAACCGCGCCCTTTCAGAGCTCAGTCGCGTCGCTGGGACACGAAGAGCTTACTGCGCTACGGCAGAGCTAACTGGTTTTGCGCCCTCTTGCTTCTTTTTCCAGTCGCCGATGGCAGCGCGGATGGCGTCCTCGGCCAGCACCGAACAGTGGATTTTCACGGGAGGAAGCGAGAGTTCCTTCACGATGTCCATGTTCTTGATGGCGAGAGCTTCATCCACCGTTTTGCCCTTGACCCACTCGGTGGCCAGTGAAGAAGAAGCAATCGCGGAGCCGCAGCCAAACGTCTTGAACTTGGCTTCTTCAATGACGTTGGTCTCGCGGTTGACCTTGATCTGCAACTTCATGACGTCGCCGCACTCGGGCGCGCCGACCAGACCGGTGCCAACGTCAGCGCTGCTCTTGTCCATTGAGCCAACGTTGCGCGGATTGTTGTAATGATCGATTACTTTATCGCTGTATGACATTTGCTCTCCTCACTTGCCTGAATTCCCTCCGGGGCTGAAGCCCCGTTTCAGTTCAGAACTCTATGCGGCACGACTGAAGTCGTGCCCTGATACGAATTGCGCTTTGTATCAGGTATTCGGTACTACTTACTCTCCGGCCCACTTTACGTCTTTCAGATTGATACCTTCCTTTGCCATTTCGTAGAGCGGAGAAAGTTCGCGGAGGCGCTCGACGGTTTCGATAACGCGATCGGCCACGTAATCGACTTCGGCCGCGGTGTTGAAACGGCCGATGCCGAAGCGAATCGAGCTATGCGCCAGATCGTCACCCGTACCGAGGGCCTTCAATACATAAGATGGTTCAAGCGTCGCGGAGGTGCATGCCGAACCGCTGGAAACTGCGATATCGTTGATGCCCATCAGGAGCGATTCGCCCTCCACGTAGGCAAAGCTGATATTCAGGTTGCCGGGCAAGCGATGCTCCATGGTGCCGTTGATGTAGACCTCGTCGAGTTTGCCCATGATGCGGTCGCGCAGACGGTCGCGAAGACCAGATAGCTGAGCGGCCTCGTGCGACATTTCTTCGGACGCGATGGCACAAGCTTTGCCCAAGCCGACAATGCCCGGGACATTCAGCGTGCCGGAGCGCATGCCGCGCTCGTGGCCGCCGCCATCGATAATGGCGGAAATCTGCACACGCGGATTTTTTCGGCGGACGTACAAGGCGCCCACGCCCTTGGGCCCATACATTTTGTGCCCGGAGATCGACATGAGATCGATGTTCATCTTGTTCACATCGACTGGAATCTTGCCGACGGCTTGCGTGGCGTCGGTGTGGAAGATCACGCCGCGCTCATGACAGAGCTTGCCGATTTCGGCGATGGGTTGCACGACGCCGATCTCGTTGTTGGCAGCCATGATGGTGACCAGAATGGTTTTGTCATCCATGGCGCGCTTGAGATCTTCGAGATCGATCAGGCCGTCTTTCTGCACCGGCAGGTAAGTGACGCGATAGCCGTACTTCTCGAGACGCTTGCAGGTGTCGAGCACGGCCTTGTGCTCGGTGACCGCGGTGATAATGTGATTGCCCTTCTCGCGGTACATCTCGGCCACGCCTTTGATGGCGAGGTTGTCGCTCTCAGTGGCGCCGGAAGTGAAAATGATTTCTTTGGTGGTGGCGCCGATCAGCTTGGCGATACGCTCGCGGGCAGTTTCCACACCCTCTTCACCGGCCCAGCCGAACGAGTGATTGCGGCTGGCGGCGTTGCCGAACTTCTCCATGAAATAGGGCAGCATCTCCTCCAACACCCGGGGATCCATTGGGGTGGTGGCGTGGTTATCCATATAAATGGGCAGCTTCACTCCCTGGGGAGCGGGATGTTTGGTTACTGGGAGTTGCTGGGGGACTTTTACTTCCGTGCTCATAATTGCTTCTCCTACCTAGTTTCGAGTGCGTTACGCTTGTGCCGTCCCTAGGGGACTTGTTGCTTTTTCTCTCACTTTTCCCAGCGCTCAAGCGCTGGGCTATTTTCGGTCGCCCCTGCGGGGCTGATATCTCAACTTACCTCTAGACCTCTAGACGATCGTCACCAGTTCTGCGGGTTTGGCCGATGCGTTTCCGACCACCTCCGGTTCTTCGCGCATGTGTGAGATCTTGATGCGCTTCAGTACGGCTTCGATGCTCTCATTCACTTTTCGCAGCGGTTCGCGGATGTTGCAGCGGTCGGTCTGGCCGCACTCCCCGCGAACCGTCACGCAGGAAGTGATGAATAGCGGGCCATCGATTGCCTGAATGACCTCGAATGCCGAAATCGTGTGCGCAGCCCGCGCCAGCCGATAACCGCCGTTGGTACCGTGCTGGGAGTGCAGCAGACCGGCCTTGGCGAGCCGCTGCAGAATCTTCGCCAAAGCCTCAGGCGGAATGCCGAACGAATCGGCAACATCTTTGGCGCTGGCGCTACCAGTTCCCTGGTGAGCCTGGTCGGCCAAGTGCTTCATGGCCATCAGCGCGTAGTCCGCTTTCTTGGTTAGCTTCAGCATCTTTGATTTCGGACCCGAATTGCGACCTTTTCCGTCGTAATTCATTCTACGTCCATAACCCGCAAAGACGCAAGCTCCTACAGGCAGCCGCGAGAAGGCGCATTGGACGGTAACTAACTGGGATTTAATGGTTTAGGCTCTGGCGACAAAAATAGTCGGAATTCCGCCGGCGGTGAGTGCCGTTTGGCTGGCGCCTTATGCCGATTTGAGGGAGGTCGCTTCGGCTTCCTCTGGCTTCGCCCGGGCCTTCGGCAAAAAGTGCAGGCTCTTTTCTCCGCCTTAAGAACGGCTGCGCTCACGATGACGACGTCGGATGGAAATCCGGGCTGCACTACCCTCCGGCTTCCGCACGAATCAGAGCGGGGGAAGGGAGATTGTGCAAAACCAGCGAGAATTTACAAGTTCGCGACGACGAAGGACTTGACAAGTGGCGAAGCAGGGCTAAAATACCGGGAAATTCCCGCGAATCCATCCCTATCGCTTGTCGATGAGGAGGCGACGCTTCCGGATTTATGAGCTCAAAGCCGTTCTCGCATCGTCAAGGCCCTGACAAGCAAACCTGCAAGCATCCGCGCGTGCAGATTGTCAGCCGCGAAGAAGACGCCGAATTTGTGGAATGCCTGGAGTGCCGCGAAGTTTTCGAGTCGAGCGAACTCAGAGACATGAGCATCGAGGAGAGCGCTGAAAGCGAAGCAGAGGAGTCTTAGCGGAACCAGCTCTAGTGGAACCAGCTCCAGCGAAGCAGCTCCAGTGAACCCAGCTTGTGCCTCATCACCGTAGTAACTACCTCCAATTGATTCCAACTTGTTGCCGGCTTAAGGCGCTGCTAATCTGCGAGCCGGGGGCGTGCGTTCAGCACGTGTAAGCCAATGTCTGCCGTGGCGCTGGTCGTCGACGATTCCATGCTCATCCGCTATACCGTATGCCGCTTCCTCGAGGGCCGGGGCTTTGCGGTGGAGTCAGCCACCAATGGCGTGGAAGCTATGCAGATTCTCGAAGGGTTGCACCCTGACCTGATCGTCACCGACATGCTGATGCCGAAGATGTCAGGCACGGAACTGATCACGGCACTGAAGAAAAATCCGGAGACAGCGGGTATCCCAATCATTATTGTTGCGGGGCGGGCCAGCGGCTTCGACGAACAGGAAAAACGCGCCAATTTCGCCATCTATAAGGATATCGACCTTGAAGGACAGTTGGAAAAGGCGCTGGATGAAGTGATGGGAAAATGGCCAAGGGCCGGCAAGTAGGTCTTGGGCCGCGGCCTAGGGCCTGAGAACTGAGGGCTAGCGTAAAACCAGACTTGCTTCAGCGGAAAAATCCATCGCCGCAAAATCTTTCGCCAGAAATTTAGGAAACGCGGCGGCCGCAATCATGGCGGCGTTGTCGGTGGAGAGCGGCCGCGAGGGAAAATACACTGGCAGGCCTTCCTGCGCTCCGTCGCGCTCGAAAGTCTTCCGCAATTCGTTGTTCGCCGCCACTCCGCCCGTGACGAAAAGCATGGCCGCATCCAGAGAACGTGCCGCAGCCAGAGTCTTGCCGACCAGATCCTCGATCATCGCCCGTTGAAACGAGGCGACGAGGTCAAGAGTCTGCCGATCGCAGTTCGCCAGATAGTCTTCGAATTTGGGCCGCTGAATTTTCGCCAGAGCCTGGCGGCGGATCTGGATGGAATGAGCCATGGCGTGAACTTCAATGTAACGCAGAACCGCAGTCTTGATGCCGCTGTAAGAGAAGTCGAAGCGCGGGTTATCTGTTTCTGTCTCTTTTCGACCGCGGCGGTCTCGATGCTTGATCTGAGCCGGCGGAAACTTTACTGCGGTCGGGTCGCCATGCGGAGCTAGCCGGTCAATGATCGGACCTCCGGGGTATCCCAGCCCCAGCAGCTTCGCAACTTTATCGAAAGCTTCTCCGGCGGCATCGTCGCGGGTGTGACCAATGTTCTCGTATGTCCAACCTTCGTTCTTCTGTGAAGCAAGATAGAGATGGGTGTGACCTCCGGAAACGACCAGCGCCAGTAATGGAAATTGCAACTCGTGATTGCCTTTCTGGCGCTCTTCCAATAAAACCGCGTGGATGTGGCCTTCCAGATGATTGACGGCGATCAGAGGTTTCTCGAGCGCGAAGGCCAGGGCCTTGGCATAGCTGATGCCGACCATCAACGCTCCTGCAAGTCCGGGACCCTGGGTGACGGCGATCGCGTCGATCGAGTTGTAGGTCTGATTGGCTTCAGCCAGAGCCTGGCGGACGACAGGAACGATTGCTCGGAGGTGCTCGCGCGAGGCCAGTTCCGGCACAACACCACCGTATGGTTGATGAGTAGCGATTTGCGAAGCCACGACATTCGAAAGAATCTGCTCGCCGGAGCGCACTACGGCCGCAGCAGTTTCGTCGCAGGAGCTTTCGATGCCGAGAATGGAGGCGTCTGGCATAATCAGTTTAGTTTCTGAGTTCTAGCTTAATTCAAAACGTACTGCTACGCCCTGAACCGCCGAAACAAATGTGGATGCTGAAAGAGTTTTCCATCTCGATCATCGAAACCCTGCGCAGGCAGGGCTTTCAGGCCTATCTCGCAGGCGGATGTGTGCGCGATCTGCTACTGCAACGTGAACCTGCCGACTACGACGTTGCGACCAGCGCGACGCCCACGCAGGTTATGGAGATCTTTCCGGAGACCTACGCCGTGGGGGCACAATTTGGCGTGGTACTGGTGCCGGTGCCGCAGAGTGAGGAGCAGCGCGCGAGTGGAGGAGAAAACCGGCCAAAAACGAAAGCGGTTGAAGTCGCAACCTTCCGCAGCGACCTTAGCTACTCCGACGGACGCCATCCCGATGAAGTT
>Ga0307474_10003739_pt1 | contig 10980 bp, 9 predicted proteins | sample atmos_gasesECM1C_2_FD_203312 | JGI IMG/M metagenome (GOLD analysis project Ga0307474, IMG submission 203312) | Hardwood forest soil microbial communities from Morgan-Monroe State Forest, Indiana, United States - atmos_gasesECM1C_05 | ecosystem: Environmental > Terrestrial > Soil > Temperate...
CGGCGTGCTCACCGGCCCCGTTGCGGCGGGCAACCCGTACGGCCTTCTTGGCAAACAAGCCAGCGTGCATGGTGTTTATGTCGGCTCGCGTGGCCACTTCGAACGCATGAATGCCGCCATTGCGCTGCACAGGCTCGAGCCAGTCATCGATCGGGTTTTCGACTTTGACGATGCGCCCGCGGCCTATTCGCACCTGGAAAGCGCGACACACTTCGGCAAGGTCGTGGTGCGTATTTGAGCAAGGAAACCACCGTACGCGGCGCCACATTCGCGCTGCTGCGCGAATTGGGGCTGACCACCGTGTTCGGCAATCCCGGTTCAACGGAGTTGCCGATGTTCCGCGATTTTCCCGCCGACTTCCGCTACGTGCTCGGCCTGCAGGAGTCGGTGGTGGTCGCGATGGCCGACGGGTTTGCGCAGGCGCGCGGCGCCGCCGCGCTGGTCAACCTGCACTCCGCCATCGGCGTGGGCCACGCCTTGGGGAGCATCTTCACGGCGTTCCGCAATCAGACGCCTCTCGTGATCACCGCCGGTCAGCAGGCACGCGCCATCCTGCCCTTCGAACCTTTCCTGTATTCGGAGCAAGCCGCGCAGCTGCCGAAACCGTATGTCAAATGGAGCTGCGAACCGGCGCGCGCCGCGGATGTGCCCGCGGCGATCGCTCGCGCCTACTACACCGCCATGCAGCCGCCGCGCGGCCCAGTCTTTGTGTCGGTTCCGGTGGATGATTGGGACCGGCCTTGCGTTCAGTTGGCGGCGCGGCCGGTCAGTCAAATCATCGCCGGAGATCCTGCGCTGCTTTCCCGCGCCGCCGCGGTACTTGGCGGGGCACGCAGGCCGGTCTTCGTGGTCGGGGCATCGGTGGCGCGCGATGATGCGTGGGATGAAGTCATCGCCCTTGCCGAGGAACATCACGCCGCGGTCTGGGTGAGCCCGATGTCGGCACGCAACAGCTTTCCGGAGCGCCATCCCTTGTTCGCCGGCTTCCTGCCTGCAGATCGTGAGCGGATCGTTGAGCGCCTCGACGGCACGGATTTCATTTTGGTGCTTGGCGCGCCGGTGTTCACCTATCACGTCGAGGGACAAGGTCCGCACATTCCGGCGGGCGCGACCCTGGTGCAATTGACGGATGATCCCGGCGCCGCGGCCTGGTGCCCCGTCGGCACTTCCATCGTCACGAATTTAAAGTTGGGTGTGGCCGCGCTGCTTGGCAGTCCGCCGACGGCCGCGCGCAGTCCGCCTGCAATTCCGCCCCGAGCGCAGCGGGTGAGCGCCGATCACTTGAGCGATCGCTATCTCATGCAGCAAATTGCCGCCCTTCGCCCCGCCGACAGCATCATCGTCGAGGAGGCGCCGAGCAGCCGCGGTGCCATGCATGACCACCTACCCATGCTCGAGCGCGAGTCCTTCCACACCTGCGCGAGCGGCGGACTAGGCCACGGACTTCCCGCATCCGTGGGCGTCGCCCTGGCGCGTCCGGGGCGCAAGGTGATCGGCCTGCTCGGCGACGGTTCGGCGATGTATTCCATTCAAGGTTTGTGGACCGCAGTGCAATTGAAGCTGCCCGTGGCATTCATCATCGTCAACAACTCGAGCTACCGCGCGCTCGAGGAATTCGGCCGCCGGTTCGCCATTGATGTTCTGCCCGGCGTGCAGCTGCCGGGCCTGGATTTTTGCGCGCTCGCGGAAGCTCAAGGCGTCAAGGCAATCCTAGTTACGCGCTGCGAGGATCTTGACGGCGCGCTGCGCGCGGTATTTGCAGCCGGTTCGCCCATGCTGTTGGAAGTACGCGTCAAATAAACGATCGCACCGGATCCTCGCCGTCCCAACCGATACTGGCACGATAGAAACGGCTGAACACCGCTTCGAAGCCGGCACCGAGCTCGATCAGTTCCACATAGCCCGGTAAGTCCTTGGTGGTATCCATGTACGCCACGCGCCCGCCGCTTGGCACCGAGGCGATAAACACCAAGTCGTGTCCCGCCGACTCGTATTGTTCGACATCATGGTCGAAATTCGTCGTCGCGCGTCCCCAGTGATGAAAGCCGTGACCGCGGCGATCGATCCACTCGCGATACACCGACGGCGCGTCGTTGTTCGGCTGGATGAGCTCGATGTTCATGTGGCCGGCAAAACTCATGGCAATCGACACATCCGCGGTCGAGTCGCGGCCCCGGTACTTGGGATTGCCACCCGTGAAGTGATCGAGCAAGAACCACGGACCTACCTTGAGCTTGTTGACCCACATGCTCATGGCCGCACGTATCTCCGGTACGACATAGCACATTTGAATGACGCCATCATCCGGTTGACCAAATCCTACAAGACCCATTGAACTCTCCCGCAGGTTTGAAAATCAGCGCGTGCAAAACCAGCGCACCCAAAACCAGCGCACGCAAAGTCAGCGCGCGAAATCGCCCGTGCTCAATCCGCGACGCCGAGCGTCCAGCCGCCGTCGATCGAGATCTGTTGACCCGTCAAGTAGGACGAGGCGGGCGAGGCGAGAAACAACGCGAGCCCCTTGATGTCCTCGGGAAATCCCACGCGATGCATCGGGACCACCTTTCCCACGGCCTGCTGTACCTGCGGCTGCTTGGCGTGGCCGCCGCCGATATTGGTGACGAAGAAGCCGGGGGCGATGGCATTGACCGTGATTTGATAGGCGGCGAGTTCCAAGGCAACCGCACGCATCAGGTGGGCCGCGCCCGCCTTGGCTGCCATGTAGGCGGAGCCGATGACCGGCTCGCAAAGATAAGACGCCACGGAAGTCGTGACGATCATTCGTCCCGACCGCTGCGGCCGCATGAGACGGGCGCCCGCGCGCAGCGTCGCGAATACGCCATTCAGGTTGACATCGATTACCCGGTTCCAGCGCTCGTCGGAATAGCGTTCAAGCGCACCCTCTGGATTGCGCGGCCTCTCGCTTCCCACCCAACTGCTCACGAATCCCGGACCGGAGTCGATGCCGGCATTGGCGAACACGACATCGAGTCGGCCATGCGCGGCACGCGCCGCATCGAATGCCGCGTCCAGGGCGGCGTGATCGCTCACGTCGACGACCTCGCCGCGTACTCGATACCCCAACCCCCGCAGACGCTGCGTCTCCGATTCGACGCGCACTGCATCGACGTCCAGCAAGGTCACACCGGCGCCATTTTCAGCCATGGCCTCCGCCAGCCCGAGTCCGAGCCCGCTGGCGCCACCGGTGACGATGACGCCGTACCCCTGAACGCTGAACAGTTCAGTGATCTTCATGCGCGTCCTCCTGCGGAGCTGCAGCAGCAGCTCCCATCTCGACGAGAATCTTCAGTCCCTCCTGGCGACGCAACCGCTCCAGGCCCTGCTCCACCAATTTTTCGAACGGAATGGTTTCGACCCATCCCTCGAGCGGATAGCTGCCCTGCGCCATGCCGGCGATGACACTGGGGAAGGCGTTCACCGACATTGCAACCCCTGTGATATTGATCTCCGGCATCAATAAATCGAAGGGCGGAATCACAACGGGATGATGATGAATGGCGACCACGACGGCGGTGCCATCGACCCGTGTACCGTGCAGCATGGCATTGAATGAGGCCGGTGCTCCCGCGGCATCCACCGACGCGTGCGCGCCCAGGCCTTGGGTCAAATCGCGGATCGCCGCAATCGGATCACCGTCGGCAGGATCGAGGACCACATCCGCACCCAGGCGTGCAAGCACCGCGCGGCGTACCGGCGAAGGATCGACCACGATGACCTTGACCCCGCGCTGCTTCAGCGCAAAGTACACGCCGATGCCGATCGGACCCGCGCCGTGAATGGCGGCCCATTGTCCCGCTTCGAGCCGGCAGCGATTCGCCGTGTGCCAGGCAACCGCGAGCGGCTCGATGAGTGCGCCCTGCTTTGGGCTCATGCCGCGCGGCAGCAGGTGCGCCATCGAGCGACGTACCACCGTGTATTCTGCAAGGCCGCCGCCGTTGCGGTTGTACCCATGAAAAGCCACCAGCGGGCAATGGTTGTACTGTCCCCGCTTGCACCAGCGGCAATGACCGCAGGTCTCAAGCGGCTCAACGGCAACAAGATCTCCGACCGTAAGATCGAAAACTCCCTCGCCGCAGGCCACCACTTCTCCCGACAACTCATGGCCGAGAATCACCGGGTTCTTGACGCCGGTCAGCGGATGCGGCGTGGTGCGCGTGGTGATCGGACCGTCATAAATCTCATGCAGATCGCTGCCGCAGATCCCGTTGTACAGCACTCGCAGTTTGACGTCGCCGGGGCCCGGCTCCGGTTCAGGCACCGACTCGAGCCTCACGTCGCCTCGACCATGGTAAACAGCAGCGAGCATGAGTTGTCGTTGGAGTCAGCGCGTTGCGCGCCAAAACGATCCTAGGCGCAAGCCTCGTGGTCAGACTCGATTAACAGGGAACGGACCCGCGCTTTTGCAGGAACTCCCGCCGCGGTTTCGAGCACACCGCGCAATGCTCCCACCGGCGCTCTTAAGAGCGCATAAGATGGTTCAGACCTCCTCGAGAGCGAGAATAAAAAAAGTGACGGATAGTAAAGACTCGGCGCAGCCGCGCAGTGCGATTTACCAGGTGTGCCTGGTTGCCCTGTTGAGCCTGAATTTCGGCATCCTATTTTTTGATCGCAATGCATTGAATTTCGTGATGCCCTTTGTCAAACCGGACCTCGCGCTCACCAATACGCAAGTGGGCCTGACCGCCTCCGCGCTCTCCTTCGCGTGGGCGCTCTCGGCCCTGTTTGTCAGCGCGGCTGCCGACCGAGGCGGACGGCGCAAGCCATTTCTGATTGCCGCGACCATCGCGTTCTCGCTGTGTTCATTCATCAGCGGGCTCGCCGGCTCTTTTCTCATGCTGCTGGGATCGAGGTTGCTGATGGGCTTGGCCGAGGGCGGCGTCGCACCCATTTCGCAAACCATCACCGCGCTTGCGGTGTCGCCGGCACGGCGCGGCCTCGCCATGGGCGTCATGCAGAATTTCGGTTCCAACCTGCTGGGCTCCTTTGCGGCGCCGGTTCTCTTGGTCGCGTTCGCCACGTCCTTCGGCTGGCGCAAAGCGTTTTTCATTGCCGGCATTCCCGGACTCATCTCGGCGTTTCTGCTGTGGCGCTTCATCGAAGAACCTGCGACCGTCGCGGCCGCATCGTTGGAACCGCGGCAATCGCTACGCAGTCGGTTGAAGGAAATTTTGACGCACCGGAATATGCAGATCTGCGTTTGCATCTCCATCCTGCTGGTGTCATACCTCGTGATCTGCTGGGCATTCACCCCTTTGTTTTTGACCAAAGTACGAGGATTCTCGCCCGCGCAGATGGGATGGCTCATGGGCACACTGGGCATTTCCGCGACACTCGGCAGCTTCATCGTCTCCGGCATCTCGGATCGGATAGGACGCAGACCCGTGATCGTATTTACAAGCTTCCTCGGCGTGATTCTGCCGTTGGGCGCACTGTTCTATCACGGCTCCATCTGGATTCTCGCCGCAATCTTTTTCTTCGGCTGGGCATTGACCGGCGCCTTCCCTTTGTTCATGGGAACGATTCCTTCTGAAACCGTCAGCGCCCGGTACATGACAACGGCGATGGCGGTCATTATCGGGTCAGGAGAGGTCGTTGGTGGTGTGATCTCCCCTGCCGCCGCCGGCTGGGCGGCGGACCTGACAGGTCTGGGGGCGCCCCTGTGGATCATGATCGGACTGTGCGCCGGCGCCGGAGTTCTGGCGCTTGCACTGACCGAGACCGCGCCGGCGCGCCGCAAGACCGATCAGGGGGAAACGGCTACCTCCTCGGCGCGCGCAACCAATTCAGGTTTGAACGGTAAGAACCACAGCAAAATTGCGGCCGCAAACGAGCCAATACCCATGGCCACGGCGACAAATTCCAAACCGTAGCCGCCTTTGAATAGAAAACCCGCGATGATAGGCGCGAGGACCGAACCCGCCCGGCCGGTTCCCACTGCGAAACCGGTCCCGGTCGCCCGCAAATGGGCGGGGAAAACCTGCGCCAGAATCCCATACAGCCCCACGATCCCGGCGTTCGTGCAAAAGCCCGCGATCGCACAAATGATCGAGAGATGCGCAAGATCGGCTTGCGTGCGGCCGAAGACCGCCAGCATCACCGTCGACATCGCGAGCACCAGCATCGTCAGGCCCTTCAGCCCGAAGCGCAGGGACAGCAGTCCCAGCACAGCTCCGCCGGTCGCGCCGCCGACGTTGAGCCACACCAGAACACCGGCCGCCGAGGAGGCCGTGAAGCCCAAGTCAACGACGATCTTCGGTATCCACTTGATGATGAAGTAAAAGCTGATCACGTGCAGAAAATAGGCAAACGACATCAGCAGCGTTATTCGCAGGAACTGAGGACTGAAAATGCCGGCCACTGAGCGCTGAAGCGTTTCAATCGACGCAGCCGGTAATGCATCGACAGCCGTACGGCCCAAGCGGATGAGGCTGCGATTGACCGCAGCGAGCGCGTTGGCCGGTTGCCGCTGGCAGAGCCACTCAATCGACTCCGGCACAAGAAAGAATACCAGCGGAATAAATGCCGCGGTCGCCGATGCACCAAACCAAAACACGGCGCGCCAATCGCCCTGTTTGAGCAGCATGGCGGCGATTGAACCACCTACGACGGCGCCGATGGGATAACCGATCGCCATCAAGGACACGCACAGAGCGCGTCTGCGCGAGTTCGAAAATTCCGACGCCACGGCGTTGATCGTCGCCAGCATGCCGCCGATTCCGAGACCCGTAATCACGCGCCATATCGACAAGGAATACACATTCCTCGCCTGCGTGGCCATGAGCATGCCGATGCTCATGACAACCAGGCAACCCAGCAACGTCCGGCGACGGCCCATCTTGTCGGCAACGCCGCCCAGAAAGATGGATCCCGCCCCCATTCCGATCAACTCCATGGACAATACGAAGCCAAGCGCCGCGCGGTCGATGCCCCACTCGCGCGCGATGCCGGGTGAGGCGAAGCTGATGGCGAGAACGTCAAAACCATCCAATGCATTGAGACCGACCGTGATGGCAATGACGACGATCTGCGCCACGCTCATTCGACTCGTCGCCAGTATTTCCCGTGGATCTTTCATTCAGTTCCTCGCTGTCTTAGGTTCGATAGCTACGCGCACACCACGCCGCAGGTCAAGATATCGCGAATGTCGTTGAGCACGTGATGCGGCCGGTGCGATTCAGGTTGTCGCGCCCAGTCCTCGATCTTGGTCATTCCGGTAACGACGCCCAACGCGGTCGCACCGCCCCGGCGGGCCATGATGATTTCAACCAAGGGATCATCTCCTACAACTGCAATGTCGCGGATGGGCAGCTTCAGCTTCTTCGCCACGAACCGCAGCGCATGCAGCGAGGGCTTGCCGGTGAGAAGCACGCGTGCCTTGGTCAGGCGGCGGATGGCACCCACGATCGCGTAGGAGTACCCCATCGTGCGCCCGTGTTTCGTCGCGAAAAACGGCACATCGGACGCTACGTATAATTTCGCGCCGGCCCAGATCGCATTACAAGCCGCTTCAATGTCCTTCATGTTGCAGTCGGGATGCCAGCCTACGTACACGGCCTGAACATCTTGCGCCCGCGGTTCGCCTGCGAAGGCGATCTCGATGCCGCTCTCGGCCAGAACCTCTCCCACGCCGCGGCTGCCTAGAATCAAGGCGCGGGTGATGCCCGCGCGGCGCATGAGAGCGGCCGCGACGCTGCTCGGCGTGAGCATCTGTTCATCCTCGAGCGGCAAACCCACGCTTCGCAACCGGCTTGCCTGCTCGGCCGGCCGATAGGCGCTGCCGTTGGTGAGCACCACAAAAGGAATGGAGCGCTGCTGCAACGCTGAGAGCACCTCGATAACGCCGGGCAGTACCTCGTAGCCGCCGAGAGAGCGGTCGCTCAACACCAGCGTGCCATCAAGATCGAACATGAACCCCTTCACGGGCGACATCATGCTCAACGGCGCCCTAAGGCCGGCTGCGTGCGTCATTGCTTGCGCCGCATCTCAAGTCTGAAACCCGCCTTGCGCACGGATATGCGATCCAGGTCCCGCCGCGCCGTCAATTCACGGATGAGCTGCATGATGGGTTTGGTCGACGGATCATACAGCCGGTTCGCCGGAGGCGCGGCCAGCATGGCGTCCACCTGGCCGCCCGGCATCGTGGCTCGAAGCAGGAACTCCTCGTCCGAAAGCTGCGCACCGATTCGACGGCGCAGCTCCTCCACGGGGGGCATGATTGGCTCCAGGCGCAGTTCGCGCGTACGGGGCAGCGACTCGATGCGCTCCATCACCTTAGGATCGATGGGAACGTTGGGTTTGCCGAAACGACCAATGGCGTAACGAATGACTTCGTCCGGAATGACGCCGTAGCGCTCCGGGCCCGTGACGTTCATGACCGCCTGCGTCAGTACCATTTGCGCGAATGGCGTCATGACGATCGGCCATCCTAGCTCCTCGCGCACGCGTCCCAACTCTTCGATCACAGCCTGCTCGCGGTGCGCAAGACGGCTCTCTTTCAGATGTCGGCGCATCGTACCCACCATGCCGCCCGGCAACTGATGCCGGAGATAGGCGGCATCAAAGGCTTGCGGCGCGCCGGCCGGCAATCCTTCGGCGGCCGCGAGCCGGGTAAAGTAGCTGCCCACTTCGGACAGTACTTCGGCGTTCACCAGGGGCTTGTGGCCGAGCGCGCGTAGGTTGCTCACGACACGTTCGGAGGGTGGGTTGGAGATTCCGTCGGCGGCAGCACCGGATGCACATTGAAGGGCGTTGACACCGTAGTCCGCTGCGTCCATGTAGACGAGCTCAGCCTGCCCGATCGTGCAATGCGAGTGCAGCTCGAGCGCTTTGTTGCCGATCACAGCCTTGATCGCCGGAAGAAGCGTGCGGGCGCGGTTAGGCGAGAGCAGGCCGCCGGGATCCTTGACGTAGACGGCATCGATGTCGGCGCAGGCGGCGAGCTTGCGAGCCCGCTCAACGTAGTGAGCGTCGTCGTGAACCGGACTCAACGTGAAGACCAACGCGGCGATGACATATTCGCCGCCGCCGCGCTTCACCATCGCCGCGCAGGCAATATTCGAGTCCGCATCGTTCATCGGGTCGGCCAGACAAAAGCGGCGGATGCCATTGCGGGCCAGAACCCGAAACGCCAGCTCCATGAAATCCGGACCTGCCGTCTCCCAGGAGATGAAGCGAAATCCCGTCGACATGAATTGCAGCGGCGTATTCGGCGTCGCAGCCGCCATCAACCGGATCCGTTCCCACGGATCTTCTTTTTTGAAGCGAACGGCCACTCCCATATGGGTGGACGTCGTGAAATCGATGGCTTTGAAACCCACTCGGTCCATGGTCGCGGCAATGCTCAACGTCCGGGCGGTATCGATGCCCAACGCCGCCCATAGGCACTGATTGCCGTCTCGAAGCGACGTCTCCACGATGCCGACCTCAGCCACTGCGCACCTCGGCGAACTTTCGGCCGCGTTCGAGCAGACGTTCTACGAAGTTCGTATCGACGCTCCCCGCGTGAAATTCAGGATCGGCGAGCAGCAGGGCGTGAAAGGACAGATTGGTTTGCACACCCACGATGCGCACCGCCGCGATGGCGGAGCGGAGACGCTCCAGCGCGGTATTCCGGTCCGATCCATATGCGATGACCTTTCCCAGCAGGGAATCATAAAACGGCGGTACGCGCGAGCCTGAAGCAATGTGTGTGTCGACGCGGATTCCCTCCCCGCCCGGCCAAATCACCGTGCTCGCCACTCCGGGACTCGGCGCGAAGTCATTGGCAGGATCTTCGGCATTTACCCGGCACTCGATCGCGTGACCCTGGAAATGAATATCGGATTGCGCGAACGACAAGCCCGCGCCGCTTGCAACGGCAATCTGTTCGGCAATGAGATCGAGCCCCGTCACTGCCTCTGTGACCGGATGTTCCACCTGAATACGCGCGTTCATTTCCAGGAAAAAGAACGCGTCGCTCTGATCGACGAGAAACTCGACCGTCCCGGCACCACGGTAGCCTAGACCTTGGGAAAAGCGGACCGCTGCTTCATGCAGACCTCGCCGACAATCGTCGGACAGGCCCTGCGCCGGCGATTCCTCCAGCAGTTTTTGATAGCGGCGCTGCACCGAGCAATCGCGTTCACCCATATGGACCACGTTTCCGGTTCCGTCTCCGAAGACCTGCACCTCCACATGGCGTGCGCGCGGGATAAGGCGTTCCAGAAAAACGCGGGGGTCCCCAAATCCGGCCTGCGCTTCGGCCGCCGCCAGCTCCATCGCAGCAGGCAATTCTTCCAGGCGATTCACGCGCTTCATTCCGCGCCCGCCGCCGCCGCCGACCGCTTTGACAAGGAGAGGTGTGCCGATCGCGCGCGCCGCGACTGTCGCCTCATCCAGGGTCGCCACCGTTGCACCGGCCGCGACCGGAATGGCGGCGCGCTGCGCTGCATCGCGCGCGCGTACCTTGTCCGAAACCGCCTCGAGCTGTGCCGCCGTCGGACCGATGAACACCAAACCATGCGCCTCGCACAGTTGCGCGAGCGCGGGGCGCTCCGAGAGAAAACCGTAGCCCGGATGCACCGCATCCACCTGGGTGCCGAGAGCCGCCTGCACGATGGCCGCCGCGTTCAGATAACTGCCGCTCGCCCGCGCGGGGCCGATGCATACCGTGCGATCGGCCAGCCTCGCGGGCTCGCTGTCGCGATCTTCCTCGGAAACAGCGAGCACTGTTTCAATGTGCAACGCCCGGCACGTGCGGATGATTCGCACGGCGATCTCCCCGCGATTGGCAATCAGGATGCGGCGGATGGCCAAGAGCTCAATCCGGCTTGACGATGCGCAGAAGGATTTCACCGTACTCGACCAGCGCCCCGTCCGCGACGAGAATTTCCGCAACCGCGCCGCCGACCTCGGCACGCACCGTGTTCATCAGCTTCATGACCTCGATGATGCCCACAATCGTATCTTTCTCGACCACGT
>Ga0307474_10003740_pt1 | contig 10979 bp, 9 predicted proteins | sample atmos_gasesECM1C_2_FD_203312 | JGI IMG/M metagenome (GOLD analysis project Ga0307474, IMG submission 203312) | Hardwood forest soil microbial communities from Morgan-Monroe State Forest, Indiana, United States - atmos_gasesECM1C_05 | ecosystem: Environmental > Terrestrial > Soil > Temperate...
ATTTGTGACACAAGGCGCGACCGACGGTCTCGGGACCGACACACCTGTCGGCAAATGGCTGCGCAGTTGTCCGAACAAGACTACGATGGCGGCCCTAAGTCGCTTTCCTTGCTTAAGTTCCAAGCGAACGGCGGTGTGTGGCAACGGACAGGACCGATGAGGGGAGACGGCCTGTCGCAGATCGCGCCCACCGGCAGCAGACGCTCGCTGATGTACTGAAACGATACAACTCGAACCAGGAGAACTGCGTATGCGATACAAGAGAACTCTGGGCGTTCTGGGTACCGCTCTGGCACTCGGAACGGTGTGCGCAGCGGCGCTCGCAGATGAGGTGACCGATCGGACGAAGGATCCCAATCTATGGGCGGCGCCCGGCGGAGATCCCGCTCTGAGCCGGCACAGCGCGCTGAAGCAGATCAGCACTTCGAACGTCGGCCAGCTGCAGATGGTGTGGTCGCAGTCGAGCGGCACGCTGCGCGGCCACGAGGGTCAGCCGCTGGTCGTCGAGGTGGGTGGCAAGCCGATGATGTTCATGGAGAGCGGCTGGCCGAACATCATCCAGGCGCTGGACCTCAGTGATCCGGATCATCCGAAGGAGGTCTGGAACTACAAGAAAACGACCAACCGCGATGACTCGGCTGTGCCGCGCGCCTGCTGCGACACCGTGAATCGCGGCATGTCTTTCGCCGACGGCAAGCTGGTGTTCGGCACGCTCGACGGCTTCGTCATCGCGCTCGATGCGGCGACGGGCAAAGAGGTGTGGGTCGTCAAGGAAGCCTATCCGGACAAGGGCGAGACCATCACGCCGGCCCCGATCATTGCCGAAGGCAAGGTGCTCATCGGCTTCGGGGGTGACGAGTTCGCCGCGCGCGGCGCGTTCTTTGCCTACGACCTGCAGACCGGCAAGCTGGTCTGGCACTGCTACAACACCGGCAGCGACAAAGACGTCTGCCTCACCAAGGACACGAACAAGAAGCATCCCGAGTATGGGACGGCCGGCAAGGATCTCGGCATCCACACGTACCCAGGCGATGAGTGGCAACGCGGTGGCGGCGCCATGTGGGGCTTCTACAGCTACGATCCGGAGCTGAAGCTCGTTTACGCCTCGAGCGGCAACCCAGGGTTGTGGAGCCCGTCTTATCGCTGCGGCGCGAATCCCGTGAGCCAGGAAGCCTGCAACAGCGGCAAATGGGACAACAAGTGGTCGATGAGCATCTTCGCGCGCAAGGTCGATACCGGCGAGGTGGTCTGGGTCTACCAGATGACACCGTTCGATCAGTGGGACTATGACGGCATCAACGAGAACATGCTCGAGGATGCGACGATCGACGGCAAGATGCACCACGTCCTCATCCACTTCGACCGCAATGGCTTTGCCTACGTGCTCGATCGTACCGATGGCACGCTGCTGCGTGCCAACAAGTACGTGACCACCAACTGGGCGGAAAAGGTCGACATGAAGACCGGCCGGCCGGTGAAGGTCTATGAGCACTCACCGCTGAAGCCACATGGCAACACGCAGGCGTGCCCGTCGGCGATGGGCGGCAAGGATCAGCAGCCGTGCGCGATCGACCCGAACGAGCCGGGCATGGCGTATTGCCCGACCAACAACTGGTGCATGGAGGATGAGCCGCAGGAGCGCTCGCACACCCAGCAGGGCATCGTGTACGTGTTCGCGAATGTCTACATGTACCCGGAGAAGCCCGGCATCACCGGCAAGTTCAAGAAGTTCAACGTGCTGACCGGTGAGACGGTATGGGAGATCCCGGATCCGTATCCGAACTGGGGCGGTGCACTGGTGACCGACGGCGGGCTGGCGTTCTACGGCAGCCTCAACGGTGACTTCCGCGCGGTCGACCGTGCGAGCGGAAAGGTACTGTGGCAGCGACGCCTGGGTTCGGGAATCATCGGCAACCCGATTACCTACAGCGTCAACGGCAAGCAGTACGTCTCGGTATGGAGCGGCATCGGCGGCTGGATCGGCCTGCCCGTGACGGCGGGTCTGGACCTGGGCGACAAGTTCGGCGCCATTGGTGCCACGGCCATGACCAAGGCTGCGGGTCTCAGCATGATCCCCCAGGGTGGCACGCTGTACACGTTCGCTATCGAGGGTCGCGAGTAAGAGGGAACTACTCACAGGGATTGAATGTAGATAGTTAAGGATGATCGGGCGCACCCGGCGTCGACGCCGGGTGCGCCTTCTTCGACGCGGCAGGATGCCGCAAGCATCGAGGACCAGGAGAAATGAAGATCGCGAGGGGAAGCCGGCCGGCGCTGGTTGCCGTGCTGGCTATGGCCGCGGTGGCTCTGCTCGCCGCGCCCGCACAAGCCCAGACTGCGCTGCGGGTGTGTGCCGACCCGGGCAACATGCCGCTCTCGAACAATCGCGGCGAAGGCCTGGAGAACAAGATGGCCGAGGTGCTGGCCCACGCCATGGGCAGCATGGTCCAGTATTACTATCGTCCAGGTGTCGAGCGCGGCATGACGCGCAACACGCTCGACGCCGACCAGTGCGACGTCATGCTCGACATGCCGGTCGACTCCGACGACGTTCTCACGACGGCGCCGTTGTATCGCACCACCTACGTGCTCGTGTATCGGAGCGATCGCGGCATCAACATCAAGAGCCTCGACGATCCGCGGCTACGGAAGATGAAGATCGGGGTCTACGAGACTTCGGCAATTCGCGAGGCGCTCGCGGACCACGGCATCGGCAATGTCGAGATTCATTACCTCAGCCACGACGCGGATCTCGTGCCGAAAGACCAGCCGAGCTACCAGGTTCAGCAGGTGATCGACGGCAAGCTGGATGTGGCGGCGGCCTGGGGGCCGCTCGCGGGCTACTACAAGGTCAAAGGTGCGCCGCTCACGATCCAACCGGCCAACATGATGGACGACGCGGTGCCCATGCAGTTCGATATGGCGCTCGCGGTGCGCCGTGGCAACCACGAGCTGCAGCACCGGCTCGAGCAGGTGATGAAGGAGCAGCGCGAGGCGCTGCATGCCGTCCTCACGGATTTCGGGGTGCCGCTGGTGAATTGCGACACCTGCATGATCAACGGGGATCTGCCTGCGCATGGCCCGTATGCGCAACCCAAGTCCACGGCACCCGCACAGGCCGCCACGTCGGTGAGCATCGCGCAGCTGAATGACTGGCTCGCGCGCGGTGCCAACATCAACGTCGAGCTCAACAACGCGGTCATGGCGGATGACCAGGTGCGTGTCGGCTACCTGTTGGAGAAGAAGCACGCTTCGCTGACGGCGCAGGATCTGCAGGGCGAGACGCCGCTACACCATGCGCTGTTGCAGAGATCTCCGCAGATGGTGGCATTCCTGATCGCACACGGCGCCGACGTCAACGTGCGCGACCGCGACGGCTGGACGCCGATCATGACGGCGGCCTACTGCGACGATGCCGAGGACGTACGCGTGCTGGCAGCGCACGGCGGTGATCCCAACGCCGTCAGCGCGCAGAATTTCACCCCCCTCGGCATTGCCACGCAATACGGCAAGGACCAGGCGGCCGTGGCACTCATCCAGGCGGGCGCAGATCCCGCCCGGCCGATCGGCGACGCAGGTTACACGCCGCTCATGCTGGCCACGGCTTCGCATGCCAATACCGTCGTGCAGGCACTGCTCGGCAAGGGCGCCGACGTCAACGCCAGGAATGGCGGCGGCGTCACTGCCCTGATGATCGCCGCGGCCAACGGCCGCGACGATCTCGTCGAGATGCTGGTGCGGGCGGGTGCGGACGTGAAGGCGCGGACCGAGCGCGGCGACACGGCAATGTCGATTGCACGGGCCAAGGGAAACGAGAAGGTGATCCGGCTGCTCGGTGAAGCGCCGGGAGGTCCGGGCGCCTAGCGCGCCCTCGAGCAAGGAGCGAGGTGCGCGGTGCACAGGAATACTTTTGCCATTTCGTTCGCTGGTGTGGTGATGCTGACCGCTACGCTGCTCTACGCGCAGCAACAGCAGCCGGGGCAGGGAGGCGCCGCCGCGCCGGGCGCATCACCAGGTTCGGCGCCCGCTGCCGCAGGCGCCCAGATGACGCCCGTGCAGCGTGCCGAGTCCGCCGCGAAGGGGACGCTGAAGAATCCCTACTCCGACAGCGACCAGGCGGTGGTCCAGTCGGGACTGGCGCTCTACATGAGCTACGGCTGCAGCGGCTGTCACGGCGGCACCGGCGGCGGGGGCATGTGCCCGCCGCTCACCAACGACGTCTGGGTCTACGGCGGTGACGACGATACACTCTTCAGGCTGGTGAGCTATGGCTCGCAAGTGCTGCAGGGCAAGGGCTACAGCCGCACAGGCCAAGAGAACGTGGTCGGCGCGATGCCGCCCATGGGGTCGATCATCAAGACGGACGATGAGTTGTGGCGCATCCTGACGTTCGTGCGTGCCAACTACCACGGCGCACCTGAGTGCAAGCTCGGTTGCCCGAGCAAATAAGCCGTCGGGACGTCGCGAGAGGGGGCGTTGTTCATGATGCGTACGCGGCCAGCTTCACACAGCCACGCAGAACTCATCAGCGGCCTCATCCGGCGCCACGGTGCCGACGTGCCGATCTCCGACCTCGTCAGAAATTCCTGGAGCCGCTGTCTACATAGCTACGCGCTCGATCCGCAGCAGACTCGCCCGCCCACCAGCGTGGAGCGCGGGGATTTCGAGGCGCGGCGCGAGCGACTCGGCGTGCTGCTGTCGATCGCGCGCATCGAGATGGAAGCGCTCGGCAAGCTCATCCGGCACTCCGAGTACAGCATCATGCTCACTGATCGCGACGGGGTGATCCTGAGCTATCTCGGGGACACGGGCTTCGCGGCTACCGCACGTCGCTGCGGCTTTCGCGAGGGCGTCATGTGGAGCGAGCAGGAGATGGGCACCAACGGCATGGGCACCTGCCTCACTGCGCGTCGCCCGGTGGTGATCCACCGCACCGATCACTTTCTCGCGCAGAACACCGCGCTGACGTGCTCCGCAGCGCCGATCTTCGACATGCGCGGCGAGCTGCTGGCAGCGCTCGATATCTCCGGCGCCTCGTCAAATCTTCAGAGTCACACGCTTGCGCTGGTCGACATGGCCGCACAGAACGTCGAGAACCGCATCCTGCTGAGCGCCTGCAAGGAGCTGCACCTGGTGCGCTTTCACCTCTGCCGCGAATTCGTCAGCACGCCGGGCGAGGGCGTCGTGGCGTTCGACGACGACGGTCTGGTCCACGGCGCCAACCGCTCCGCCCTCAAGCTGCTCGGCCATCGCGATCACAAGACTCTCTGCGGCCAGCGAGTCGACCAGGTCCTCGACACCAGCCTCGATGCGCTCATGCGCCTCACCGGGCAGCCGGGCTATCGTGCCGAACCGCTGGCGCCGAGGCTCGCGCCGCGACGCTGGTTCGCAACCGTACAGGCGCCGCTGCAATCCGCCCGCCGCGCGCCGCAGGCTGTGAGCGCGGACCACGCCTCGTCGCCACCGGCGGCCGCTGCGGCCGGGACGCGCGCCTCGCTCGACTGCCTGTGCTCGACCGATCCGGTCATGCGCCACAACGTCGAGGTGCTGCGGCGGGTCATCGACCGCGACATCTCGATACTGCTGCTCGGCGAAACCGGTGCCGGCAAGGGCTACTGCGCGCATGCCATTCATGACGCGAGCTGCCGTGCCGACAAACCCTTCGTCACCGTCAACTGCGCAGCGATTCCGGAGGCGCTGATCGAGAGCGAGCTCTTCGGTCACAAGCCCGGCGCCTTTACCGGTGCCGCCCGTGAAGGCGGCCGAGGCAGAATCCTGCAGGCCAACGGCGGCACGCTCTTCCTCGATGAGATCGGCGACATGCCCCTCGCGCTCCAGGCGCGGCTGCTCAACGTGATCGAGGACCGCGAGGTGATGCCTCTCGGCGGCAACAAGATGCTGAGCGTCGACGTGCGCATCATCAGCGCCACCCAGCGTCATCCACTCGACATGATCGCGAAGGGGCGTTTCCGCGAGGATCTTTACTATCGTCTCAACGGCATCACCGTGCACGTGCCGCCGGTGCGACAGCGCACCGATGGCGCGGAGCTGATCTGCAGGATCCTGCAGGCTGAGGCGGCCGGCGATGCGATCGAGATCGAGCCGGCGCTCCTCGAGCGGCTGGTACGACATTCCTGGCCTGGCAACGTGCGGCAGCTACGCAACGTGCTGCGGACCATGCTGGCGTTGCGCAGTGGCGATCGGCTGACGCTGGCCAACTTCAACGAGGAATGGCTCGCCGGCGGCAGCCCCGATGAGGGTGGGCGCCCGGCCACGGGCGGATCCGACGCGCGAGGCGACAGCGTGCTGAGCGATGCCGAGCGCGAGGCATTGCAGCGGACGCTGGAGGTATGCCAGTGGAACGTCAGCGCGGCGGCGGCACGGCTGCAGATCAGCCGCCGCACCCTGTATCGCAAGATTCATCGACACGGCCTTCTGCGACACGCCCAGCACCTCGGGGCGGGTACGCCGGAGTCCGAATGAGTTCCGGACCGGAACTCTAGAAGTCGTGTACAACCCAGAGGCGAGGCAGAACTACGATGGCGACAATCAAGATTCACCCGATGGTCGATAATGGAGTGAAGAAGGGGACGCCGGGCTTCGCCGGCGGCACCCTCACCTGCAAGTGCACCAGCAACCCGGTCACGGTCCGTATCGGATCGAACGTCGCGTTCAACCATGCATGCGGCTGTACCAAGTGCTGGAAGCCGCAGGGGGCAACGTTCTCCATTGTTGGCGTTGGCGGACGCGACAAGGTCTCGGTGACCGCCAATGCCAACAAGCTCAAGATCGTCGATGAGAAGGCGGCGATCCAACGCTATGCCTGTACCGGCTGCGGCGTACACATGTACGGGCGCATCGAGAACAAGCAGCACCCGTTCTATGGCTTCGACTTCTTCCATACGGAGCTGTCGAAGGACACGGGCTGGGAAGAGCCGCGCTTTGCGGCCTTCGTCTCCTCGATCATCGAGTCGGGCACACCGCCCGATCAGATGGGCGCAGTGCGCGCCAGGCTGAAGGAGCTCGGGCTCGAGCCCTATGACTGTCTGTCGCCGGCGCTCATGGATCTGATCGCGACCCATACGGCGAAAGCCAAGGGCGTACTCGCAGCCTAGCGCACCGCTGTCGATCGGCCCCGCGCCTTACGTGGCGCGGGGCCATCGCTCTTGATCTTTCAGACTTCAACCGCATTTCGGTTCAGGAAAACCCCAGCCATGAAGACACGCGCTGCCATTGCCACCGCCGCGGGCAAACCCCTCGAGATCGCCACCGTCGAGCTCGAAGGCCCCAAGGCCGGTGAGGTGCTGGTGGAGCTCAAGGCCACCGGTATCTGCCATACGGATGAGTTCACGCGCTCGGGGGGCGATCCGGAAGGCCTGTTCCCCTCGATCCTGGGACACGAGGGCGCGGGTATCGTGGTGGATGTCGGACCGGGGGTCACCTCGGTGAAGAAGGGCGACCACGTGATTCCGCTCTACACACCGGAATGCAGACAGTGCAAGTCCTGCCTCTCGCGCAAGACCAACCTCTGCACGGCGATCCGCGCCACGCAGGGCAAGGGCGTGATGCCCGACGGCACGAGCCGCTTTTCCCTCGGCAAGGACAAGATCTACCACTACATGGGCTGCTCGACGTTCTCCAACTTCACCGTGCTGCCCGAGATCGCGGTGGCGAAGATCCGCGAGGACGCCCCCTTCGACAAGGTCTGCTACATCGGCTGCGGCGTCACGACGGGTATCGGTGCGGTGATCAACACCGCGAAGGTCGAGCCGGGCGCGAACGTAGTGGTGTTCGGACTGGGCGGCATCGGGTTGAACGTCATCCAGGGAGCGCGCCTCGCGGGCGCCAACAAGATCGTCGGCGTAGACCTCAATCCGCGTCGCAAGGAGCTCGCCGAGAAGTTCGGCATGACCCACTTCGTCAATCCCAAGGAAGTCGAGGGTGATCTGGTCGCGCATCTGGTTTCGGTCACCGATGGCGGCGCCGATTACAGCTTCGAATGCGTTGGCAACGTTAATCTGATGCGCCAGGCGCTCGAGTGCTGCCATCGCGGCTGGGGCGTCTCGGTGATCATCGGCGTCGCCGGCGCCGGGCAGGAGATCAAGACGCGGCCGTTCCAACTCGTGACCGGGCGGGTGTGGAAGGGGACGGCCTTCGGCGGTGCGCGTGGCCGCACCGACGTCCCGAAGATCGTCGACTGGTACATGGACAAGAAGATCCAGATCGATCCACTGATTACGCACACGATGGCGCTCGATAAGATCAACGACGGCTTCGACCTGATGCACAAGGGTGAGTCGATCCGCAGCGTAGTCCAGTACTGACTTCGGTGCGGGTGGCCGTACACGTGCAGCGCTCCCATGCCAGCGTAGGTGTGACCGCCGCCCTCGGGCTTCTCGCGGCGCTCGCAGGTCCCGCGCGTGCCGCGGATTCCTCCGCGGAGCGTCTATACGTCTCCGACGAGACCGGCGGTAACGTGGTGATCGTCGACCCGCGAGCCCGCAAAGTGGTGGCGCGCATACCCGTCGGCAAGCGGCCGCGCGGCATCGTGCTGTCGCACGATCACGAGCGTGTCTACGTGGCTCTGACCGGCTCGCCCGCAGCCGGGCCGAACGTCGATGAATCGAAGCTTCCGCCGCCCGATCACCGCTACGATGGGGTTGGCGTGGTGGACCTGAAGACGCAACGGCTCCTCAAGACGTACCGCAGCGGCATAGATCCGGAGACCTTCGCAATCTCGCAGGATGGCAAGGTCCTCTATGTATCCAACGAGGACAGCGGACAGCTGACGGCTCTCGATCTCGGTAAGGGAACACCGATTGCGACCGTGTCGGTAGGCTCCGAGCCCGAAGGTGTGGCGGTCAGCCACGACGACAAGGTCGTGTACGTGACTTGCGAGACCTCCAATGCCCTGTACGTGCTGGATGCTCACGCCATGAAGGTGCTGGCGCAGATCCCCACCGGCAAGCGCCCGCGCGCCATATACCTCAGCAGCCGCGCGCCGCGCGGCTTTGTGACCGACGAGTTCGGAGCCACGCTCACGGAGTTCAGCACCGACGGCTACAAGCCGGTGCGCACCATCTCGCTCGGCGACCCGAAGGCCGTGCGCCCCATGGGCATCGCGTCGCGAGACGGCAAGACGCTATACGTGACCACGGGGCGCTTCGGCGCGCTGCTCGAGGTCGATGCGGAATCGGGCCGGATCCTGCGGACCATCGAGAAAATCGGTGCGCGTGCCTGGGGCATCGCCCTGAGCGACGATGGCAGCAAGGCGTACACCGCCAACGGGCCCTCGGGTGATGTGTCGGTAATCGATCTGGCCTCGGGCAGCGTCGAAGCGCGCATCCCAGTGGGCGGCAGTCCGTGGGGAGTCGTAGCCTCGCACGGCGAGGCCCGGTGAGCGGCGGCCCCGGGGATCGGCTCGGGGGGCGGCGAAGCGGCGGCGTGCAACTGCACGTCATCCTGGCTTTCGTCGCGGGCTGCGCGCTGGTCAGCGCGTTTGCAGTCGGCAGCAGCGCGGGTCAGGACCCGCACCGCGCGGACTCCTCCGGCGGCATCTGGAAGGCGGTAGTGCCACCAGGCGCCATGCACGGAGAATTCGCCAACAACGACCCGCTGGGTCTCGCCGCCGGCGTCGCGATCCCGGCGGACTGCTCGATCAACTGGGTCGATCCGGATGCGGGGAAGCTCTACTGCTTCTCGAGCGCGACCTCACTGGTCGTGTTCCTCGACTCGCCTCACGTCTACCTGGAGCGCGCGCGGGCGCAGTGGCGGCACATCGAGGGTAGCCCGCGCTGAGACGATCCGGGTTTCAGGGCACGACGTGCGAGTTGCCCAGATCCTTCCAGTCGTAGCGCGGTACCTGTACCCATTGACCATCCTTGAGCTCCGGGACCTTGTGCACCCGGGTCTGCTCGACGGTCATGACACCGTCCTTGTCGGTGATCCAGAAGTCGACGTCGTAGATCTGGTCCCGGGAGCCGACGGCACGAAAGTCGGTGCAGGCGAAGTAGTGTCCGTTGTCATCGAGCTGACGGATCGGCTGGTGAGTATCGATGAACTGCAGAGCGAGCACCTTGCCGGTCTTGTCATCCTTCAGGTTGAAGATCCCGTTGTTCTTGGACTGCTCGGCGAGCGCTCCCTGTTCGACGGCCGACATGACTTCCCAGCCGCGTTTGTTGGCGACGTGTCCGGGATGCTCGGAGGCCGGGATCCACCACCACGGCACCGGCGAGCGCGCGGTGAGCGTCCAGGTGCCGTCGCTCTTCACGGGCTCCTTGTAGATGCGGACCTCCTGGACCTTCAGCGCTCCCTCCGCCGGCGCCACCCAGAAGTCGATGAGGTAGCGCTTCTGCGCATCGCTCTGGTCGTGAAACTTCGCGTCCGGGAAGAAGCCGTAGCCGTCGATCGTGCGCGTGAAGTCGAGGCCATCGAAGACGAGCTTCAGCTGTGCGCCGTTGAGCGGGTCCTCGAGCATGAATACGCCGTTATCGGCAGTGGTCTTGGCGTCAATGAGCCGCTTGACGACGGTCTCCGCATCGCCGCTGTCGAAGTTCTGCATCGCCTTCTCGGTCGAATCGACGCTGCTGGCCGCGACGAAATCACGGGCCTTCTGCAGATTCTCACTCGGATTCTCGAGGAACGCCTTGCGGGAGGACTCGTTGCTGAAGCAATAGACCTTGCCGTCCTTGTCGGTCCAGGTGATGGCGCAGTTGGTGACGACGTGCCGCCCCTGTGCAAGTCCCTCGGCGCATTGCCCGCCAAACTGCGCGGCGGGAGCGGAAGAAGAAGAGGGCGGAGGATTATCCGCGGCGAGGGCTGCGACTGGCGCGGCGGTCGCCAGCGCGCCGACGAAGAGCACATGGGAAATCCAGGCAGCGCGTTGCATGTTGGCGATCCGGAGCGGAATGAGCGGAGTGCGAGGGTGATCGTACTCCTTCGCGTTGCAGGCTCACAGCCGGCGCTGATGCCGCCACTCA
>Ga0307474_10003741_pt1 | contig 10978 bp, 11 predicted proteins | sample atmos_gasesECM1C_2_FD_203312 | JGI IMG/M metagenome (GOLD analysis project Ga0307474, IMG submission 203312) | Hardwood forest soil microbial communities from Morgan-Monroe State Forest, Indiana, United States - atmos_gasesECM1C_05 | ecosystem: Environmental > Terrestrial > Soil > Temperate...
AAAACGGTCATCCGTCAACAGGAGCTCCAGCGTCAACGGATACTGGTGTCCCATCGAGAAGTACGACGAGATGGCCATGCGGTAGGCGTGTCCGATCCACAGCAGCTGCGCCTCGCGCTCGCGCTGCTCGGTGGTGCTCCATACGCGGGCAACGATCGTGAGCATCAGCCCGAGGATCACCACGCTGACCAGCAGCCCGATGTAGGTGTAGCCACGCTGCCTGCCCGACGCCCTGCGCATGGCCTCACCAACTGGCGACCGGCGTGCCATTCGAGGCGATGTCGGGTGCCCCGCTCAGCACGTCGCGGATCCCCGGGTGATCGGGATCATCCGAGGCAACGACCGTCCAGGTATCCGCGAGACGCGTGAATGGATCGACGGGCACGGAGCGCACGTAACGCTTATCGACCAGGTCGGGCAGCTTTTCCGGATACTCGTTGAGGTCGGCGTAGTACTTGTCGATCGCCTCGCGCAGGATCGAGAGGTCCTGTTTCAGGACGGTCTCGCGCGCATGCTGCAGCGAGCGAAAGTAGCGTGGCACCGCGATGCTGAGCAGCAGGCCGATGATCGCCATCACGATCAACAGCTCGATCAGCGTGAAGCCGTGGGTTGCCGTGCGCCCTGCCCTGCGAGTCATCGGTCTCACCAGTCCCGGTAGCGGACACCGTTCAATCCCGTGCCGCCATCGAGGGAGTAGACGTCGTACACGTCCTCCCCGGGTTGCGGGTCATCGGGCGGGCTCTTGTAGCTGCGCAGCCCCCAGCTCTCCTCCGCCGGCACCGAGCCGTCCGGGAAGAACGGGTCACGCGGAATGCGTCGCAGGAAGTAGAGTTTTGCGCCGCCCTCCGGGCTCGACTGATCCTCGACGCCCGCGTACAGCGACTTCAGATCCGGCGGATAGCCACTGGCCCCGAGCTCCAGCTTGATATGCCCGGCCTGGGCCGCGAGGCGGTAGGCATCGAGCGCGTCACGGATGTCACGCAGCGCCACGCGCAGCTCGGCCTCCTTCTCGCGCTTTGCGACGAGCTGCGCGAGCGGCAGAGCCGCGGTGGTCAGGAGCCCGATGATGGCGAGCGTGATCACGAGCTCGATGAGGGTGAAACCGCGTGGTCGCATGCGCCCCTACTGTGCCACTGTGATTGCCATCTTCAGCGGCGGCGCAGTGCTGTTGCCCACCGCGGCGCCGCTGGCACCCAACACGTTCAGCATCGCCGAGATATCGCTCGCAGGCCGCGGCCTCACGGCGCGGAAATTGACCACCATGAGACTGCCCGTACCCTGTACCGGCTCATCGGCCGTGGTATTGACATCGAGCTGCGCCCCGCCGCCGCGCGTCTCAATCTTCGGATTACCGGCTGCAGCGGGCACCATGTCACCTGGGCTCGCACTCACCAACTGCAACGCGCTCGAGTCATAACGCAGCTGCGCCCGCAGCCGGGTGATCGACTGATCGGTCGCCAGGCGCACCGTCACGGGAAACTCCTCCCCGACCTTGGCCTCGCGCGGGCCATCGAGCGACAGCGCCGAGCTGCCACCTGGCAGCCCCGCCGGCGCCGGGGTGTTGCTTGGCACTGCCGCAGGTGGGGCGCTGACCGGGAGACCGCTCTGAGCGGTGCTCGGGGGCGCGACGCTCGCTCCCGCGGCGCCCCCAGGCGCAGCGTTTCCCGCGTTGGCGGCCACCGCGGCGGTCGCGGCAATGGCTCCACCTGCAACCACTGCAGCCGTATTCGTCGGGGCGGCTGCGGCCGCCACTGTGGTGGCCTCCGTTGCCGCGGCCGCTGGTGCCGCTGCGGCTCCCTGTGCCGCCGCGCCCAGAGCCGGCGCGGCATCCGCCCCGGCTCCCGCGCCCGCAGCGCGCGCCGCCTCCTCGGCCTGCCGCGGGACCGGTGCGATCGCACTGCCCGGCGCTTCCCGCTGACCCATCGGTACCGCGCCGCTTTGGGGTGCTGCTGCCGGAGGTGGTGGCTGAATTTCGGGGGTGACCGGCTGGACGTTCAGCCGCGTCGGATCGACCGGCTGCGGCGCAGCGGCCGGGGCTGCCGAGCCGCCGCCGCCGGCCGCCGAACTCGCTGCCGGCAGCGCATGACGGGTCTCGGTTCCGTACCAGAACTGGATATTGTCGGCGCTCGGATGCGGCTGCATGCGGACCACGTGCGGGGTCACCGACAGCACGATCTCGTCCTTCTCCCGGTCAGTGTGATGCGTGCCGAACAGGTGCGACAGGATCGGAATTTCCCCGAGCAGCGGGATGCTGTTGGCGGTGCGCGTGTCGGACTGCTGGATGAGGCCGCCGAGGACCTGCGTCTCTCCATCGCGCAGCCGCAGCAGCGTGTTGGCGTTGCGCGTGCCGATCTCGTACGCAACCGTGCCCGAGGGGGTCGTGACCTGCTTCAGGATCGAGCTCACCTCGAGGTTGAGCTTGATCGCCACATCGCCGTCCAGGTAGACGGTGGGCTGCACGTCCAACGTCAGGCCGACATCGAGGTACTGCACGCTGCCGGTTACGACCGGGGTACCGCCCGCGGTCGGCGTGACGCTGTTGGTGATCACCGGCTCACGACTGCCGATCAGCACCTTGGCCTTCTCCTTGTTGCGGGCACGGATGCGCGGGCTCGCCAGCGTGTTGACGACGCCGGCCTGCTTCATGGCGTTCAGCGTTACGCTGAGCGAGCTGATCCCGATCGTCTTCGAGTTCTGGTGCGCGAGGTCCCAGAGCACCAGGCCGCCCGAGCCGGCTGCGGTGGTGGCGGCGACGGCACTGCTCACCGAGGAGGGAGTGAGCGTGGCGCTGGTCGGGTACTGGATACCCAGATCCTGGATCGCGCTGCGCGAGATCTCTAGCACCTCGACCTCCAGCATCACTTCCGGCTCGGCGATATCGACCGATGCCACGAGCCTCTCGGCCATGCGCACCGTCTCCGGAGTGTCGCGGATCACCACCGCGTTCGCGCGCTCGTCCATGAACAGGGTCTTGGCCGCGAGCACCGTCTTCAGCATGTTCTCCACGTCCTTTGGTGCGGCGTTCGTCAGGTAGAACGTGCGCACGATCTGCTGCTCGTAGTCCTTCTGCTTGGCGGCGATGTTGGGATAGATGAGCACCGTGTTGTCGGAGAGGATCTGGCGCGCGAGCGCGTTCTGATCGAGCACCAGTTCGATGGCATCCTCGACCGGCACGTCCTGTACGAAGATGCTGGTCTTGCCGTCGCTCTTCACGTCCTTGTCGAGAATGAAGTTGATACCCGTTTCCCGCTGCAGCACCTCGAACACCATCTTGGTGGGCGCATCGCGCAGCTGCAGGGTGACCTTGTGGTTGCCGCGCGCTTTCAGGTGCGGCGTCACCGTGATCGGCACGCGCGCATCGCGGATGACCGTGGCGAGGGTCTGCGCCGGCACGTAGCCGGGGTCTTCGTTGAGGATTCCCAGCACCTTGGCTTCGGCCGCATCGTAGTCCTTGCGCTCGAGATCCTGCCGTGCCGCGTCGAGCTCGGCGCCGTGGCGCTTGTCCCCCTCGATAGCATCGAGGCCGCGGCGGGCGCGGCTGTTTTGCGGGTCGAGCGCCAGCACCCGCAGGTACAGCGCGTTCGCGCTGTCCGGCTGGTTGGCGCGCCGTGCGCTGTCGGCTTCGGCGATCAGGGTCTGTACCGCCGACTCGCGCGCGGTGGCATAGTCCATCCGGTAACGCACGTTGTTCGGGTCGCGCACGATGGCCTGACTGAGGTCCGCAACCCCCGCCTCGTAGTCCCCGCGGCTCATGGCCGCCAGGCCATCGCGATGGAGTCGGGCGGCGCATCCGGCGATCAGCGCGAGGATGAGCAGCATGCCAAGGGCTTGGCGCCAAAGGTTTGTCACTTCCCTGCCCCTGTTAATTGTAGTTGTTGTTGTTGGTTGAGCGGCTTGTAGGTGAGCACGAGCTGCCCGTTGCTGTAGCTGTCGATGCTGTAGGTGTTGTCGAGCGTGTCGCCGATGTGCACGTCATGCACCCGATCACCGGCACTGAGGAAGAACACGGTTCGCTCGCCATCCGGCGTGTAGCTGCCGATCAGCGTGTAGGGAAGCGGCGGCGCCGTGGGTTTCGGCGGCGGCGCCGGGGTGGTATCGACTACGGGAGCGGGCGGCGGCGGTGGCACGTACCACGAATGCGCCGCAAACAGCGAGCCCGCCGCGGCCGGGTCGGCGATGCGCTCCCCGACCGTCCGTAGCAAGCCGCTCGCGGGTCGCGCGGCAGCGGTACTGGCGGTGGCGCGCGAAACGTGCGCCGCCGGGTGTGTGCTGGCATGGGTCACCTCGACGGAATCAGAATCCTTCGGACCGAAAACCACCCAGGCAGCGACCGCGGCGGCGATTCCCGTGAGCCATTTGCTGCGTGTCGTAAGGTTCACGACTGCTCTCCTCCGCGCACGAACACCACGAAGACGACGTTCGCCGCTACCACCCCATCGCCGACCGCCTTGCGCTCGAGCCGCAGCTTGCCAAGGGCCGCTGACGGCACCGCGACGAGCGTGCGGTCGATGAAGTTGCGAATGTCCGGGTAGCTCGCTTTGACCGGGAATTCCAGGTCGTAATGCGCGATGACCCCGCCCTTTGCCGCCGTGTACGTGTAGTGGCCGGTGTCGAGCGACACGCCTGCCGCCTTGGCTTCCGTGAAGATCTGCCCGATCACCGCCGGCATTTGTGTGCGTGTGGGGAGCGTAGCGAGCAGTCGGGGAGCTCCCGCCTCGGCACTCGCCGGCACGGGCGAGCGCCGGGCGCGCGCCAGATCCGTGGTGAGCGTTTGGAGCGCGCGCTGCGCCGGCAGCACGGCGCTCAGCGCGAGCACCGCGGCCGCGGCGAGTGCGGTGAGTCCTGCCTGTCCGACGACTCCAAGCCGCGCGATCCGGTACTGCACCCGCGGTACCAATTGGGCCGCAGCCGCCTGCAACCGTGCGGGTACGGCGGTGCGTCGCGGCGGAGCCACTGGGGCTGCGGGGCTTGCCGAGGGTTTGCCGGGCGCGGGGCCTGCGACGTCCCTTACCGGGGCAGCCGGCTCCGCCACCTCCACGGTGGCAGACACGAAGGAATTGGCTGCGCGGTCCGCGCCGCTCATGGCCGCTCCTGCCACTCCGCCGTCATGGCAAAGCGCACCGGGTGCTGCGGATCGTCGGTTTTTATATCGTGACTCTCCAACATGGGATAACGCAGCAGTGCGCTCGTTTCCAAGCGCTGCACATAGGCGAGGATCCGCGGCAGGTCGCGGGACTCGCCGGTGACACGCAGGTGGTGCTTGACGTGATCCGGTTCGACCGACAGCAGTGCGATCTCCGCGGAGTCGCGACTCGCGGTCTCGAGCTCCGCCAGCAGCGCCGTCCACGGCGTCCCGAGTTCCTCGGCGATGCGGCCGGCCTCCGCGGTAAGCGCGGCGGAACGCTGCTCCTGGGCCGGATCGCGGTGGCTGTGCTGGTTCAGCGCCTGTAGCTTCAGCTCCAATCCCGCCCGGCGGTCCTCGATCGAGCGGTATTCGACGTACGTGAGGGCCACGGCCCCTGCGCCCAGTACCAGCAGCACGCCGCCCACCAGCGTCAGCGGTCGGCGCCGGCTCACGAAATCAAGAGAGACCCGCCGGACGCTCATGCCGCCAGCCGCCGCGCTCTGCCCAGGCGCGCCAGAGTCGTCACCGCAGTGTTGGGCTCTTCGAGCCACTGCAATCCGTCGAGGCCGCCGCCCCGGACCAGCGCGCCGGCCCCCGCACGCCAGGAGTGTGGCGCGTCGACGTATACCCGGCCCTCCTCCGGACGGCTGCTGGCGAGACGACCAAAGGTCTGCAGGCGCCTCAGCTCCCGCACCCAGTCGACACCGAGGCGCAGGCTATGAACCCGATCCCAGCCACTCCCGCTGAAGCGGGCTGCGGCCAGTGAACCCTGCTCGATGGTCACGAACCACGCCTGCGATTCCGGCAGGGAGTGGCGCCAGGCCGCGTAAGCATCGATCAGCTGCGGTTGCAGCGACAGCGGCCTGGCACCGTGTGCGGTGCAGGCAGCCACAACGCCATTGATCAGCTCCCGGGGCATGGCGCAGGCCACTCGGGGCACGCCCGGCGGCGCATCCTCGATACGCAGGTCCCAGGTGGCGATGCCTTCGCCGAATGCGCTGCTCAGGAGCTCGCGTGCGTGCGCGAGGCGCTCCTCGTCCGACCGCAACGCGCCTACCCAGGGTACGATGATGTAGCGCGCCCAATGATCGGCGAGCACGACACGCAGGCGCGCAACACGCCACGACGCTTCCCCTAAGATCGCGGCCAGGGCGGCGAGCGGCGCTTCCCAGGAATTCTCCGTGGCGCTTTCGAAGCGCTGCTCATGTTCGGCCACGGGGCGCGGCCGTGCACCGCGTTGCATGCGCACGAGGCACAACCGGTGCGGTGACAGGTAGGCACCGACTTCGTCACGCCATAACGGTGACACGGTTGACCTCCTCGATCGTGGTGAGTCCGCGCCGCACCAGCTCTAGAGCCGCGGTGCGGATCAGTTGCACCCCCGCCTGCCGCGCCAGCTCCTTCAGCTGCCGGACCGGCACGCGGTTGACGATTGCCTCGCGGATCTCATCGTTCAGCACCATGAGCTCACCGACCGCCCTGCGGCCGTGGTAGCCCGTGCCGCGACAGTGCCCGCAGCCGCGTCCTTTGCGGAACCTGAACAGCGCGCTCACCGAGACCGGCACGCGTGATTCTTCGAGCAGCTCGCGCGGAGGCATGTACGCCTCGCTGCATTGTTCGCATACGATGCGCACCAGGCGCTGCGCCAGCACCGCCGACAGTGCCGACACGAAGCCGTGGGAATCGACACCCATGTGCACGAAGCGGCTGACGACGTCGAATACGTTGTTGGCGTGCACGGTGGTGAACACCAGGTGACCTGTAAGCGCGGACTGGATGGCGATCTGCGCGGTTTCCGGATCGCGAATCTCGCCCACCATGATCTTGTCGGGATCGTGCCGGAGGACCGAGCGCAGGCCGCGGGCAAAAGTGAGACCCTTTTTCTCGTTGACCGGAATCTGCAGCACACCGGGCAGCTGGTATTCCACCGGATCTTCGATGGTGATGATCTTGTCGCGGCCAGTCTGCGTCTCGGAGATAGCCGCGTATAGCGTCGTGGTCTTGCCGCTTCCGGTCGGACCTGTGACGAGCAGCATGCCGTATGGCAATGTGCTCAGGCGGCGCAGCTGCTCGATGATATTGCCTTCGAAACCCAGTACATCGAGTCGCAGGCCGCTCATCTTGGTGAGCGCCTGCTTGTCGAGGATGCGCAGCACCGCGTCCTCGCCGAAGATGCTCGGGATGATCGACACGCGGAAGTCGATGGGACGTGCATTCACGGCGATCTTGAAGCGCCCATCCTGCGGCACACGCCGCTCGGCTATGTCGAGCTCCGACATCACCTTGATGCGCGAGATGATCTGCTCGGCGAGCTCGACGCCGCGCACGGCGGCGATGTCCACCAGCACGCCATCCAGGCGGTACCGCACGGTGAGGCCGATGGCGGTCGATTCGAGGTGGATGTCGCTCGCCCCGGCGCGCAGTGCGTCGTATACGGTGGAGTGCACCAGCCGCACCACCGGGCTCGTGTCTTCGGTGATGCGCACGTACGAGAGGTTGTCGACGCCCTCCTCGCTCCGCGCTGCAGCCTGTGTGGCGGGCAACACCGAATCGATGGCGCGCAACGCCTCCGCGCGACGCGCGATGAGGTTGGCGAGCTCGCCGCGGGCAGCGAGCGCCCATTCCAGCGGCTCCGCTACGCGCAGCTCGAGCCAGCCGCGCAGCGTGTCATCGAACGGGTCGCTGAATACGGCGAGACGTTGCCGCCCCTCGTGCACGATGATACAGCTGCGTCGCGTGGCCTCGGCGGGCGGCAGCAGCGAGAAATCCGGAGCGAGCGCCGCGAGCTCCTGATCGGAAATGTAGCGATAGTCGAACGTCGCGGCGAGCGACTGCGCGTAGTGCGCGCCGCTCAGCCCACAGATCCCGGCCAGCACCTCGTACACGGGGCGGCTGCCGCGCTCCGCTTCCTGCATGGCGCGCGCGATCGAAGGCTCATCGATCGTGTTCGGCGCCGCGGTCGCGTCCACCGCACCGTCGGCCGCAGCGGCGGGCAGGCCGGTGGAGCTCTCGCCCGCAGTGGCCGTCGCCTCGGTGAGCGTGGCGAGCGCCGCGTTCATCGGATGCTTCCGGCGAGCTGGAAGATCGGGAAATACATGAGCACCACGATCACCCCGATCACGAGTCCGATTACGATCATGAGCACCGGCTCGATCAGCCGCGTGACCACTGCGACCCAGCGGGCGAGCTCCTCGTCGCAGAAGTCCGCGATGCGCTCCATCATCTCCCCCATGTTGCCGCTGCGCTCACCGACCCTGAGCATGCGTGCCGCGACAGGAGTGGTGAGCCCATGCCGCTCCATGGCTTCCCCGAGCGACTGACCCTCGGTGACGGCACGCGTCGCCGCCGCGTAGGCGGCGCGCGAGCTCGCCCGCACCACGCCTGCGGACATGCGCAATGCCGTCACCGCCGGAATACCACCGCGTATCAGCATGCCGGCCGTGCGGTAGAGCCGCGCCAGCTGGTAGACGTGCAGTTGCCGGCCGACCGATGGGATGCGGGCGATCCATCGGCCAAGCACGGCGCGCAGCGCCGGCCGCGACAGCGTGTAGCCCAGGCCCGCGAGCGCCGCTACCGCAGCGGCGATCACGAGGCTGGCATGTGCATCGAGCAGCTGACCCCACTGCAGCAGCAGCCGCGAAGCAAACGGCAGGTCTGTGCCGACATCCTCGTAGATGCTGCTGAAGCGCGGCACCACGTAGCCCATGAGGAACAGCGTCACCAGCAGGCCGGCCACCAGCAGCACGGCCGGATAGATGCAGGCATTGACCAGGGTCTTGCGCAGCGCGTCCGCCTGCTGTTGGTAAGCGATGTAGCGCTTCAGTGCTTCGCGCAGTGCGCCGGATTTCTCGCTCGCCCGCACCGCTGCCACATAAAGATCGGGAAAAGTCGACGGGTGCTCGGCGATCGCCGTGGCAAGCGTCTGGCCTTCATAGAGACGCTGCAGGATCCGCTCGAGAATTCGCTGGGTGCCGGCGCTCGATTCCTTCTGCGCCAGTGCCTCCAGTGCTTCGACCAGTGACAGGCCCGCATCGAGCAGCGACACGAGTTGCTGACTGAACACGGCGAGCGGCAGCTGTGGCGACTGCATCAGCCAGCGCAGGCGCCGCGCCGGCTCGAGCGAAATGACCCGGAGGTTCCTCAGTGCGATCTGGCGTCGCGCATCGGCCTCGTTGACCGCATCGATCAGGCATGCGGTCACGCCGCTGGAACCATCGAGCACCTTGGCGCGAAACTCCACGCTGCCTCACCAGTTGGTAATGTCCGCGTCCTCGCCGGTGCCGCCGGGTTGACCGTCGCGGCCGTAGGACTGCAGATCGAAGTCGTTTTGGTGGGTTCCGGGTTGCGCGTAGATGTAGGGATGGCCCCAGGGATCCGCCGGCACGGCCTTCTTCAGATACGGGCCTTCCCAGTTGGTGAGGCCGGACGGTGCCGTGTTGAGTGCCGCCAGGCCTTCCTCGGTCGTCGGCAACCGTCCGACATCGAGCCGGAACTGCTCGAGCGCCTTGTCGAGCGCATCGATCTGCGCGTGCGCGGCTTTGACACGCGACTTGCCGACCTGCGCGAAATACCGCGGTGCAACAAAACCCGCCAGCAAACCGATGATGACCATCACCACCAGCAGCTCGAGCAGCGTGAAACCCCCGCGGCGGCGGCGGCGGGCACCCCGTTGTATTGTTAGCATGCTTCCATCGCGGCTGAGAGCGCCTCAGCGTGCCTTGTCCTGCTCCATGGTCGTGAAACACGCCCCAGACCGACAGTGGGCCGGCGCTCCAGGCAGGGGGGTAAAAGTACCTAGCCGACTGGGTGGGGATTCGCGGTAGCTCAGCCCTGGCGCTGCTGCGCGAGCAGCGAGCGGTAGATCCGCAGCACCGTCGGGACGTAGTGACGGGTTTCGGCGAACGGCGGAATGCTGTGCCCGTAGCGCTCCACCGCGTCTTCACCGGCGTTGTAGGCGGCCAGCGTCAACTCGAGGTTGTTACCATAACGTGTCAGCAGGTCGCGCAGGTAATGCACGCCTGCTGCGATGTTCTGCTCCGGGTCGAACGCGTCGGCTACCCCATAGCGACGGGCGGTTGCGGGGCGCAGCTGCATCAGTCCCACCGCCCCGCGCTTTGACACCGCGTGCGGGTTGAAGGCGGACTCCACGACGATCACGGCCCGTACCAGCTCCGGGTGCACAGACTGCGAGCGCGCCGCCCGCTCGATATAGGGGTCGAATTCGGCCGACTTCGCCAGCCAGCCCTGCGGCCGCTCGGCGCGCTCCTCGGGAGGGGACGACAGTAGCAGCCGGTAGCGCCCGTCGACCGGGACGTTTGTGAAGTGGGTCACACCCGAGCTGTCAACGAAGCTGTAAATGTCAGCGTACGCCAGCCCGCCGCCCCCTGCCGCGAGCAGCGCGACTACAACACGAAGGGGCATGGCGGGGCGCACTGGGGTACGTTTTACTCCGGATCGCAGGCCGCGGCAGGTAGGGTAAGCCTTGAGGTGGGCGCGGTAGTGCTACCCATTGCGCGCAAACGCAGACCACGGAGCATTAGGGAAAACGCGCCACAAAAATACATGTATACGCGCGACAAAACAGGAGGCATGATTGGGCAACGGACTGAGGCCTACAGCAGCCGATAAGAACAGGACCGGTAAAGACGGTCCGGGGGAGCTAACAGGGAGCAGCGGCGGTCCGAGCAGGACGCGGGTGCAATCGAGCGACGCAGCATCGTCCGAGCACACGCTACCCGCCCGGCACCCGGAGACCCGGCGTATGGCAAATCCAGCACGCATCGTTCTCATCGAGGATCACGCGATTCTTCGCGACGGACTGCGTGCGCTCCTCGAGCTCGAACCGGAGCTGCA
>Ga0307474_10003742_pt1 | contig 10978 bp, 5 predicted proteins | sample atmos_gasesECM1C_2_FD_203312 | JGI IMG/M metagenome (GOLD analysis project Ga0307474, IMG submission 203312) | Hardwood forest soil microbial communities from Morgan-Monroe State Forest, Indiana, United States - atmos_gasesECM1C_05 | ecosystem: Environmental > Terrestrial > Soil > Temperate...
TGGGAACGGCCCGAGCCCGGAACCAGCGGTATTGTCCGTCCTTCGCGCGGATTCGGTATTCGGATTCATAGTTGTCACCCGACTGGACGCAGTGCATCCACTGGGCCATGCTGCGCTCTGTGTCCTCAGGATGCACAAAGTCCAGCCAACCGAAGCCTTTCGCGGAACCCTGGGGGGCGCCGGTATATTCGTAAAACCAATCGCTGATGTAGTCCCTCGAACCATCGGTCTGTCGGCTGAAGATGATGTCAGGCGCAGTGCGGATGATGGCGTCGAGCTCCTGGTTTTTTCGCGCCAGTTCACCGTTAAGCTGCTGCAGCGCTTCTGCTCGTCTTTCCAATTCATCGGTTCGCTCGGCTACGCGCTGCTCCAGTTCACGATTGAGGCTTTCCAGTTGCTTTGCCTTGCGATGCAACTCGGCAAAGATGCTGACCTTCGCGCGCAAGAGTTCCGGAATAACCGGAACGGAAATGTAATCCACCGCCCCGCGTTGATATCCTTTGAGGCGGTCTAAGTCGGTCAGGTACACGGCGGAAATGAAGATGATCGCTGTCCGTTGAAAGCGTGGATGCTGGCGAATCAGGTCGGCCAATTCAAAACCGTCGAGATCGGGCATGCTCACATCCATCAGCACGACCGCAATGTCGGTCTTCAACAGCTGTTCGAGAGCCTCCGTCCCCGTAGATGCCTTGAGCAGATTCTCCCCAAGTTCAGCCAGGATCACTTCGTAGCTGAGCAACTTGGCTGGTTGATCATCCACCATGAGAATGTTGACTTTTTCATTTGCTGTCATTTTGGTTGAATACCCCACAGCCTAACGAAACCACTTAACCTTCAGCCAGCTTATCGGTGTAGCCACATCCGCAGCGCAGAAAGTAATTGTTCGGTATTGACCGGTTTTGCCAGGTACTCGGAGGCGCCGGCTTCGAGACACTTCTCGCGATCGCCTTTCATGGCTTTCGCAGTCAACGCGATGATCGGCAAGCGCCGGAACGACGTATTCTGCCGGATCACCTGCATAGTTTCGTATCCATCCATCTCGGGCATCATGATATCCATGAGCACGATCGCCAGGTCAGGAGTGGATTCGAGGGTTGCAATCGCTTCGCGTCCCGTGCCCGCGGTCAACACCGTCATTCCGCGGCGTTCCAGCACACTGGAGAGGGCGAAGATGTTGCGCACATCGTCATCGACCACTAACACTTTCTTTCCGACCAAGGCGTCATCGGAGCGATGCAGCCGGTCGAGCATTTTCTGCTTCTCGGGCGGGAGATCCGCAACCACACGATGCAGGAACAGCGCAGTCTCATCAAGCAATCGCTCCGGCGATTCGACGCCCTTCACGACCACACTGCGAGCCAGCGTGTGCAGACGTGCGTCTTCTTCCGATGAGAGTTCCTTCCCAGTGAACACAACGACCGGCAGGTCACTAAGCGCTTCGGTGTCACGGAGACGCTCGAGAACGTCGAAGCCCGACATATCGGGAAGGCGCAGGTCGAGTACAACGCAGTCGAAGGGTTGGTCGTTCAGTATGTTGAGGGCGTCATTGCCGCTCGCGGCTAAGGAGACATCGATGTCGTTGTAACCCAGTAGTTCGCGGATGCTGAGCTGTTCAGCCGGATTATCTTCGACCACCAGCAACCGCTTGCGGCGCGGTGTGGTGTATTCCTTGATGCGAGTTAAAGCCGCTCCCAGTCCCTCGGGCGTGGTGGGTTTGGTCACGAAGGCGAAGGCGCCACGGGCCAAGCCGTGATGCCGGTCTTCGTCGAGCGTCAGCATCTGCACCGGAATGTGCCGAGTTGCCGGATCCTGCTTCAGATGATTGAGTACGGTCCAGCCCAGCATGTCTGGCAAGAAGACATCCAGCGATACGGCTGTGGGATGGAACTCGCGGGCCAGCGCCAGGGCTTCTGCGCCTTTCATGGCCACCAGCACCTTGAATCCAGTGTCGCGAGAAAGATCGCACAACACGCGCGCGTAATGCGGGTCGTCCTCGACGATCAGCAAGATCGCATCGTCCGGCCGCAGATTCTCGCGGTCATCCGGAACATGCTCGACCGCGACCTCTGTCGCCCGAACGGCGGACAACTGCAGCGGTGGAGCGCTCGATCGAGTCTTCCGGTCGACCATGGCCGCACTGGCAACGGATGGACCCACGTAGGTTTGAGGCAAGTACAGAGTGAAGGTGCTTCCCTTGCCGGGAGCGCTGCGCAACTGAATCTCGCCTCCAAGCAAGCTGGCCAGCTCGCGGCTGATTGCCAGACCTAATCCGGTTCCGCCGTATTTGCGGCTAGTGCCGGCGTCTGCCTGTTGGAAAGCCTCGAAAATGATACGTTGCTTTTCCGCCGGTATGCCGATGCCGGAATCGGTCACCTCGAAGGCCACGACTGACGCTGCCGCATTGAGAATCGGATGGTCATCACTCCAGCCACCGGAGGCAAGCGTTACATCCAGATGAACGCCTCCTTGTTCAGTGAACTTAAATGCGTTGGACAGCAGGTTCTTGAGCACCTGCTGCAGACGCTTGGAGTCGGTGACCAGGCTGCGGGTAAGGTGCGGATCGGAGTGCACCTCGAATCCAAGCCGGCGATTCTCCGCTTCGTGACGGAACGGGCGAGCGACCATATCCAGCAGGCTGGCGAAGAATACTTCTTCAGCCTCCACGGACACGGTTCCTGACTCGATCTTGGACAGATCGAGAATGTCGCTGATCAGGTTCAGCAGATCGGTTCCCGCGCCGTGGATGGTGCGGGCGAACTCGACTTGCTTGGCGGTCAGATTGCCGTCGGGATTGTCTGTGAGTTGTTGGCCGAGCACGAGAATGCTGTTTAAAGGTGTGCGCAATTCGTGCGACATGTTGGCCAGGAATTCGGACTTGTATTTGGAAGTCAGCGCGAGTTCTTTGGCTTTCTCTTCCAACGCACCGCGTGCCTGCTCAATTTCCTGGTTCTTGCGTTCCACTTCCACGTTCTGTTCGGCGAGTTGCTGAGCTTTCTGTGCCAGCTGTTCGTTGGTCTGCTGCAATTCTCTTTGCTGGGTTTGCAGTTCGGTGGCTAGCTGCTGCGACTGTTTCAACAGACCTTCGGTCTGCATCGTAGCCTCAATGCTGTTCAGCACGATGCCGATGCTGGCAGTCAGCTGTTCAAGAAAAGCCAAATGCGATGCGGTAAAGTTGCTCAGCGAGGCGAGCTCGATGACTGCCTTGACGTGATCCTCGAAGAGCACAGGCAGCACGATGACGTTCCGCGGGACTGCCTCGAACAAACCGGAACGAATGGAAATTGTTTTTTCCGGCAGATCCGTAATTAACATGCGCTTCTTCTCAGCCGCGCATTGTCCGACGAGACCCTCGCCCAACTTGATGCGCCGCAGATGCCCGTCCTGCCCGTCGGAGGCGAAGGCGGAGAGCAGCACCATGCCGGCGGATTCCTCGGTTTCCATCTGATAGATGACACCCTGCTGTGCGCTCACCAGAGGCGCCAACTCCGAGAGTAGCTTCTGTCCCACGGTGGTCAGATCGCGCTGACCTTGCAACATGCTGGTGAAACGCGCGAGGTTGGTCTTAAGCCAGTCCTGCTCGGTATTGCGGTCCGTGGTGAGCCGCAGGTTGTCGATCATGGTGTTGATGTTGTCTTTCAATTCGGCGACTTCGCCGCTGGCTTCCACCTGAATCGAACGGGTGAGATCACCCTTGGTCACGGCGGTCGCGACTTCCGCGATGGCACGAACCTGGTTGGTGAGGTTATCGGCAAGCAGGTTCACGTTGCCAGTGAGATCTTTCCACGTTCCAGCTGCGCCGGGCACGTTGGCCTGACCGCCCAGACGGCCTTCCACGCCGACTTCGCGTGCTACCGTCGTCACCTGGTCGGCGAAGGTGGCAAGCGTGCCGGTCATGTTGTTGATGGTTTCGGCGAGAGCCGCGACCTCGCCCTTGGCGTTCACTGTGAGTTTCTGCGTGAGTTCGCCGTCGGCCACGGCGGTCACCACTTTGACGATACCGCGTACCTGCTCGGTGAGGTTGGCGGCCATCACGTTGACGTTGTCGGTAAGATCCTTCCACGTGCCCGCTACGCCCGGCACCTGTGCCTGGCCTCCGAGTTTGCCTTCGGTGCCCACTTCGCGGGCCACGCGCGTTACCTCCGCGGCGAACGCGTTGAGCTGGTCGACCATGGTGTTGATGGTGTTTTTCAGCTCGAGAATTTCTCCCTTCACGTCTACCGTGATCTTGCGCGACAGATCGCCGCGAGCCACTGCGGTAGTCACCTCAGCGATGTTGCGGACTTGCGCCGTGAGGTTCCCGGCCATTGCGTTCACCGAGTCGGTGAGATCTTTCCAGGTGCCGGCTACGCCGGGCACGTTGGCCTGTCCACCCAGCCGGCCTTCGCTGCCCACTTCACGCGCCACGCGCGTTACTTCTGCCGCGAACGAACGCAACTGCTCGACCATGGTGTTAAGCGTTTCTTTGAGCTGCAAGATCTCACCGCGGACATCCACGGTAATCTTCTTGGAAAGGTCACCAGTAGCGATGGCCGTGGCCACTTCAGCGATGTTACGAACTTGTCCGGTCAAGTTGCTGGCCATGAAGTTCACGTTGTCGGTGAGATCCTTCCATGTGCCGGCTACGCCTGGCACCTGCGCCTGGCCACCGAGCTTGCCGTCGGTACCGACTTCGCGGGCTACACGAGTTACTTCGCCGGCGAACGCGTTCAACTGGTCCACCATCGTGTTAATCGTGTTCTTGAGTTCGAGAATTTCGCCTTTGACGTCCACCGTGATCTTGCGAGACAAGTCGCCGCGCGCCACGGCCGTCGTCACTTCGGCAATATTACGAACCTGGCCAGTAAGGTTTCCGGCCATCGAGTTCACCGAGTCAGTGAGATCTTTCCAGGTACCCGCGACACCCGGCACATTAGCTTGACCGCCTAACCGCCCTTCGGTTCCCACTTCGCGAGCCACACGCGTTACTTCACCGGCGAACGCGTTCAGTTGGTCCACCATCGTGTTGATGGTTTCCTTGAGCAGAAGAATCTCGCCGCTGACGTTCACGGTAATTTTCTTGGAGAGGTTACCGGTCGCGATGGCAGTCGACACTTCGGCAATGTTGCGCACTTGCCCAGTCAGGTTGCTGGCCATCGAGTTCACAGAGTCGGTAAGGTCTTTCCAGGTACCTCCTACGCCGGGCACCTGCGCCTGACCTCCCAACCGGCCGTCGGTGCCGACTTCGCGGGCCACGCGGGTTACTTCGGAAGCGAACGATCGCAACTGGTCCACCATGGTGTTGATGGTGTCTTTGAGTTCGAGAATTTCACCTTTCACATCGACCGTGATCTTGCGCGACAAGTCGCCGCGTGCCACAGCCGTGGCCACTTCGGCGATGTTACGAACTTGGCCGGTCAGGTTGCTAGCCATGAAGTTCACGTTGTCGGTGAGATCCTTCCATGTGCCGGCTACGCCTGGCACCTGCGCCTGGCCACCGAGCTTGCCCTCGGTGCCGACTTCGCGTGCCACGCGCGTTACCTCGCCGGCGAACGCGTTGAGCTGGTCCACCATCGTGTTGATCGTATTCTTGAGTTCGAGGATTTCGCCTTTCACGTCGACAGTGATCTTGCGCGACAGGTCGCCACGAGCCACGGCAGTAGTTACTTCGGCGATGTTGCGAACTTGCCCGGTAAGGTTTCCAGCCATGGAGTTGACCGAGTCGGTAAGATCTTTCCACGTCCCGGCCACACCCGGCACGTTGGCCTGACCGCCCAACCGGCCTTCTGTACCGACTTCGCGGGCCACGCGCGTTACCTCGCCAGCGAAACGGTTGAGTTGATCCACCATTGTGTTCAGGGTTTCTTTCAACTGCAAAATTTCACCGCGCACGTCCACGGTGATCTTGCGGGAAAGGTCGCCGCTGGCAATGGCCGTTGCCACTTCCGCAATGTTTCGCACCTGACCCGTCAGGTTGCTGGCCATGAAGTTCACGTTGTCGGTGAGATCCTTCCAGGTACCGCCGACGCCGGGCACCTGCGCCTGACCGCCGAGTTTGCCTTCGGTACCCACTTCGCGAGCTACGCGCGTTACTTCTCCGGCGAACGCGTTGAGCTGATCCACCATGGTGTTAATGGTGTCTTTGAGTTCGAGAATTTCGCCTTTCACATCGACGGTGATCTTGCGCGACAAGTCGCCACGAGCTACGGCGGTTGTTACTTCAGCGATGTTGCGGACCTGTGCCGTGAGGTTTCCGGCCATAGCGTTGACGGAGTCGGTAAGATCCTTCCACGTTCCGGCCACACCGGGCACCACAGCCTGCCCACCTAGTTTGCCGTCAGTTCCGACCTCGCGAGCCACGCGCGTTACTTCAGAGGCAAACGAACGCAACTGATCCACCATCGTGTTGATGGCTTCTTTGAGCTGCAGAATTTCGCCGCGCACGTCCACGGTGATTTTGCGGGAGAGATCGCCGCTGGCCACGGCAGTCGCCACTTCGGCTATGTTGCGCACCTGGCCAGTGAGGTTGCTGGCCATCGAGTTCACGGAGTCCGTAAGATCCTTCCAGGTACCGGCTACTCCGGGCACCTGCGCCTGACCGCCCAGCTTGCCGTCAGTACCTACTTCACGAGCCACGCGCGTGACTTCAGCGGTGAACACGCCGAGCTGCTGAATCATTGTGTTCACGATGTTGGCCGAACGCAAGAACTCGCCTTCGAGCGGCCGCCCGTCCACGTCCAGGCGCACGGTCTGGGTCAGGTTGCCCTGAGCAACGGCCGCGATGGCGCGGGTCACTTCCGTAGTTGGACGAAGCAGGTCCTCTACCAGCGTGTTGACCGAAACTTCCATCTCACCCCACGCGCCTCTCGACTCGTGAAATCGCGTGCGCTCGCGAGTTCGTCCCTCTTTGCCGACGACCTGCCCTACACGCTTCAACTCCTGCGCCATTTGCTGATTGGCGGCGACAATTTCGTTGAACGTGTCCGCGATTTTGCCGGCGAGCCCCGTCCAGGAGCCGGGGAGCCGCACGGAAAAATCTCCGTCACGCATGGTTTGCAGGCTCGCGAGGATCGCCGTAAAGTCCGCGGACGCGGCCTCGGCTGTGCCGTTGGAATGGCCATTATTTTTTTCGCTTGCCTTGGCTGCGCTGTCCACAGTGGCGGTCGCGGCGTTTCGGTCATTTCTCTTCATAATCGTCTCTTAAAAGAACGCGAAATCATTCGTCTTGTGCACTCTGTTTCTTCGTTTCTTCCTTTGCGTTTTCCCATACTTCCGGGAATCAAGCCATCACTAGCCGTTGGGCAAGGCACTGGAAATGGTTCATTCGCCAAGCTTCGCCGGAATTTTCGCAGAAATCTGCTGTGCAAAGAAAAGGCGTGAAACTTCGGCCTTGCACAGTTATTAACACGAAAGCTACCGGCTTCGCTCTAGGGTATTTACTGTAGGCTCAAAGGGGTGTGTAACCGAACGGAAGTATAAGCGTAATCATGACTTACCGCTGACGGGAAAAAGAGCGTCGCAACCCCGAGTCGAGTCGCAAGATAACGTTCCCCAGCAGGTTGGCTGGGGGATCAGTAATCGCACCACGACTAGGATGCCCGACGGTTTTCGACCTGCTCCGAACCTTCTTCGTTGCCCTGCCGACGCGGATCGTCACCCTGCGCAGGATTCTTCTTCGATGGATCCTGCTGATTCGGGTTCTGCCCGCTCTGTTGCGACGGGTTTTTTCTAGACTGCTCCGTCGATCCACCGGGATTTTGTTGCCGGTTGAAATCCTTTTCAGTTTCGTTTCCCACAAATTGCTCCTATGTATAGTTCCTGAACGCGGCACATCAAGGTTCATAATGAAACATCAAGCGATGAGGGTGTCCTGAATTTTGGGGTGGAAGGCAAGCGCCGACTATGAATCGAAGATACAATCCAACGCCTGCCTTCCGCCCCTCGCGTTGGGGCTGAATAAGAAGTAAATCAGTTGCAGGGAGGGAACTATCGGGCTTATTCAGTAGTCGAGGGAAAGAGTTTCCGTACGCTGTGTGCGGGCAATAACTTGTGTGGGAAGAGCTGCGAAAAACCGCGTGGTGCTTGGACAAAAATTTGACCCGGGCCGGTGAGCCACAAAACGTGGCTCCCGGAGCCGGGTCGGGATTCGCGACCAGAAGCTGCAATCTTCAGACTCTGGTACCTCTGCCGGTCAGGTGCGTCGCAAACGTAATCACGAACAGCACCAGGAAAACGAAGAACAACAGCTTCGCAATCCCGGCGGCCGCTACAGCTACTCCAGTAAAGCCGAAGACGGCAGCAATGACCGCAACCAGCAGGAAGATCAAAGCCCAGTAGATCATAAGTGCCTCCGTTCGAAATTTTGCGATTCTGTTTCGTTCATGCCAAGTTAGCTTAGACTGCACCTCCTGCCGTGACGATCAGGCTGACGCTGTAATATCAAATGGCAATTCCCGTAGAACCCAAATGGAGGAAACAGAGCAACTTAGAACGGTTGCTCTGCCCTCGGACTGATTCTTTCGGAATCAGGCCGCCGATTTCGTTCTGCGGCCTGGCGTACTGGCGGTTCGCTTCGCGCTCCCATTCCGTTCCTGTGGAATTGACACATTGATTTGCTCAGCAAGGCCGCCGAGCAGTTCGTCCGCTTCCTTCTCGTCCTGGAGTGTCTGTTCGAGAAGATTCGCAGCCTCGGTATCCCCAAGGAGGTTGGCATAAGTGCGCACGCATCCATATCCTGCCATTTCGTAGTGCTCGACGCGCTGGGCCGCAGCGATCAGAGCGGCGTCCTTCACGCCGTCTGCCATGTCCTCTTCGATCACTTCACTGCCTTCCTTAACCAACCCCTCCATTGCCTTGCATTTTTTACCCTTGGCTTTTTCTCCCATACCATCGAAAATAGTTTCAATTCGTTGCGCATGTTCCTTGGTTTTTTCCAGATGCTCCTCAAAGGCGTTGCGCAATTCTGCCGAGGAAGCCGCGTTGGCCATTTTCGGCAATGCCTTGATCAACTGGTTTTCGGCGTCATACAAATCTTTCAGTTGTTCCAGATACAGGTCCTGCAACGATTCCGCTTTCATTCCTAGCCTCCAGTAATATTTATGGTAGTGAAACTGATTTGGAACGGCCTTTAGTCGCAGCGCCTACAGATCGATCACTCTTTGTTCACCGTCATCCACAGCGGTAGCAAGGGCGAGAAGCAGGAGCCGGCATTATCGACCAACTCCTGCTCGATTGGTGGGCACGTTGAGGGAACATTCCATGCGTGAAGAATAGGTTCAAGAATGAACAGGGACAATCCCACCGACTCTGTACTGCTCGTAAGGAATCTCTGTATTGAAATCGCCTGGCGACGACAACGCGGGGGAAAAAAGCGGACGACGCGGGAAAAACAAATGTGCGCAGCCTCGCAGGAAAAAATAGAAAAATAAAAGAACTAAATAAAACGTAAGAAGAAGGACTCTATTTTCCCGCAGCCCCTTCGAAATGTTGCCGCCTTCCGGTACAGCAACATCTAGAAACGCCTACAGGCTGCACTGGATAGACCATTTTCCATTTCGACTCTACTCTCCCAATTGTAATGTGACGAACGTTCAGTTTTTAATTCGCCAGGCACAACTGGACTTGAGAGTTGAAAGGAGACTCCGGTGAACAGTGATTCTGCTACGGTTCCTGTGGATGCTGAGGTGGTTAAACGCGCGCAACAAGGCGACTCGGATGCATTTGCCACTTTATTTCATGCGCACAAAGCACGAATTTATTCCGTCTGTCTGCGCATGACCAACAATGCCGCGGAAGCGGAAGATCTCACCCAAGACGCATTCTTGCAGGTGTTCCGCAAGATTGCCACCTTTCGCGGGGACTCGGCGTTTTCCACCTGGCTGCACCGCATCGCGGTCAACACCGTACTCATGCATTTTCGTAAGAAGTCGCTCTCGCAGGTCTCCCTGGATGAGCCCTACAGTAACAGTGACGGCGCCAAAATCCGTCGCGAGTATGGAACCAGGGACAATCGCCTCGCCGGTTGCGTTGACCGAGTGGCCTTAGCCTCCGCCATCAAAGAACTCCCCCACGGCTACCGGACCATTTTCCTGTTGCACGAAGTCGAAGGTTATGAGCATCAGGAAATCGCGGAGATGCTCGGTTGCTCGGTAGGAAACTCGAAGTCACAACTGCACAAAGCCAAGCTGCGAATCCGCGAATTGTTGGCGCAGTCGGCGGAAACGCGGACGGCAACGATTCGAGAGCAGCGGATTTCCTCGAAACCAGCAAGGCCAGTATTCGACGAGTGGGACCTGGAGCTTGCGCAGCAGGGTGTCGCCATGCAGCCGGCTCATGCGGGCGCGCAATTGGCAGCCCCCATTGCCTGACCTGGTCCTTTACTAAGGCATGTCTGCACCGTTTCTACCGCGCGGACCGGATAGAACGGATTTGAGAACTGGACGTACAGTTTTAAAGTAAGCAATCCTGCGTGCCCGCATCGGGTACAGAAGAGGCTCGAAATGAGACTACGAAATGGTGTAGCAGCGAAGTACCTGTTGACGCTCGGCAGCGTGGTTTTGGTTTTGGCGTGCATGAGCTGGGCGGCTGATAGCGATAAGGATCAGACCGACATCAACAAACGTATTACCAAGTCAGCAGAAGTCTTGAACGAAATCATGGCGACTCCTGATAAAGCCATCCCCGACAAGATCATGGATCATTCCAAGTGTCTCGCCGTGGTGCCATCAATCGTCAAGATTGCGGTTGGCTTCGGCGGAGAGCACGGCAAAGGCGTTGTTACATGCAGGACAGCCAGAGGATGGAGCGCCCCTGCTCCGATCAGCATTACCGGCGGCAGTTGGGGTCTGCAACTGGGCGGACAGGCGATTGATCTCGTAATGGTGGTCACCAATGACCAGGGGATGCAGCACTTGCTGGCCAGCAAGTTCAAACTCGGAGCCGACGCATCGGCTGCCGCAGGGCCGGTTGGCCGTGGTGCCACTGCTGATACCGACGCCTCCAT
>Ga0307474_10003744_pt1 | contig 10970 bp, 6 predicted proteins | sample atmos_gasesECM1C_2_FD_203312 | JGI IMG/M metagenome (GOLD analysis project Ga0307474, IMG submission 203312) | Hardwood forest soil microbial communities from Morgan-Monroe State Forest, Indiana, United States - atmos_gasesECM1C_05 | ecosystem: Environmental > Terrestrial > Soil > Temperate...
CGCGGTAGCATTATTTTTGTCGGGCCTGCGTTTTTCGCGCGCTGATTCGCGCCAGCGAAGATCGCAGCGCGCGGGAAAGCACCGACCTGAAGGTCGGCCACTACGACAGGAAGAACGGCGGGATAAACCCTGCCTGCGGTACGCCGGCCGACGTTGAATGCTGGAAAGGAAAACTCCGCCGTGGCTAAATCTCGTCCTAACAAAGTGAAGAAATCGAATGTGGCGAAGAAGTCGAGCGCAAAACCGCAAGTCGTCAGCACAGGCCCGGCCAAGGTCGCGACCGAGCAGAAAACAAACGAAACACAGAAAATCGCGGTTGAGCAGAAAACAAACGAGGCGCAGATTGCAGTGCACTGGAAGGAAGAGGATTCGCTGCGACCTCCGGCGAGCTTTATTGCGCAGGCGAATCTGGTCGATCCCGCTTTTGTGAATGAATTTCGCGAGGAGAAATTTCCGGAGTGCTTTCGGCACTACGCGGACCTGCTGGACTGGGACAGCTACTGGCATACGACGCTGGACACGGAGCATCCGCCATTTTGGAAATGGTTTGTCGGCGGGAAGCTGAATGTTTGCTACAACTGCGTGGACCGGCATCTGGGCAAGTACAAGAACAAGGCTGCGTTCATATTTGTTCCGGAGCCAGAGCATGAGGCGGCGCAAGTTCTGACCTATCGCGAGCTGTATGTTCGCGTAAATGAAACGGCGGCGATGCTGCGCGACTTTGCGGGATTGAAGGCCGGGGATCGGGTGACGATTCACATGCCCATGATTCCGGAGCTGCCGATCACGATGCTGGCGTGCGCGCGGCTCGGCGTGGTGCATTCGGTGGTGTTCGGAGGATTCAGCGGGGAGGCTTGCGGAATGCGGGCGGCGGATTCGGGGAGCCGGGTGTTGATCTATGCCGATGGCTACTGGCGCAACGGAAAATGGATCGAGCACAAAGGCAACGCCGACATTGCGATCGAGACAGCGAAAAAAGAAGGGCAGGAGATCGACAAGGTGCTGGTGTGGCGGCGGTATGCGGGAAAGACTTCTTCGGAAGCGCCAATGGTAATGGGACGAGATTTTTTTGTGGATGAAGTCTTGAGGGGTTATGCGGGAAAAATTGTCGAGCCGGTTTCGCAGGATGCGGAAGCGCCGCTGTTTTTGATGTACACGAGCGGAACGACTGGCAAGCCGAAGGGCTGCCAGCATCGCACTGGCGGCTACCTGGCGTATGTGGCGGGCACTTCGAAGTATTACCAGGATATTCATGCGGGCGATGTCTACTGGTGCATGGCGGACATCGGCTGGATCACGGGACATTCCTACATTGTGTACGGGCCGCTGGCGCTGGCAGCGACCAGCGTTTTGTATGAAGGAGTGCCGCAATTCCCGGATGCTGGGCGGCCGTGGCGGATCGCGGAACGGCTGGACGTCAACATTTTTCATACTTCCCCTACGGCGATTCGGATGTTGCGCAAAGCTGGGCCAGACGAGCCGGCAAAGTACAACTACAAATTCAAGCACATGACGACGGTGGGCGAACCGATTGAGCCGGAAGTGTGGCGTTGGTATTACGACGTGGTTGGAAAAGGCAATGCGGTGATTGTGGACACCTGGTGGCAGACGGAAACTGGAGGATTTCTTTGCAGCACGAAGCCGGCGCTTGATCCGATGAAGCCCGGAAGCGCAGGGCCCGCGGTGCTGGGAATTTATCCGGTGATCTGGGATGAGAACGGAAAAGAAGTGAAGCCGGGGCAAAATGCCGCGGGGAATATTTGTATACGCAATCCGTGGCCGGGAATTATGCAGACCATCTGGGGCGATCCGGAACGATTTACAAAACAGTATTACGCAAAGTATTGCGAGAATCCTCAGAGTACGGACTGGCGGAACTGGCCGTATTTTGCCGGTGATGGAGCGATGATTTCAGCGGACGGCTATTACCGCATTCTGGGGCGTGTGGACGACGTGATTAATGTCGCGGGGCATCGGCTCGGCACCAAGGAAATTGAATCGGCGTGCTTGACGGTGCCGGAGATCGCGGAGGCGGCTGTCGTGCCGGTGGTCGATGAGATTAAAGGGCGCGTACCTGAGGTGTACATTTCGGTAAAGCCGGGAGTCAAAACGAACAAGCAAGTCATCGACAAAGTGACTTCGACCATTGAAGCCATGATCGGGAAAATTGCGCGGCCAAAAAGGATTCACGTGGTGCCGGACATGCCCAAGACGCGTTCGGGGAAAATAATGCGGCGGGTGCTGGCTGCGATTTCGAATCGCATGCATACCGGAGACATTACGACGCTGGCAAATCCGGATATCGTCGAGCAGATACGCGAGCTGGTGCAAGGGCGCGAGGCAACAGAACTTAGCGAAGGGCCGGCAGATATTAAACTATTTGGTGAGGAAAGTTAATCCGCTCAGATTGTCGCGATACGCCTTGCCTCAGAAGGCGGCCGCTACAAGAAAGACACCGGCCTGAAGGCAGGCCACTACACCAGAATGGCGGGATGGGCCCCTGCATGCGGCGGGCGGCCGCTACAAACACTATTTGGAGCCGCACTGGCTTTGTACGGCTAGAAGGACGTCGGGGTCGAATTGGGCGGTGCTCCAGCCGTGGGCAGAGCAAATTTGCGCGGCGGTGAGTCCGAGAGCGCCGCGGAAGTCGGCACCGTCGAGTTGGGAGCCATCGATTGGCGCTTCGCGCAGAACTGCGCCCGGGAATACGGCACCGCGCATGTCAGTGTTGCGTAAGTCTGCGCCCAGCAGGATCGTACCTTTGAATTGCGCTCCACCGAAGTGTGCTCCGGCGAGCTTTGCTCCCGAAAAATCCGTCAGTTCGAGGTTGGCGAGGGAGAGACCGGCTTCCTGCATTTGCGTGTCGCGCATGTCACTGCGGGTCAGGTCGGCACGCAGCCAGTTGGTGTGCTTCAAATTAGCGCCATAGAGTGATGCGCCGCCGAGTTTGGCGCCGGCAAAACTGGCGCTTTCGAAAATGGCGTACGTCATGTCGCTTCCGCGTAAATCGGCGCCAGTGAGATCGGCGCTGGTGCCGTCGGCGGAGATGAGCAAGGCGTGATCCGCGCGCGCGTGGTCCAGCACCGCATCGCGCAAATGCGCTTCGCGCATATTGGCGTTACGCAAATCGGCTTCCGTCAAGTAAGCGCCGACCAGATCCGCGCGCCACAGACGTGCTCCGGAGAGCACGGCGCGATAACCTCTCGCGTAGCGAAGGCTGTTTTCGTTGAGCTTAGCGCCGACGCCGTCGCCTGGAGCGTCATTCGCGTTTGCGTTCGCAGATGGCGCATTTGACTGTGGGGCGCTTGTCGAGGAGGCGCTCGCGGTACGGGCGCGCGGAGGAACGAGCGTTGCCTCGACCAGATCCGCGTACGGCCGGTAGCCCACCAGACGGAACGCTTCCGCGGCCCAGCGTCTGGGGCTGGCACTGAAATATTTTCGGGAGGCGTCCGAATCGGCGGGAATGCCGAGGATCACGCCGCAGGAGAGCAGCAGCAGAGCGAGACCAAATGCAATCGGCGCACGCAGCGTCAAATACGCCATGCGGGCCACGCTGCGCGGCGTGGTACGGCGAACTTCGCCGCTGCGAATGACGCGGCTGACCAGGGAAGGCAGGCCGGTGGCCACGCTTACGCTTAACACGAAAAACAGAACGTGCAAGGACGTGCCGCGCATGTCCTGGCGGACCAGATAGCGCATCCAGAAAATCGCAATGGTAGTCGGCACCGCCCAGTAGGCAAGCAAGGTGGCAATCGCGTTTTCCAGCCAGGATACGGGCGTTTTGGTTTCGCGCAGCCAGCGGAAATGGCGGCGCACTAGTCCCATTAAATACCAAGGACCGCCTTGCTCGACGGTCTGGCCATCGGGGAAAACCGCGGGAAGAGCCGCCATGCTGCTCCAAACGCGAAGCAGAAGAAACTGGAATCGAACGAAGAGGACGACGAGAAAGATCGGCGCGATCAGGTAAAAAGCGTTGATGGGCAGAATATTGCCGAGGCGCGCGATGGGAATGGTCTGTCCGTCCAGGATGAGCCGCGGGTCGCTGGTCGTTGCGACGCAGAGAACGAACAACGAGCAAATCGCGAGCATAAAAAAATAAAACCAGCGCGCGCTGCGCGTGGCTTCCCAAACCGCTTTCGAACCATCAATGGAAGAAATCGTTTCCGGCAGCATGGCATCATATAGATTCGCGCCGCCCAGACGGCCGAGCCACAGGCCCTCGACACCATATAAGGTTGCGCCCATCAGATTTGCACCGCGCAGTTCCGCTCCCAATAGATTTGCGTTGCACAAGTCGGCCTGGACCAACGACGCGTGGCGCAGATTAGCCATCGAAAGATCGGCGCCGCGGAGATTTGCGCGTTGCAAGAATGCACCTTGCAGATTTGCACCGGTGAGGTCGGCGTTCTCGAGATTCGCTCCGCACAAGTCGGCCTTGGTGCCAGCTTCGCCCCCCGATTCCACCCAGATGCGATGCTGATCGAGGATGGCGGCGAACTCCAGCATCCAACTGCCTTGCATGCCTCCGGAATTCGCGGCCGCAGTGATAGTCGTGGTATCTGGGTTGTCAGCCGCTTCGGATGCAAGCTTGGATTCCTCAGGTTCGACTGTTGCGAATTCTGCTGAGGACAGGTCCAGGGTGTCGTCCGATTTGTTTACGGCAGGGCGTTCGGCATGCGAGTCGGCGTCAGTCGCGCCGGCGACTTCCAAGATTGCGACCGCAGAATGTTCCGGCTCAGGCAACGCAACTTGCACAGGAATTTCCGTCACGATAACGCCGTCTTGCCGAGACGAATTCTCCGTTTTGGCGATCTCCGCGAGGGCGCGCTCAACCTCTGCAATGCGTTTGAGGGCATACAACTCTTCCGGAGTGGCCATCCGCTCGGTTTGGTTTCCGGCAGAGTTTTTAGTGAGCGACAACAGGTCTTGCGCCGGCACTTCCGGCATAATTTCCCCCGTCTTTCGGAGCCAGTTTGAACAGACCGGCGCGATTCTCGAAGCTGAGTTCATAATCGCCGACTGGTTGGGAAATGTCTCCTGCCCTGAAGGTCAGGCGGCGCAAATGTAACATCGTAATCGGGGCCAGCCATTGAGGAACTCCGTTTCCGTCGTCGCCCAGGCCGCGCGGATCAGTTTTTCTTTTGTAAGCAGCAGAGTTACATAGCCTTAACTCTGGGGAGTCGCCGTACCCGATAAACGGCACAAGCTCTGGCGTGTACCTTCCGTACAGCGTGAATCCCACGACGGGCGTTGCCACCATTACCGGCGGCGGTATCTACGTCCAGGGCAACACTGCAGTGCAACTGAACTTATCGGGAGCGAGCGGCCAGACCTATATTCACCGGCACCGGGGATATTCAGTTGAATAACGGACAGTCCAACGGCAACTTGGAAATTGATGCGTCGCTAGCAACGATTTCCAACAATGGAGCGGGCGGCCTGATCAACATCGGAAATCAAATCAACACGCTTTCGATTGTCGGCGGGCGCATTCAGAACCAAATCAAGAATATCGGTGCGACAACGCGAAATGTTTACTTTGACCGACGATTCGCGCAGAACAACTTCGCGCCACCTTGGTTTCCATCAACAACGGTGCAAACGAGCGGATCCAATTCCGCTACGCTGACGACCACTATTCAGCGCACGAACTGGTTTAACCGCACGACGTATTGACGAGAGTTTGCCGAAGGTGGTGCGCAGGAGCGGCAGACTTCGGGCTGCCGCTTTTTTTGATTTTTGTGGCCGGGCGGAGTTGCGGTGATTAATTGATGGATGGATGGATGGGGAATAGAGAAGCTGGGCGAGGCATCAAATGCGGGTAAGCTCAAGAGAGAAGCGAAAAAATGCCGGGGCGCTTCGCTGAGGGGCCAAGGCAGCCCCGGCTTTATCCTGCCCGCCTCCGCAGTGAGCGAGCAAGAAAACTGTGGCGGTAATTCACAACCGCCAAACTCTGTTCTGTTCAGGGTTCGCAAGCTTCACCTCAGGGCTTGTAGAACAAGCCCTGAAAGCCTGAAACATTTTTAGTTCAGGGTTTGTACTTACAACCCTGAGACCCGTTAGAGAAACCGACTACTTTTCTTCGTCGCCGCGCAGAAATTCGTAGCGTTCGATGGCGGCCACCACTCCGACGGACGTTTCATCGCGGGATTCCGTGCGCTGTACGCGGCCAAGGCAGCGAACGCGGACGGGTCCTGCGAGAGTGATCTCGTTGGGAAGCGTTAGAAGGATTTCAACGGGCGAACCCTCTTTCACATCTTTTCCGAGGTAGAAGTAAACCCCACGCGAGCTGACGTCGCGGGATTCTGTACTGGTTTCCCCAACGGCTGCTCCTGTGGTCCAACGGACCGTAAGGGGGAGCCGCATGGTAAAGCGTTGGGTGGTGCGACGTTCTGAGCCCGACAAGGCAGAACCTCCTCGAATGAAGCATGAGTGTAGCTGTAGCGGGTACACGGAACAATAGGCCAAGAGGTACAAATTCTATTCGATAGCGGACGGTACGAAGGTACTAGAACAACGCGGAAACGTGGGACAAACGGGCTATCGGCCCGTTTGGCGCAACGAATTTCCACAGTGTCGTTCTTGTGGTTACGCATGCCGGCGAGGAACACCCGTGCAGGGATGGGGCCTTGCGCCCAGATGCGTGGCTTATGATGAGATAGAAAGAGCAGCGGGATACCCTTCGTCAGTGCAAGAAGCCGCTGCTACACAAGATGATTCGAGCGCAGTTTGTGAGGTGAATAGAAGGATGGAGCATGCTTCGGAGCGGCGAGACGAGAATACTGCGCGTGTCCGGGATCGCAGGATTCGTGTGCCGGATTGGGCGTTGGCGGCGTTCCTTGCCCTGACGGTGATCGTCGTGTATGGCCGCTCGACGCGCAATGGATTCGTTGATTTTGACGACGGGGTCTACGTCACTCACAACGAACACGTACAAGCGGGCCTTAACTGGCAGAATGTCGGGTGGGCGTTTCGGAGCATTGAGGCGGCTAACTGGCACCCGCTAACCTGGATTTCGCATATGGCGGATTTCCAGGTATTTGGAATGCACCCAGCGGGGCATCACGCCGTGAGCGTGGCGCTGCATGCGATCAATGCGGTGCTGTTATTTCTGCTGCTCGACAAAGCGACCGGATTTCGCTGGAGAAGCCTGTGCGTGGCTGCGTTGTTCGCACTCCATCCCCTGAATGTGGAGACGGTCGCATGGGTTTCCGAGCGAAAAAGTTTGTTGAGCATGGCGTTTTCGTTGCTGGCGGTGGCTTGCTATGGATGGTACGCGCGCACGCCGGAGCCGGCGAACGCGCAGAAGCGGCGACGTTATTGGGCGGTGGTATTTTTCTTTGCGCTGGCATTACTGGCAAAGCCGATGGCGGTGACGCTGCCCTTGGTGCTGCTGATTCTGGATTATTGGCCGCTGCAACGAATGCCAGTTCCGTCTTCGATCGGTGATTCACAATTCTGGAAACGCGCGGGCAAGTTGGCGGTCGAGAAGATTTCACTATTGGCGATGAGTATTGCGAGTTCGTGGATAACGGTTGTGGCGCAGCATCGCGGCGAGGCAATGACCAGCACGACTGCGCTGACAATGCAGCAGCGAATGGCGAACGCAATTGTTTCGTATGCGAAATACATCGGCAAGATGTTTTGGCCGAGCGGCCTTTCGTATTATTACCCGCATCCCGGGAAGAGCCTGGCATCGTGGGAAACCTTGGTTGCTGCACTGTTGCTGTTTGCGATAACAGCGGTGGTTTGGCGGCATCGCGAGCGGCGGTACCTGATCTTTGGCTGGACGTTGTTCGTCGTGACATTGCTGCCGGTAATTGGAATTGTGCAGGTCGGACTGCAAGCGATGGCGGACCGCTATGCGTACATTCCGTTGATCGGGCTGTTTGTGATGATGGTTTGGGAGATCAGTGAGGCCGCGGAGCGTTGGCACGTTCCAGCAGCGGCGCAAGCATCCGTGGCAGCACTTGTGGCGGTTGCACTGGGCATAGTTACAATAATCAATATCGCGTATTGGCACGACAGCGTGACATTGTTTTCACATGCGCGCGAGGTCGTTCCTTTTGCAAATACGCGAATCGAAACGAATCTTGGCGCCGCGTTAGTGGACAGCGGACGTCCCGCCGATGGGATTGAACACTTTAGAATCGCCGAGTCGCTGGCGCCGAATTTGTTCGTTGCGCACTTCAATATTGGCTATGCTTTGGCGGAGGCCGGTGACAATTGGCGTGCATTGCCCGAACTGCAAGAAGCGTTACGTACTGCAACGACGATCGAAGAAAAATCACGAGCACTGAATTCCTTGGCTGCGGCGTATCTGGACCTCGACAGGAATGAGCGGGCGGCGCAGGCGTTTTGGGAATTGCTGAAAGTGCAACCGAACTCGCTTGCAGGACATGCCGGACGTGGCCAAGCGTTTTTTAACCTGGGGAGATATGACGAGGCCGGGGCGGATTTCGTCGCTGCCACTGAGCTGAGGCCGGCGCCGCAACTGTTTTTGATGGCGGGAAAGTCGCTGGAGGCGGCCGGAAAATTGGCGGAAGCAGAAGCGGAGTATCGAAAGGCGTTGGCGGGAAATCCGGGGCTGACGGAAGCCCGCGAGCGATTGAATCTTCTCGAGGGGCGTTCAGCATCGATCGTTCCCAAAAACTAAACGATTGGTGGGAGCGGGCAAAGGACATCTGTAATTCTCCGTAATATGTAATTCCCCGTTAGATACGCTGCGTGTGGTTGTATATTGGGTCTAGGTGTGTCAGGAGTTGCGTATGAAGGCTTTGCTCTGTCTGGCGCTGCTTTTGGTGTCTCCAGCGTTGGCCCAGCAGGATTACAATCAGCTGCTGCACCATTGGGATTATGACAAAAGCGCGCCTATCAATATTAAACAAGCAGGAATGCAAGAGCGTGATGGGGTAACGATTTACGACATTTCCTTTTTAAGTCCCGTCGGAGATCAAAGCGCAACCGTCGGGCCCAACGGCGGCGTGGTTACTTCCTATCTCGTGGTGCCCCATGGAAAAGGGCCTTTCCCAGCAGTGATCTATGGGCACTGGTGCATGCCAGGGTCAGAGAAGAAGAACCGCGGCGAATTTCTTGATGAAGCGATTGTCCTGGCGCATTCGGGGGTTCTCTCGTTGCTGCCCGATCACGTGAGCGTGCATCCCGGCTTCGTGGAAGACACTGCACCGATGAACGAGCAGCAGATCGCGGTTGAAGTGCAACAGGACGTGAACCTGCGGCGGGGCGCCGATCTGCTTCTTGCGCGCAAGGACGTCGACGCCCAACGGATGGCTTACGTGGGCCACAGCTGCGATGCAACAGCGGGTGGCTTCCTCAGCGGCATCGACAAGCGTTTCAAGGCTTTTGTGATCATGGCCGGTGATCTCTCGGTTGAAATCGATAAGTCAACGAAAGGATTTCAAGAATACCGGCAGAAGGTCGGGCCGGAAAAACTCGATGCGTTTATGACAAAATTTGCGTGGATGGACGCGGGGAAATATGTCTCCCATGCCGCACCGGCGACTGTGTTTTTGCAGTACGCGACGGACGAGCCGTATTTGAATGCGGAGGCAGCGAAGCGGTATTTCGAAATTGTCAGTGAGCCGAAGAAGCTCAAGATTTATAAGGCGCCGCACGCGCTGAACGCCGAAGCTACGCGCGATCGCATTGCGTTTCTGGCGGAACAGCTGGGTTTCAAGGTTCCGGATGTAGCGGCGATAGCGACCATTCCGGTTCTGGTTCAGCCGCCGTGGCCGAAGGGTGGGGAATAGGCGGCGGGAAAGGAAGCGGGAAAAGCGGGAAAAGAACCAGCCTGAAGGCCGGCCATACAAAGACGAAGCAAGACGGAGCAGGAGAGGGCGGTTAGGTGTGGTCGATTAGGCGGTGGTGGATGGCGTAGAGGGCCAGTTCGAGGCGGTCGGAAACGCCTAGTTTGTCGAAGATGTTGTGGAGATGATTCTTTACAGTTTGTTCAGAGATGAAAAGCTTTTCGCCGATTTCTTTGTTGCGGAAGCCTTGCGCGACCAATTGGACGATTTCCTTTTCGCGGTCGGAAAGCAGAGGTTTTTCGCGGCGCGGTCCGGATTCGGAGGATTTCGAGAAGGCCTTCATGACTTCGGCGGTCATACGGTTATCGAGCCAGATTTCGCCGGCGTACACCCGCTGAATGCTCTTTACGAGAAGGTCGGTGGCGGATTGCTTTAGCACAACTCCACGAGCGCCGAGGCGCATGGCGCGAACCACATCGCGGTCGTCTTCCGCGGCAGTCAGAACGATAACGCGCGTGGGCAGTTGATCAAAATTGACTTCTTCGAGGACAGCGAGGCCGTCTTTCTCCGGCATGCGCAGATCGAGCAGAAGAATATCGGGCTTGAGTTTCGCAAGCAGCTTGATGCATTCGGCGCCGTTTTGAGCTTCGCCGACGATGACCATTTCTTCGTCGCCATCGAGAAGCTTGCGTAAGCCGTCGCGGAAGATCGCGTGATCGTCCGCCATGAGAACCCGAATCTGTTGTTTTGTCTTCGCCATAGTTATGTGAGGTTTTGTAAAAACCAACCCTGAAACTTTTCTCGACTCAAGGTTTGTAAGTACAACCCTGCAACCCGTTTAACTCAGAGTTTGTAAGACAAACCCTGGTTTGTAAAAGCAACCATGGGACCTGTCAGCCCAGCGGAATCTCAATCGTCAGACGTGCGCCATGTCCCGGGTTCGACTCCACAGTCAAATCCCCGTTGACGGTACGCGTGCGCTCCTTGATGGAAATCGGACCCAGTCTGAGACGATCGAGTTCATCCCCAGTAAACTTTCCGGCGAAGCTGAAACCTTCACCGTTATCGTCTACGACCAGAAGCAGTCGGCTGTCGTCCTGCGAAAGTTTTACCACGACATGGGTAGCCTTAGCATGCTTTTTTATGTTGTTGAGTGCTTCACGGTAAATCTGGAAAACCTCGCGGCAGACCCGATCCGGAGCG
>Ga0307474_10003745_pt1 | contig 10967 bp, 10 predicted proteins | sample atmos_gasesECM1C_2_FD_203312 | JGI IMG/M metagenome (GOLD analysis project Ga0307474, IMG submission 203312) | Hardwood forest soil microbial communities from Morgan-Monroe State Forest, Indiana, United States - atmos_gasesECM1C_05 | ecosystem: Environmental > Terrestrial > Soil > Temperate...
CGGAGCAGAGTTCCCGCCTTCACGCATTCGCCAGAGAAACCAGACCCGACCTGCAGGCGTGCTCCCACGGGCGGAGCATCTCGACCGGAACTGGCGCGACAGATCATAAAATTCGGATCTGCTTGGGCTAGCGCGATGGCTGCTCCGGATGCGCGAACCAGGGTTTGGGCGCGTTCCACTATCAATCGCAAAGCTCCGGCAAGATCGGAACCCAACGCATCGACTTGGCCCTGCACCGCCGTCACCGCCGCGAGCGTATCGCTGTAGTTCGGACGCGGAGCGACCGGGGATCCAATCTGGGTCTCACCGTTGGCCACTCCGGCCATCACATTCACGAACAGCCACTCGCGTAATCGTGACAAAGATTTCGGCGGTAGTTCGGAAAAACGAAGGCCGGCGCGCCCGGAAGGATTCGACCAGATCACCTGTCCTGTGGTGTAAATGTGCTCTGGGCATTCGGCGAGATCCAGGCAAAGATTGACGCGCGCTTTGACTTCGAGAGGAGAATGGCACTGGAGGGCAATGCCGTCTTCGCTGATGTCCACAATCTCGTGTAGATCAAGCGTCGCGCCTTGGGATTCAGAAGTAAAGGTGGCGTAGGCGGGAGTTTGAATCTTGTGGCGCACACGTTGCCGACGGTTTGGTGAAACCGGCGCTAACGACGGGTTCATGACGGCCATGGGGAGGGGCCCAAGTTTTCAACGCTACATATTAACCCGAGATTGTGGAAAAGTAAGCAACGAATAAAAAATAAGAAGGACGACAGGGGTAGGCCCCCGCTGAGGCCGCAAAACTAGCCCGATCGACGCAGCAACTGGGCCTGACGCAGGCTGGAGATGCGGGAAATTGCCGCCACCATCATGCTGGAAAGGAGTTGCATGGTCGCCACATCGCTCTCATCAAAGGCTCCCGGGGACGAAGACAATACCTCGAAAACACCCAGAGTGCGGCGGTAGTGACGCAGAGGCGAAACCAGAATCGAGCGCACTCCAAGCCGGCGGCAACTGGCCAAGTCCACGCGAGGATTGCGCTCAGCATCGTGACAAAGCATGATCTCGCCGGAGCGCACCGCTTCGGCGGAAATACCAGCGTCGGTCTGGAGACGAACCCCGAGGTCGGGAGCGGTTCGGCCAGCGCGGGCCCGGCAAACAATTTCCTCTCCGGCCCGCAGAGCCATGGCCGCCCCGGTGGCGCCCGTCAAATGCTGGGCGCGTTCCGTAATGGCGCTGATAGCAGGCTCAAGGTTCAGTTCCGCCGGATGAATCTCGGCGTCTTCCGCGAGGTGCATCGCCTGGAACCCTGAGACCGGATGTGCGGCGTTGGCCACGCGAAGCTGGCTGCGCAGAGCAAGGGATGGCATGCGGCCATGATCGGCGATGTTCACGACGTCAGGATCGGGGACCGTGCGCAGGAGATCGCGCACCAGATTGTTCAATTCGCCGTCGGTGATGAGATGCGCGGTCTGTTGGTGGCGCATGGACCCGCCCAGTATCCGCGAAAGACCAAGCAGGGCCTGGCTTCCGCAGGCCACGCAATAGGACTTGCTGTTGTTGCTGATCAACTCACACTGCACGCAAAAAGTGGCAGAGTGTAAGGGGACAAAATTGACGTCCTTGAAAGCCGTGCCGTACACCGTCTTGCGAAACATTGCGTGATCCTCATTTCCCGCATGGGTGCTATTGAAAGTAAACAGATCACGCAGGGGCAGGTAGTAGCGGTAGTGGTTCGGGGCTGTGGAAAAGTGGCGAGAACCGCGCGGCATCATGTGAGTTTTCATTTTTAGGATACGAATATTCATTTGCAGATGGACATGGAAATTTAGGTTCGCGGTCCGCTACGGAGAACTCAGCTGCGATTTTCTGCCCCAGCTGAAGCTATACCGTGCCTAGGGCAAAAACGTTTTCATACAGGAGCAACTGCCGCCCGATTTTTCGAACTCGGTAGTTTCGACGATCACGGGGCTCAGTCCTTCCTGGTGAAGAATCTCTTCTAGCTGAGGGGTGATGTGGGGCGCGATATAGCTGTTGTTAACGACGATTCCATTTCCCATGAAGCAATGGGCCTCGTCTGCGGTTAGCAAGTGAACTCGCTTCCAGAACTTATGAAGAGAGGCAAGAGCTTCGGAGGAATATGCGCCCGGAAAAATCAGCGCGGCTTCGTTGTTGAGCGGGCACAAGCAAGTGTCGAGGTGGTAGCAATACGGGTCGACCAGGTGTAAGGGCACAACTGGAATTCCCATTTCAAACATCGCTGCGGAAAATTTCTCCACGCCGCCCCGCGTGCTGCGAAAACCGTAGCCGCCGTAGATGCGTAAGCCGTCTGGATGCCACAACAGATCGCCGTGGCCTTCAAGATAATCGTCGGCGTAGTCGAGATCGATCATGCGGTAGTCGCGCGCACGAAACCAGTCTGCATAATAGGAAACCTCAGGCTGACGTGAGGCATACCTCATACGACTGGGCACCACAAATTTTCCATAGCCAATTTTTTCGCCGGCGAAGATTTGATTAGCGGCGAAGACCATGTCTTCGAGGCCATCTACGGCATCAATCGTCTCCACCTTGCAACCGCTTTGCTGCAAAACGCAACAGAGATTTTCCCACTGGCTGCGCGCTTTTGCGCGGTCCACTGGCGACTCTCTCGACATGTAGGGATTTTTCTGATCGACGACATCGAAATAATTCGGCGGACAAAGCAAAACCTTGAGCATACGATTGATAGTAGCCGCTCGAACGAAGCACCGACAAGGAATCGCCGACGAAGTATCGGACCCGACGCCGAATAGTCGGCAACGACGGAAGACAAGAGAACGACGAGACGTCTTCCGCTTACCTTTTGAGGTTAAGCGCACGTTAATGCATGCCGTGGCACGCTACGTGCTAATCAATTCAGAATCCCGTGGTTCGTCAGGGTCATTTTGACCAGCAGGAAGTGAGAAGATGCTCAGCCAATGCGCCAATTCCGAGTGCGGCAAACCGTTTCTCCGGCTCCGAGAGGGCAAGCTGTTTTTGGTGGAGACAGAGCGCGTTCCCAAACCGGGAGAACCGGCAGCTCCTCCATTCGTTCGCGCCAAGAGACGGCAACGGTTTGTAGAACACTACTGGCTGTGCAACGACTGTGCCACACATTGGACTCTGGTTTACGATCGAAAGGGTGGAATCACCTTGGCTGCACTGCGGCGGCCCATCTTGAGCGTGGGTGCAGCGGCCGGCAGTTCGACCGGGGTTGCGTAGCCGCCTTTCTGCTATGCGTCTCGACTCTTTCGCCAGCTCTTCCAGTCCGAGCGAACTGCCTCCAACATCTCTTCGGTAGCCCCATGCAGCCACTTCGGCTTCTGCTTTTGCAGGTGGGTGAGAATCGGCTTGCGGGCGGCCTTCGTTCCGAGATGGATGTTCGCAGTTTCCCATCCCATGGCGCGAAGCAGGCGCAATTCCTTGCCGGGCGCACGAAGTGTCGCCAGCTCAATGCGCGAGCAATGCGGACTCAATCTGCGCACGATCCAGCGTCCGCGCAACTGAACAAAGGGATCTACACAGCGCACAGCCCGGCTGATGATCGCCTGATAAAGAATCTCCGGAGGTCCTTGATGATCCTTCGCCCAGTAGCATGCCGAGGAAACCAGGGCTTTGGCCTCCCTCGCGATTCTGCCCCCGTGCCAGTCCGCGATGGCGACATAGCGCGCGTGTCCCAGGCTTCCCAGCCCCGCCACTCGACGCGCCAGGCGATAAACCAGGTCCCGGGCAGGCATAAGATGCTCGAGCGCGTCGATTGCGCTGATCGGGACATCACTCTTCACAGTTGGAAGAGCATCCATCTTTGCCCAGAAGTGGACGGGATCCCGCAGTTCACTCTCCGCGATCTGGCGCAGCCAGTCGTGGTTCTCGCCCAGGACGAACGGCATTCCCCCGACATGCAAGCTTTCGCGATAGCCTTCGAGAATAGCGTCGCAGATGTCTTTGTGCCTCAGCGGCAAGTGTCCAGCCTCTGAAGCGAGATGTGCGCTCACCGCCAGACGGACCAAATCGTTGGCGTAGGACATAGGATGAGCTTCGTCGAAGTCGTTGACGCCCCAGATCAAACGGCCTTCGATGTCGCGCCAAGTGCCGAAATTTTCCACGTGCAGATCGCCGACCGCCAGCACCTGCGGTGCGTGCGCGAGATTGGGACAGACCTTCGGCCAGATTTGCGCCCAGCGATAAAAAGTGGCACGCAGGAACGGGAAAACCGCCGCCTTCATGTTGGCGTGTTTGAGAACCAGATCCTTGGTGACAACATCCGTGCGATGGCCTAACCAGTCTTCGAAGTGTCGAGTCGCTTTGACAACGTTCATAGCGTCGCCACGATAGCGAGGAAGATGGAATGAAGTCAACGGGAGGGACGGTCGAGCGAGGAGAGGATTGATGCTCTGCAGAAGCAGAGATTTCTCAGAACCGCTTCAACTCGCGCCGATAGTCAAAATCCCCACCCTGTCGCGGAAGCCGCGACAAGGGTGGGGCACCCGGAGGTCGGAGCAGATGATCAGTGTTTGTAGAAGGCGGCGTTCTTCTCGACGAAGTCCTTCTTTTCCTCCGGCACATCGTCGACGGCGTGAATTGAATCGGAGGTGCAGGCCGGAATACAGGCGCCACAGTCGATGCAGCCCTCGGGATCCACATACATCTGCGTGGCGGCTTCAAACTCTGGCTCGTCCTGCTTGGGATGGATGCAGTCAGTAGGGCAAACCTCGACGCAAAGAGAATCCTTGATGCACGTATCGGTGATTACGTAGGCCATGGTGAACCAATCTCCAGAATGGAATGAGAGCCTTCGGCTCGCTCAAGAAAGAGTCTAAGAAAGCTGCGTAAACTGGGCCGTGATTTCAGTCACAGGCGGATGTGCGCCAACGAGAACAACGGGAAATACTTGGTGCGAGTGCGGCCGCGATTTTGAAAGGAAAATCTCAGATGATGGAGATCACGCGCAACTGTGATGACCATCACAGAAATGTAGAAGCGACAGGTCTTAAATAGCCACAATTGAAGTAGGCCTTCTAGTGAATAAAGATCGCCCGGCCCTACCCACAGAACCCCACAAGCCGTTTCCCCAGACGGCAAGGGCCGGGCGCTTGAAGGCTTGAAGAAACGCTCGTTCCCGCCCGCTTCCCCTTGCCGCGACGCCGTTTAACCCTGCCTGCGATTCCCGACGAGATGTGTGCGCATAGACACGCTGTGGCTGCCTAGATACTCCGCTAGCCCACTATGCAATCTTTAACTCTATTTATTTCAGCATCATAGCAATTGGCGCTCGTCCTGCCCCCAACACTGGCGAAAGACAAGTTGGTGACGGCGGACATGAAACGCGCAACCGGCAAAGCAGCGACAAAGCAAACGCAAAGACTCATCCTGGCAATCGTCTTCGCAGTGAGTTTGATGCTAGCCCTCCCCGCATTCGCACAGACCGCGAAGAGCACGGAAGACCATGCGGTCAACCGAATCGTCTTGGTCAGCCTGGCAGATCGCAAACTGGCGGTGATCGAAGACGGGACTGTCGTCGCCAAGTTTCCGGTTGCAGTCGGCGCAGCAACAAGCCCCAGCCCCACCGGGAAGTTTCAAATCGTAAACCGCGTTTCGAATCCCACTTACTACCACCCGGGCACGGTGATTCCAAGCGGCAAAGACAATCCCGTGGGAACGCGATGGATCGGACTCAACCAAAAAGGATATGGCATTCACGGCACGAATGCGCCGAAGTCCGTGGGCCATGCAGCCTCGCACGGCTGCATCCGGCTGCGCAATCGCGATGTGGAACGACTGTTCACGATGCTCCGCGTCGGCGATGCGGTGGAGATTCATGGTGAGCGCGACGAACAAGTTGCGGAGGTTTTCGGAGATACCGAAAGCAATACCACCGTGGCGGACGCGCAGGTGCCCGCGCAGGACGGCGGGCAACACGAAGAGTCGTCCCAAGTTTTGAACGGGGTCGAGTGAAAAGTAGAAATCTCAGGAGGACATCATGCAAATGGCAATCACATTCCTGGCAGTCGTGGGTGGAATGGTTTTCTCGCTCGCGGTGGCTTTACTGGCGGAGGAGCTGATTTTTGGGCAAGTGTTCCGTCTGTTCTTTGCTCCAGGCAAGCTGGCGCGGCAGACGGTCGCGGTGAAAACAGAGCAGACGCGCTAAGGCGCAAAGGAGAACGACAATGCTGGCGTTGAAGTACTTGCTGATTGCCGGTGGCCTCGGGATGATTCTCGTGGCTGTAAGCATTTTGGGTTACGACCTGTATCGCGAATTGCTGTACAGGCGCGCGCTGGCGATTCCCGGCGCGGGTACGGTGCCGCCGCTTCCGCAATGGCGCTGGCAGACTTCGCTGGCGCTGGCATTGCTGGCTTGGGTGCCGATCCTGCTTGCGTTCAGCATCGTGGTAGTGCCGAGCGGCATGGCGGGAGTTCGCGTGAGCCAGATGAGCGGAACTGTGCCCGGCACACTTTATCCCGGCGCGCATTTCGTGGTTTCGCTGGTCGAGGATGTCGCAGTGTTCGATACGCGAGATCAAGTGTTCACTACCGGAGAGTCGGAAGATGGAAAAGCAGCAGCGGCTAACGTTTCGAATAAGTCGCAACTGCTCGACGTACAGGCGAAAGAGGGACTTACGCTCGGCTTGGCAATCACGGTGCGTTATCGTCTCGATCCTAAAAGGCTGGACTACATTCAAAGCAACTTGCCGCGGCCGGTAGAGAGAGAGATCGTTCCGCCGATCGTGGCCAGCGTGTGGCGGGAACTGGTTCCGAACTACACAGTGCGGGATGTTTTCTCGGCCAAGCGCGAAGAGATACGGCAGAAAGCCGCAGGCATGATCACTCAAAAGTTAGCCGCCGATGGAATTGTCGTGAAAGAAGTGATGCTGCGTGACATCCATTTACCCGAAGAATACGCCAAGGGGCTGGAGACTCTGCTCCTGAAGGAGCAGGAAAATGATCGCATGGGTGTGGAGACCGAGCTGAAACAGAAGCAGGTGCGCATCTCGGAACTCGAAGCCGAGGCGACGAAAGTGCAGCAGATCAAGCAGGCCGAGGGCGAGGCGCAAGTCCACGTCCTGCAGGCGAAGGGCGAAGCTGATGCCATGCAGTACACGCTGCCCTTGAAGGAGAAGCAGATTCAGCAGAGCAAGCTGGAAGCCGAAGCACGCAAGGAAGCGACCATACAAAACGCGGAGGCTGCGGCCCAGGCGAAAGTGATCGACAGCAAGGCTGAGAACGAACGGCGGAAGCTGCTGGCGGCGGCGGAGGCGGATCGGATTCGAGTGACTGCCGCGGCCGATGCCGAGCGACTCTCCAGTGAGGCGGCGATTTTGAAACAGAATCCCCTGCTGATCAATAAGATCGTGGCCGAACGGCTCTCGGACAAATTGCAGATCATGATGGTTCCGGCGGATGGAAAATTCTTTTTTGCCAATGACGTGTTGCGGAGCATGAGCGTTGCGAACCAGGCAGGTCAGGCGGAACGGCCGGAGGAACAGCCGAGGTAGTCCCCGGGGGCATAAAGTCAAAACGCGGACAGCCGAGGCGGCTGTGGCTACGTTGGTGAGTGGTGTCCAAACAGTACAGGGGGAGAGGTCTGGCCCATGGGCGGAGCGGTTTATAATTCGGGCATCCCAAACGTTCGTTCGAACTCGGTGTGCCACCCCTTCCCTGTTGCGTACATGCTCCGTGTGGTGGCTTGTCTGTCGTTTGTAGTGCTCCAATTGACGATCGCTGCAGGTGCGGTGGATTGGAATGAGCCTGAGCAGCAACTCTCGCGAAAGATCGTTGCAGTCACCGGTCCGGGCGCCGCCGCTCTCACGGTGGAGAACCGTTCGTCTCTCAGCAAACGTGATTACGAAATTGTTCAAAACGGCCTGCGCAGTTCACTCGAGCAAGCCGGCCTGCGCTTCGTGGCGGCGGAGCAGGCCGCAGCTTTGGTCGCGATTTTCTTGTCGGAAAATTCAGCGTCCTACGTTTGGGTAGCCGAAATTCGCCAGGGCGCGAGTGAGACATCGGTAGTGATGGTATCGGCGCCGCGTCCCGCGAGCCTGACAGCGGCACATGAATCCGTTCCACTCAGCCTGCGCAAGATTTCCGTGTGGACCCAGGCAGATCCCATTCTCGACGTTACCGTGTTGGAGGAAAATGCCGGGCCAACGCACATCGCCGTGTTAGGCGCGGAGAGGGTGGCGCTCTACCGGTGGCAGGCGGGAAAGTGGCAGCAGGAGCAGGCGCTGAGCATTCTTCATGCACGCCCTTGGCCGGGAGATGTGCGCGGGAGACTGATTCCCGCCAAAGATCATTTGCTTGATGTTTATTTGCCGGGCGTGATCTGCCGCAGTGGAGCGGCGGCGCCGCTCACATTGAATTGTCGAGAGACCGACGATCCCTGGCCGCTCGTGCCGGCGGCGTTAAGCGGTGGAATTTATTCCGCGTTTCCAGGCGCCGGATCCGGAGTTGCTATTCCGCCGCTCGGCGCTTTCTATACTCCGACGCGCAACTTCTTCACTGGCGCCCTAACTTCCGGCATCGGCAAGTTCACGACGGTGTCCAAGTTTTATTCGGCTGCATTCGTGCCGCGCGATAAATATCTGCTGTGGCTCTTTGCGGCGACAGATGGTCATATACACATGATCGACGGTATCAACGATCAGGTCGCGAGATTCGACTGGGGAAGCGATCTGACTAGTGTGAAGACTTCATGCGGCGCGGGTTGGCAGGTGCTGGCGACAAGTGCCGAGGAAGGAAATGCTGATTCAGTACGCGCCTATGAATTTCCAGATCGCGATCCGGTCGCGGTGAGTCCGGCCATCAACTTCACTGGTGTCATAACAGCGTTCTGGACGGAAGCAAAAGGCGACACTGCGATCGCGGTCGTGAAAAATCAAGAAACAGGAAACTATGAGGCTTTTCGTCTGGCGGTGGTTTGTAGTCAGTAGCATGGTGGTGGGAGCGCTGGTAGCGCGAGCCGAGACGCGGCCGCAATACGGAGGCATGTTGCACGTTGCCACGCGGGCCGCGCCAACGTCGCTTGATCCGGCAGACGGCGCGCAGCCCGATTCGTTCGCGCGACGCAATCTGGCTAAGTTGATGTTCGACACGCTGGTGACTACGGACGAGAGCGGACGGATTCAGCCTTCGCTGGCGACGGGGTGGCAAGTGTTGCCGGGCAGCCAGCGCTGGCAGTTTCACATTCGCCACCAAATGAAGTTTCACGATGGAACACCGCTCACGGCTGAGAGTGTTGCCGCTTCCCTGCGCACTGCGAATCCGTCGTGGAATGTCATGGTGGACGCAGACTCGGTCCTAATTGATTGGGACAGCTCCAATCCTGATTTGTTGGCGGAGCTTGCGTTGCCGCGGAACGCAATCGCTAAGAGGACTTCCGACAACAAGCCCACCGGCACCGGTCCTTTTCATGTTGTGGATTGGCAGCCGGGAAAAAAGTTGACGCTGGCGGCGGAGGAGAACTGCTGGCGCGGGCGTCCCTTCCTCGATGCCATTGAGATTGAGATGGGAATTAGTTTCCGCGACCAAATGACTGCATTGGAACTTGGAAAGGCGGACTTCGTAGAAGTGGCACCGGAGCAGACTCACCGCGTATCGCAGGCAGGGCGCCGGCTGACGAATTCATCTCCGGTCGAATTGTTAGCCCTGGTCTTTGCTCGCGATGCCGCATCCGCGGATGAGAAACTCCTGCGCGAGGCGTTAGCCTGGAGCATCGAACGCGGTTCGATTCGTAGTGTTCTGCTGCAGGGCGCGGGACTTCCGGCCGCCAGCATTCTTCCGACCTGGATGAGCGGATATGGACTTGTTTTTTCGACGGAAGCAGATTTACCGCGGGCGCGGCAGGCGCGCGCCCAAGTCCACAGCATCCCAAGCTGGACCATTGGCTATGACGGGACCGATCCGCTAGCCCATTTTTTCGCAGAGCGCATTGCGCTGAATGCCAAAGATGCTGGGCTGTTGGTGCAACCGACACCGACGACCAACGCGGATCTGCGCTTGTTGCGAATTCCGCTTCCGTCGACTGATCCGTGGGTCGCGCTCGCGGATGTGGCGAACTCGGCCGGATTGCCTCTGGGGAAGAAACAGGGTGGAGTGGAGGACCTTTATGCGTCCGAAGTGGCTCTCCTGGCGACACAGCGCGTGATTCCTCTTTTTCATCTGCCTGTATCGTGCGCATCGTCGTCGAGCTTGAAGAATTGGTCGCTGCGGCCCGACGGAAGCTGGACTCTGGCCGACGCGTGGCTGGGGAACGCGAGACAATGATTGGCAAATCATCATCCACAAATCAAGATCGGCGACCACGAACGTGACCAGCAGGAAGTGAGCCGCTAACGATGACCTTCCGCCGCAAACTACTGGCGGTTTTTGCGCTGACGGTCTTCCTGTCGGTGGGGGCCGTTGCCTCGCTGGTGCTGGCCTTGACACGCAACGCGTTCGCAAATACCGAAGATCAGCGCACTGCGGCTCTGGTCACGCAGTTCCACCGTGAGTTCAATCGGCGCGGGGACGATGTGGCGCGGCAAGTGGAAGCCATCGCAGCTTCCGATCCGGTCAGCCGAATGGTGACTGCACTGAACGGAACATCTCCGAACTCCGCCGAATATTTTGAACTTGCCAAATCGATGGCGGAGAGTCATCAACTCCACTTTCTTGAATTCCTGGACGAGCACGGCACCATTATTTCTTCGGCGCAGTGGCCAGCAAAGTTTGGCTATCCTGAGCCCGCGTTTGACCTTTTGTCGGCAGCGAAGGGGCAAAGCGCATTTCTGAAACGCGAGGAATTGCAGGAATCGGCCGCGTTAGGACTCTTTGCCGTGCAGGCCACCGGAGTGGGCGAGCATCCTGTCTACGTGATCGGAGGCCGCAAGCTCGACAAGACTTTTCTTTCCGCGCTGGATTTGCCGGCGGACATGCGCGTCGTGCTCTATCAAAATCGAAGCGATCATTTCTCGCCCGACT
>Ga0307474_10003746_pt1 | contig 10963 bp, 9 predicted proteins | sample atmos_gasesECM1C_2_FD_203312 | JGI IMG/M metagenome (GOLD analysis project Ga0307474, IMG submission 203312) | Hardwood forest soil microbial communities from Morgan-Monroe State Forest, Indiana, United States - atmos_gasesECM1C_05 | ecosystem: Environmental > Terrestrial > Soil > Temperate...
CGCCTCTCACTGCCCCCAGCAATGTCGGCGATGTACGCGGGCAGTCTGTCACTCTGCCTTCCCTTCCTGAAGCACACCGTACCGTGCCCATAGCCAAAGGTGCGTCCTGGCTGCGAAAGGTTCTGGCGTTTGCGGGACCGGGGTATCTGGTTGCGGTCGGGTACATGGACCCGGGCAACTGGGCGACGGACATTGGCGGCGGATCGAAGTTTGGGTACACGTTGCTGAGCGTGATTGTCATCAGCAATTTCATGGCGATGCTTCTGCAGGCGCTGTCGGCGAAGCTGGGCGTCGCGACGGGACGAGATTTAGCGCAGGCGTGTCGCGAGCATTATTCGAGACGGACGTCGTTTGTGCTTTGGGTGTTGTGCGAGATTGCGATCGCGGCGTGCGACCTTGCCGAGGTGCTGGGGTCGGCGGTAGCGCTGAAATTGCTGTTTGGCTTGCCGTTGATTGCGGGCGTGCTGATCACCGCGTTGGATGTGCTGGTCGTACTGGCGCTGCAAGGACGCGGATTTCGGATGATCGAAGCGTTCGTGGTGACGCTGATCGCGTCGATCGGTGCGTGCTTTGCTTACGAGATTTTTGTGGCGCAGCCTTTGTGGCGCGAAGCTGCGCGCGGCGTGATTCCGACGATGGAGATTCTGCGGAATCGCGAAAGTCTTTACCTCGCAATCGGGATTTTGGGCGCGACGGTGATGCCGCACAATTTGTATCTGCATTCGAGCATCGTGCAGACGCGAGCGTTCGGTGCCTCGGTGCACGATCGACGGGAGGCGCTGCGCTACTCAGTGCTGGATTCTACGGTCGCGCTGGCATTCGCGCTGTTTATCAACGCCGGGATATTGATCCTGGGCGCGGCGGCGTTTCACACGCGTGGATTGCATAACGTTGCGGAGATTTCGGACGCCTACAAGTTGCTTAGCCCGGTGCTTGGCGCAGGGCTCGCGAGCACGATTTTTGCGTGCGCACTGCTGGCGTCGGGGCAGAACTCAACGTTGACGGGGACCCTGGCAGGGCAGATCGTGATGGAGGGGTTTCTCGATATTCGGCTGAAGCCGTGGGCCCGCCGGCTGATTACCCGGGCGATCGCAATTGTGCCGGCGGTGCTGGTGATTGGAATCGCGGGCGAATCGAAGGTGACCGCGCTACTGATCCTGAGCCAAGTGATTTTATGTTTTCAGCTTCCCTTCGCGGTGATTCCGTTGATCCAATTCACCAGCGATCGCAAGAAGATGGGCGAGTTTGCGAATTCACGCGCGACTGCTGTGGTCGCGTGGCTGGTGGCGGTTGTGATCATCGCGTTAAACGTCGAGTATCTCTGGCTGATCCTTCGCGCGTAGCGCGGTCTTTCGCCACGGGGCGCGACCGTGCGAAACTTCCTCGCACATATGCCGCCGCGGCAAGCCAAAGATCTGCGTACACGAAAGATCCTGTTTGTCATCCTGTTGCTTGTCATTGCGGGCGCGATTGGAATTTCAATCCTACAAAATCGGCCTTGGAAGGTTCCGGAATCGGCGCGGGCGAAGAAGAATCCGATTCCCCCGTCGAGCGCCGATCTGGAAACGATTCGGCCGATTTATCGCGACAAGTGTTCCGCGTGCCATGGATTGACTGGAAGGGGCGACGGGCATGACGCGGCGCTGTATGACCCCAAACCGACCGACTTCACTGATGTTCGGCGTCTGAGCAGCGTCACTGATGGCGAGCTTTTCTACAAGCTGACGGAAGGCCGGAAGCCGATGCCCTCCTTTAAGAAGCGGCTGGCGGATGAGCAACGATGGCGGATGATTTTGCTGATTCGAACGTTCTCGGCGCCGCCGTCAGTGGGTCCGGCAGGAACGGCGCCGACCGCGCACTGAACTCCATCAAATTTTCGCATCGGGCATTTCGCTGGTTTTGCTCGCAGGTTTCGTAACAATCGCGGGGCGTTCCCAAGTGCGGCATTTTTTGCGGGGATTTTGCCGATTCTTGCGACGAGAAAAACTCTTTCTTATCTCCCGCTAAATAATTTCTCGCAGGAAAATTCCCACATCAAATCGTTCGATTGCCTTCGAAGGTTCTTTGCGTTAGACAAGTTCCTCGCACGAACGCAAGATTGGTGACGTAGCTAGCGTGGTTGCGCAGTTTGTCTCAGCGAGCCCGTTCGAGAAGAACCCGGAAGTTCTTTCGCTCGCAGGTTTTCAAAGAAATGCATTTCGCGGTGGTCGTGACGCCGTTTGGTTGCGAATGGGCGAAGCCTGCCCCGTTGGTCGCGGTGTCGCTAGTGGTCAATTCAAACTCAAAAAGGAAGGTATACAAATCATGCGATTCGAAAATCCCAAGAACATCACTGCAACTACAAAGAAAGTACTCGCCGGCGCGCTCTTTGCGGCAATGGCGCTGGTGGGCGGACTGAAAGCGCAGGAACTCGTGAAGGGTGCATTCACGTTGAACGCGGAGACACGGTTCGGTTCGACGGTTCTTCCCGCGGGCCACTACACGGTGTCGATTGCGCCGGTGACCGCACTGGCCGCGTCGGGCACCCGTGTGTTGGTATTCGTTCGCCCGGAATCGAAGCCGGGCCCGGTGGCGTCGATACTAGCGATGGCATCGAGCGAAGGCTGCGAAACGCCGTCGGGTCTGACGTTGGTGTCGGAGTCGAACGGGTTGGTCGCGCGGTCGCTGTGTCTCGGCAAGCAGGGGCTGTCGATCGACTTCGATTTGCCGCACGCGGTTGAACCAGCAAAGATCAAGGCAGCGGTGGCAACGCAGCAATAGGTAAGGGCCTTCTAGGGGATTGCAAGAGGCGGGCCTGCGGGTCCGCCTTTTTGTTTAGGTGCGGAAATAAGGGCAGTTTCACGATCTCGTGACAGCGCGGTTGGTTCCCGGACTCAGCCGTGTAGAATGATCTACATCGTGGCCTCCCAATCGCGCATGTTCGATGCCTCGCGATCCGGTGAACTCGTCGACACCGGTCCGCCGATCGTGACCCTACGCAACGCGTTCGCGCATCCATACGATTCGGCGATCGCGGCGGCGCGAACCTGCTACGCGCAGCGATTGATCGGCGCCGAAGAAATCACGGATAAGCAGCGGATCAACATCGGCGCCGCAACGTTTTACAGCGGGCATCACACGGTTTATCAGCACGCGCATTTCGAATTTGGACTCGAGAATGTAAGCCGCCAGTTTGTCTGGTCATTTCTGCACGCGCATCCTTTTTACAATTCCGAGCAGCAGAGCCAGCGTTACGTGCGGCTAAATCGCGCGCACGCCTACGTGCCGCCGGAATCGCTTTTCTTCAACGAGGGCAGCCGGGAAATCTACGAGCGCTCGATCGCGCGATCCTGGGAGTACTACCGCGAACTGTCGGCGCTGCTCGCTGGCGACGCGCGCGAAATTTTGAATGACATCTGGCACGTCGGGCCGATGTCGCACGTGAATCGGATTCAGAAGGTGGAGAAATCGGCCGAGAAGCGCTCGATCGAAATCGCGCGATACGTGCTGCCGCTGGCGGCATTCACGACGATGGTGCACACCATCTCGGGAATCGTGCTGCACCGGTTGTGGCGGATGTGTTCGGCATCCGACACACCGAACGAGGCGCGCGAAGTCATCGGGCAGATGGTCAAGCTGGCGCGCGACATCGATCCGCAATTTTTTGAGCGGTTCGGCACGGAGCCGATCCAGGCGCTGCCGGAATGGGGCGAGGCCAATGTCGCGGCGGCGATGGAAGGTGCGGCGGCGGACGACGCGGGACGCAGCGTGTCGCAAGGCGAGGCGTTCGCGCGCGAATTCGATGCGAAGCTGGAAGAGCGCACTTCGAGGCTCGTCGATTATTCGCCAAACGCACCGCGGATTGCCGCGCAAGCGTATCGCGCCGTCGTCGGCCTTACCGAGTCGCAATGCAATGACGCCGAAGCGCTCGACCGAATGCTCAATCCAGCGCGAAACATATATCGCCTGGAGACACTGAACGTCGGCGTGCACGCGCCGCTGATGCGCGCGCTACAGCATGCGAACTACACATTTGCAAAGAAAATCAGTCACACGGCAGACAGCCAGGACCAGCGGCATCGCATGGTTCCGGGTTCGCGGCCGCTGCTGACGCTTTCGGATACGCGCGATCCGGACTACATCACGCCGATGCTGCTCGATGGAAATGCGCGCGCGAAAGAGGTCTACGAGCGCGCGATGCACGACGCGTGGAAAGCGAAGAATGAGTTGCTGGATCGCGGCGTGCCATCCGAGATCGCGCTTTACGTACTGCCGAATGCGAAATCGATCCGGCTGGTCGAGAGCGGCTCGCTTCTACACTTGCTCCACAAATGGACGATGCGGACGTGCTTCAATGCACAGGAAGAAATTTATCGCGCGTCGATGGACGAACTCGATCAGGTCCGCACCGTTCATCCGCAATTTGCGAAATACATCGGGCCGCCGTGTTATGTGCGCGCGGGGATTACGACGCCGATTTGCACGGAAGGTTCACATTTTTGTGGTGTGAAAGTCTGGCTGAATTTTCCGGACGTCGAGCGGCGCATCTAAACGCTCGGAACCTTTACTTCGATTCAACTCCACATTTACGAGCGCCAGTGTAGGGTGACGGGGCCGCTCATCGGGTGCGGTAGGGTTTCGCCGATTCGGCGCGACTCGATCAGATTCGATTTCAACGCGAAGTACCACTTTGCCGGACGGTCAGCGTCATCAATCAACATCAAGCGGGGGTTGTGCTTCAAGCCTTCAGCCTGCTGGATCATCGTCTCTTGATCCTGGCGCAAAAAGATTTTGCCGAAGATGCGAAAGATCGAGACGGGCAGGAAGAACAGATTCCACGCGGCAACGAAATCGATTCGGCATAAATCGCGGCGCACAGGAGTCACTGTGGTCTGGCTCGAAAACCACAACTTGCCACTGTGAATTTCCTCGAGCCGCCGATTCGGCAGAATGAAATCGATCGTGGTGGTAACGGGCTCGCCGGTTCGCTTCTTCAGAATCTGATACGGCAGACTGTTCGAGCTCGGCGAATGTGGGCTCATCCGAAATCCATCGGGAATAGGCTCGAACTGTTTTTGCTTTTCGTGGATTGATCCGCGACTGCGCCAGAACCACGACTGGTGCACGAAAGGACCGTGCGCAGGATCCATCAGCCCGATGATTCCGTGATCGACATGGGCCGGCAAATCGCAAGCCAGGTGCATGACCTTAAATTTCTCGCTGAACGTGGCAAGTCGCGGCGACGGCGGAATATTTCCATGCTCAGGCGCGCGCGTGCCGGGAGAGTGCATGAACACCCAGACGTACCCGTCGTGTTCTTCACACGCGAAGTGGCCGGCGAAAATGCGATCGACCTTGAGCTTGTCCTGACTGGTCAGCGAAGGAATCTCGACACACTGGCCGCTGCACGCGTTGAAACGCCAACCGTGGTAGCTGCATTCAACAGCTTTGCCGTCAAAGCGACCGTAGGAGAGCGGAATTCCGCGATGCGGACACGAATCGCGCATCGCAAATGCTTTACCGTCGGACGTGCGGCCGAGCACGAGCGGAACTTCAAGCAACATCGCGGTGGCCAAACGTTTGCCGACAATTTCGGTGCTGCGCATCGCCGGATACCAAAAATCCCAGAGGAAACCGAGGTCGGCTTCGCGTGCCGGCTGACTCGCGGCGTCGTCGTTCAACTGCACGAGAGTGCGGGCTGGTTCGCTCATCGCTGTGCTCGCATCGTAGTATAGTGCCTGCGGTGTCGCAATTTCGCGAGGCGGCGCGAATGACTCCCCTCCCCGGTTTTTGCGTAAGGATGTCATTTTAAAGAAGAAGGCGGGATCGCGCAGGATGTGATTCTAAGGAGTAAGGTTCACAGGTCGCGGGTGAATTTGTTGAAGGGATTGGAGTTAGCGGCCGGTAAATCGCGCATGCCGTGCCAAACCATCAAGCGCAGGGGGATGGATGCCGTGGCGAGTTCGCAGGCCAACGAATGAGCGAGAACGGAAGCATTATCAAGACGCTGGCAAGTGTCTTTCGAGGGTTCTCGCTGGTGTTCGGGATCTCGGCACCGCCGCCGGGCCAAGATGAGCGTCAATTCGTGATGCTGTGGGTGGGGATTATCGCGTTGACTATCTTGTTCTTCATCGGCGTGCTTTTCGCGATTTCGCATGTGCACGTCGGCTAGGTTCGGCGTTGGTTAGGTTCGCCTGACGGTTCGAGTTATAATGTCTTTAGAGCATCCGATGTACGCCGCGTTCTATTAGCTGACCCCGCATCGCTCGCCGCCCGGCGAGCCAACCTGTTTCGGCTCACAAACCACAATCACCACTCGATCTTTGAAGGGGTTCGCTATGGCCGCAATGACGTTCACGGAAAAATTGGATCAGTTGGGCGCGCGTTACGATGAATTGACGCAGCAGCTCTCGACGGCGGAGCTGGTCTCGGACTCCGGGAAATTCCAGAAGGTGGCCAAGCAACACGCCGAGCTCGAGGAAATCGTCGCGAAGCATCGCGAATTCAAGCAGATCGAAAAAGATTTGGCCGGCGCGCACCAGATGTTTCTCGAGGCCGACGATTCCGAAATGAAGCAGATGGCGCAGGAAGAGGAGAAACAGCTCGCGGCGCGCAAGGAAATCGTCGAACGCGACCTCAAGCTCTTATTGTTACCCAAAGATCCCAACGACGAGAAGAGCGTCATCGTCGAAATCCGCGCGGGCACCGGCGGCGACGAAGCCGGCCTCTTCGCCGGGGAATTATTTCGCATGTATTCGCGCTACGCGGAAACTCAAGGCTGGAAAGTGGAAGTGCTGGAGAGCTCGCCGACTTCTGTTGGCGGAATGAAAGAAGTCGTCGCGGCAATTCAAGGCGACAAGGTGTACTCGAAGCTGAAATACGAAAGCGGCGTACACCGGGTACAGCGTGTGCCGGCCACCGAAACGCAGGGCCGGATCCACACTTCCGCTGCGACCGTCGCGGTGTTGCCCGAAGCGGACGACATCGATATCAAGATCGAGGCAAAGGATTTGCGCATCGATACGTTTTGCTCCTCGGGACCCGGCGGGCAGTCCGTTAACACCACGTATTCTGCAGTGCGCATCACACACATTCCAAGCGGTCTCGTCGTTTCGCAGCAGGACGAAAAATCGCAAATCAAGAATCGTGCCAAGGCCATGCGGGTTCTCCGCACGCGTCTCTACGAGCTCGAAATGAGCAAGCAACAGGCTGCGATTCTTGCCGAACGCCGCGGACAGATCAAGACGGGCGATCGCTCGGAGAAAATTCGCACCTACAACTTTCCGCAGAATCGCATTACGGATCACCGTATCGGAATGACGCTGCACCAGCTCACGGATGTGATGGAAGGCAAACTGGGGCCGCTGGTGGATGGGCTGGTGTCGCACTATGAGTCGGAGCGCTTGCAGCAGGAACTTTCCGTGGCATAGGCGCGCGGCTCGGCCGCAGAAATAGCCGCGCAATCAAACCTGAGTGTCGACTTCTTCCGATGGACGCCCGCACTGCCTTTAAAACTGGAATCGCTCGCCTGCGCGATGCTGACGTTGCGTCTTTCACGCTCGCTGCAGAATTGCTGTTGCTGCACGTCGTCGGGCGTGATCGCACGTGGTTCTACGCGCATCCGGAAGACGAAATCTCCGCAGAGCAGGAAGAGCGGTTCTTATCGCTCATCGCGCGGCGGGCGGCAGGCGAGCCAACGCAATATCTGACCGGCACGCAGGAATTTTGGGGTCTGGAGTTTGAGGTCACACCCGATGTGCTGATTCCCCGGCCAGAAACCGAGCACGTTATCGAGATCGCACTGGATCGGTTGGCGCTGCGCGAGATTCGCGCCGGACGCAAGCAGACGCTTAGCGGCGAGGGTTTGCGGATCGCAGATGTTGGCACCGGCTCCGGATGCATCGTGGCGGCCCTTGCCAAGGATCTGCCGGATGCGCGAATCCTGGGGACAGATATTTCTTCGGCTGCGTTGAACGTGGCGCGGCGCAACGCCGCGCGCCTCGGCTTCGGCGATCGCATCGAGTTCATCGAATCAAACCTACTCGACAAAATTTCTCCGGCGCCGCGTTTCCATCTGATCGTCAGCAATCCGCCCTACATCGGCCGCAACGAAGCGCCAACGCTCGCCCGCGAGGTCCGCGATCACGAACCCGCAACCGCGCTCTTCGGCGGCGAAGAAGGCTACGAACTCTACGCCGACCTCATCACGCAATCCGCCGAGTATCTCGAGCCCGGTGGCATCCTGGTCCTCGAACTCGGCCACAACAGCTTGCCCGCGGTACAACCGCTTTTTGAAACGCAGGACTGGACGCACGTGGGCGTAGCCAACGATCTGGCCGGCATTCCTCGAGTCATCGCTGCCGAACGAGCCTGACGAATGGCCGGACCGATTGGCACGGTCACAAATCGGGCGTAGGCTACGGGCATGCCGGACCTGGCGCGATTTCGGGCGATTCATGGCGCGGTGGATGAGTATTCGCTACCGCCGACGGCGGCCATCCTGCATGTCGACATGGACGCGTTTTTTGTGTCGGTCGAATTGCTCGAGCGGCCCGAATTGCGGGGCAAGCCGGTCATCGTCGGCGGCGGGCCGGACCAGCGTGGCGTCGTGACCTCGGCCAGTTACGAAGCCCGAAAATTTGGTGTGCATTCCGCCATGCCGCTGCGCACCGCGGGCAAACTTTGCCCTCACGGAATTTTCCTCGACGGCCATCACCAAAAATACGGCGAATGGAGCGATCGAGTCGCGACGATCCTTGGGAAATTCTCGCCGATCGTGGAGATGGTCTCGATCGACGAGGCCTATCTCGATCTGGCCGGCACGGAGCGTCTGCATGGACCGCCGTTGGCTGCCGCCGACAAACTCCTGCGCACAATCACGAGCACGACGGGACTGCCCTGCTCTGGCGGATTAGGCTCGACGCGGCTCGTCGCGAAAGTCGGTTCAGAACAGGCCAAGCCGCGCGGGCTCGTGTGGGTTGCTCCGGGAAGCGAAGCTCGGTTCCTGGCGCCGCTGCCTGTGCGTAGAATTCCGGGTATTGGTGAGGTCACCGAGAGGTCGCTGCTTGCGTTGGGACTGAAAACGGTAGGCGATCTGGCGAATGTCCCGCACGAAAAATTGCAAAAAATATTTGGCCAGTGGGGCACGGCGCTGTATCGCAAAGCGCGCGGCGGCGATTCGTATGAGTTCGTGATCGATGCCGAGCCGAAATCGATCTCGCATAATCACACATTCGGCGAAGACACGACTGATGCGACAGCTCTCTTGACAATGCTGAGCCATCTTTCGCAAAAAGGTTGTAAACGACTGCGTGAATCCGGCCTTTCGACGCGCACGCTCACACTAACCATCCGCTACGCCGGCTTCGACACCTACACGCGATCGAAAACGTTGCCGGAGCCAACGAATCTCGATTCGGACATCTTTGCAACCTTCCAGAGCCTTTTCCACGAACACCGAAACTTGAAGCGAAAGGTTCGGCTGCTGGGCGTCGCCCTCGGCAGCTTCTCTCATGGCAGCGAGCAGCTGGACCTGCTGGACAGCGAAAAACGAGGAAAGCTCGAAAAGCTCGCGCAGGCTACAGACGGGCTCCGAAACCGCTTCGGATTCGATACCGTCCAATTCGGCGGCTCGCTGCGAAAAGACAAACCCAAGCGCGACCGCAGCGAAACTTGAAATTCCCGTATGCCGTATACTCTTCGGCGATGAACTCCGTTTCGCGGCACATTTCCACCAAATTCATCGAGCGTGCGAGGCGCCATGTTTAAGGGCGTTGGCGCCTTTTGGGATCGTGTCAGCGAAGGGCGCCAGATCGATGAGTTGTGGGCGCAAATGAGTGCGGATGCCCGCGCAACATACGGGTTCTACGGGCGGGACGTCGACTGGGAGGTCATTAACGCGATGCCGCGCTGGCGGCGGCCCTTCCATATAGCAAAACAATTTTTCTGGGCATTGATGATGAAGTTGTCGCCGGCGCGGCGCGTGCTGCTGCTTGCGGCGTTGATTCTGTTTGTGCTGTCGAGCGGTCATTTCCGGGATGCGCGCTTTGAATGGTTCTCGGCGCTCTTGATCTTGCTCGTGCTCGCGCTCGAACTAGCCGACAAAGTGATCATGAAGCGCGACCTCGAAATCGCGAGAGAGATTCAGAACTGGCTTGTACCCTCGCTCGCGCCCGATGTGCCCGGCGGCGACATCGCATTCGCCACGCGGCCGCAAAATTCGGTGGCCGGCGATTATTACGACGCGTTTTTTCCGACCGCGTCCGCCGCCGAAGGCGGCAAATTGATGCTGGTGGTTGCAGACGTCGCCGGCAAGAGCGTTCCAGCCGCGCTGTTGATGGCGACCATGCAGGCGAGTTTGCGTACGGTTGCAGGTGACGACGCGCCGCTCGACGCGCTGGTGGCGCGATTGAACCGATATGCGTCGGCGTATAGCCTCGATGGCCGCCGGTTTACGACCGCAATTCTCGCTTTGTACGACCCGTCGTCGGGCGAATTGACATACGTCAACGCCGGACATAACGCGCCAGTGCTGCGTCACGCGAATCTGGCGATGGAGTCTCTCGACAAAGGCGGATTGCCACTGGGTATCGAACCGAGCGCGGTCTACGAAACTGGAACGGTATCGTTGCGCGCTGGCGACATTCTGGTGATGTTCACCGACGGCGTCGTGGAGGCCTTCAACGCTGGCGGCGAAGAATTTGGAAATGGGCGCTGGCTCAACGCCATCCATAATCTGCCGACTGGGACCGCGACGCAATCGCTGCAATTCCTGATGCGCCAGGTCGATGACTTCGTCGGCGCCACCCGCCAGTCGGACGACATCACTTGCCTCGTATTTCAGTGCAAATAAGAGCGAAGACCATTCGTCTTTTCAATCGATGTCGCTTCTAAGTAGCTCCAAACACAGTCCTTCCCGATGGCTACAGCTTCGTTAACAGCCGACGCGACACGGAGCGAATCACTTCTGCGCAACCAAACGGCA